>Ga0315298_1001211_pt1 | contig 48452 bp, 36 predicted proteins | sample WHS_1_MG_FD_203077 | JGI IMG/M metagenome (GOLD analysis project Ga0315298, IMG submission 203077) | Extremophilic microbial mat communities from Washburn Hot Springs, YNP, Wyoming, USA - WHS_1_MG | ecosystem: Environmental > Aquatic > Thermal springs > Hot (42-90C) | place: USA: Wyoming...
GCACTGTAGCAAGCAGTGGAGATCCTCTCATGGCCCAGCCGCAGTCCGAGCCTCCCGACGACTCGGTCAAGCGCGTGCTGGCCGAGTACGGATCGACACCCTCTGCCGGCTGGAATAGCGACGCTGGCTCAATGCCGGCCAAGCCGTTTTTTTTATCCAAGGGGGGTGAATAGCTCATCGCCTCGACCGTTGCCAGAGAAGGCTTCCTGTCGCGGCGGCGCGGGGCTATCCAGTGAGCGTCTCCTATGCATATCGACTTTCCAAGGCAAGCGAAATTTTCAGCGTTTTCCAGTCAAAGTGGCCCAAGCGGCAACCCTGGTTTTGTGGGGCGAAATACACCGGTGTAGCAAATTCGGTGGCATCGCGCTCCACTGTAACGATCATCGCAACCCCGCGTTTTCCGCCTTTCGGGACGCCGGGCCATCGCAGACCCGGCGGCGGCTTATTCCGCGGGGGCACACTACTTGTCCGCCCAGCTGCGGCCAACTTTTGCATCCACTTTTATCGGCACCCCTTCAACTACCTCCCTCATACCGCGTAGCATGCACCCCGTGAGCCACTCCCTGGCCTTCTCCGCGTCCTCCTCTGGTACCTCCAGCACGATCTCGTCGTGGACCACCAGCACCACCCTGGCAGACGGGCAGCGGTCCCGCGTCTCCCATAGGAGGGCGAGAGCGTGCTTAACGCCGTCGGCGGCTGCGCCTTGCACGGGAGTATTCAGGCGCTTCGTGAACGTATCCACATTCCGGCACAGGCGGCCGCTCAACAAGCGGCCGCCCTTATTATTTGGTACGGTGCGAGGGCGCTTAGCGGGCAGGAAAAGGCACAAAAGGGCCTTGGCGGCGGCAGGAGAGGCGGTAGAATGCTATAAACCACGCGGCAGGGCTTGGCCTGGCGTGGCAAGGCTAGGCAAGGAGGGGCAGGAGACTACGCCTGCACAGAGGCTTCGTATCTGTGACCGAATGCGGATATCCGGCCTTATTTGACACGGGCGGCCCGTGAAAAGCGGGTCGCCCGTCTTATTTAGATGCGGCGCGCAATTTTGGACGCGCGTCCAAAATGTTGCGAGGACGTTTCAGGGGCAGGAAGGGGCTTGACGGCGGCAGGAGAGGCGGTAGGATAGTAGTGTCACGCCTGCACAGAGGCTTCGTATCTGTGACTGACGTATCTGTGACCGAATGCGGATATCCGGCCTTATTTGACGCAGGTGGCCCGTGAAAAGCGGGTCGCCCGCATCATTTTGGTGCGGCGCGCAATTTTGGACGCGCGTCCAAAATTGATGCGATGGCGTTTGAGGGGCAGGAAGGGACGGAAAGAGCACAAAGGGGCTTGACGGGACCGGGAGAGGCGGTAGGATAGTAGTGTCACGCCTGCACGGAGCGTTGTATCCGTGACGCCAGGCTTGGTCGGGCAGGGCGCGGTGCGGCATGGCACGGCTTGGCATGGCAGGGCGGGGCATGGCCGGGCGTGGTTCGGCACGGCATGGCTGGGCGTGGCGAGGCATGGCATGGCAAGGAGGGGCAGGAGGGGCAGAATATTACGCCTGCACAGAGGCTTCGTATCTGTGACGTGCGTCCAATTAGCAGGGACGCATCCACGGTCAGTGACAGAAGGCCAGCGTGGGGGCCGTAATCCAAACCCACGACAAGTCGGAAAACAGTAGAAACCGACTTTGGCCCCGGCGAGAGCAATCTCCGGCCGGGGCTTCTCTTTTGGTGGCCGGGTCGAGGGCAGCGAAAGAATCTATCCCTTTGGAGCGTCTAGCTTCGGCTTAGGCGCCTTCGCCTCCCAGAGGCGACGCCGGAATTCCTGAGCGTGTGCAATCGACGCGCCTAGATCCAGGGCTTCCTGGCGCAGGTCGTAGAGGTGATCTTCGCGGCTGAAGCATTCGGCCGCCAGCCGATAGTAGAGGTCCCTCTCTTCATCGACGAGCTTCTTCAAGCGGCGGCACGCGGCCAATAGCTCGTCACGGCGGCGATGGAGCTCACGGATGGTGAGGACGGCTCTAACGGCTTCGCGGAGCGTGGCGTCGAGCTTGGGCTGCCGGATGAGCCGGAGAAGGTAGTCCTCGGGGACTTGATCAATAGGACGGCCCTTATACGGGCCAAATGAAAGCGTAAGCATAGCAGAATGCTCCTCGGCGGAAATGATAGCCGATTGGAGCGTGGCAGAAAAGGGGCGGAGGGAGCTACGCCTGGATCTGGATCGCGCAGAGAGCCATGCACGCAGGCGGTGGGCACAGGGATGCCTGCCGCCTGGCCAAGAGGGGCTCCGAAGCACCTACAAGGTACGGAATTGGAGCACGCGCCGCTACTGTTTCAATCCTCTCTTCGTCGAGGCGGGTCTCCGGAGCGTGGTGGGGAACTCGACTGGGACGCCATCGCATTTCCAGAGTTTCAATCCTCTCTTCGTCGAGGCGGGTCTCCGGAGTGCCGAATCCACTACGAGCCCGCGACCCGCTGGGAGGAAGTTTCAATCCTCTCTTCGTCGAGGCGGGTCTCCGGAGGCGCGGACTGGGCGGTGTTCTACGTCGCTCATCGGGAGTTTCAATCCTCTCTTCGTCGAGGCGGGTCTCCGGAGCGAGCGGTTACACCTGCCTTCCGGCGCTACTGGGAGGTTTCAATCCTCTCTTCGTCGAGGCGGGTCTCCGGAGTAGGTGTCATGGCCAGCCGAGCCGTACCCCCGCCTTAGTTTCAATCCTCTCTTCGTCGAGGCGGGTCTCCGGAGCGGGCCCGCTGGACCGGGGAAGCGCTGTCCGGGGATGAGTTTCAATCCTCTCTTCGTCGAGGCGGGTCTCCGGAGAGCGGCTGTCCGCGGGCGTGGCGGCACAAGGACTTACGGCGGCCATTCCGCCGACACCTCCCCCTCCACTCTCGACCGCTGAGGCGGGAGCGGAGGGTTAGGACGTAAGTCGTTTTCCGCCAGCGGCTTACGCATTCCGCGAACCCCACTTTGCGCGTCTTTTGACGCAAGCGCTTACCGCACGAAGGGTTAGCGTTCTTCGAGCGAGCGCAGGCTACCGGAGACGCGTAGATCATATAGCGGCGCACAACGGATTGCAACCCACCCTGCATAGGGGGTGTCGGAAGCAGCGAAGCGAGCAGCAGCAGCTCCGAGAAATCTGGATCCTACGATTCCAGCGGAGCGAGCGGCAGCTCCAGGAGTCGGGACAGAGGTCTGACCGCTGGAGCCAAGGCTCGCTACGCTGGAGCCAAGGCTCGCTCCGCTGGAATGCAGGGGCGGCGATTGGAGGGGAGGAGGGCGGGAGACGAGGCGGAGAGAGCGGCGGGAGGGGTGAGACAGGGAGAGCACAGGCGGGTGCTGTGCGTGCGGGCTTGTAATTATGATTAGTAACGTGATAATGCTACTGAGAAATACCCCCCTTTTGGTTTTTCAGAGAGGTGAATTGTGCGACAAGAAATGGGTCTGCTGGTTTTACTCGTCGTCGTAACTCCTTGTGCCACAAGGGATTTTGATTGGTCAAAATTGTAAAACCAGCAGTCACAGAGTGAAAACCAGCACACTTTACTGCGGAAATTCCGCAGTGAAACCCACTTTGCTGGTTTTGCTGGTTTTGATTTGGCCCTTCTACTTTTTCAGAGATTTCCACGTGAGGAGGATCCGAAATTGCCAAAAATTTCCCCGACTTCAAAACAAAACCAGCAGAACCAGCAAAATCGACTTTAGCCCAGAAATTCCGCGGTAAAGTCTGCTGGTTTTACTGCTGGTTTTGTGCTGGTTTTGCTGGTTTTGATTTTTTGAGTGGCACTTTACTGCGGAAATTCTGGGACGACCAAAACCAGCAGAGCACTTTATCCCTGAAATTCCGCGATAAAAAAATCATTTTGTACTCACCATAATAGTAAGTATAAGTGACTATTTGACGAAACGGCCAAGCCTTCTGTGCTAGTACCCCCCATAAGAGTGTAGCAAAATGCAACACCACCTCCTCGTGCCGCTTCAGCTCCCAGACCAAATCCAGCGTAAAACCAGCACTAGTACTTCTGGGGGGTATTACTTTTGATTCAGAATACCCCCCTTTTGGCTATTTTTTGCATGCAAGGCCAAAAGGGGGGTATTGCGATACTTCAATGATAAGGTTAGTGATATTTCAATCTACTCATCTTTATTCGATAGGCCCGCCGCATCACCCCTCCTGTGCGTCTCTCCTTCGTCGCACGCGCCCAGACGCATCCCTCCTGGCCACTGGAGCTTCGCTCGCTACGCTGGAGCTTCGCTCGCTACGCTGGAGCTTCGCTCGCTACGCTGGAGCTTCGCTCGCTACGCTGGAGCTTCGCTCGCTACGCTGGAGCTTCGCTCGCTCCGCTGGAGCTTCGCTCGCTCCGCTAGACGAAAAAAGGGGCGGCAGGCACGAACCTACCGCCCCTGTGCATCTCTCGGTCGCGTCACCGCGACTCCTGCCGGAGGCGCTGCTGCTTATTCGTCGGGATCGTAGTAGTATTCGTCATACTCCTCATCCTCGCCGTAATCATACAACTCGTCTTCCGTCTTGCCGTCGCCATCGTCATCATCCTCATCATCATCGACGAAATATTTCCACTCGTCATCGGCGTCGATTTCGACTCTGACCTCTTCACCGTCCTCATCATGCGACTCGTCCTCGGCATCGCTCCCGTCGTGCGGCCCGCTGCTCCTGGCGTCGGCTTCGCCGCTTGAGACGGCGACCCGATCCTGCTCATTGTTACCCGCGCCCGCTCCGTGGCCGGCTTCGACCGTCTCGATAGCCTCTGCCGCTGCTTCTGACGGCGGCTTCGCCGGCTCGTCGGCTTCGCTGCTCCTGGCGGAGGCGTTGCTGCTCCTGACGTCGGCTTCGCTGGTTCCGTCTGTGGGCTTGCTCTTGCTCTTCTTGCCATCGCCGGCCTCATCTCTCTCGGTCACGTGCTCATCCCCGTCGTCCAGCTCATCGTCGTCATCTCCGGTACCTGGGTCGTCGCCGTCATCCAGGTCGCCATCCGTCTCGACCAGCTCAACACGCCATCTGGCTATATTGTCGTGATAGTGTTCAGGCCGCTCCATAACGAGGCGATACCCCCAGACCGCGCGCCCTTTGATCTTCGCGAGTTTTTTGCTGAGCGCTCTTGGCGATATGTCTTTGATGCTACTTTTTTTGCCATCGAACAGGTCAAGTATTGCTCTCTCCATGCGCCGGTAGCTCGGCGCCTCGAAGCGCCATCTCTCCAGCGTGTCCAGGATCTCGGACACGGTGATGGCCTCGCCCCTAGGGAAGCACTTGCGCCATGCCTGCAGCAGCTCGCCGACTGTCTGGACATATGGGTCGTCTTGCTCGAGCCGACGCGTCGACTCCACTGGATCTGCCATCCCGAGCCACGTGAGCGGCCCCCGCACCAACCGCGTCCAGTCATCGTACGACAGCAGCGGCTCGAGCTCGCTCAGCCCCGGCGTGCCATGGCGCAGGTACGCGGCCGCAATGATGAGCACATCTCGCACGTACCGCCCCCGCACCGCCGGATCTCCCGTGATCTCCCGCAGCGGGTCCCGCCGGTATTTCCGCGTCTGCCCGTCTCGCGCCGCTAGCCGGCACACCACGGTGCGCCGGCACAGGTCCGCCCCGAACGTCGGAGACACCCCCGTCACGTACCACGTGCATGTGGCCCGTGTCGTGACGCTCTCGGACTTGCCCAGTCGTCGCACCGTGATGACCGGCCTCTCGACTGCCTGGGCCAGCACGGCGCAGTCGAGCGCCCAATTCAAGTTATCGAGGATGATTGCCGGCGCCGACCGCAGCAGGAGAGCCACAACCCGCTTATCGAGTTCGGATGAGTCCGCCGTCGCCGCGACGACAGCGGGATCGCGATCGCCGGCAACCGCTGCACACAGCGTAGCCGCATACGTTTTGCCGCACCCGAAATCAGCGCCAACGATCGCGTGCAGAGGTGCCACCCTCATCGCGGGCCTCAACACGGCAGTCATGACAGCGGACAGAGCCACGGCCCGACTGACCTCCGCATCGCCCTCATCCTCCGCGAACCGGAATTCGCCGAGAAGATCCAAGAGATCGTCGAGCGCCCTCCGTGCATCGTCCTCGGTCACGTCGTCGATCGGGTCCATCGGCGGCAGCCCCGCCAGGTAGAGCCGCGTCTCGGGATCGTAGCCGTCCTCGGTGTGGATCCGGCCGTCCGGGCGCAAAAGCGGAGTCGCCCAGCACCCGTCGATCACCGGGAATCGCCACTCGGCTCTCCTGGACAGGAGCGCCTCGATATCGCTGCGCGGAGGATCGTGCGGGAGCGACCGTCTGGTTCCGCGGCGGGCCCCCGCGACGGTCTGCTCGTATTGGACGACGCGGCTGACGAGGTCCCGCATGTGATGGACATCGATCGGCGTCAGGGCCACGCCGTCCGCGTCGCGATGTGGCCTCACGAGCCCGCCCATGTGGACATATATCGGTGCCCGCGCAGCGATGAGCGCCTTCTCGACGCGCTCCACGCGATCCGCGATCGTCAGGCTCATGTCGACGCGCCGCTGCGGCGCCTGTCCACTACGCCACGGCCGCACGCATCCCGCGTTGGCCGGTCTGGGTTTGCGGCGGTCTCCGTCGCTGCGGTCTCCATCGCCGTCGCCCGTACCGCCTCCGCCATCTCCGTGACCATCGTCATCGCCCCCATCGCCACCGCCCGATTCACCGCCGGCGCTCTCGACCGCGTGCTCGCCTTCTGTGCGGCGATCGCCATCGCACGCGATATCCGCGTCCGGCGCCGTGGTCACGCCGGCATCGTCCGCCTCCGCGACATCCCTGTCATCCTCGACCACGCCCGCGTCCAGCGCCTCGGTGGTCTCGTGCTCTCGTCGCCTCTGCTCTTCGGCGGCGGCATCGGCGCGCATTTGGCGGGCGGCATTAACGATTGTCATCCGCAGCCAGGTCGTCTCGACGCCGTCCACAGTCCGTCGCTCATCCCATTTTGGCCGCCGGAGCCCGCTGGCGCGCATGATGCGCTCAATGCGCCCTAGGTCCCGGTCGCCGGCCGCACGGATGATGGCACACGCCAAATGGAAGTCGTCAGTCGAGCGGTCGCCTGTGCCCTTGCCCTCCCATAGATCGACCACAGTGGGATGATAGGTGCTTACGATGTGCCGGATCACTTCCTGATCATCGTCTGTCAGTGGCCGATCCCATCCCCGCCATGCCGCATCATCGACCGTGCCGACACTCGTCTCCCTTGGCGCCGCCTCCGGAAACCACAGGTCGTAGCACGCGTCGATCCCGTCCTGGCAGTCGGCGAGCTGCGACGGATGCCCGTCGATGAGCAGCCCGGTCATCACGACCGGCTGGTTGCAGTATATTTCGACTCGGCTACGCTCGTCGATGTCGGAGCGACACCTCCAATCGCTCTTGAGCCCGCGGCAGAGGACGTGCAAACCATGGCCGGACTGCGACCATTCCGCGTATGTCCCACTGAAATGATTGCGGAGGACGTCCCGGACGGATGGTCGCACCGACTCGATATCGTATGGCCGGGTAGCGACGTGGTCAAAATCGATGAGTACGATCCTGTCGCTCGGCCGCGCAGAATATGAGATGCCATCGACGCTGACCTGCCCACGCCCGAGGATCGCATCGACGACCTGCGGCAGCGTCGCGGTGAATCCATGATGATCCATCGGCCGCCCGCCGATGGTGCAGGGGACCTTCGTCGGTTTTCCGTCTTTTTCAAGTCGCACCCACGTGCCCCACCGCGGCATCTCGGCCAGCTCCGGCGGCACGTGCCGGATGAGTCGCTCGCACAGCTCCCGCATGGCAGCCATGCGGTTGAGCCGCACGATATGCCGCGGCTCGGACGGCTGCTCTGGATCGTCGTCCGGGACGCCGTGGGTCTGATCCGCGTGATCCGCAGAGAGGAGATCGTCGTCGGCGTGCGCCTCGCGAGGAGGGGTGTTCTTGCGGTGTCGTTGGAATTGCGGTATACTCATGCGGAGCTCCTTGAGTGGTTCACTCTGTGGATTGGACGTGCCGACGCCGGACCACCCGGCGTCGGCGGTGCGGGCCGGTAGACGGGGCCGCACATCGGGCCGATCATGTAGCGCACTACGTGATCGGCCTGTCTTTTTGGAGTTGACTTAGATTGTGAGAACGTAAGAGCTGCCTCGTGCTACGGTGCGCCCCGTTCTGATGATCGCACCTATGAAGAGTCGTCGTCGGCGGCCGTACTGGCCGTACCCCGATAGGGGGATGAAACGTGGATTCGGCGTCGAGGTGTTGACGCCGATGGAGACATGTCGTAGAATCGCTAATAGCGATGGACCTCCTTTCTCACCTGGGGGTCTGACGTAGACGGCCTATCAAAAGGGATGCCGGCCGTACACTCGAGCCTCGGTGGGTGTCAGCCACCGAGGCTCATTTCATTATCATTATACGGTCTTTCCGTCGGCGGGAAGTCCTAAGATGCGGAGTATTTTGGTACTGGAATAGGTCTACTTGAAGCACTACTCTTCCTCAATCCGAGGACTAGATGGACTAGTGCTTTTTTCCTCGTTCTCATCTTTTTCGGCGTCGCCGCCTGTTTCGTCGCGACGCGTGCAGACCATCGATCAGCCAGGCCAAAATGCCGTCACGCTCGTCAAGTAACCGGCGCACGACTTCGTCGGGATGCCTGCGGTAATGGTCCGGGTAGGCTCCCAATTCCCACGGAAGCGGCCGTACCTCTCCCCTCGATGTGTTCGGAAACGGGTTTGTGGCGTTTTTTTCTCTCTCTCCTATTCACTGATGGTTGTGACGTGATGAGGGCCGCCCTGTGCGACCGCTCCTGTTTTTGTCTCTAGCTCCGGCCCCGGGATTCCGAGGCCCCGTGTGAATCGGCAGTGGGAGGGTCCGGTACATCCGTCTCGCCGATGAGGTAGAACTCATCGTAGTCGCTGCAAACGAGATGCACTGGCCCGCGCATGAGTTTCGACCACGCTTCGTCATTCCCACGAAAAACGACGGGAATGAGCAGCCTCTCGTAGAGCGTCTGGATCGACACCCGATCGCGACCCCGCCACGACAGGGTCCGGTGATCGTAGGGGACCGCTCCATACAGCAGGAAGCACGGCTTCGCGGATGGATCGTGTCTGAGGGCTTTCGCGACACTGTCGATCGCGTGGAGAGCCATGCGAGCGGGCAGACCATACCCCTCCCGAACGTCCCAAAAGAAGAGTTCTCGGAGCTTGCTTCTTTTGGTGATCCGCATGTGAGAGGCGACTCCGGCCACGGCATCGCACGCGCGGTTGTACCGCTCGATCACAGCGAGGAGGGATTTGGCCTGCTTGCGAGTGGGCAGGAGCTTGCAGACGAGGGTTGTTTTCATGAGTTTTTCCTTTTTGGAATGAAACCACGATATAGCGGCGGTCGCCCTACCCAATCGCCGCTGCCTCCGCCCCCAGCCCCAGGAACTGCCCCGGTTCGCATCGCCATGCTCTCCCGTCGGCCGCGATCTTCTCGCCTCTCTCGGCTCGGGCCGCGAGCTCCGCGATGGTCTCGGCGTGATCGACCGCGATCCAGCCCACGTCCCGGTACCGGCGAGCGGCCCACAGCTCGTGGGCGTCGCGATTCCAGGCCAGCCGCCTGCCCAGGGTGTCTCGGGCCGCGACCCACAACGGTACTTTGCGGCCGGCCAGGCTGGTCAGCGTGTCGAACAGGTCGATGACAGGCAGATCCATCGGCGGACGGCCGCCAAAAATCAGAGAGAGGTCGAAGCTGCCCCAGGCGACGATGACGTCGGCTCGCCGCAGCAGCCTCCGCAGCTCCGGCAGCCTCCGCTCCGTATAGAGGTCGGTCAGATCCGGTCGTGCCTGGCCATCGACGATGGGCACGACGGCGGCGACGGCCAGCCGGCAGCGAGCGGGATCCCAGTCGACGCGTGCCGGATCGACGGCCGAGATCGCGTCAATGGCGAGGACGAGAGGTCTCTTGACTTTCGTGGACCGGACAAGTAGACTGCAAGTGGACATTCGATATCTCCTTTCTGCACTGGCGCCCTGCCGTAGTCGCGGACGGTAGGGCGTTTTTATTTCTTGGTCAATCGAAACTCGTAACTTTCGGGGGCCTCCCACGGCGACGCCGGCGTACCGCGAACTCCTCGAGTATTCGCATGGTGAACCAGTATTGCCGGCCCACTGTCTCCGGCGTGAGCAACCCCATCCAGACCGCGTGCACCACCCATGCCCGCGAGCAGCCCAGCAGCTTGGCCGCCTCCCCGGTCGTCAGCAGGTCTGGCCGTGGTCTACGCGTGCGCCGCATGGTCGGGTCTCCTCGATATACGCGCTTGAGTTTGCCTTCCTTGCTGGACATTTCCAAGCGTCTTGGAAGTTAATTGTATACACTTTTCGTGCGCCGCCAAGTCTCCGGGTCCCTCGTCCGGCACGAATTTTCCGGAAATTTTTGGCCTCGCCATCTCCCGCGCCGCTTCCGAGATTTTGGACGCGCGTCCAAAATCTCGCGCGACTCCCGGATCACGGCCTAGCCCGGCGTCGCCGCCGCTCAAGGCGATCCTCCTGCCGTGCTTGGTCCTCCATCTTTGCCACCCAGTCGGCAATCTGCTGGTGCGTCCATCTCCTGATCCGTTTGCCGATCCGTAGTGGCCGTGGGAACCGGCCTGTGCGGATCATCGTCTCCAGCGTGCCCAGGGAGATCGACAGCTTCTGGGCGACTTCTTCTGCGTCAAGCAGCAGGGACACGTCAACGAGTTTCAAGGGTTTTTCGGTTTCGACTGTTGCCATCTGTAGCTCCTTTTAGTATTTTGTGGTTATCTAAGTCCATTTTAGCGCCGGCGCGTTTACGCGCAAGTCTATTTCGCTGGATTCACTGCCATGCGAATCTACCGCCACCGCTTCCGCCGCTATTTTCACAATGGAATGCGGATCTCCGCCGCCCAGGCAAAGGAACTCCAGGCCAAGGGAGAGCACGTGGAAGTCAGGTCCTACACGGGTCGCAGGTGGTGGATCTGCGTGTCGATCCGCGGTCGCCGGTACTACCGCGCCGGTCTGCTCAACCGACGCGACACGGAAGAACTGGCCGTCAAGTGGCAAAGAGAACTGGAGAGGCAAGCCGTGGGCCTCGATCCATCTCCGGAGGCCCTGGCCGAGGCATTGGACATCGAGGAGCACCTCGAATTTTTCGAGGCCGAGCTCCGCCGGAGGGACCGCACGCCGAAGCACGTCTCCCTGACCATTGCCCGGATTCGCCGCGTCTTCGAGGAGGCCGGCATCAAGTCACTTTTCCATCTCGATGCCACGCGTATCGCCGATGCCATCCGTCGGTTGCCCCTGTCCGTCGAGAGCCAGAACCATCACCTCGTGGCGTGCAAGTCCCTTACGCGGTGGCTCGTCCGCCGGGCGATCCTGCCTCAAGATCCTCTTGCCCAGCTTTCCCGCTGGAACGCTGCGACGGACCGGCGTATCGTGCGGCGTGCCCTGGACGTGGAGGAGCTGGACCGCCTCCTGCGTGCTGCCAGGGCATCGAAGAGGGTCTTCCGTGGCCTGGATGGCCAGACAAGGGCTGTTCTCTATCTGCTGGCGGTCTCATCCGGCCTCCGCGTCTCGGAGCTCGCCTCCCTGACTCCACAGAGTTTCCAGCTTGACGCGAACCCGGCCGTCGTCATCGTGGAGGCCTCGCATTCGAAACATCGCCGGCAGGACGCCATCCCCCTGCCTCCCAGCGTCGCCGAGGAGTTGCGGGGATGGATAGCAGGCCGTCCGGCTGGATCGCCCCTTTGGCCCGGCACGTGGAAAGAGAAGGCTGCCGGTATGCTGGCGGATGACCTACGAGAGGCGGGAATAGACCCCCTCGACGAGACCGGCAGGAAACTCGACTTCCATGCCCTCCGGGCGACCTACGCGACCTTGCTAGCCCGTGCCGGGGTCAACCTACAGACGTCGCAGGCCCTGCTCCGGCATAGTTCCCCGACCCTCACAAGTACGGTCTATACGAAGCTCGGGGTGGCAGACCTGGGGAGTGTAGTCGAGAGGTTGGATAGCCTTCTCGATCGCGGCAAGAAGCAATGATGCGGATTTAGCGGTGTCTCAGCTGGTGTCTCACGAGTTGCATCCCACCCCACGTTCTAGCGACCCCCTTTGGTGTATCTCTCCCCCCGAAGGGCGGCGCGGAAGAGATCGTCGTAAGCGCCACGAGCATAGAGATTTGCGCTGAATTTCCGCGCGATTTCCGCAATGAGGCTGGTGGGACTCGAACCCACGACCTACGGATTAAAAGTCCGTTGCTCTACCTTCTGAGCTACAGCCTCAAATCTTCCGCGATCCCCGCATCCGAGGCCAGCCCGCTAGCACGGGGCGTCTTGGTGGGCGCCGGCTCCAGGCCGCGGCGGACCCTTGCTGCCCGCACACGGCCTTGCGATTTTCGGGCTACAAAGAAATCTATCGGTTCGGCCGCTGGTGGTAAACCCCGCCCGCCAAAGCGGGGATTGTGGGATGGTCGCCAACGGTACGTTTCAAGGGCGTCGAAACCGGGGCGGCCGAGGGACGCAATCCCCATTTCCAATGCCAGCGCAGGTAGGCTCGCAGGTGTCGCCAGCCGTCGATCGAGAACAGGCGGCGGCTTGCGCGATGCTCGAGGTGGTAGCAGTACGTGGCGCCGTGGTACAGCACTTGCCAGCCCGCCCGGGCCATGCGGAGGCACATGTCCACGTCTTCGAAGTACTTCACAAAGCCCTCGTCGAACAAGCCCACGTCTTCCAGTGCCTGGCGGCGAACCATTAAGAAGCAGCCGGACAGCCACTCGCAAGCCCACGTGCCGTCGACGGGGTGATCGCGATAAAGATAATGGTCCAGCGTGCGGGGCATCAGGCGGCCGAGCCCCAGGCGGCGGGCGAAGACTACAGGGAGGGTCTGAAACCGCCGGGCGGGGTAGGCGTAGCCGCCGTCCTCGTGGTAGATGCCGCATCCGGCGATGCCGCACTGAGGCCGGCTGTCCATAAAGCGCACCATGCGGGTGACGCAGTGTTCGCGCGGGTCGAAGAACATGTCGGTATTCAGGAGAAGCACGTAGCGTGCGGTGGCGACCCGGAGGACCTGGTTCAGATTGGCCGCGTACAAAAGTCGGCGCGAATTACGAAGCACCAGGGTCTGGGGAAAATAGCCCAGCCACGGCGTCACCCCGTCTTTGGAGGCGTTGTCCACAAGGACCAGCCGGGCCGCGATGCCCGGGCAGGAACGCCGCAGGGTGTACAACAGGCGGGGCATCCAGCGGCGTTCGTGGGTGTAGACAATTCCGATATCGACATCGGCGGCCCGAAGGCCGGGGCTGCCTCCCCCTTCGAATGTGCCGGCCGAGTGCGGCCTCTGGGGCCAGGCATGGAGCGCGTCGGGCGAGGAGGGGACAGGGTACACACGAAGCCTCATGCGGCGCGGCGTTGCGTTTCCGGCCGCGCAGCCGGAACCTGAGTTGCAAAGTGATCGGCGAAAAGCTGGAGAAGGCGTACCAAGCGAAAGGCGCTCAGCGGGTCCAGTGCCCAGGGGTCGGCTCCTTCTACCCGCAACTGGCACACACTGGGCGCTGCCGGCCCGGAAGTTACCCCCACCCACCATGTGGGGCGGCGGGCTGGCACGCGTGGGCTGACCCACACCTTCTGCCAGCGGATTTCATCGGCTTCGGCCACCTGTAACTGAAGCTGGCAGGGGTTCCAAGGGCGGAGCTGTTCGATCAGCAGCACCCAGGCCTCTGCGGGGGCCAGCCGCTGGAGCCGTCGCCCCGGACCGAAAACGGCATCCTGAGCGGACAAGCGCGCGGCCAGCGATGCCAGCAGTCGCGCTGCGGCGTCTACCAGTAGGATCAGCTCGTAATGACCGAACAGCCGGAACCGCACCGCTGCCACGATCACCACCCCGGCGGTGCACCAGGCCAGGATTTCGAGCCGCAAAATAGTGGCCACCGTAGCCGCCACCCCAGTAGCGAGGCAGAACGCCCCCAATACTGCCAGCACCCACCATGGGGCCATCCCCCGATCAAGCAAGCGGTGGTGGATGTGCTGGCGGTCGGCTGCGTCAAACGGCCGGCCCGTCAAGCGACGCCGAATCACCGCCAGGACCGTATCGAAAGCCGGCAGGGTCATGACCACCAAGGGTGCAGTGATCGATAGCGTGGCCGAGGTCTTCAAAGTGCTCTGAATCCCCAGAATCCCCACCACCATGCCGATGACCATGCTTCCTGAGTCGCCCAGAAAGATGCTTGCGGGGGGGCGGTTATGCGCAAAAAAACCGGCCAAAGCGGCAGCCAATGCCACGGCCACCACCGCCACGTAGCTGTTACCCAGATACGTGGCAATGACTCCCATGGTGGCGGCGGTGAAAATGCCCACCAGCGAGGCCAGCCCGTCCATTCCATCCAGCAGATTGAGGGCGTTGATGCAGCCCACCAGCCATAACACGGTGACAGGAATGCCTAGCCAGCCGAACTCGATGGTCCACCCTAAGACTATGATCTGCTCGACGCTGTAACCGGCCAGCACAACCGGCAGTACTGAGAGTGTCTGCAAGAGGAGCTTCACCCGCGGTCCCAAGCGAAAGGCATCGTCGATGCAGCCGATAACGCAGACCACGCCCGCTGCGGCCGCCACCACCCATGCCAGCTCGTCCAGCGAAGGTCCTACACCGAACCGCCCCCCGCGCGCCACCACCAGCCCCACCAACATGGCCAGATAGACCCCCACTCCACCCCAAAGTGGTACGGGACGGTCGTGGAGTTTGCGTTGCCCATCCGGCCGGTCCAAAATCCCCAAGAGAGTGGCAAGGGATTTCACAATGGCGGTAAACGCCAGCGATGCCCCAAAAGCCGCAACGAACGTCACCAGCAACGAATGTACGGCCGTCATCGTCCGTGCGACTCGAATCGACGCCCCCCAACCCTTGCGATATCCCGGGTGGCATGAGCGTCCCCGGTAGTGGGATTTGCCGCGGCCGTGCCTGCTGGTCACCAGCACAAAGCTTTAGGCTGGCGCGGCCCGCCCGGCCGGCATGGCTGAGCGGCGACCCCTCCGCTCCTTCAGCAAAAAACCGCCGGCAACCAAGGCGGAAGCTATACTTGAAGCCTGCCCAGGCCGCAAGACCAATCTGCTCTATCGGCCACACGGCCACACGGGGGGCACCGGTACAAAGCCACGCCGGGGGCACCAGCGACCGGGCGACCGCTGGGCACCGGCAGCCAACCGCGTACGGTCCGGGGGAGTACAGGTGCCCGCCGGGCGGGTGTCTGCTATCTTTGGGGTATGGGGAATCCGGAACTGGAGCGTCTGGAGACGCTAGCTGAGATCGATTCGCTGGTGGAGTCGCTGCGCCGTTGGGCCGACACGGCTCCGGACTGGGCTCCGGCCGGCACCTGCCGAAACTTGGTGCGGCGGCTGCTGGAGCGGATCGAGGGGATTCGCGTTCGCTTGGAGTGCCCCTTGGTGGTTGCCACACTAGGGGGGACGGGGGTCGGCAAAAGCGCTCTGGTCAATGCTTTGGTGGGCGACGAGGTCGTGGAGACAGGCCGGCAACGCCCCACCACCCATAAACCTACGCTGGTGGCCAAGCCGGGCGTTACACCCGCGATGCTGGGCATACCGGCGTCGGCGGTGGAGGTGGTGCATCGCGACCTGCCGGCGCTATCCAGCCTGGTGGTGATCGACTGCCCCGACCCCGATACCACCGAATCGCCGGACTTGGCAGGAAGCAATCTGGCGCGGCTGCGGCAGATCCTGCCGCATTGCGATGTGATCCTCGTGGCCGCCACTCAGCAAAAATATCGCAGCGCTCGGGTGGCGGATGAATTGGCCGCGGCTGCGGCCGGGGCCCGATTGGTTTTCGTGCAGACGCACGGGGATCGGGACACCGATATCCGCGACGACTGGAGGCGGGTGCTGGAGCCGGGATACGCGGTCGAGCGGATATTCCGGGTGGACTCGCTGGCGGCCCTGGCCGATGCCCAAGCGGGCCGGCCTGCCCAAGGAGATTTTGCCGCCCTATTGGACCTATTGACACGGCAGTTAGCGGGCTCGGCAGCCGCCAGGATTCGCCGGGCCAACGTATTCGATCTGGTGGCCGATACGCTGTCGGCCTGCCAGAAGCGGATAGATCAGTGGCAACCGCCTTTGGCAGCCCTGCGCGAAGCGCTGGATGCGCACCGGCGTGTCTTGGCGGATCGACTCATTGCCCGCATGCAAGCGGAACTCTTGGCCAGCAGGCGTCAATGGGACCAGCGGGTATTGGGGCGGGTGGTAGCACGGTGGGGATTGAGTCCGTTTGCTGTGGTGCTGCGCGTGTATCAGGGCTTTGGCGCGCTGGTTTCGGGGGCATTGTTGCTGCGGGCCCGGTCGCCAGCCCAGGTGGCGTTGTGGGGCCTGCTGGAAGCCGGGCGGACCTTGCACGCGCACCGGCAAAGGCGGGAGGCGTCCGCTGGGCCGCAGCGGGCTCTGGCCGAGGTCTGGGTGCCTGCCGACTTGCGGCGAGCGGCTTTGATCCTGGAGGGCTACGCGGCGGAAGCCGGATTGAGCCGCCAAGCCGCTTCGGCCGACACGCTGCAGGCCGAGGCAGCCCCCGCCGGCCAGGCTTTCGTGTCCCAGGCAGCCACCGAATTGGATGATCTAGTGGATCGGCTGGCCGCCCGACATACCGGCTGGTTCGTGCGCCTGCGGTACGAGTTGGCGATGGTGTTCATGCTGGGGGTGCTTTTGTACCGGCCCGCCAAAAACTTTTTCTACGATTCCTGGGTGGCCAACCCGCCCGCGCAACTTCTGGGGCTGCAGTTTTACGTGCTGGCTGCCTTTTGGCTGGCCGTGTGGTGCGGCATGTTGGTGTGGGCATACACCAGCCGGTTGCGGAGAGGGATGCGGCGGGAGATTGGCGAACTGGCCCGCAGGTGGTCGGGCCCGGAGCCGGCCCAGGCTCTGTTCGCTGCACTCGAACACCAATGCCAGCAGGCCGAGCGGTTCGGGCAAGACCTGGCTCGGCTCCAGGCGGAAGTGTCGGCCACGGCCCAGCGGGTGTTAAGGGAAGAACAGCCCTTGGCCCATCGCCGCCCCCCCTGATTGCTTTTGCGCCAGGAAACCGCCAATGCATGAGCATTTCATGCGCATGGCTTTAGAGGAAGCAGTGGTCGCCCGGGACGAAGACGAATCGCCGGTGGGAGCCGTGGTGGTGCTCGAAGGTCGGGTAATCGGCCGGGCCCACAACCAGCGCGAACAGCTCCGCGATCCCACCGCGCACGCGGAGATGATCGCCATCACCCAGGCGGCGGCCACCCTCGGCTCGTGGCGACTGGATGGGGCCACCTTGTATGTAACCCTGGAACCGTGCCCGATGTGCGCAGGCGCGATCCTCAACGCCCGGATCTCCACCCTCGTTTACGGGGCCGCCAATCCGAAGGCGGGAGCGGTCCGCACCTTATACCGCCTCTTGGAAGACCCGCGATTGAACCACCGCTGCCAAATCGTGCCCGGAGTGCTGGCCGACCAATGCAGCCGGCTTTTGAGCGAATTCTTCGAAAGGCAGCGCGAACTGGGCAAGAAATGACGGCCCGCCAGGCGCGAGGCGCCCGGGTCCGCCCCGCAAGCCAGCTCGGTCGAAGGATGCCCCGGGGGCAGGAACGGATGGCTTTGGGGTGCCTGGGTCGTTGCGCCGGCGGGTTGCCGTTTACGGAGTGCGCGGCTCAGCGGCGGGGGACAGCCGACCTCGGGGGGCCGGCCGCGCTTTGGGCACCGCCTTGCGATTCTTCGGAGAAGGAGGCTCCGAAGCAGGTTTCGGATCGGCCAGAGGCTTGGCATCTGGCATTTCTGGCTTGGCCTCGGCAGTGGGTTTTGCGTTGGCTGGCGCCTTGGGTTTATCGTTGTCTGGAACCGCGGCTTTTTCCGGCTTGGCGGGTTTTTCGGGCCCCTCAAGGGCTTCGGGTTTTTGCGGCGGAGTTCCGTCGTCTACCAGCAGGTAGCCCGCCCAAAAGAACGGGTGATCGGCCAGCGGGGCGCTGGCCCCGGCAGGGAGTCGGATACGCGGCTCGGCCTCGGGATTGACGCGGCTTTGCAGGGCCAGAAGCACGGCCCTTTGCCACGCTTCGGCCGGGGCGGTGTGCGGCAGTTCCTGGGCGAATTCGCGGACCAGGCCAAAGCTGCTCTCTCCGCCGGTCCGCCAGCGGCTCAACAAGAGCGTCTTGGCTCCAGAGGACAGCAGCGCGCAGACCGACATAAATACGTCGCCACCCGGGTCCGCGCGCCCGATCCGGCGTAAGGCATTCTCCGCAGGGGTATGAAAACCGGGTAATATCACCACTTCGGGGCCTCCCCACGGCAACGCCAACCAATCCTCCAACGTATTGCCCGGCTTGTTGCGGTCGATGGGAATCGGCGGCCAAGCCAAGAGCGATGGGGGTTCGGGCGGGGGCAAGTCGTCGAGCACGATCAGCCGGTCCATCCGCACTTTGTACCACGACGACGGGGCCGGCAGGGGTGCCTTGCCCAGAGCCCAGGTTCCCGGCAATGATTTGGCCAGTTGTTCATAGGCCGCCTGGGCTACGCCTGGCTCGTCTCGGGGAAAGAGCTTTCCCAGCACCACGACCGTCTCGGCGGTCGGATTCCGGCCGCGCCGGTCGGGCACCACCAGCGACAAGGTGGGCGCATAGCGGATACGAAAGCGCGAAATCAAGGGGTGCATTTGCCCTTCGACTTGCACCTGGAGCGCCTCGAAGGGCAAGTACCACAGAATGCCGTCCGGCACGACCACGAGTTCGGGAAACCGCCGGGTGAAGTCGGCCGGCGAGCCGGCAAGCAACGCATCGAGCAACTGGCGGGCAGTCTGCTTCCATTGGGTGCCGGTGATTTCAGCCAGCCCCAGTTCGTGATTTTGCTCGTAGTTGCCCAATTCCCGCAACAGCGAGACCACCTTGCGGCTGACCAAGGGGGCCGCCTTGACAGTCCAGTGGCCGTATTTGTCCTGGGTCAGGAGAAAGGCGTACAGGTCGTTCCCTGCGGAAAAGAACAGCCACACGGCCGTACCCTTGGGAATCGCCTTTTGCAGCTCGCGCGTGGACCGCAGGGGAGGGAACGCGAGGCTTGCGGCCTGACGTCCGACGGCCATTTCGCGGAGGAGGGCCTCCTGCTGCTGGCTCACATTGCCCAGTTCCGCCAGCAGGGCGGAAAGCTCGCGCTGCCGCTCGGCGTCCGCTGGAACCGCAGGGAGTTTGCGCAACTGGGCGCGCAGTCGCCGGGCCGTCTCGGCCAGGCGCTGGTAGCCGGGATAGCTGGCCAACAGATTCTGCCGTTCCAAGAGGGCCTGGGCATCGAGGGCTTCGTCCGGGGCTTCCAGCACCCAGCGGAGCGCCTGGAGGCGGCCGCCAAAAGCCAGCGCGCTGAAAAACCGGTGCCGACGAGCCCGATCGGCGATCTCCAGGGCGGACTCGTGGTCGTTGCGTTTCATCGCCACCAGGAACCAGCGTTCGTAGACCGCCGGGTGCGGCGTGACCAGCACGGTGAGGGCTTCCAGCGGGTCCCAGGCCCAATCGCCGGCCTGGGGATCGCGGAGCAACTCGCGATAGAGTTCCATGGCGGTGCGCGGCGTGATCTGGTCGGCCAGGAACCGGCCATCGGCCTGGGCCATTCGAAACAGCCACAATGAGCCGTGCTGCATATAGGCCAAGGCGTCGCGGATGGCCGCGTCGCCCGCCCCCGTTTTCCTCTGCTGAAACAGCGTCAGGCCGCGGAGATAGCTTAGCCAGGCACCGTGCCGGCCCTGCCCCATGGTGCGCCGGCCGATGGTGTTGACCGCATCGTCGAGCATGGCCACCGCCTGCGCGGTTTCGTGGGCGGCGGCGAGTTGTTCGGCGGCCGCCAGGAGGGCTGTCACCCGCACCTGGCGAAAGCTCTTGGTGCGGGCCCATTGAGCAGCCGGGGCCAAAGGCGGATACACCCCCTTGGCATTGGAGACCAGATGTACCAGAGCCCCGTAGCGCAGCGCCTCTTCCAGCACGATCAGGTCGGCGTAGTGGTACGCCGAAAACCCGGCTTCCAGAAACAGCCGAGAAGCTTCCGCCTGGTTGCCGCTGAAAAAGGCCGCCTTGCCCAATTCCAAAAGCGAAGAAGCCGTCAGCGGATGATCGAACTCTCCGGCGGCCACCAGCGAACGGTTCAGCGTTGCGACCGCCTCAGTCTGCTTGCCTCCATACAGCAACGCCACGCCCAACTGGGCATCCACCCACGCCTGCGACCAGTGGTTAGGAACGCCAGGCCCCTGCGACAAAACCGAAATCAATTCCTGATTCAGCGGATCGTATTTGGCCAAAGGCCCCAGCAACTCGCCGCGGCGGCGAATGGCCAGCACCGTTGCCCGCACAATCTCCTGTACCTGAATCGGCAAAAGCTGCGGCATCTGGATCACCCCTCCCTGCTTGATCACCGAGTTGTTGTCCAGCCGCCCTTGCCCAATCAGCATCTCCGAAGGGTATCGCCCCAGCCGAGCCGGCCGCGTGCTGACCCCCCAGGGGGTCGCTCGGGTTGCCGCTGCCTGAGCCGGCTGGATCGAAGGCGGAAACTGCACCCGGCGCATCCAATCGGGGAAGGCCAGGTACAGGCGCACGGCCGAGGTGTAATGGTCCAGCGCCGTGCTCAAGTCGCCCATCTGGTAATAGCACTCGCCCAGCATGGCGTGATAGCAGATCGAATCGATCCACCGGCTCTGCGGCGTTTTGAAAGCCCCTTTCCATGCGTCCTTGAAGTGTTCCAGAGCGTCGCGGTATTCTCCCTCGGCCAACAGGGCCAGCCCGGCGTGATAGCTCAGTGAGGGCACTTTGCGGGGCTCCAGTTGCCCGAATGCCGCAGGCCGGCCCCAGGGGATTCCGGCGGCGGCACCGAACGCCAAAAGTACCAAGCCCACGCGCATGGCACGGTGCAGACGCTTTCCGCGCAGAACCGCCGTTGAATTCATAATTTCCCTCCTTACTACCCCAGCGGTTTCCTCCCCTCTTGGGCGGCCCGGCTCGTGCAGAGGCGTTGCCACGGCAAACCCAATGCCAACGGCCGCGCCACGAAGCAAAGGCATACAGACCACTCGTCGGGACTCGGCTGGTGGGCGACACTTTCCCAAAAAACGGCCGACGAGCCCACCCAGCGGCGGGTTTTCGGCCCGGAGCCACCTTCAGAATATTACGACGCGGGTGCATGCGAGAACTCCCCAGAGCGTTTCCCTTCGGGAAATTCAGAAATCGGGGGGTGCCGCACCCCGCAACCTCGAGCAAAACTTGTAACCAATATTAGGAGGCTGTATATACACTAGTAGTAGGGGTCTCTCGTTGACCAAGCACCAGAAGACGGACTATAATGCTTGCGGCTCAAGTGCTACGGAAATAGGAAGTTAGTGATTGTATTCCGGCTTTTGACAAGCGGCGGGGCCCGCAGCACGCCGCGCCGCCGCGCATGGGCCGTGCGCCGTGAGAGTTACGGCTCCGAGCCAAGTTCTGGTGCGGAGGGTGAATAACCGCTCGCATAGCGCGTATGATTCAACGGCTAGCCGCCGGGGAGGCTGCCTAGGTGCCGCGCCGCTGGCGACTACTGGCAACGTGCCGGCGGATGATGTCTTGTTGGCGAGGATGCTTATGAGGATCGCAAAGTGGCTGTTGGGCGGAGTGACGGCAGGTTTGATCTGGGCGGCGGCAGGGGGGGCCGAGCCTTTGGCGGCGGCCGACCCACAAAACCCCGCCGAGCAAGCCGACACGCCTCGCCGGGTGGGCCGGATGTTCAAAGTAACTTTGCCAATCACGACGGCGCAGCCCCTGCGGCAATCGGTGTTGCGAACGCTGGAGCGCCTGCGCGCAGAAAAGGTACGCCCGGTGCTAGTCTTCCAGTTCGTGGTGCCCAAGGGGCAACGGGAGTTCGGCCGGGGCACCAGCCTGGGCAGCGCTTATGATCTGGCCGATTTTCTGTCGGGCAAGGAGCTTTCGGAGGCAGAGGTTGTCGGCTACGTGCCCCAAAGTATTCAAGGCCATGGGGTCCTTCCCGTGATGGCGTGCCAGACCATCATTATGGCTCCGGACGCCGAACTGGGGCCTGCCGGCGTGGACGAGCCCAGCATCACCAAATCCATATTGGGCAGTTATGAAGATATCGCGGCGCGGCGGAAGAAGTTTCCGGTGGAAGTGGCGCTGAAGCTGGTGGATGTTTCGCGGGAGTTGCTGGCGGTGGAGACAGACTTAGGGACCGATTACGTAACGCCCGAGGGGCTGGCAGCGCTCCGCAAAAAGCGGACGGTCGCAGGCCAGACCATCCTGTTTCGCGCGGGGCAACCCGCCCAGTTCTCGGGGGCTGAGGCCCGTCGCCGGGGCTTCATCGACTATCTGGCCTCCGACGAGCTGGAGCTGGCCCGGAGCCTGGAAATCCCCCCGGAGTCGCTCCGCGACACGGCGCCTTTGGACGGGCAGTGGCGGCCGGTGCGCGTGGATGTCAAAGGGCCGCTGAAAGCCGACCTGATTGATCGAGTGGACCGCATGATTCGTCAGGCCATCGAGCGTGAAAACGCCAACTTCGTCTGCCTGTGGATCGATAGCGCAGGGGGGTCGCCCGCCGACAGTCAACGACTGGCCGGGTACCTCGCCGAACTGGACTCTACCCGCGTCCGCACGGTGGCGTACATTCCGCGGGAGGCGCGGGCCGACGCGGCCCTTTTGGCACTGGCCTGCGACCAGATCGTCATGCATCCCGGGGCGGTCCTGGGCGGAGAAGGAGATGCCGCTTTTTCCCAGGATTCCGTGGCTGAAGTAGTCCGCTTCATCCGCAAAGTGATCGCGCCGAACAAGGCCCGCGCCTGGTCGCTGCCGGCGGCGATGTTCGATCCCGAACTGAAAGTCCGCCGCTACCGCCTTGGGGCGGAGGTAGCCTTCTTCTCGGAACAAGAACTCAAAGAGCAGCCCAAGCCCGAGGCGTGGGTGCCGGCCGAGGAAGTAACCCGGCCCGGGCGGCCTTTCTCGGTCAAGGGCAGCGATGCCGTCACCCTCCAACTGGCCAACCATGTGGTTAACGATCTGGCAGGGTTGCGGGAACGCTTCGAGTTGGAAAACGACCCAGGGCTGATGGAGCCCCGCTGGGTGGATACACTGGTCGAGGCGCTGGCCTCGCCGAAACTGGCGGTGCTCTTGTTGATCATCGGAGCGGTAGCTCTGTACGCCGAACTGCATACCCCGGGCGTGGGCGTCCCCGGGTTCATCGCTACCGTGTGTTTCGTCTTGTTTTTCTGGAGCCGATTCTTGGGGGGCACAGCCGGGTGGCTTGAAGTGCTGCTGTTTTTGCTGGGGGTGGCCTGCCTGATGCTGGAGATCTTTGTGATTCCCGGCTTCGGCATTTTCGGGTTGGGAGGCGGGGCGCTGATTCTGGCCTCGCTGGTCCTGGCCAGCCAGACCTTCGTGCTTCCCCGCAACGAGTACCAGGCGACCGAGTTCCGCAATTCGCTGTTGATGCTTGCCGGGGCCACTCTGGGTACGATCGTGGCCATCATTCTCATCAACCGCTGGCTGCCGCGAGCCCCGATCGTCAGCCAGATGATCCTCCACCCGCCCACCCACGAAGAGGCCGAGGCGATAAGCGCCAGCGAGTCGCTGGCACACTTCGAACGCCTGGTGGGAATGCACGGCGTGGCGGTCACTCCGCTGGTGCCTGGGGGGAAAGCCCGCTTCGGCCGGACCACGGTAGATGTGCTCACCGACGGCGACTTCGTCCCTCGCGGGGCGGAAGTAGAAGTAGTCGAAGTCCAGGGGACGCGCGTGTTGGTGCGGGCCGTAGAGTCGTGAAACTCCCCCTGCCTGGCCTGTACCTGCGTCCTCCAGAGCTGGGGGCTCCAACGGCGATAGGCGGCTCGGGCGTTTCGCCGCGGCGGACCGGGAGCGGCCATCTTGCGGTCGTCGGCACGGCGGCGGCCGGGATATAGGCCAGGGCTCAAACCTGCCCGAGCGGCCCTGCGACTCGCGGCATCCCCGGCACATCAACCGCCGGCCCGTGCGATTCCGCGGCAGTGGCCGGGCTACTCGCTTTTTGCTACAGTGATGAGCAAATCGGTAGCGGAGGTCGAGCATGGAACCGTGGATGTGGGCGGTATTGCTGCTCCTCGTCGGATTCTGCCTTGTAGTGTTGGAAATCTTCGTGCCTTCAGGCGGCATTCTGGCCATGCTGACGGTCTGCGCGGTGCTGGGGGCAGTGGGGCTGGCATTCTATCAAAGCCCGATGGTGGGACTGGCGGTGCTTGCTGCAGCGGTGGTGGGTTTTCCGATCGTGGTCATCTTGGCGTTGAAATGGCTGCCAGAGACCTCCATGGGCCGAAAAGTGCTGCTGACCCCGCCCAGCAGCGAGGAAGTGCGTCCGGAAATCTCCCAGCGGGAGGCGCTGGAGGCGCTGGTGGGCCGGATCGGACGGGCCAAGACCCCCATGCTTCCCAGCGGCTTTGTGCAAATCGATAACCGGACGTACGACGCCGTGGGCGAGGGGATGGCCATCGACCCCGGGCAGCGCGTCCGCGTGATCGAGGTTCGGGGCAATCGCCTGATTGTCGAGCGTGTCTCGGAAGACGAGCCGGTCGAGGATCCCCTGGCCCGACCCGTCGATTGGGAGGATCTGGGCCCTCTGACCCCTCCGGCGGCTTGACACCGGGCCGCCCTGGGGCGACGATACCAGCACCTGGTGGCCCGATGACCTGTTTTGCGCGAGGAGTGCCATGCCGGTAGTTGCCGCGGCCCAACCTGTCTCGCCCATCCCCATCATCACCTGGATCACCATCGGCGTGATCCTGGTGCTGCTAGTTTTCGCAATCATCGTACTGACGGTGTTTACGCGGTACTTCCGGTTATGGATCCAGTCGAAGATGACCCGGGCGGGGATCGGCATACTGGATCTTTTGGGCATGACCTTCCGCAAAGTGGACCCGCGAGTCATCGTCCGCAGCAAAATCATGGCCGTCCAGGCAGGGCTGGACGAACAAGAAGGGGTTACGACCCGGGCGCTGGAAGCTCACTATCTGGCCGGGGGGCATGTCCCGCTGGTCATCCAGGCGCTGATTGCAGCGCATAAGGCCAAATTGGACTTGTCCTTCAAGTCGGCGGCCGCCATCGATCTGGCGGGGCGGGACGTGCTCGAAGCCGTGCAGACCAGCGTGTATCCCAAGGTAATCGATTGTCCTTCCCGCACCAGTGGCAAAGAATGGCTTGATGCGATAGCCAAGAACGGCATCCAATTGAAGGTGCGGGCTCGAGTCACCGTGCGAGCCAATTTGAAGCAGATTATCGGGGGGGCCACAGAAGAGACCATCATTGCCCGGGTGGGCGAGGGGATCGTCAGCGCGATCGGTTCGGCGGAAACTCATAGCGAAGTACTGGAAAATCCCGACCGGATCTCCAAGGCCGTGTTGTCGCGGCGGCTGGATTCTCAGACGGCGTTTGAGATCGTGTCGATCGACATAGCGGACATCGACGTGGGAGACAACATTGGGGCCCGGCTCCAGGCGGACCAGGCGGAGGCCGATATGCGGGTGGCGCGAGCCAAGGCCGAGGGGGCCCGGGCCATGGCGGTGGCCCAGGAACAGGAGTTCATCGCCCAAATCGAGGAGAATCGCGCCAAGGTAGTCCAAGCCGAGGCCGAAGTGCCCAAAGCCATCGCCGAGGCGTTCCGCGCGGGCGTCCTGGGGATTCTGGATTACTATAAACTCCGCAACATCCAGGCCGATACCGAAATGCGAACCGCCATCGCCCGGGCGGGAATGCCTGCTTCGGCCCGAATCGGAGGCCAGACATGAACGCGGGACCTTGGGTGCTGGCCGACTGGGGGGCAGTGGTCAGCGTCGTGTTGTTCGTGATCTTCGCCCTGCTGAGCGTGCTGGGGCAGCTTGCCTCGCGGCCGCGGGAGGTACCCAAACGGCAGCGGCCTCGTCCCACGCCGCCGCCCCCGCGGGGCATGCCCGCCCCGCCAACCCGCCCGGTGCCTACCAGGGGCGCTCCGGCACCCCCCCGGGGTACCGCCGCGCCAACCCGGCCGGCCGAAGACCCCTTAGCTCGCGAGATCGAGGAGTTCCTTCGGCGTGCGCAAGCCCAGCGGGCAGGGCAGCCGGTCCGCAGTGCTCCCCCTCCCCCGCCGCTCCTGCCGCCGTCACCTCTTTCGGAGCGTCCTCGGCCGAGCGGAGAAGCGGCCGAGTCCGAATCGTCGCAGCGTCCCCCTGCCACCGTGGCCGAACACGTGCAAAGCTACCTGGGCCCGTCACGCATGGGGGAAGTGGGCTCGAAAGACCTTGGCCAGGCGGTGGCCAAGAGCGAGGATCGGCTGGAGGCGCACCTTCGCGAGGTTTTCGAGCACCAGGTAGGCACGCTGGCCAGTGCCCCGGGGGAGGCGGCCCGCGAGCCCACCCCAGTCGAGCCCAGCACGCCAGCGGATCGCATCACGGCCGAAGCCCCGTCGCCAGCCAGTCTGGCTGCGGTCCTGGTCGATCCGGGGGGCGTGCGTCAGGCCTTCTTGCTCAGCGAAATCCTCAACCGGCCGGAGCATCGCTGGAGCTAGCAATGGCTCTTCCCGTGGTGGAACCTGGCCGAACTCGCGTCGGCTGGATCGGGCTGGGGGTGATGGGCGCCAGCATGTGCGGCCATGTGCTGGCGGCCGGCTATGCCACGACCGTTTTCACCCGGACTAAGGCCAAGGCCCAGCCGCTATTGGACCGCGGCGCCCGCTGGGCCGATCACCCCCAAGCCGTCGCCGAAGCATCCGATGTCGTATTCACGATGGTGGGCTACCCGGCCGACGTGCGGCAGGTGATCCTCGGCCCCCAAGGCGTGTTGGCGGGCTGCCGCTCCGGGGCAATCATCGTCGATATGACCACCAGCCAGCCTTCGCTGGCGGTGGAGATTGCCCAGATAGCGGCCCAACGCGGCGTGTATGCTTTGGACGCCCCGGTTTCGGGCGGCGACATCGGAGCCCGCCAAGCCCGACTGTCCATCATGATCGGCGGGGCTGTCGAAGCCGTCGAAGCCGTCCGGCCCTGCCTGGCCACCATGGGCACCACCATCGTCCATCAAGGTGGGCCTGGGGCCGGCCAGCACGCCAAGCTGGCCAACCAGGTGGTCATCGCCGGCACCATGATTGGCGTGTGCGAATCGCTGTTGTATGCCTACCGAGCCGGCCTGGATCTGGACACCGTGCTTCGCTCCATCGCCTCGGGTGCGGCCCAAAGCTGGGCGCTTGCGAATCTCGCCCCGCGGATTATCGCCAACGATTTCGAGCCGGGATTTTTCGTGGAGCATTTCATTAAGGACATGGGGATCGCCCTGGACGAGGCCCGCCGCATGGGACTGGTACTGCCCGGCCTGGCCCTGGTCCACCAGCTTTATCTGTCCGTGGCGGCTCTGGGACACGGCCGCTCGGGCACCCAGGCCCTGGAACTGGCCCTGGCAGCGATGTCGGGCATCGATTGGCCCAACCGGCTTCCGCCGGCCCTCCAGTAGGTCGGGATGGCGCTTTTCCGCTGCCCGTCCCATCGGTACACTACCCAAAGCGCCGCGGGTCCGGGCCATGATCCTTTTGATCGACAATTACGACTCATTTACCTACAACCTGGTGCAGCGCTTGGGGGAACTGGACCCATTGCTGGACCTGGAAGTATACCGGAACGACCGTATCACGCTGGACGAGATCGAGGCCAAGAGGCCGTCGCACCTGATCATTTCGCCCGGCCCGTGCACCCCAGATCAGGCAGGCATCTCGGTGCCTTGCATCCAGCGCTTTGCCGGCCGGATTCCGATCCTGGGGGTATGCTTGGGGCACCAGGCCATCGGGCGAGCCTTCGGGGCCGAGATCGTGCGGGCCGACCGGATCATGCATGGCAAGATCGATGCCATCTATCACGATAACCGCGGGTTGTTCGAGGGGCTAGAAAACCCTTTCCAGGCGACGCGGTACCACAGCCTGGTCATCCGCCCGGACACGCTGAGCGACGAGTTCGAGGTCGCGGCGTGGAGCATTTCGCCGGACGGGACGCGGGTCATCATGGGCATTCGGCACAAGCGTTACCCCTTGGTGGGGCTGCAATTCCATCCGGAAAGTTTTCTGACCGAATGCGGGCCGACGCTGTTGGCCCGCTTTTTGGAGCTGCGCATCTGAAACCGGCCGAGGCCCAGGCGGACCGCCAGCCCTATGAGCCCGGCGGCTGCCGCGCCGCACTGCAAGTCCTCACGACGCATGGAACGACTGGCCCATTGGTATGGTTCGACGCTGGCACCGGCCGGGGCGGGGGCGGTGCTGCTGTGGGCGGCCCTGCCTCCTTTGGACTGCGGCCCGCTGGCTTTTTTCGCCCCCGTGCCCTGGATTGTGCTCATGCGGCGGCCGCAATTGGCCGGCCAGCATCCCTTTCGCGTGTTGTGGGCCATAGGGTTCGGCTTCTGGCTGGCCGCGCTGCACTGGCTGCGATTGCCCCACTGGGCCACTAGCTTCGGCTGGGTGGCGCTTTCGGCCTACTTTGCCTTCTACCTGCCGGTGTTCATCGGCCTGGGCCGCGTAGCCGTCCATCGACTGCACATCTCCCCCATCGTGGCAGCGCCGGTCATCTGGACCGGATTGGAATTGGCCCGCGCACATTTGCTCACGGGATTCACCATGGCCAGCCTGGGGCATACCCAGTATCGCTGGATCGCGCTGATTCAGGTGAGCGACTTGGTGGGGGCATACGGAGTGAGTTTTCTGGTGATGTTTGCGGCCGCCTGCCTGGGCCGCATGATTCCGGTCGATCCCACCACCAAGACGGCATGCGCCCAGACCGGCGACCCGGCAGCATCGCCTGGGCCCCCGGCATGCGCCCGGCGTTCAATGGCTTGGTGGCCGGCGCCCGTGTTGCTAATCGGCATGGGGGCGGCCGTGGTTTACGGACACGTGCGGATGGGGGTGTCTCCAACGGGGCCCAAGGCCCGGATTGCTTTGATCCAGGGGTCGATCGACAGCCAGATCAAGTCCGACCCCTCCATGCGCAACCGCGTGCACGAGCACTATCGGCAACTGTCGCTTCAGGCGGTGCAGCAATATACGGCCAGCGGCCCATTAGATCTGGTGGTCTGGCCTGAGACCATGTTCCGCGAGCCGCTGGTGGACTATGACGAGGCCTTTTGGATTCCGCCGGGCTGGAGCCGAGGTGCGACCCTGGCAGAGCTCCACAAAGGTCAGGCCGAGAGCCACCGGGCACTGGCCCGGCTGGTCGAAGAATTGGGGAGCGCCGTGGTCGTGGGCGTCGATACCGAATCGTTTGCCCAGGGACAGCACCGGTTTTACAACTCCGCGGTTTGGGTGGACCGCCAAGGCCAGGTCCAAGGCCGTTACGACAAGATGCACCTGGTCATGTTCGGCGAGTATGTGCCGTTTGCCCACTGGTTTCCGGCTTTGCAGGGGCTGACGCCGCTGAAGGTCAGTCTTTCGCCGGGGGCTGAGCCCAAGGTGTTCGAAGTGCGCACGCTCCGCCTGGCCCCCAATATCTGCTACGAAAGTGTGCTGCCGCACCTCATACGGCGGCAGGTACAGACGCTGGCCCACGCCGGCCGCGAACCGCACGTCCTGCTGAACCTGACGAACGACGGCTGGTTCTGGGGCTCCAGCGAACTCGACATGCATCTGATTTGCGGCGTGTTTCGCGCGGTAGAGATGCGCAAACCGTTCTTGATTGCCGCCAATACCGGGTTTTCCGCATGGATCGATGCCAACGGCCGGATTCTGGACCGGGGACCGCGACGTGCTACCGGCACCATTCTGGCCGAAGTGTGCCCCGACCCCCGCCATAGCCTCTATTTGCGGTACGGCGATTGGTTCGCGGGGGCCTGCTTGGCCGGTTGCGGCTTTTTGGCCATCGTAGCCCTGCGGCGCCGTCCTTTGCCAGCCAGGTAAGCCACTGGCTTTGCACGCATTCCGGCACCCCGGTGCCAGACAGACGTGCCGCTGCGGAGGATCACCCTGCGGGCTAGGCTACCGCTGTTCCAGTCCCCAGGCCGCGATGATGGTCTCGGCACCGGGGGTCAACTTGCGGATTTTCTCGGCGATGATGGCCTTTTCCGAGACCGTGGCCTTCTTGAGACGTTTGGCCAGTTGCGCCAGCTTCTTGCGGCGGTGGCGTCTTCGCCGCAGTTCCTTCTTGCGTTCGCAGATCGACACTCGTCGGCTCCTTGCGGTCTAAACGGTGCGAAACAAGTGGCCGTACGTCGCGCAGGCGGATTTTTGCCCGCCGAGCCTGCGCAGCAGCCCAGCCCCTCGGCGGGGAGATGTATTGCCCTTATACCGAGCCTAACCCGGAGCGTCAATGTGCGGCAGCCGAGGAGCGAGCCGCCGGGCCAAAAGCGTCGGAACCACCGGCGGCGCCGCCCCGCCACACGAACAGCTCCCAATACGCCCGGTCCAGGGCGTACACGTCCACGGGGTCTTTGCGCGGATCGAAATCGGCCGGCAGCACGCCGTAGCGCTTCATTTCGCGGAGGTACTCGGGCCGAGGCCGGAAGCCTGGCATGTCGAACCGCTTGATCTCTTCCAGCCGGCGTTTGCCGGCCTCGCACATGGCCAGGATGGCCCGGTAGTCCGGGTCGTCGGTCGAGGCGAACACCGCCGGGGCGGAATCCGTCGGCGTGCCCGGCGGCCGGCAGAGGCTGTAGCCCCCCGCCGCCCGAGCCAGCGGCGCCAAGAGCACCAGCGAGAACTTTGGCCGGGTCAGGTTGAACACGATGTGCCGGCTGTGCCGCAGGCGGGGATCGTTCATGTCCGGCGCCCAGAAGCTCAAACCAATCTCGTCCGACAAAGACCGCGGAATCGGGTGCTGGTTCTCGTGATGGCACGACTGGCAGCGGCGGGCGAAGGCCTGGCCGGCAGCGCGGGTTTCAGGCCAGTCGCTATCGTTTTCCAGCACCTGCTGGTTCTGCTGATAGCCGCCAATCATCCCGGTGCCCAATGCGGCATACGTGCCTGGATAAGGCGCGCCGCTGTCCAGCCACAGGCGAACGACGGTCCGTTGGCGACGCGAAACTCGTACGCCGTAGTGCGAAGGGTCCAGTTTCTTCATCAACGGGCTTCCACCGCTGCCCAGAGCGCGGGGCGGGTAGTTGCTGCGAGGCAGGTTGCGCCCGTCTGCCACCTGCTTCCAAACGACCAGCGTGTAGTAGCTGTGAGAAAACATAGGACCCCGATCGCCGGAAAGGATCACGCCGCCGTCGCGCCGGGGATAATCATGGCACGGCAGGCAATGCTGATCCAGCACCGGTTGAACATCCCGCGGGAAGTCCAGCACGTCCGGCACATCGGCGATAGGCTCGATTGAGCTGGGGGGCCTCCGGGCGGCCAGGGGCAACCGGTCGGTATGCGTGGGCAGCGCCCGGGTCCGCTCCTCGTGGCAGCCTACACAGGAAAGCGTCTCGCCCGGGGCCACGGTGGTGAAACTCTGCATGCGCTTGACGGAAAGGTCGTTTGCGTCCAGCGCTACGAAGAACAGGCTGCGCATGGCCGGCGCCACGAAATGCGCCGATCCGTCTTCCTCCACCGGCACCGTGCCCAGCACCCGTTCGAGAGTGAAGGTGCCCGCGTAGCTCAGGGGGTCCATGCCGCCGGTGAAGTTGACCGGTTTGGGCAGGCTTTCCATGATGAGAAGTTTCTTGATTTCGCCGCGCCGGAGACCGGCCATGTTGCGACCGAGGTACACATTGGCCAGAAGGTACCGGCCGGTGGGCTGCGACGGCTGCATGAAGGGGGCCAGCACCGGCTCGCGTGGCCGGGCCGCCAAAGGCCGCGGCTCGTGCAGCCAGGCCGGGCCGAACTCGGCCGGCAGTTCGTACACAGTGTGCACCGTCCCGTCGGCGGTTACCAAAACCAGGCCGGCCTGCCGCGCGGCCAGGAAGGCCTCGGCACCGAGGGGCCAGGGGTCCCGGAAATCGGCCGTCCGCGTGAGCGTGCGGAGCGAGGGTAAATGGTCCGGACCGCTCTTGGGGCTCAGCGTGGCAAGAAAACCCGCGTGCTCCATCGCCCCGTGGCCGGGCGAGCGGATGAGCACAATCTGGCCGCTGCCTGGGACGGGTTTGGCATCGATGTACACGTCGCCTGGGTGCAAGTTGCCGAAGAAGACCGTCTGCCCCGTGCCATCCGGGTTCATCGTCCAGAGGTGATGGTAATGGACCTGCGACCGATCTACGTATTCCCAACGTGTGTAAAGGATCCGGCCATCGGGAAGTACCCAGGGCGTGTTGTCGTGCTCCAGGTTGGCCGACAAGGGGCGAATGTCCTTCCCATCGCGGTCGCACCGATGCAGGGTGGCCACCTGAGTCAGCCAGCACTGGACCCAGCGGCGTGCCCGGGCCGAGACGAACACCACGCCGCCGTCCGGCAGGCAGCACGGCTCGATGTCGTCGTACATCCCGTCGGTCAACTGGCGGAGGCCCGAGCCATCGGCCTGGATTTCGTATAGGTGATACGCATCGGAGTTGCCTTTGCGGTAGGAGAACACGATTCGCCGGCCGTCGTAGTCCACACACGGGTCGCGCACCGCCCCTTCCGGATCGTCGACCAGCAGCGTAAGTTTGCCGGTGCGCAGATTGAGCTTGCACAGCCGGCCGCCACGGCCATAACAGCGGCGCTCGCCCGCCGGCGAGAAATAACCGAAGTTGGCGTACCAGTGCTCAGGAAACACGGTCCGCACGGCGAAGACGATTTCGCCGACCCGTTCCAAATCAGGCCGAAATGCCGCTGGCACCCGATGCAAGGGAATATCGCCAGCCGCAAGGGAAGTGGCCGGCGCCGTTTCCTTTGCCGCTGCCGGGCCCCGGCGCAGCTCGGCAGAAAACCCCGCCGTCGCACTTGCTATCAACAACGCAGCCACAAGACACACCCGGTGGCATCGCATGATCTTCGCCTCCTCAAAGAAGCACACACCTCGGTTCACCTCATGCCCGTCTGCATAAGGCGGTTTTTGCAGAGTCGGCGGCGCCGGCACGCCCCCGGCGGCAAACGTTGGCCCTTGCATAGGCTCGGGCCGTGCCACAGAAGCACCCTCCTTGGCCAATTGAACTCACGCCAGTTTCGAGCGGATGATAGCACGCGGCCAAAAAACACAAAAGAGTTCCGCATCGAAAAATTCGCAAAAAGCCGCCGTAAATACGCGCTTCCCGGTAATGTTTGGCGGATGGAGAAAAACGGCAACGGCCGCCGGTCGGGCGCAAAACCTGGCGGTTCTCCACTTACATGTCCCGCGCAGCATAGCCCTGCAGGCTGGCGCCGTAACGCTCCACGGGCGGATCGCCAAAACGCCTCACATACTCGCCGTCGATCCAGGCCGCGAATGTAGTAATGTGCCGAATCCGCCGCCGGCCATAAGTGGCCAAATCATCGCCAAAGACCTCGTCGTTCCACGGAACCGGCCGGACGTTCTGGCGTTTCCACCCCGCAAAGCGCGACACGTCGAGCCAGTATTCCAGCACCTGAGCACCTTCGCTTCCAAACCACGCCAGATTGGCATCCAAGGCGTCCAGAAGCCGGCCGTGAGTTAGACCTCCCAAGCTCTGCGCGTCGCGGCGGCTGAGGGGGACGTCATAACGCCGCTCAATGGGGGCGAACTCCAGGAAGATACCGTCTGCAGGCCGCACCTGCTTGGGCGGCTCCAGAGTCCGCGCATACGCCAGGTGCGCAAGTCGGGCTTGCGAGTCCACTTGCCGGATGGCTTCCAGCAGGCGGTTCTCCAAGAGAAGCGCCTGATCGCTATCGGAAAGCCCCCGGCACTTCGGGCAGCGGCACATGGGCCGGCCGTCGTCGATCCAATAGAAATATCGCCCAGTCGTGGAGCGGAGAATCCGCGTGTACTTGGCCGCGTTCTCGCACGCCACCTGAACGGCGGCCTGGGAGTGTACGCATAAATTGTACTCCCGCACGCGATCTCCCTTTTCGTTCATCGGGAACATGGTGGGGTCCTGCTCGAAGAGTTGCCTCGGCAGCAGGTCGCTCATGGCGTGCAGTTCGTGTTCCACATGCAGGCCGAGCTCGCCGCAGCGGCGGAGGAACGTCTGCCCCGCTTCGCTTTGGATGAACGCCGCGACCTCGTGGGGAAAGATGTGCGTCGCCAGCGTGGTCAAGCCAGCCCGCCAGGCCCGCTCGGGCCAGTCCAGCGTGCGAAGATCCTGAATGACCAGCACTACCCCTCGGGTAAGGAAGAAGGGGGAATCGGGCGCGTCTTTCCCGCGAACCGTCTGGACCCGCACGGTGTCGGCCCCGTCCGCCTCCGTTGCCACCAGCCCGCCTCCAAGCCCTTTCAGGAAGTCTCGACGCGACACGCGCCATGTGCATCCCCGCCAGTCCATAGCAGAATTCCCTTCTCATCGATCTTTGAGGTCTGCTTGCCGCGCCCGGCGCTGGCCTGCGCGGGCCTTTCCATTGTACTTGGTCCGTCCCACGCAAGCCTTGGGGGCCAATCGGTTGAAACCGGCCGGCAGCCTATGGGCCCTGCTTTCGGCATGGCCTTGGGCGGGCTATCATCTTGGAGCAGTTTGGAAACAGGCGAAAGCCGCAGTGTGCCGCCGGCCTGGCAAGGAGATACCGCATGAGTAGCGAAGCTATGGGGATACCCGAGCCTCCAGGGCGTTCGCCCGGGGTGCTTCTGGGGCGACTGTCGCTGATGATGTTCCTTCAGTACTTTGTGCAGGGGGCGTATCTGCCGGTGGCTTCGGTCTATGTGGAGAGGTCGCTGGGGTTTTCCAAAGGCGAGGTGGGGTTATTCATCGCGGCCTTGGCAGTCGGCCCGATCGTGGCACCGTTCGTGGTAGGACAACTCGTGGACCGGCTTTTCGCCACCGAGCGGGTGATGGCGGTGTGCCATTTGGTGGGCGGCCTGCTGATGCTGGCGCTGTACACCCAGCGGCAGGTGTGGGTGGTGATCTTGCTGGGCACGCTCTACTCGATCCTTTACGTCCCCACCATGATGCTGGCCAATTCGCTGGCGTTCCGTCACCTCGAGGACCGCGAATTGGAGTTTCCCTGGGTTCGCCTGTTCGGCACCCTGGGGTTCATCGCCCCCGCCTACGTGGTGGAGTTCTGGTGGCTGCGCGGGCTGGAAGGGGTCGAGCTGCAGCAGGCGCGGGGGGTTGTCTTCGCCCTGTCCGGGCTTGCGGGGCTGGTGATGGCCGCCTATTGCCTGACCCTTCCGCATACCCCGCCCCAGAAGCACCAAGCCCGCAAGTATGCCCCGGGGGCCGTGGTGGCCATGCTCCGCCGCCGCGATTTCCTGAGCCTGGTAGTGGTCAGTTTTTTCATCGCCATGGCCCACCAGTTTGTAGTTGCGTGGAATAGCCCCTTTCTGCGTGACATTCTCGATACCGGCGGCTGGGGGGCATATGAGCAGACCCTTAGCTCGCTGGGCCAGATCTGCGAGTTGGGGGTGCTGGCCGCCTTAGGACTGGTGCTGCGGCATATCGGCTTCAAAGCCACGATGCTGCTGGGAGCGCTGGCCTACCTGAGCCGCTGCGTGCTGTTCGCCTTGGTGTTCGGCCTGGACCCGCCGTTTGCTGGCAAGCTGGTGCTGGCGGGCATCGGTCAGGCTTTGCACGGGCTGTGCTTCGGCTTCTTTCTGGCTGTGGGATACATGTACGTCGATCGCATCGCCCCGGACGATATCCGGGGCAGCATGCAGACCCTCTACGGAAGCTTTGTACTAGCCTTGGGATTTTTTGCCGGCGGATTCATGAGCGGACTGATCGGCCAATGGTTTGGCGCCGAACCAGGCACTACAGCCATCAGCGACTGGACCAGCATCTGGCTCAGTTGCGCAGCCCTCTGTGCCGCGTGCTGTGTGGCCTTTGCCTTGTGGTTCCCCCGCGTGCCGCAGCAGGGCTTCCCGGCGGCAGCCGAAGCCACCTCCTAACGCCACAGGCCCGCCGGGGTTGCGAAAGAAGCCTCGCATTTCGTAAATTCGTTGGTTGGTTTTGCAGGTTACTGAGTCATTTTGCCAAGCTACCCTTTGCCGTGTTCCGCAATTTGTCAGACACGACGCGCCCCCCACTTTCCAGACGCGATGCACCGCCTCCCGTTAATTGGCTCGCTAGCTCGGTCAGTTGAAAGCGTGGTGCATAACTAGCAGTTTTTCCAAACGCGGCCCAAAAGACAAGAAGTGTCCGAATAGGAGAAGCCTGTCCATGAGAATCAGCGTGGTGGTTCCAGCGGCCATAGCGTTTCTGGGCCTTTTCACCGAGCCGGCTCATGCTGCCGAGCCGGTGGTTTACGAGCGGTTCGAGAACGCCACCGTGGGGCGCAAGTGCGGCGGTGTGGCCTTTACGGCCGAGGTTATCGGTTTTGGGGGCTTGGTGGCCGACAACCGGGCGGCCGCCATGCTGGACGGGAAGCCGGGCACCTGTGTCGATTACGGCCCGGGGGTGCGGGTCCCGGCCAACGAGTTCACCTGCGAAGCCTTCATAAAGCCGGGCAGCACGGCCGATTACCAGGTCATTGCGGCGGCGTGGAACGAAGAGGCCGACCAGCGATCATGGGCCTTGGTGGTCTTGCCCGGCGGGGGGTTGCGCTTCGACGTATCGCCCGACGGCCGGTTCCATGCCGAAAACGTTCTTGCCACCCCGGCCGAAGTCTTGGAACCCAACCAGTGGTACCACGTGGCGGCCGTTTGCAAAGGCAGCACCAGCCGGCTGTATGTCAACCATCGCCTGGTGGCCAGCAAGACCCGGCCGGCACCGGGCGTGTTTTCGGGCAAGGCAAATCTCAAAATCGGCTCGGCCGACCGCTACGCCACCGCAGGCCCAAGGCCCTTTCTAGGCTGCCTGGACGAGGTACGCATCACCCCGGCCGCCCTCGAACCGCCGCAGTTTCTTCGCACCCGGCAACCTTTGCCCGAGGTGAAGGTACCCGGCCCGCCGGCTAAGTATCTCTTCCCCTTCACCGCCAAGCACAGGGAAGAGGCGCTACGGTGGCAGGCCGAGGCCCGGGCGAGGCTCATGGCCTTGGTCGCCGCCCAGGAGCCGCGCATCACGCTGGCGGAGGCCCCGTTAGACGTGAAGACAGCCGAGCCGCAGGACCGCGGTGCATACCTCTTATGGAAAGTCTCCTTCCAGGGCAACAGCCGCAAGCCTCTCCGCTACGAGGGGCTCTTGGCCGTGCCCAAATCTCCGGGCCCGCATCCGGCGATGCTGGCGTTGCATGGGCATGGTGGATCGGCCCAGGCGGTCTTCGACCCCAAAGGCCTTTACCACGGTTTTGCCGACCGCTTTGCCCGGGGCGGGTATGTGGCGCTGGCCCCCTCGTTTCCCCATCGGCCTTACGCGGCCATGATGCTTTGGGACTTGTTCCGCGCCGTGGACCTGCTCCAGAGCCGCCCCGAAGTCGATCCCCAGCGGATTGGCGTGGCGGGCCTCTCCATGGGCGGCGAAGGGACCATGTGGATTGCCGCCTGCGACCCACGGCTGAAGGCCGCGGTAGTCAGCGGCTGGATGTGCACCACCGAAGGTGTCTTCTCGGTCCCCAACTGCAAGTGCTGGCGCCTGCCAGGCCTGGTGGAACTGATGGATATCTGCGAGGTGCACCTGCTGGTTGCCCCCCGGCCGCTGCTCTTTGAAAGCGCCGCGCGCGACGGCTGCTTTCCGATCCGCTATACCAAAGAAGGTTTCGCCCGCATCCGGGCCGGCTACAAAGTCTTCGGCGCCGAGGATGCGGTCGCCCAGGACATCTGGGACGTCGGCCACGAATGGCACGGCGAAATGGCCTATCCGTTCATCGATCGCATCCTTGGCGGACACGCCGCCCGGGCAGCGCAGTAAACAAAGCACGTCGCCGGCCCCAGCTCCTCCCCCAAACCACCCTCCCCGAATTACCGTGGCGCGGCGGCAGCCATGCGGTTCGGTTACTGCTACCGCGTTAACTCGTGTCTGCGTCCGCTCTTTTCAGGGTGCTGAGCCCTGATGCCCAGCCGTCGGAGTCTTCGTTTGGCCGACTGCGTGTGGCTCTTCCGCGCCTGGGCGTTGCGCCGGTAGTGGCAGCGGATCGTCTTCGCCGTACGCCAAAACAGCCTCTCCGCGCCCACCGGACTAAGTCGAGTAGAGTGGGCACGGCCCACCGAAACCGTTGCCTGGATCAAGGCCGGCGGCACCCCTCAGCGGACGCGGCACGCTGGCTAACTGCTACCCTTCCGGGCCGGCGGTGGATATGATTATGGCGGGACTTGCGGAGGCAGAGGGCGTGCGGTGGTACTTGTCGGATCATCTGGGGACGGTCCGCGACCTGGCCGATGCGGCCGGCGAGGTGATCGACCACCTCGCCTACGACGCGTTCGGCAACGTGCTTGCCGAGAGCAACCCGGCCGCGGGCGACCGTTTCCGGTTCACCGGCCGGGAGTTCGACGCCGCCACAGGCCAGTACTACTACCGGGCCCGCTACTACGACGGGAGAATCGGCCGCTTCACGAGCGAAGACCCCCTGGGCCTCTCTGCCGGCGACGTGAACCTCTACCGCTACGTCCATAACCGGCCCACCATGGCGACCGACCCGTACGGTCTGACAGCCGACGAAACACCTTACGGCTTCATTCCGAGCGCCGGCAGGTTTGATGACTCGCCTCCGCAGTCACTCGTTCCCACAATCGGTGGAGTGGCCGATGGCGGTAATCCAACTGGCGCGACGGAAAGTGCGTACGTCGAGAACGACCAGGAACCGTGGAATGAATCGCCAAGCAAGCCCTCTTCGCCAGTGGCGCGCTTCACGGCGGGGATCGGGCCGGGGGACAGGCCATTGACTGCTTCAGTCGGGCTAGCACGAGCTCTGGTTGCCTCGCTGGCAGTAACGGTTAGCATGCATGCCGAGTGGGACCACGAATTTGTTGCATTCGAGCTGCCAAGCTTGAAACGGGTAAAGCAACTGCCATTGCGCGCGAGACTAGCCCTGTATGCGGCTGTATCAAAGTTGTGTCGTACCCTTACTTGGACGGGGTCGTATACGTTGACCGTTCCACGTCCCTTGGCCGCGGGCGTCTCGCATTCCCAGCGATTCACCCTGCCAGTTCCGATTCATCCTTCGCTCGATGCGCGATTGCCTAAGGAGTATTTCTTTATCGTTTATCTCAAGGTCACAATCACCGTTGCCGTAAAGGTACAACCATAGCTTGACGACGGCGCATAGATTCCGCCCGGCGGCGAAGGAATGAGGAGGTATGGACTTTATGGGGGAAGATTCTCGAAGGTTCAGCAGGCAAAAGGCATGGGGGTGGCTTGCAGCGGGGGTGCTGGCCCTCGTCGGCCTCTTGCCCATTCTGTGTGCGGGGGCAACTGCGTCTGAGGAGGGCGTTGCTGTTGCCGGCGGGCAAGTGGGGGAATCCCGGCCGCTGGCTGAAGTGGACCTGGGACATTTGATTGGCGCCCAGATTGGAAGGGTTCTTCTAGGGAAGTCGTTTGCGCATATGATGCAGGTCTTCGAAAGGTGCGAGGATCTTGAGGCTGCCATCTATGTCCACGTGCTACGAGGCGGCGTAGAGGGCGACGAGAGACGTGCGTTGGAGGGCGTGATGGAGCAGGCAGCCAAGCGCCGTCCCTCTTTGCAGAAAAGCTGGGATGCTGTCTCCGGAGCCTTAGGGGGATGGGAGGGCTCCTTATCGGGGAGATATCCCAAGGCCCGCCTTCGTCCACGCCTTGTCGTTATCGTGCTCAGGCTTCCCACAATTGAGGCTGATGTTTCAGAGCCTATTAGTATGGGCCTGTGGGAGGTCTTGCGTCGCTCCGATATCAGTTTATGGATGGAGCGGCTGAAAGGAGTGCGCAAGTGTGCAACCGCCGAGAGTACGGCCGAGAAGGCGGGGTTTGATGGGGGCCGGGCCTCCCCGGCGTCGGCCTTCGACGAACTGGAGCGGGATCAGCCGGTGTTGATCCTGTGGCGTGTTCGGTGGGTACCGCTGGTAGACAAGAAATTGGCGCGAAGCATGAGTGCCGAGGAACTGACGGTCGAAGCACTTCGCCGGGCCCCGCCGACCGCCGCAGTGTCCGTCGCCTATCAAGTCCTTGGCATTCCTGGACACGAGGCGGAAGGTGCTGAGAGCGTTTCGCTGGAAACGGCCACACACGAGTTCGGCTGGACCCCGGACGGCTGGTCGGTGGAGCATCGGCGTAGGACGGCTGCTCCACATTAAGGGGAGCGAAAATCCGCGTAGGGTGGGCACCGCCCACCGAAACCGTTGGCTGAATGGAGGCTGGCGAGGCGGCGTTACGCGCCCCTTCGGCAGGCGGCGTACCCACACCCGGGGTGCTCCGCGAGCAACGCCGGTCCCGCAGATGGGGTGCCGGCTCCCGTCTGTGGACGGGTAGAGCTTACCCGCGGTTACCTTCTTGGGCCGGGGGTAGATATGATTATGGCTGGACTTGCGGAGGCAGAGGGCGTGCGGTGGTACTTGTCGGATCATTTGGGGACGGTCCGCGACCAGGCCGATGCGGCCGGCGAGGTGATCGACCACATCGCCTACGACGCGTTCGGCAACGTGCTTGCCGAGAGCAACCCGGCCGCGGGCGACCTTTTCCGCTTTACCGGCCGGGAGTTCGACGCCGCCACGGGCCAGTACTACTACCGGGCCCGCTACTACGACGCCGCAATCGGCCGTTTCACGAGCGAAGACCCCCTGGGCCTTTCCGCCGGCGATAAGAACCTCTATCGGTATGTCCTCAACCGACCCACCGCGGCGACCGACCCAACCGGGAAAGTGGAGCAACCGCCAGGCCCCGAGGCAAGTGAGCCACCGACGTTCGGTCTGGTGATCGGTTACGATCCTATTAGCGGTCAGTTTTATCTCAAGAACGCCTCGGATATTGTGCTCCCACCGCCTCTACCGAGCGATCCATCCACTCCTCCGGCTTTGCCAGACCACCCAAGCCCGCCGTCGCAGCACGAAGGAATTCTTATTCCCGGAATCGGGTGGCTTTCCATAGGTCGGCCGACTCTGGGCATCGCTGGTGGAGCGTCTGGCGGGAAGGGTGTAGCGGTCCAATTTCCGTTCGTGGTTTATCCCAGTTCGGGTGGCGCGCCGGTCAGCGGCGTCATTTACCCAGTGGTGGGGGCGCCGCCCCTAAAATGGGACCCTCCGTTTATCTACGGGTGGCCGCCAATCTCCATTGGAGTTGGCATTCGATGGTGAGAAAGGAATTTCGAGGCCTCGGAGATACCAAACGGACCGAGCGGCCGGCCGCGAGGACATTGTTAGCAAATGCGATTATGCGAACATGGCGTAAGACTTGGGGATAGACGTTCCGCAGAGGCGCTAGGGGGCCTTCAGGCATAGGAAACGGCTTGTCGTACAGGAGGTTGCGTATGGTCACGCGGTATGTTCACGGAGGTGTGATTTGGAAAGCGGGGCTTTTTCTGGGCATCGCGGTAATGGCGCCCGCACGAGCATCGGACGTGGGAGCCCTTTGCAAAGCCGGGGAAGAGTCACTGAAGCAAGGCCATTTCGACGCGGCCATTGCGCGTTTCACGGAGGCCCTGGAGCAGGACCCGCGTTGCCTTCAGGCGTATTTCGGCCGGGCGCGGGCGTATGCGGAGAAAGGCGATTTTGAGAAAGCGATTTGCGACTATTCGGAGGTCCTGCGACTGAACCCGCGGCATGGCGAAGCTCGGGTGCGCCGAGGGGGCGCGTACATTGCCAAGGGAGAGGCGGACAAAGCGGTAGTTGACTTGACCGAGGCGATCCGCGACAGGCCCACGGCGTCCGCGTACGGGAACCGGGCCGTAGCCTACATGGCACTAAATCGGCTGGACAGTGCCCTCGCCGACTGCAACGAGGCCATACGGTTGGACCCAGGGGATGCTTTGTATTACGTGAATCGTGCGTAGATTTTCATGCGGCGAGCCGACTACGAGGGGGCTATCGCCGACTTGAAACGGTGCCTGGAACTCGATCCAAAATGCGAGAAGGGCTACTTTGGACTCGGCTGGGCGTACTTTGGGAAACGGGACTTGGTGAGGGCTCGCGATGCCTTTAGCCAGTTGATTCGCATTTGCCCCAGGCACGCCGAGGGATGGTATGCCCGGGGGCAGGTTCACATGGCCTGCGGGGAACCGGCCAAGGCGGAAGCCGACTTCGCGAAAGCCATTGAAGCTAAACCGGGGTTCACGCGAGCCAGATTCTGGCGCGGAGCGGCTTTGGCCACTCAGGGACTGTACGAGGCGGCGGAGAAGGAGTTCGCACGTACCCTTCAAGAAGATCCGACGCACGCCGAGGCGCGCCTTTGGCGCGCCCATTGCTATATCGCCTTGGGACGTTGTGAGGAAGCGCTGTTGGAGCTAGATCGCGCGATTGCCCAGCGCCCAACGTGGGGGGAAGCATATTATCAGCGTGGGGCAGCTCTGCGAAAACTCGGTCGTCTGCAGGAGGCGCTGGCAGATTTCGCACGGACGTTGCAATTCGAGCCGACCCATGTAGCCGCGCATGTAGCGCGGGCCGAGGTGCTTTTGGCCTCCGGGAAGCCCCGGCAGGCCCTCGAGGCGGTCAACGCGGCGATTCGCCTGGATGATACCCGTGCTGTGTCGTACGAGTGCCGTGCCGCCATCCATCGCGCATTAGGCCAGGAGGAGTTGGCCACCAAGGACCTTCAAGAAGCGGAAAAGAGGCAAAACAGCATCTCGCGGCCCCACATAAGCGTACGGTAAAGCCATAGTTTGGCGGAGAGGAGTTGGCCGAGAGGAGATAGGGGACGACTAACTCCCCGACACGACGCATTGCACTATCTACCGCAGGTCGGATGCCGTTGGCTCAGGGGAGCAATGCCCGTGGCACGCCGCTTGCATTTGCCAAATGCCGTTTCGTTAAGGGTAGTTTGGTGTTCTAAACTGAATGCTGCTTCCTTAAGCCGTAACCGCAAGGGCTGAACTGAAACGCACCACAAGGCCGCCTTTGGGTACTCGGGTTTCAGGAAAATCCCGAATCCGTCGGGCCAGGAGGCCTTGGAATGAAAGAGCGTACCCCCCATTGGCATTCGCTGCAAATCGGTTGGTTGGGCAGGCAATTTGCTCGGGGGACCGAGTTGCCTTTTGGCGAGATCCTCTCGGCCGAAGCGGCCCGGCAGATGGTAGGTCAAGCGGGCGAGTTTCTTCGCGAACGGATTTTCGCCCCCTTGACCACCCTATGGGTTTTCCTCGCTCAGGCGAGCAGTGCCGATGGCACCTGTCGGCATCGGTGATGGGCCTGGTGGGCTTCTTGTCCTTGGCCACGGAGGCGGTGTTGGACGCGGCGTTGGGGGCGTGCGGCGGCGAGAAGGACAATGGTGTGCAGCGGCGGCGATCGCGGAGCTTTACGGGGCCCGCGGGTAAGGAGGCCTCGACCTGCGCCGGCTTGCGGGGACGTTGGGCATGGGCGTTCTGGGGGAGCGATGGGCACTTGGCAGCTCGGTGGCCCTGTACCGCACTGCATTTACCCTGACGTGGGGCGGGCGAGAGTAAGATCTGTGAACACGAATCCTTCTCGCTCGATGGTGGGGCCGACTTCCACCGTGATGGAGTGTGTGAACATCGGCCCGGCCAGCGCACAGGTATGGAACTCGCCGCGTTCCGCACACGGATCCACCTCGGCCGGCAGACGCGCCAAAAACTGCTGGTCGAACACGCTGCCGGCCAGTTCCCGCGGTATTCGCTTGGGGTCCAGGCATGTCACGCGGGCCACCAACCCCGACCGGATCATCTCTTCCGCCAGCGGCCGAGTGGGCAGCCCCCAGAGCGGAAAGCGGGGGGAAATGCCCGTTCCCGCCAATTGGGCTTCTCGATATCGGCGAACATCTTCGAGGAACAAGTCTCCGAAAACCATGCAGGTAACCCCCTCGGCCCGTGCCCGCTGGATGGCTCTCCCCATGGCAGCTTCATATGCCGCGTTGGAACAAGGGGCCGGGATGGGTACGCGAACCAGGGGCAGCCCAAGCGCTTCGGCCTGAGCGCAGAGCACCTCGTCGCGGACGCCGTGCATCGATACCCGGTTATACGCTTCTGTAATCGTGGTCAGAAGGCCTGTGACTTCCACCTCGCCCCGTCGCCGTTCGACGTGCAAGGCCCAGGCGCTATCCTTTCCCGTGCTCCAGCATACCCAGGCCAGGGGCTTCGGCATCATCGTCTCCTGTGTTGTGCCCTGGGCAGGGTGGCCGGCCCGTTTGACACCGACGGGATCCCAAGGCCTGCCAGCCTCCAGCGACGCGAACTGAAAGAATACCAACCGGCAGAGCCGGAGGGCAACCCTTGACCAACCGGGCGACGGGGCATAGGTCCGGCCGAAAGTATGGTCAGCGACGGTCTCCCACGGCCAGATGAGCCGAGTCAGCCACGTCTGAGCGATCCTTGGCCACGACAAAGCATAATCCCTTAAAGGTGCAGGCCCAACGTAGCGAGGGCCCCCTAACGGTGGCAGGGGTGCACCCCGGCGTCTAGCCTACGCCCGTCCTACACCCGTAAATGAGGCGCCGGGGAGGTATCGAACGGCAGGGGCAGGAGATTGTAAAGTTTGCAACTCCGGCGGCTTAGGCGGCTTGGGGCTTTGAAACCGCGTGTGGAACTGCTGGCCTACGACGCGCCATAACGCTCATGTGCAAAGCACATTACGCTGACCCACCCGTGAGGGCAATTCAGCCAAGCTGCCGCCCTAAGACTGCGGCACGGAACTCGCTAGGAGCCGGGGACTCTTGCCGGGCTCAAAGCCCCCTTTACCATCCTCCACGTGGGTGGTGGGGAAACGAAGGCTTTTCTCCGAAAGGAATTGGAGACCCTGATGGTCGCGGAAGGATGGCTGGAAACTTGGGCCTACGTGGTGCTGGCTATTACTGTGGGCAGCGGGGTTGCGGCGGGACTGGCCACTCGGTTGAGCATTGGAACCCGCTTGGAGGGAGTCTGGCAATACGGCTTCCTCGGCAGTATGGGTATAGTCGGGGGCACGACGGTTGGGGTGCTGATCATGGCTCCGGAGCTGTGGCTTGGGCCGGCAGTGGGATTGGCGCTGATGATTCTTGTGGCGACCTGCGACTTCGGGGCGTCGCGAAGGGCTGCGGCCTGGTAGGCGAAAGGCCCCGATCTTCATTCCCGCCCGCGCCACCCGAAAACTCGGCAGAGTCTACCTTTTCGGAACGCCTTGGCGGACGCGGGGGAATCGGTCCAACCGGACCAAGGCTTTCTTACCGTAATGCCCGGATTTCTAAGAAGTTTGGACGATCCGGTTCGGGCGGTGTCCAGCAGCAGAACCGCCAGGGACAGCAAATCCGAAAAAAATCTTCCGCTCGGCGCAGTGGCTGACCGAAAGACATAGTTAGCAGCAAGCATCGGACACGGAAGTTGCGCGAGGGGGGCCAACCGTGACCGTCCGAATGGCGGCGGTTTTTGGTGTCCCGGCCTACCTCACCCCTCCGGCCGGTATTGCTGGGGTAAGCATTAGCACAAATACCGAACCGCCCGCGCCTTTGGATTGCTGGTCATGCAAGCCAGGCAAAGGACGGGCAAAACGGCGCTCCGTAGTGCGTCGTTCTCCGGTGACCGACCACCGGGTTGTTCCTGACAGGAGGGATGGCATGCGACGTTTGTTGATCGATTTGGTGGTCGCCTCTGCGGTGGCCCTGATCCCCGCCCTGGCGTGGGCCGGGAATCAAGAGGTCGCCGAACAGATTGCCGCGAACATCAAAAACAGCGGCCAGTTGCACGGATACAAGATTGGGGTGAAGTTCCAGGACGGCACGGCTTGGCTTCGCGGCCAAGTAGCCAGCCAGGAGCAGATGAACACCGCGCTCCGCTTGGCCTTTCAGACGCCAGGCGTAACCCGGGTGGTTAACAATCTGACGGTTGCGGGACAGGAGTCTCCAGCCGCCGGCGCGTCGGCCGGGAGCGATTCCGGCCTTCAGCCGGTTCAGGGGGCGTTAGCGGCCGAACAAACGCCGCGACCCCTGCTTCGCGCAATTCGTGCTTTCCAGGTTTCCGGCTCAGCACCCGCCCAAACGGCTTCGACGGAGCGTACCGGCGAGCCGGTCGCCCCGCAGAAGGCGGAACGGCTGGCAGTAACGGTGGGCAGCAGCCTGTCGGCCATCAGCCGTACGGGCCTGGAAGAGCCCACCCTGGCCCCGCCGATTCAGAACGAGGCACCGGCTAGGGCCACCGGCTCGGCTGTTCGCGTATTGCCGACGGCGATGGCTTTGAATGCCGCGGCTCCAGTGCCGCCAGCGCCGGCGCCGGTTCCCGCAGTGCCTCCTGCTCCGGTAGCTCCCAGCCCGGCCCCGGTCACGCCCACGCCCGCACCCTCGGCCTTGGCGCCTGCCCCGGCCCGTCCGGCACCGCAAGGGCCTCCGCTTCCGATGGGTCCGGCGACTACGCCGCTGCCGGTTTCGTCCGGCGCAAGCCCCATGCGGTTCGACCAGCCCCATCTGCCGAACTACGCTTGGCCGGCCTACGCCGCCTATCCCAACTACGCGGCCGTGACCTATCCCAAGCAGTACTCGGCGGCGGCTTGGCCGTATATCGGGCCCTTCTACCCGTATCCCCAAGTCCCGCTAGGATGGCGTAAGGTGACTTTGGAGTGGAGCGACGGCTGGTGGTTCCTCGACTTCGACGATGGAACCAGCCACGGTCCGTTCTCCGGGCTGTTCAGGCCGCACCGCTAAAAGACAGCCCTCCTGACGCCCGAAAACCCCCACGTGGACGGATCCACGCGGGGGTTTTTATTGCGCGCTGCTGGTTGAAGAGGCATGGGCTTCCGACCCGCTTCTGACCCGTCGGCCAAAGGTCGTGGAAGTGGGCCCAGTCCGGAGGCAGCCTGCGGCCCCCAGGGCCGGCGCCACCGCGCCCTTGCCAAATCCCCGCGAGTTCGCTCTGGTAGTTAAAGCTGGGGTGATGCGGGAGCCACTTTGTAATGCCCCATAGCCCGGCCCACGACCCTGCGCGCAGATGCCTCAGCCGATGGACGACCTTTTGGGCAAACTGCCTGGCGGGGCGGATGAACTGGTTCAGCGAAGCCGCTTTGGCTTTCCGCGGTTGCGTCCACTTCGGCCAAGGCGGCGGCGCGACTATGCGCACCTCCCAGGCCCCTATCTGGAGTTGGCCTGCAAGTTGGCAAGTCCACTGCGTGGCGGGCCGCCTTTGTGCGATCAACTGGTCGCCTTGGTGCAACACGTCTTTACCGAGGAAGAGGCGGCGGTGGCTTGTCATCTAGGCACTTTTTTGGGGCGAACCGCCTCGCAGGTAGCGCGTCTGGCGGAACGTCGGGTAGATGAAATCGAACCGGTGCTGGAAAAACTCGCCTTGGGCAAACGGGCGATCGGGGCGTTGGGGCCGGCCGAAAAGCGCCGCTATCACCTGCTGCCCGTTATGCCCGGCATGTTCGAGCTGATCCTGGTAGGCCAGTCGCCGCAGGAGCTTTCGCCCTGGCATCGCCGGTTCGTGGAGCTTTTCGAGACGTTGTACGATTCGGGGTACATCGGGCAGTATCAGCAAAACGATCGCCAGCCGGTGCCTGCGGTGCGTGTGCTGCCCGTTGGTCGAAGTATCGAGGCTCATCCCTTGGCCCTGCCCTCCGACCACTTGGAAAGCGTGCTGGAGCGGTTCGACATTTTCGGCCTGGGGCAGTGCCAGTGCCGTTTGGCCACGCATGCGTTGGGGAGGGGGTGCGGCCGGGCGATGGACAATTGCGTGGCTATGGGAATCTGGGCTGAAATAGGGATTGCCCAGGGCTGGTTGCGCCGCGTATCGCGCAAGGACGTGTTGGAGATCAAACGGCACGCGGAATCGCAGGGGCTGGTCAACTGGGTAATCAATGTGGAGTCGGCGCGGGGGCAGGTCTCGTGTTCGTGCTGCGGATGCTGCTGCCATACGTTCCGGCTGGTCACGCAGTTCAGCGCCCCCGGCGTCATCGCGCCGCCGCGATTTTTGCCGCGAGTGGACCGGAAGCGATGCGGGTATTGCGGCCGGTGTGCCGCCGCCTGCCCGGTGCAGTCCATCACAGTGGAGCAGCGCCAGCGGCGCTACGAGCACCAGCAGGCACGTTGCATCGGCTGCGGCCTGTGTGCGGTGGGCTGCCCGCGCCAGGCCATCACGATGGAGCCGGTAGCGGAGCCTCGCCGGCCGATGCGCAACTGGCTCTCGCTGGCACTTCGCATCGCCCCCGGCGCGCTGCAGGGCGTGTGGCGCGTTTGGAACCAGCGCCGAGCCCCCTGAGCCGGCCGCGTGGGCCCAGCGGGCCTCGGTTACGGCCAGCCGCACGGCTGACCCAGCATCTTTCGTCAGCGCCGCGCGGCGCTAAGCCGACGTTTTCAGGCAGATGAAATCTTCTTGACGAGAGACGCCATTGAACCAGTTGACCGGCGACGCGGCCCGCCAGTAAAATCCCGGCTTTTTGGTGCGGGGCTGAAAGTCGCTCGCGTGTGTGGAGGCAAGTGGATGGATCGGGCCGGGTGGGTGATTGTGGCGCTGGCTGGAATGGCGGTGAGCGGTGCGCTTGGGGACTACGCAGCCGCCGAGGCAGCCGATACCGGTACG
>Ga0315298_1001212_pt1 | contig 48437 bp, 51 predicted proteins | sample WHS_1_MG_FD_203077 | JGI IMG/M metagenome (GOLD analysis project Ga0315298, IMG submission 203077) | Extremophilic microbial mat communities from Washburn Hot Springs, YNP, Wyoming, USA - WHS_1_MG | ecosystem: Environmental > Aquatic > Thermal springs > Hot (42-90C) | place: USA: Wyoming...
CAGAGAAAAACACCTGAGAGATCCCGCCTACTTTAATCTCGTAGATAAAGTTGTGGAAATCCTCGAAAAAAGCAAAGCAGCAACAGAAGCTGAAAGCCTCATGTTAACAGTAAATAAAACTTAGAAACCGTATCTTAAGACTTTATGAATTTTGTCAATATCATTAGAAAAGCTTTATTTCGCTTAAAGCCGAAAAACCTTTTTCCTTTAGTCGCTGCTAAGTGAATGTTTCGAAATATCTATGAAAGGTCAAATGTAACATAAATAACAGTGTTGACGCTGGAAGCCATTTGGCTTAAACTCCTACTTTTATTTTAACCATTTTAAAAGCAACCATTTTTGAGGAGCTTTCAGTCGCAAACTCGTTAAAAGTTGCTGAAAACTCCTACTTTTGGGGTAAAAGTGGGAGCTGGTCTCGCGTAAGCTCTGAAAAATCCAGATGCGCGGCGCATGGAACACCAACGCTTAGACTTCAGACATTTAATTTTGATTTGATCTCTAACCAAATAGACTTCGTTAGCATTTGTGCATCCATATCGATCAACACAATAACCGCAATGTATAGTAGTCCACCAAACGCGGTTAAGCCAAGAATCTGATGAACTTTTGGGACTTCTGGAAACTGTGGAAATTTGGTTATGCATCGAAGAACACTCGCCATTATTATTGAGGCGAACACGTATTTTGAAATGTTTTTCCACGGAATTATTATCTTTGCCGTTCTGCGAACTATTGCGTAAAGTATGAGGAACATGGCGAAGCGTGCCGCCGAGTTTATTATGGCTACTGCAAGGGCAGAACGTATCGGGTCAAGCGTATAAAATGTAAGCACATAATACGTTAGCGGTATGGTTATTGCCGAGTGAATGTAAGGCAACGAAAAAGCTATGAAAAGCCGACTTTTCACAAGTTCCCTGAATGGTATTTTTGCTTCTTCGTCGAATCTTTCGAATCCGTAAAGCACGAAGCTGTAAAGTGTGGATATTGTCACGACGAAGGAGTCTACAGCCAACACGATCAACACTTGTTTTGACTGTTGGTATGCTGGATTTAGGATTGTTAGGTATAGGTCTGGTACTGTGAGGGCTCCGGCCGTCATGGGTATGGCGAACATTAACACTGTTTTTATGGATGTTGTGATGTCGCTGCTGCTTTTCTCTGCTAAAAGTTTGGGGTATAGAGCGAAAGCTAGAAAGGATGAATATGTTATTATGTTTGCTATTTGGAACGCAGCACCGTAGTTACTTCTTGCGTTTTCTCCGCCGTATGTGAAGAGCATTATGAAAGTGAAGGCGGCAATTTGATTGCCTAAAGCATTGTAAATGTTTGCTATTGAGCCTTTCGCCCACTCCTTAACATATGCCCAATTAACGTTTTGTTTAAGGTCTTCAACATGAAGTTTCAGATAGTAGATTATTTGGGCCGCAATCGCCAGGGTTAAGCTTATTACGGCTCCTTCCAGGGGGCTTAAGATTTTGCCAAATATAAGCATGCATCCCAAAAACACTTTGAGGATTTCCGCTATTAGGAGTCCATAGCCTAAGGTTTGAGGCTTTTTTGCTCTTAAGTTTGCTTCAAAGGCGTTCAGTAAGTGCAGCTCAATTATTTGTGCTGTGATGAGCAAGTATACGCTGGTGTATTCTTGCATGTGAAGAGCTGAGGTTATAAGAGGTAGTACGGGTAGATAAATGAACGTCGCGGCTATAGATATTACGAGGTTTGCCAGTACACCCGTTTTTGCGGCACCCTTTTCGTTCCTCGCCACGAAGCGCATCGCCCAGAAAGGCATTATTCCCGCAAATACGGTGAAGTAGGCTAGCACATCATTAACGTTGAACCATACGCCATACTCTTGCGGGGTAGTTGAGCGGGCTATCATATACTGAAAGGCTAAGCCAGTAGCCACGCTGACAATTTCAGCCGAGAAAATGATGAAGCCTGAATATTGGATGCGAATCTCATCTTTAGCCAAGCCATCACCAATGATAGGAACTATTATGCTTTGACGCTATTGATAGGTTAGGCTTCCAATTTAATTTAATTATTTTTCTTTATTTGAAATAGTAATGCAGCTAAATATTTTTGAATGTTGGAACGTGTTTGCCGCTCGCGTTTTCCCTCGCCGTTGTTTTTGTGAAACCCTTAAATATCTGATTGAAAACCAACTTTCAATACTTGATGGAGAAGTTTAGGCTCGAGGTGTGATGGAAGAACTGACGCCGATTGAGCAGTCGGCCTTCTACTTTATAGTTTGCGTTGCCTTATTTGCCTTATTTTATGCTGTTATTCTGTCGAAACGTGTTTTAAGGGAGCCTAAAGGCTATGGGAAAATGGTTGAAGTTTGGGATGGAATAAAGCGTGGGGCTAACGCCTACCTGAAAAGACAGTTTAAATCAATATTGATGCTTGTAGGATTTTTGGCTTTAATTTTGTATGCGTCAGCCGCTTTTGTTGATGAACCTTTCTCGATTTCTCTAGGTAGAGCCGCAGCCTTTCTTATGGGCGCATTCTTCTCGGCTCTAGTAGGTTATATAGGGATGAACATGGCTGTGCATGGCAACATTAGAACAGCGCATGCAGCAGATAAAAGCTTCAAAGAAGCTTTAAAGATTTCATACCGATCTGGAACCGTTACTGGAATGTTAACGGATGGTTTAGGATTGTTAGGTGGAACGCTGATTTTCATGATTTTTCTTAAAAACGCTCCTGAAGTGTTGCTCGGTTTTGGTTTTGGCGGAACTCTTTTAGCCCTTTTTATGAGGGTTGGAGGGGGAATCTATACTAAAGCGGCCGATGTTGGAGCGGATCTTGTTGGGAAAGTTGAGGAGGGAGTGCCTGAGGACGATCCTAGAAACGCTGCAGTTGTAGCGGATCTTGTAGGCGACAATGTTGGAGACTGTGCTGGCATGGCTGCGGATATCTTTGAATCCTACGAAGTTACCATGGTTTCAGCAATGTTGCTTGCGTTAGCCATAAAACCTTTTGACTACAAGTGGATAGTTTTTCCACTTTTAGTTAGAACCATTGGTGTTTTAAGCACGATTATTGGAACTTATACGGTTTCATTTTGGCCCGATAAATTTACAAAGGGTGATGCTTTTAAAGCTATGGACCTTTCGTATGATTTATCTTCGGCAATAACGATAGTAAGCACATTCTTCCTAGCTTATTATTACGTTCAGGACTTAAGGGTGTTTTTGGCTGTGGCTGTAGGAGTTTTGCTCGCTATGAGCTTTAACAAGCTTGCGGATTACTTCACAAGTTCGCATAAAAGGCCGGTGGAGCAGTTGGCAAAATCTTCCAATAGCGGCGCTGCCATATTGATTTTAAAGGGGATCGCGTTAGGTTTTGAAAGCACAGTCTATGTTTTAATCCTAATAGTTGCAACAATAGTTATTTCAGTGGTTTTGTTTACGGGAATGAATCCTCTGTTTGCGATGTATAGTGTAGCATTGGCTGGAATCGGTATGCTCACGCATACTGGAAATAATGTTTCCATGGACTCCTTTGGCCCCATCGCTGATAACGCTTCTGGCATCGCGGAAATCGCAAAAGTGGAAAATGAAGAGCAGAAGAAAGCTTTAGCAAAACTTGACGAGGCGGGCAATACAACTAAAGCCGTGACAAAAGCTATAGCAATTGCCTCGGCGGTCTTAGCGGCCATTTCACTGTTCGCTTCCTATGCGCAATCTGTCAGTGCGGGAGGAACTGTGATCTTGGACATTTCTGAACCTGAAGTATTTGCTGGCCTACTGATTGGAGGAGCTATCCCATTCCTTTTCAGCTCCTTATCAATAAACGCTGTTGAACGTGCCGCTGCAAAAGTAATTGAAGAGGTTAGAGAACAATTCAAAGTTCCAGGAGTGATAGAGGGTAAGACAAATCCAGACTACTCCAAAGTTGTTTCAATTGTAACCCTGGCAGCGCAAAAGGAGCTTTTCGTTTTGGCATTAGTAGGAGTACTAGCACCGTTAATTGCCGGCCTGCTCTTGGGAGAAATAGCCTTAGGCGCTTTCTTGGCAGGCGTCATACTTGTTGGGCAACTATTAGCTGTGTTTATGGCAAACGCTGGAGCTGCTTGGGATAACGCAAAGAAAAGAATTGAGGAAGGGCTTTATGGCGGGAAAGGCTCAGAGCAACATAAAGCAGCAGTCATTGGAGATACTATTGGAGACCCATTAAAAGACACAGCAGGGCCATCCCTCAACCCGATGATTAAAGTTATAAACCTAGTCAGCCTCATATTCGCACTACTCATTGTAAAACTCAGGCAAAATATTGTTTTAGCCTTAACACTAAGCCTCATTTTAATTGCAATACTGGCCATCACAATAATACTAAGTCGAAGAGAAATCAGCTAGCCTCATTTAAGCTGGCTAGTAATCCACGCTTAATCTCCAAACAACGTTCACGAATAGCAGGCTCCTCTTCATCCCAGTAATTACGCTAATGAACCTGGGCATTCTTTTCGCAGGATACTCGAGAAGAAAGAAGAAATCAGGCGCTTCAGCTCTTTATCGCAGTCACAACACGTATGTTATCCTCGGGCAAAATTCCAGCTGACACAATTTTCTGTCTAAAATGTGGAAAATCACAGAAATAAATTATTGTTGCTGCTTAGCCCTTTTCGCCATGTAATTTTTGAAAATCTGTTCCCAGTCGACTTTAAGCAAAAGTATGAAAATCAGTATAAGCATGACCGTGGTGAACAGCGTTTCCGCCAAGAAATTTTCCTCACCGAACATGGCATAAAGCAAAGTTCCAAAAATGTTTCCAAAATATGCTAGTAGAAAGCACATGAGCAGTTTGCCCATCAGCAATGGTATAAAAACTCTTATGAAGCTATATCTTAGAACGCCAAGCGGTATAATAATCAGGTCGTCTGGAAGAGGTGTTAAGGCGAAAAGAAAAACAAGCGCTGAACCATATTTCTTGAACATTTTAACGAAAAACTCCATTTTTCTACGCCTTTCCACGCTGACAAGTTTTGCGCCGAAATAGCCTACATAGTAGCCTGAAAGCTGTCCAACAGCTGAGCCTAAACCACCAGCAACTGTAAGCGTTAAAGGGTCAATAATATGGTTCATTCCCAGAAAAAGTATAACAAGAGTGTATGGGATAGGGAAGGCAATAGACGCTGAGCCAAGCAGGCTTATGATGAAAACTCCTAAAAACTGGTATTGGACAGCCACTTTTTGAAGATAATCCCTCAACCAGTCGTAAACTGTCAACGTGGACACAATATAAAATTAGCTTATGTAAAATTAAGCTTATGGAGATTTTAAGAATTAACAGTCAACTTTAAATCATGGAAAAACATTGCTGAAGCTGCTAAAGGGATATGGCTGACCTAACAGTCATCCTCATATCAGTAACCATAGTAATTTTGATCTCTTTAATTGGAATTTTATTCATCGGTTTGAGGGAGACCTTGCTCAGACGCATCATAACGGTTCTTGTTGGCTTTTCATGTGGGGCACTGATTGGAGGCGCCTTCATCCACTGCTTCCTGAAGCTTTGGAAAACATGGGACAAGCCTGTGAAAGCATTTTTTATTACGTGATCACCGGAATTGTTGTCTTCTTTGTTATGGAAAAGTTTCTTTACTGGCGACACTGCCATGAAAGAGAATGCTCGATCCACGCGTTTGTATACTTAAATCTTGTTGGAGATGGTGTTCACAACTTCATCGATGGGATGGTTATAGCCGGAAGCTTCCTAGCCTCCTACAGCGTGGGCATAGCTGCAACTCTTGGGGTGGTTTTCCATGAAATCCCACAGGAAATCGGAGACTTCGGCGTCCTAGTTTATGGAGGCCTAACTAAGGGAAAAGCGTTAGCATACAATTTTGCCAGTGCACTAACCGCCATAGCAGGCGCTTTAACCGCATATTTTTCAGCCCCGCTTATCCAAGGAATGGCAACATTCATGGTTCCATTCGCTTCAGGAGGTTTCATATACATAGCGGCAACAGACCTCATGCCGGAACTTCACAAAAGAAGCGGCGCAAAAGAATCCATAACTCAACTAATAGCCCTTCTAACGGGAATAAGCCTCATGTCAGCACTAAGATCAGTAATGGCGTAACCTTCAGCATGTGCAAAAGTTTATTCTTAATCATCGTTAACAGAATATCTGCAAGCGTGAGCAGAATAGAATTGATTGGGAAGAAATTAATTGCGTAATGGTGGGGTGCTTGTCCGCTTAGGTTTTGAACTACATGTTTGATGAGAATAATGTCAATTAATTCTTTTCTTGAGATATGTTTATTACAGTGTCAATAAGCTTTAAAGGAATCATTAGGATGAGAATGGCGTGCACTAAAGTTGAAGGCTGAGAAACGTGAGCGAAACACCCGGAGAAGCCTCTGATATTGTTCAATCGAATTTCAACCAGATACCCTCAATGGTTACTTCATTTTTTCAGGTTGAGGAGTCGTTGTTGGATCGCGGTATCCCTACATACTACCTCAAGCAACCTCAAGAAACTAAAACCGCGTTTATCGCCCTTCTCAAAAAGTTGGAAGAAATTAATTTTATGGCAGTATTGCGGAGGGTCGATGATCGTGTAGTTTTGAAGGTTTTTCCGAAGCCTCCTGTTAAAAGAAGCAGCGCGATAATAAATTTGGTTTTGTTTTTGGCGACTGTTGGAACAACTTTTGCTGCAGGATACTTGCTTTCAGAGGGCTTAACGGATCCTGTTGTGGGTGGGGCAACATTTACTCTTGCAATTATGGCGGTTATAGGGGTTCATGAAATGGGCCACAGGTTGGCTGCTGTAAGAAGAGGGGTGAAAGCAACATTTCCATACTTTATTCCAGGGCCACCACCTTATGGAACATTTGGAGCTGTGATTGTGCAGAGGGAACTGCCTGCAAATAGGGATGCATTATTCGACATTGGGTCAAGTGGTCCAACAGCAGGCTTCATTGTCGCAACTCTAGTCATGGCTATAGGCATGACTATGGCTATTCCAGCGAAGCCTCCACCAGAAGGCTACACAATTCTACCTTCACCATTAATCTCTATAATACTAGGAAGCTTTCTGCAGCTGCTTAATCTTCTGCCTCCTCCACCACCTTCAGGTCAGCTTCTTTTCATGCACCCAGTTGAGTTTGCAGGATGGGTTGGCATGATTGTAACAATGCTTAACCTTCTTCCAGTAGACATGCTTGACGGCGGACACGTTGCAAGATGCTTGGCTGGAAATAAAATTAGGCTTGCACTTTCAGCCCTCTCGATAGTATTGCTATTTTTAGAAGGCTTTTGGCTCATGGCCATACTAGTCCTATTTCTGGCTTTAAGGGGACATCCAGGCCCCTTGGATGACGTTTCGAACCTTTCAAAGACTAGAAAAATTACGGCTTTGTTCCTCGTTTTAATTTTTATTTTGTCATTTCCTATTCTATATTAGCCGCCAGAACGCCCTCCTTACATCCAATGGGACATGGTAAACGAGTGTGTGCGCGTTGATATATATCTTCCATTGTAGCCGGTTATTTTCTCTCCTTCATTTATTTCCTTTTATACCGTGCGAAATATTTTATATGCAACATCTTGTTTTAAGATGGTTTTAATGTCTAAAGTTGAACTTAAGTCAGAGCTTACGCTTTTTGATGTGACGAATCTTGTCGTTGGAGCAATAATAGGAGCTGACATCTATGTGGCGTCAGCGTTCGGAGCAGGTCTTCTAGGGCCTTTCTCGCTGGTGGTGTGGGTCGTAGCCGGAATCATAGCCATTGTGATTGCTTTGTGTTTTGCTCAGTGCGCTGCTCTGCTTCCTAAAGTCGGCGGACCATATGCATATGCCCACGCGGCATGGGGAGCCTTTGCGGGTTTTATCGTCGGCTGGTCACTTTGGCTTGCTGAATGGATGTCACTGGCCGTTTTTCCAGTAGCCTTTACTCAATATTTGATGTTTTTCTTGCCAAGTCTCAACTGGATTTCTCAAGTCACTGTAAAGGTTTTATTCCTCGTCTTTCTCATAGCTACAAATATCGTCGGGGTCAAGGCTGCCGGAAGAACAAATGATGTGCTTACCATCGTTAAGCTTGCTCCACTAACTTTCTTTGCTGTAGCTGGCTTGTTATATGTAGCTTCAAATACAGCTACGTCTATTACGAATTTTTCATCATTTTGCCCATTTGGCATCGGCAATTTTGGGTCGGCTCTCGTCTTGATATTCTGGGCGTACGCAGGCTTTGAAATATCAACAATTCCTGCTGAGGAAATTAGAGATCCAAGCAGAACTATTCCAAAAGCCATAGTGTTAGGAATTTCAATCGTGACCTTCTTCTACTTGACAACGAACATTGTGCTTTTTGGAGTGAGGCCTTGGAGTTTACTGGCTCAGGACAATGCGCCTCTGGCTACTGCCACCAATGCGATGTTAAGTTCAATCCCAACGCTGGCCTTGGTCGGAAGAACAATAGTTGGCGTTGGAGCTTTGATCTCCGTTTCTGGCTCTGACGAATCGGGAATGATAGGGACTTCAAGACTTGGGTATGCGCTGGCTGCTGACGGCCTGTTTCCACGCATCTTCGCCAAGATTCATCCAAGATTCAAGACGCCTTATTTAGGAATCATGATTCAAGCAGTTACAGCGCTCGTAGCAGCGATCGTTGGTAATCTAAGTATGCTGATAGCCACTTCTGTGTTTTTTATGGCAATTGCTTATGTGGCGACCAGCGCATCAATATTTTCTTTGCGCAGTAAAGGTGCAAAAGCTCAGTTTCACCTTAAAGGAGGCTTGCTCATTCCAAGTTTAGGAGTGATATTCTCTCTTTATCTAATCACTCAATGCACGCTCACACAAATTGCGCTGGGTTTAGTCTTGCTTTCTGTGGGGGTACCCGTCTACATCAAATATTCACCGAAAAAAGAGATTGGTGAACTTAAAGAGGCGTTACTTTCCCGAGAATCCATGTTGAAAAGAGCCTATAGTCAAGAGGAGAGGTTTTTAGCTCACCTTTTACAGCACATAAAAAGGTCCGCGCGCGCATAGAGGTCGTCAAGGCCGCACCAGTGCCCAAACTCGTGGGTCATGATGTTTTGAACGTCCATTTTACCAGCGTCGCCTGTTAGAGTCCAAGTGAACCGTGTGTTCATTCGTGTGTCTGTTTCAAGTATGGTTTCTCCAGAATACCATATGTAAGTGACTGCTATTGCGTTTGGATTTGAATATAATCCCCAAGCAACAACATTGTATCCATCTCGAACTCCAGCACTCCTGCGTGTTGTCCCTTGGAAAATGAAGAGTTCGAAAGTTGTGTTTGCATCCCACGTTTCTGCAGCCGTTGTGATGGTTATTATAACCGCTGATGTTGAGAAGCCATACTGATTTTTCGGGTTTATCCAATATTTTATTGTTGTGTGCCACCAGAATGGCAATAACTTGTAGTCTGGGTTCGTCATAGAATCATCCTCAGGAAATATCGAATATAGAATAATGCGTCCGCGTCCCTGACCATACCACTAAACAATCATCAAATGCGCCTGCTGTCCGTAGGCAGAAGCATACAGCACCAGCGACGAAAATAGTGATAAAAGAACAATGCAAATCAATGCCACATGCCAAACTTTTTTCATGCAGACCCTCATGTATAATTAAAGTAATTATTGAAGCTAATAAGCGTTTTAGCTGAATAGTTCTTGCTAGAAAATACATAATTTCATGATTAATGTCAAAGACCCTGTTTGTCGCATCTTTTGGATAATTTTCTATAGTTTTACGTTGAGAATTGTCCGTTTTTGATGGTGTGGGGAATCAAATCTTCAGACGAGTTAACTAAAACAGTTTCAGAAAGCCGTAGCTGGCTCGCTCCCGCTTCTTTCACGTAGAATTCAACTGTGGCGAGCGTGCCACTTCCACTTACGCCGGTTAAATCGCCGACTAATGTGCAATCTAGGATCAGATAACCTGTTTCGTTAAGCTTATGGCTGAAGAAGGTTTGACCATGTTTCTTTAGAAAATCTCCTTCCAAAACACTACTAAAGTTTAAAATTTGCGGATTCCATTCTAACCTTATTTGCCAACCGTATAAGTCATCAACGTTCCAAATGCTAATATTAACCGTAATGAACTGTCCGACAGCTCCTTTGACATTTTGAGGAGTGATGTATAAAGCTGCTTTATTTTCCGTCTTAAAATAAAATAGATATATAAAGGCTATGATGAGAACAAAGATGACAGCCGATGAAATGCTAACTATCAATTTTTTATTCATTGAACCCCACTTGTCAAGCTAGTATCTTTCCTTTGCATATTAGCTTTATTCGCTTCATAAAATTTTGGTTTTTTCTTATTCCTCATTAAAAGTGTTAGCAGAGTCGCTAAGGTTAAAAATATAACGAGAGTTATCGCGTTTGAGAATTCTGGAATTATAAGAATGTTGCCATCTATCGTTGTATGTGGGATGGGTAGGGATTCACGTGGCTCTCTATCTGGCGGAGGATAATCATATAGTTTAGTTTCTAGATCGATTATAGTTTCTCCACTGTATTTAGCTTGGAATATTATTTTAATGATGTTTCCACTTCCATTGAATGGTGGGGCTGGCGTGTATGATGTAGCCCCTATAACGTATTCTCCAGTATTTTCTTGAGTTATGTTGACGAAGGGTTCGTATAATACGCCATCAGGATGTGAGTTGACTCCAAGGCGAATATCAACGCCCATAATTTGTAAAAGTGAAGCGTTCCATCGGACATCAGCTTCAACTCCGTATAAATTTTGCACGTCAATCACTGTTATATTAACCGTAAAAACATCACCTTTGTTAACGGTAATTGTTGGTGGATCAACTTTAACAATTGTTTGTGCAGAGTTCTGGGCTATTGTAATCGGATTTAAGTAGGAAACGTGAATCTGTAAAATTGTAATAAAAAATGTAACTAATATGGAAAACCTCATTAACCGTAGGCGAAGAGACTTCATGATTTTTCGCCACCCTTCTCGGCGAGAACGACTATTTTGTCTCGTCCCCTTTTCCGCCTTCTTATTATCCCTCTTTTTTCTAAAGCCGACAGAAGTTGGCTAGTTTTAGCCTTTGAGAATTTGCATTGTTCTGCAATTTGAGATTGGTAAAGACAGCCGCCGGCAGATCTAATCGTCCTAATAACTTTCTCCTCGGCATTTTCAACTTCAATATGCTGGGGGAATTTAGGTTCTATCACTTTTTCCATACGCTTTCGGCGTTTAAAGTAAAAGAGGGTGAATAATAATGCCGCTGTTAAGGATGTTGGAATGGCGTATATTAGAACAGATTCAAGAAACATATTTGATGATGATTTTGTGAAAACTATGTATGGGTTTTGACTTGAAAACCGTTCGGCGCTTAACCATTTTAATGTTCCAAGAGTGTAGTCTATTTCATCAGGCTTTGGCACGGCTGAAGTAAAATCGTATTCATGCGGATATGTGAAGTAGATTGCTCCATCGCCAAACAGATATGAGAAGAAGTTTTCGACCTGAAATACGTCGCCAACAATAATTTTTGAATTCTCAATTCTGCTGAAATTTTTCCACGTAAGCTTATACTTGACTAAAACGTAGTTGTTTTGAGGGATAATGTTGACTTCATCAATCCAAGCATTCATCTGTCTTCCACATTTTTCCTCCGCTTTCTCAACTAAAATGGTGAGATTTGTTGTGAAACGTTGGATGGTGTTATAAGAAAAGCCGGATTCGGCGAGGTGGGTTACGTCCAAAACCGCTGAGCCGTCGACGCCTATTTGAACCTTATATTCCACAGAATTGGCGCTGCTCACCGTGCACAAACTGGAAAGAAAGATGAGAAACGTAATGCAGCTGGCTAGTCGAATTTTCATGCTCCTTCAAGTTGAAAACCGCTCTCAAATATTTAAAAGTTATAAGCTTTCAAAAAAACTAACCACGATACATATTTCTTTCGGTGATTAAACCATTGAACTATGGCTTAAAAATTAAAAATAAACGAAAATGAACTTTTTTAAACAAAAATAAACTTTTTAAACGCCTTATTCATTAAAATAAGGTTAGAAATGCTTTTATTTAATGTTTTGACTACCTATAGTAGGTGGCTTAAATGAGAAAAATTGTTTCAATAGTCCTGCTGGCTATTTTGGGGGTTAGCACCTTAGGCTTCCTGGCAAACACTGGCAATGCGGCAGGAGTTAATATTGAAGGAACATGGGTTCAGATGAGGGGCTTTATAACGCAGTGGGGTTCAAGCAGCGTTTACGGCTGGGTTGGCGCAGTTGCTGGAATGGTCAACAAAAGCGGCGCATATTATGAGTGGGCAAGGGTGCATGCGGTCTGGTCAGAGGATGTTTTTAGGCTTAACTGCACAGAACCTCCGACCGGGAACTTTACGTTTACATGCTACGGCGCAAGGCTTGTCAACATGACAGATGTAAGTTTAGAGGGTACATTATTCACTGTATCAGGCTACTGGGATGTCGCCAAAATGACAGTTTCAGTCACAGTCATAAAAAATGAGTCTGGAAAAGTAATTAAAATATCATGGGAACACACAATTGAGAAAATCGTTGAGAATGCTGAAGGACAACTGCAAGCATCATTAGCTCCACCGGAGTTTGTGCTCAGCATAACAGGCATGGACCCATTAAGCGGTGTTGTAAAATTCATCAGCATTGAATATAAGGAGATAAAAATATGCGACATGTCAGGCGACGGCAAAGTTAACATCGTAGACCTTGTAAAGGTGGCAAAGAGATACCGAGCGGTTCCAGGAATATGGTGCTACGAGCATTCAATGGACGTAAACTTCGATAACATCATAGACATAGGCGACCTCACAACAATAGCAGCTAACATTGAAGGATAACCCCCACCCTCCCCTTTTTTGGATAATGTAAATAAGCTTCGCTAAAAAGTATAATGGTGATGGGAAATGGTAAAAAAGATAATCGCACCACCCCTCTTCCCCTTATTAATGCTTGTATTTATATTCCTTTTGTTGGGTGCGTTCACTTCCAAATCTGCTGTTAGTGTGGAAAACATAAACTTTGGCACAGAGTCCAGCTCCACATCAACACTTGTCTACGTTGATCCGGAAGTAAGTGTAGGGGCGGTTGGACAAAACTTCACAATAAACGTTAACATTTCTAACGTTACAGATTTGTATGGATGGGAATTCAAGCTTGGATGGAACACAACCATTCTAGATATTGTAGAAGTCTACGAGGGACCATTTTTAAAGAATGTTGCTGATACATTTTTCACATATAAAGTTAACAGTACGGCAGGCTATATAATTGCAGATTGCACCCTTTTGGGCACGGTGCTGGGGGCAAGTGGGGATGGAACACTTGCCACCCTTAAATTTTATGTAAAAAGCAAAGGCGATAGTGTGCTAGACCTTTTTGACACCATCCTCATAGATTCTAACGAACAAATAATTCCTCATTCAGCAATAGATGGTTACTACTATACTTCCATGCATGATATAAGCATCATACGCCTAGAGGCATCTAAAACAGCAGTTAACGTCACCGTCCAGAACAATGGTGCATATACGGAAACTTTCAATGTCAGTGTATACTACACGCTCATGGCAGACCCGCTAATTGGAACACAAACAATAACCTTAGAACCTGACACCAACGCAACATTAACCTTCACGTGGAACCCACCACAATCTGGACGGTATGAAGTACAAGCAGAAGCAGGACCAGTAACAGGAGAAATTAACACACAAGATAACACTTCAAAAATTCAAATCTACATAATCCTAATCGACATTGAAACTTTGGAAATAGATTTTTGAATTTTGAAGTAGATTGGTGGCTTTGGCAGTGTCCATGGCAGTTTCAGAGCCCTACATTTGGCTGTAAACTAACCTCTCACGGTTGCAACTTAAATTAACACATACAAAACACAATTTAATTCCAACAGTGTCTCTTAAAGGAATGCACAGAAGCAGTTTGGATGGCTGTGGACAAGAAGTGCATTATCCGTTGTCAATGCTTGGCTCTGCTTTTAATTTGTCTGTAATGCCTCGTTGAATAGAACAGTGAAACGAGTAGAAAGATAAGTGACCCAGTGAATATTGCTTGCCTAGAAGGTTGTTTTTGACGCTGTTTGTTTTGGGTTGTTTTGCTGGTTTGGAGCTTGCAGAAGGCTTAGATTCTGCTTGTTTAGCTGGGTGGTATTAATACCGATATTGAAGCTTACGTTTAATAGTTGGCACATGAGTTGGCTTATGCTCATGCTGTTTTACTGGCTAAAGCCTAAAGCTGGTTATGTTGCTTAGTCATTTCTTCGTCCTCCAGCTACACTTATAATTTAGTGACTTCCGGCTTTTAAATGGCAGTAAAAATTTTCTGTAACGGTTCTTTCATGTTTAAGTTGGTGTGCTTTTCTTGCCCAAGTTTATTTTAATATGTCTGGTTTGTCTGTTACTATGCCGTCTACGTTGATGTTTATCATTTTTTCCGCGTCTTGCTTGTTGTTTATGGTCCATGGGATTATGTTTAGGCTGTTTTTGTGGGCTCGTTTTACCACTTTATTATCTACGTATTGGAATTTTGGTAGGAGAATGTTTGCCTTTGCATCTTTGGCAAGTTTTTCTGGGTTAACTGGTTGGCAGGCGGAGATGACTCCTAATTTTATGTCTTTTCGCCTCTCTTTAATTTTCTTTAGCACATTATGGTAGAAAGATGTCACCGTCACTCTATTTTGTGCTTCATGTTCTACGATTGTTTTTAACAGTTTTTCTTCAAGTCCAGGCTCCTTTGCTTCGATGAAAAACTTATGCTTTTCTTCATTGAAGCGTTCGAGAACTTCGTTTAATGTGGGGATTTTTCCGCCTTTGCCTGCATCCAACAGCTTAAGCTGGTTTAAGGTTAAATTGCGGACAAACCCTGAACCGTTGGTTGTTCTGTCTACAACCTCGTCATGGATGATAACTAAAACTCCGTCCTTGCTCAGCCTTATGTCTAACTCGACGAAATCCGCGCCAAGCTGGAAGGCCTTCTCAAAACTTCTGACGGTGTTTTCAGGCTCGTAGGCTGCAGCACCCCGATGGGCTACTATCAAACCCTCTTCATCAAACCTCAACGAATCCAATTTGCAAGAAGCATTAAAAAACCTTGTAACCAAACATAGTGGAATGTGAAAATGAAAGTGCTTTTTAATTCTCGCTCTTTTGAATTGGCGGTGGGGTTCTTGAAACTTTCGATTTTCGCATTTTGAAGATAAGAAATATGATAAGGAGCAGTAATGTTGTTATGGGCAGGGCCATTAAGAATGGAAATGTAGCATAAAATGGTGGGGGATAATCTGAGAGTTTGACGGTGGTCTGACCGTTCGAGTTTATGGTAACTGGCAGACTTGCTGTCACGTGGATGGGTGTAAACATGTATGTTGTTGAAAACTCTACTTTCAACAGGTAGTCTCCTATAGGAACCTGGTTCAGCACAGCAATACCAGACTCATTAGTCACGACTACCGTATATGGGGTTCCTGAAGGTGATTTGTACACGATTAGCAGAGCATTTGGTACACTGCCTCCGCCGTTATCAATAACTTTGACGGAGAAATAGTACACTTGAGCTGTTATCGTCAAGTAATCGCTCGAAGCCACGTTTATTTGGGTTGAATTAACTTCAACACCCTGCCACATCACCTTAAAGGAATAAAGCCCTCCAGGTATTTGATCGAGTGACAAGAACCCTGAAGAGTTTGCTTCAACGATTAATTGTGGAAGAATATATGGATTTGGTGGGGTCATTATAACCATGGCGTTAGGTAAAGCGTTACCTTTAGAGTCGACAATATCTATCTTCACATGATAAACAGCGGTTGTCAGAACCATGTCAAAGTTGGAATTGACCGTAATGCTCACCGTTTTTACATTAACGCTTTGCCACAATACCTTAATTTCATAGTTCCCCACTGGAATGCAATTGAGATTAAAGCTGCCAGAAGAATCAGTGGCGAGAAGCGAAGACGTTACGTTTGGCTGAGCCACAATGATGAAGGCTTCCTTCAGTGGAATACCTGTGTCATCAATAACTCTGAACGAACCATAATACACTTGACAGTTAAGAATGATTTGCTCATTAGAATCAATATAAACTGAAGAAGAATTAACCAGAATTCCTTGCCAGTAAGCTTGGAAAGAGTAAGTTCCCCAGGGAATCCTATCAAAATAGAGGCTACCATTCGAAAAGGTGTACAAGGGCAAAATTGTCTTGCTACCGTTAGCGAAAGTAACGCTTACCGGAGTGTTAGGAAGCGTGAAGCCTTTTGAGTCGACCAATGTGACAATAACATCGTGCACATGGCATCTTAATGTGACCAAAGTAGTGACGTTTGTATAGGGCACAATAAAGTTTAAACTTGAATTCACAGCAACGCCCTCCCAAATTACAGATACGTTGAACTCTCCTGTTGGAAGCAAGACTGGCCCCCAGAAGCCGGAGGAATTGGTGAAACCAATGGTTTGGGTTGCAGACTGGGTGATTATCAGCTCCGCATTGGGCAAGCATAATCCTTTTGAGTCTTCAGTATAAAACAGGTATGATTGCCACATGCCTATTGTAAAGAATCCGTATCCTGAGACATTATGCCCGTTATTATCCGTAGCGGTTACAGTAATGTTATACTGGCCTGTTAAGGCATCAATTCCATACGTGTAATTAAACTCAAACATCGTCGAGAAAGATTCGGAGTTTCCAGCTATTCTTGTCATTCCTTCATTTTCAACAACAGTGCGTCCAGACGGGTCAAGTACTGTCACTTTCGCCTCATACACATCATAGCCTCCAAAAGGATCGGTAACATTTGATCTTATCCTAACAAGTCTCTCAGAGTAAGTAGGTTCAAAGGTGGAAGTTTGAGTATTATCTGCACGATAAGTTTCAACGGAAGCAACAGCTATGTGATCAACGCTTGGAAAAATGGCAAGGCTGGGGAAAGAGGAGGAATCATACCAGATTTGAGCTGAAACTGTTGATCCAGGGTTTACCACGACAGCGGCACGTATTGTGTTTCCTGGGATGAATGTGTGAACAAGGTTTGGATATGACAGATTATAGGCATAGATTGGCACGTCAAGATAACCATTATTAGTTGCTGGTCCGCCTATTACTGTTGGCGTAAGTAACGTAGAATCCCAAACAATAAAACCACCTGAGTCAACCTCCCAAAATTCTACGTTCCAAACAGCGGGCTTCAGCGCTGACGCATTAGCCCATATTATGATTTGCCAAGTGCCATTGAACGTGACAGGGCCAGCAAGATTAGGATACATGTAAAAGTCTATCTCTATCTTTGGCTGACCCTCCGGCTTAAGAACAGAGTTGTTCGTAGCTTGGAACAATGCAGTAGTATTCATCACATAATGCGACATGGTTCCTCCAACATAAACAGGCGCATCAGAATAATGAAAGTAGAAAGTCATCGGCACATTATCCGAAGTTGTCAGAGCTGAAACTTTCCCAAAGTTTCCTAAAACCAACAGTAGGCTCAAAAGGAATAAAAAAATGGCAAATATTGCTGTGCTTCTCATACATTTCCTCCAGTACTGACCAATTTTGCGGTTAACCTTATTTACGCATTATGAACTCTGCATAAGCATGATGAATCATTAAGAACAATCTGTATCAGAAATCTCGAATGCTTTCGCGCTCGCGAGCTGGTTAAATTAAAATTAGTGATTTGCCGGAGGTTTTGATTATTTCTAATAACTTTGAAGAAATTAACTATTAAAAACAAAAACTTTGCAGATTGGTGTGAATAAGTTTTATGTGCAGAGGCAGGAGCGAAGAAAACACGCCAACGCACAAGGCGGAAAATGAAATAACAATAGAAATGGTAGCGGAAAGACTAAATTTCATCATAAAGAAGAAAGCAAATTCCATAACAGAAACAGAAAGACGATTAATATGCGCAAAAGCGCAAACACAAAATTGGAAAATAATGAGAAGGTTATGTTTTGTTGCATATCAAGCATTTTTGATTTTTACACCGAACTGGAAATAATATTTGGTGTTGGCGCGGGATTTCTCGTTAAGCTGTTTGTTGACGGGGTTAACAAAAAATTTAACTTAAAAGCACTCTCCAGAAACATTTTTAAGGTTTCTAACAGCGAACGATAAGTGGTTGCTGGCAGTGGCACGCACTATTGGAGGGCATTCTCGGTGCAGACTCCAAGCATAGAAATGAGCGGCGCAAGGATTGCCGCACATAAAAATTAAACTTCCCTTAGGCGCCAGCTATGACTTCTGTTAGTCATCGTTAACAGAAAAACGTTGCACGTGCATGCACGTTCATAATCGTACAGTAAAAAGGATGTGGCGAGCGTGCCAATCTGAGTTTTTCCGCAAGAAATAAAAGCTGAAATAGAAGACATAATGGACGATGTATGTGAACGGGGAACCAGTTTTGGTTTCATATGTAATTTTTAGAGGATTTTGCGTGATGGTCATAGTAGGTGTTTTAACTTTTTCGCTTGTGGCAAATGGTTTTGCAATGGTGACTGAAATAGATGTCAAGATAGGAGCATACTATTACATTTGGTGGGGAATACCCTTCAATAATCACTGGGAGCACGGTGTCAAATATACGCCCTTCTTGGGAGAGTACAATTCCAGCGATTCGCTGACTGCAGATAGGCATATTTTGTGGGCAAAGCAGCATGGAATTGACTTCTTTGCAGTTTCTTGGATTGGTAAGGGTACTTGGGTAGATTGGATGAACACTTCCGATGGTACTTGGGATTTCGATGAAATTGACTGGAACCTTAACTACAGTTTTCTGAAGGCATCACATCTGCCGGACTTCAATTTCTGTCTATTCTATGAAACCGAGATTGTTCTGGACAATGCGATTGGACATAACAAGAACTTTACAGATATTTTCATAAATGACATGGTTTATGCTGCCGAAAACTATTTCAATCATCCAAGCTACTTGCGAGTTGACAATAAGCCTGTTTTGATTATCTATAATTTACCATATCTTTACCAAAAATTATCGATTCAAGAGGCACAGAGACTAATTAATGTTACGAGACAGCGATTAGCAGATATTAACGTGAACGTATACTTGATAGGCGATTTGGGTGCTGGTCCCTCTGCACCTGATGTGGATTCGCCGTTGTGGTATTCTCTGGATGCTGTGACAAGCTACTTTTTTGCGCATGTCAATGCTACAGAAGGGTGGCAACAAATGACGGATTATGCTAGGATATATTATCCGCAATGGCTTTTAACAGCGAAATCAAAAGGAATTGGGTTCATTCCAAACGCTTACCCAGGATATGATAACACAGAACACTGTTTATGGAAAGAGCGCACGCAGAACGTTTCGTCAACGCCGATAGTGTTGTCCCTTAACGAAACCATGTTCGAAGAAATGTTGACCATTGCACTTAACCACAGAGACAGTGGCTTAAACATGGTCATGATAACTTCTTGGAATGAATGGCTTGAATCCACCGCAATAGAACCATCCATGGAATTTGGAGAACTATTTCTCAACACAATTTACCTAATTCCAGAGTTTCCATCAGCACTAATCCTGCTGCTATTCATGATGCTCCCAGCTGTAGCCGTTGTCTTTGTAAAAGAAAAGCATTCAAAGAAAACCAGACAGGGTCTTAATCCTAAGCCATCAAAACGGAAAAGAAGGTAATAGGATGGAACAGTTTGAGAAAGAGCTTTTCATTTGGACCCTCATTCTTTTAGCAATAACCTTTGTCTTGGCATTCTTTATGACAGGATTTATAGCTGGGTTAGGCGGATGGATGCCAACGCCTATAATGGTGCTCTATTTGGCGGCGGTCTATTTCCTTAATCCACCCGTAGCAATAATTTGGGTCATAGGAATTATACTCATCTTCTATCGAGAACTGAAAAGGCATAAGAAACGAGACCATACGTATAAATCTACATAGGTGAAGAAAAGAAAGCGAGATTCACTTTACTAATCGAAGGAAATAGGCGCAAATACCTATCCAAAAGAACTTCTCCACACAGATTCCAGACTCAATTTCTCTAGAAATCTTACTTCAACCCTAAAAACTCATGAAAAGTTTTTCCGTTAGTCGCTGCTAACACCGCACAGACATGCTTCCGTCGAGCTTTTGACTCACTTGGCTGATACAACTTTAACGCGGAATTTTTGGCTGTCTTAGGAGACCGAATATGTTTTTAAAAGTTTATGATTTAGAAGAAGTAAATTGAGTAGTTTAGAACGTAATAGCGCACGCTAATTTTCTAGAAGCGCAATTACAGAAAAAATTATCTATAAGATAGAAAGAAATCACTTATGCCGAGAAAGGAGAGAATTAAAATGGATAAAAAACTTCCACTGGTTGTTCTAGCATGCATAACCTTACTTGCACCAATGTCTATGGGGCTTCAATATTGGTGGCCATCCAAAGAACATGTGCGCAGGATTCCATCTCCAGAGGACTTTCTTGGATATTCCATAGGACAGGATTACACGCTTACAAGCTGGACCAAAGAGCTGGAATACTTCTATACTTTGGATCGATTTTCAAACAGAGTAGAAGTGATGAAGATTGGTGAATCTCGCCTTGGTCGACCGATGGTAATTGTTGTGATTTCAAGTCCAGACACCATAGCTAGGCTAGAATACTACCGTTCCATAACTAATAAGTTAAGCGATCCGCGAGTAACCTCGCCTGAAGATGCTATTAAACTAGCTGATAAGGGAAAAGTAATAGTTTGGCTGACCTGTGATCAGCATTCAAGTGAGTTTGAAGACACAGAATCATCTATGGAGTTGGCTTATGAACTAGCATCTCGCAACGATGAAAGAACGATGAATGTGTTAGACAATGTTATAACGATAATACTTCCTTCAATAAATCCAGACGGCCACGACGGCTACAGAGATTGGTATAACACTTACAAAAACACCACATACGCGGGTACAAGCCCGCCAGAATGGGGCAACCTAGTCTCCCATGACAATAACAGGGACTGGGACGCGCTAAACCTTGTTGAGAATCAAGTTGCTTTCAATGCCATACTGAAATGGAAACCACAAATTCACATAGATAGCCATATGATGGGAACTTATGGCTACCGAATGTACGTCCCACCTGAATGCGACCCAATAAACCCACATATAGACCCACTTGTTCAGCAAGAAAAATTCATAATTGGAGGCGACTTAGTCACGTCACTAGAGAGAGCAGGACTCTATGGAGTAGTATATGAAGAAGTCTATGACCTCTTCTACCCGGGCTATGGAGATTCCTGTCCGAGTCTTCACAACATAGTTGGTTGCACATGGGAAATCGCGCGTGGTCCAGGGGCAGACCCGGTTAATATACCTTTTGAAAGACTAAGTTCGTCAGCGAAGCAGGTAGGGGAACATCAGATGCATCCTTGGCCTGGGGGCATGTGGACTTTTAAGGATGAGGTAGCCTATCGAATGACGGCCTGGTGGGCGCTTCTAGAAAGCGTAGCTAGAAACAAATTTAACTTCCTCTACAACTATTACCTCGCGGGAAGGAATCAAGTTGAGAGAGGAAAAACCGAAGCACCATATGCGTTTCTAATTCCATTTTACGATAGGGACCCGGCATACATGTGCGACATGCTCAATCACATAATAATGCAAGGCATAGAAGTCAGGCAGACTCTTCAACCATTCTGCTACAGTGGAGTGACATATCCCGCTGGAACATATATCGTCCGCATGGATCAGCCTTATAGACCTATGGCGTTAACTTTACTCGAACGGCAAGTTCTCACAATCCCCTACTTCTATGACGTGACAGCCTGGAACTACGGTGACATGTGGAACATACCAGTTGTTCAAGTTGTCGACAAATCGATTTTAAGCGTTAAGGTTTCCTTGCCTCTAAAGAAGGCGCTTCCGCCCAAAGGAGAAGTTATAGGTGCACCAGCGACCTTCTGTTATGTTTTCAATCACACAATTACAGGAATCAAGGCTGTAAACGAACTGCTCAAAAAAGAATACAGCATATACTTTTACTCGGGGGATTCTAAAACTGTTGGCGGCATACAGCTTGAGCCTGGAGTAGTGATGGTTCCGGCGGCTCAAGTGGCACCTACGGAAATGAATAATTTGGCTAAGAACTTCAACCTGAAAATCTACGCATTAAACGTGTCCACCTCACTTCCAGTTTACGGAGTTTCCACTAAGCCAAGAATCGGAGTGTTCTTCCCGCAGAGGTACGGGAAAGGAACTATGTGTTGGGGTTGGGCAAACATAATCCTCTCAAACCACAACTTCGATTTTCAAACTATAAACGAAACAGACATACAAGCTGGCAACCTCATTAATAACTATGATGTCATAATAATTCCGGACGAATCCTCTGCCAAAACAATAGTTGATGGGTCAGTGACTTACCCGCTTCCAAACGGCATCAAAAAACAAGGATTGGAAAACCTAAAGACCTTTGTTGAGGCTGGAGGCGTGCTTATAGGATTCAACAAGGGCGGAGAAGTCCCAGTGAGATACGGATTCACCACTTCCGTAACACTTGTTGACACCAGCAGTGTAACGATTCCTGGAAGCATTCTGAGAGTGAACGTCAACACTACACATTTCATAGCTTACGGCACGGCATTGGAAAACCCGATATTCTATGAGTGGAGCCCAGCTTTTCTTGCACCAGTCGACATGACGGTCGCGCAATACCCCACTGACAGCTCTAAGATATGGATCAGCGGATACCACGAAGGTGAAGAAGCTTTATCTGGAAATGCAGCTTTAGTGGACGCTCCATTAGGCGACGGTCACGTAATCATATTCGGGTTCGATCCCTTCTACAGGTCCCAAGCACACGGCACATTCTTGTTCGCCTTCAACGCGATATACTGGAGTGTAACTCAGCCAACCACTTTAGCGTAAAACCAAAAATCCCCCATCTTTTTTTTGTTAATATGTATCGTTCGCAGGATCAGTAAAATTGCCAAAAGAAGCCATTATGAATGAATTATGGAAGTTGAAAATTCATAAAAGAGAACAAACATCCATGCTATGTTTCATGAGAAGAAATCATCAACAAGGCCTGTAATATTTAGGCTACGAATGCTAAGAGGCAAAAAATAAACTGAGTCCTGAAATGAATGAACGTGCAATTCAATGTAAGAACGCTTGCACAAACACAATTGAACCATTACGGGCAAACACAACGGCGTCTGACAGAGTTAAATATATTTTGCGCGCGCATGTGCGTTTTAGGCGTTAAGGGTTCCGTCGATATTATTGTTCTTTGCAGCGTTACTGATGCTTATTTTGGTCGAGATTTCTTAAGTTTAAACCTGAAACCTTACGAAACAATAGAACTGCAGCCATACAGCGTTAGCACTAGTTAAAGCGACTTTGTAGTCTTACGGAACCATTTTTTGTTATAAGCTGACAAAATCTAAGTCTTAATCTATAAATAAAGGAAAGGAAGAACCATTTAACAGATTGCGCTGTGGATTGGTTATGTGGTGGTTCCAAAGTCCTAAAATAGCTTTTGGAGAAGATTCCCTGGAAGCCTTAAAGGAGTTGGAAGGAAAAAGAGCTTACATAGTCACGGACAAAGTCATTAGAAGTTTAGGCTACGTTGACATAGTTTCAAAATATCTAAACGAGGCAGGCTTTAATGTGGAAGTTTTTGACGAAGTAAAACCGGAGCCATCAATTGAAGACATAATTGTTGGTGCAGAAAGGCTCTCAATTTTCTCTCCAGACTGGATTATCGGCTTAGGTGGCGGGAGCTGTATGGACACTGCCAAAGCAATGTGGGTTCTATATGAAAGACCAGACATAAAACTGGCGGACATATCGCCACTTTTAAAGCTTGGTTTAAGGAAAAAAGCAAGGCTTGTTTGCATTCCCACAACAAGTGGAACAGGCTCAGATGCAAGCTGGGTGATGGTGATCACGGATGAAAGCCAACATTTCAAAATGGAGCTGGCCTCAAGGGAGCTTTATCCAGACATATCGATAGTTGACCCCAAACTTACCTTAAGCATGCCAAAAAAGCTAGCTGCTTACACAGCTATAGACGCCCTAATAAATGCTATTGAGGCTTATGTTTTACAATGGAAAAACGACTTCTCAGACGCTCTTGCCATAAAGGCAGCACAACTCATATTCAAATATTTTTTAAGAGTCTACAAAATCAAGGAAGACGAAGAAGCCAGGGAAAAGATGCATAACGCGGCTACAATGGCCGGATTAGCCTACAGCAACTCTCAAGTTGGAGTAGCCCATAGTTTAGGTCATGCTTTCGGGGCTGTCTTTAAAATTCCTCATGGCTTAGCAACCGGGGTGTTCCTGCCTTATTCCATTGAATTCAACGCAAAAGAATCTGCCGAAAGATATTGGGAGTTAGCTGAAGCCATCGGCATAAAGGCGGAATCCGCGGAGGAGGCCGTAGTTAAACTTGTAGCGGCTGTAAAAGAGCTCATGAAAAAAGTTGAACTGCCCTTATCTATTAAGGAGATGGGAATAAAATGGGAGGATTATCTGAGCAAGCTTGATGATCTGGTGATGAAGGCGGAGATGTCTACATGCAATTTCGTAAATCCAAGGGTGCCAACAAGCGAAGATCTGAAGAGACTGTTTATTTACGCCTTTGAAGGGCGAAGCGTCGACTTCTAAGCCATAACGGAAACTTTTTCCTTCCGCTCCTCTTCCCCTGGCTTGGGGAGCTCGCAGCCTTCTAACCAGACGGCTGCTAAAACCTCAAAGTCGGGCGGAATAGCTTCCCTATCAATTTCAACGTCTAACACAGCAGGCAGTCCAGAATCCACCGCCCTTTGAAGTGCTGGCTTAATCTGGGAAGCTTCCACAACTCTCTCGCCGTAGCAGTTCATTGCTTGGGCAACTTTATCATAACGAATATCACCGAAGTCGACTCCAATGTACCTTTTAGAATAGACAAGTTTTTGTCCAGATTTTATCATCCCCCAACTGTGATCATTAGCAACTATAAAAACGACTTGCGTTCTTAAACGGCTTGCTGTTTCTAGCTCTTGAATGTTAAAGCCAAAGGCTCCGTCCCCGGTGATGCAGTAAACTTGCTTTGATGGAGCCGCGAGTTTGGCTGCAATGGCATATGGTATGCCAGCACCAAGATGCCCAGAATCGCCAGATGCGCAGCTTAAGTACGTGTATGGCTCATAAACTCTGTTGAGGTATAGGCACCATACTGCCGTGTTTCCTCCGTCAACAACCGTGATGGCACTCCTTGGAAAGAACTCCCTAACTTCCCTTATGAGCCGCAATGGATGTATTGGCACGTTATCCGAGTGGGACATTTCCTCAAACCTTTCAAGCCAAAGCTTCTCTATATTCTTATACTCTTTAACGGCGGGGTTCTCCCTCCTTCGCGGGGTAATCCTTTTCACGCTTTCCAAAAGAGCCCTAAGCGTGGACTTTGCATCTCCAACTATTCCAATGTCAACTGGGCGGTTAAGCCCGATCATATCGCCGCAAATATCTATTTGAATAAACTTCTGCTGAGACGGGTCACCCCAAGCTGGAGGCAAACCCCACATGTCCAAATCGCCTAGTCTGCCACCAACAAGGAGAACAACATCAGCCTCAACCTGAGCCGCGAGAGCCCCTGAGCCTGGGCAAGCCGGAATAAGACAGAGAGGATGATCCTCTGGGATTGCGCCTCTTCCGCTCATTGTTGTTGTTACTGGCACTTGCAAATACTCAGCAAGTTCAATAAGTTCTTGAGAGGCTTTTGCCCTTAGAACCCCGCCGCCAGCATGGATTAGGGGCGATTTAGCTTTAACAAGCATTATTGCAGCTTGCTCTATCAATGAGGAGTCGCCAACGGGAGGCTCTAAAGCTCTATAACATGGAGGAGGAACAATTTTTGCTTCTTCTTCATCTCCGGTTTGGAACAAAACATCCGATGGGAAATCAAGGTGAACTGGACCCGGTTTTCCAGATGTAGCGATGCGAAAGGCTTGCTGCGTCAATTCTAGAATGCGTTTCCAATGGGAAACAACGGCATTCCATTTTGTAACTGCTTTAAAGAGGGAAAGCTGATCCAAGCCTTGCTGAGAACCGTGATCTGGATATGAACGCCAAGTTTGATTTTGGGCAGTTATAATTATCATTGGAATGCTATCCGCAAAGGCTGGGTAAACGCCTCCGATCAGGTTTGCGGCTCCCGGTCCTACGGTTCCAAGGCAGACTCCAGGCTCGCCGGTCACACGAGCCCAAGCATCGGCCATGTGGGCAGCGGCAGCCTCATGACGTGTTGTTATAAACTCTATGCGCTTATCTTTATAAATTGCGTCCAATAGCGGATAAAGCTGATCTCCAGGAACCCCGAAGACATACCGCACATTTTCCTGAACAAGGCATCGCTTCAGAACCTCTCCACCAGTTAAACGTGCCATATAGACCCCATTAAAGTATTAATTCCTCTACCTTTATAATAGTAATCATCTGAAAGTTCTAAGCTCCTACACGGGTTTAGAGCGCTTCAGAGGATCGTCGTAGTGCATTCAGTCATTTCAACAGGCGCTTCTGGTTGCCTCTTCATGAACTCGGCAATAAACTCTTGTGCATCTATGCACCCTTCTGGTGCGAAAACGCCCTTCTCCTTAATTTTCCCTTTAGCCAACATTTGAGCCCCTATTGAAACTTGAACACCCGTTCCTTCATTCATTCTTCCTGTGGAAGCAAAGGCTATGCTTGCTTTATTTCCACTTTTTATGCCTCGAACTTCAACGCGCACTGCACCCATCTTCGGCACATTCCTTATTTTACTGCTTACTTTATACACTAGGGACGCTGCAAATTCCAATGGAGTTACAGCTAAACCCCTCACATTTAAGGGTTCTTCCGACGCAAATCCATGGTCACCCAAAGACAATATTAAATCTTTGATTTTAGGAGGGTTAAAAGCGCATTTCGTGTCAACATGCTTTACCTTCTTTATATATCTTGGAATTGTAAGCGGTTCTGGATGCCCTATGTGAAAAACTTCAAATTTACCAAAAGGTTTTGAAAATTCAACCGTTTCTTTTCCGTCAACGAAGGCTCGCACCTTTACATATTTTCCATTCTGGAACGTTGGAACCTCTCCATACATGGAATGGAATCGGTGAGCTATTTCAGCAACTCCGCCAAGGTCTGGTGCTCCCATCAGTATGGATATGTGAACTTCTTCTGGTTCATCTAGCATTTCGGCTCCAGCTCTCGCCAAAATGTTTGTGGCACCGGGAGATACCCCGAGACCACTGATGACTGTTATTCCAGCATCCTTTGCAGTCTCATCTAACTCCAACACTTTCAAAGTTGAATCATAATCATCGCATATGTCCACAAAGTTTACTTTTGCTTCTATAGCGGCTTTAACAACCGGTAACGCAAATTTATAGAAGGGACCGACGCAACTGAGTGCAACATCAAACCCGCTCATCAAATCAACCAGCTTCTTCTTGTCTGTTACATCAACAAACTTAGCGGAAACAATAGTTCTTTCGCTCTTCAGTTTTTTGACGAATTTCTCAGCTTTTTTCACGTCTATGTCGCCGACAATAACTTCATCGAATTCGCCATACTTTATTAAGTCCGTTATAGCTACTTTCCCCATCTCCCCGCATCCCAAAGCTAAAGCCCGCATTCATTTCACCTAAAAATGTCTTTAGTCAAACTGAATTAATTCAAGGACTATGCCTAAAGTTTTTTCGGTGTCCAAGTAGGCGAATTTTGTGACTCCAAGGGCTTCGCCCCTCCACAAAACCTCTATCCCCTCATTCTTTAGGGCTGCAAGTTCCTCTTCTAAATTTTTTACAAAAAAGCCTACGTGGTGAAGCCCTTCTCCCTTCTCTCTGAGGAATTTTGTGTGAACGTTTTCACCTTCTAAGACCTGTATGAGTTCCAGCTGCACCTCGCCCAATTGAAAAAACACAATTTTTAGTTTCACATTGTCGGTTTCAAATTCTATCGGCGGTAACGGTTCTTGTTTCAATAGTTTTTCATAAAATTTCGCGGTTTTTTCCACATCTTTTACAACCACCCCGATTTGATCAACCCTAGAAAACAGTAATCCCTTCTTAATCTCACTCATATGATTATTCCCCAAGCATTTATCTTTCCTGTTCTCACCTAATACCTAATACACCTATAATTGTATAATTTTTAGATTTAAGAAGCTTTTTAGCGCCGGTGATCTTTTCAGTTTTCCCGAAAATATGCATCATTTATGAGGCAAAACAATTTTGCTTAAAATTTTAAATTATTCAATTTTCATCATTGATATCTTTGAGCCTTTCATCACAAATGATATAGTGATGTCACTCAAGGCTTATGCAGTAAACTTAAAGTTTTATAAGATACTTAAGATGATATTTTTTGTTATGTCACCAAAAATGCTTGTTCTCGGTGGAGCAGGGCATATTGGTTCAGTTATAGTTTCTGAGCTCCATCGTCTTGATCCAACAGCGAAAATAGCTATTGGAGACAAAAACGTCGAAAAGGCTAAAGAAACAGCTGAAACTATCGGCGGCGACATCAAGGTTCTTCATGTAGATGCAGCAATTGAAGATTCTTTGATAAACGTCATGAAGGGTTTTGACGTGGTCGTTAGTGCACTTGGCCCCTTCCACAAATTCGGCGTTCCGGTCTTAAAAGCTGCGTTAAAAGCCGGAGTTAATTTTGTCGATATAAACGATGATTACGACGCTACAGAAGAAGCCTTAAGGCTTCATGGGGAAGCGCAGAAAAGAAATGTGACAGCTGTTATCGGAATGGGGGCAACGCCGGGAATCACAAATCTTCTAGCCTGTTATGGGGCGCAGAGGCTTGATGAAGTTTCTGAAATTGGAACCTACTGGGTTTGGACAGCCATAGACCCCACGATGGGGCCAGCAATTGTAGATCACTATTTCCACGCGATAACGGGCATGATCCCAACCTACAAGAATGGAGAATGGGTTATGGTTAAAGCCCTCTCTGAACCGGAGCATTACGAGTTTCCGAAACCAATAGGCACTTGGGAAGTTGCCCATGCAGGCCATCCTGAACCTGTCACAATACCAAGGTACATTAAAGTAAAGAACGTGTACAATAAAGGAGGGGTTTGGCCCTTAGACCTAAACGATGTTGCAAAGGTTTTCTCAACCCTGGGTCTAACAAGCCTCAAGGAAATCAAAATAGGCGATCACACATTTAAGGCTAGAGAAATTGCGGTTGCCATAACCCTAGCGCTGTCTGAAATAACACCACCCGAAGAAACAGAAAAGTCAATTGGGCCCCTCTACGAGCGTCTAGGCGACTATGCACTAACAGGCCTAGGCTTAGCAACAGTCGTTAAAGGCGTTAAAGAAGGAAAAGAACACATCATCAAATATGGCATAGCATGCAAAGATGCAACCGAAGCCACAGCCTTGCCAGCCGCACTTGCTGCGTTGGAGCTTGCAAACGGAAAAAGTGTTGAGGCAGGAGTTTATCCTCCAGAAGCTAATGTAATCAATGTTGAAAGGCTCATCAACTGCATCAAACGAGAAATTAAAATAGAATTGGTTGAAACAGAAGTAGAAACCGTATAGGGGGTAACCAGCGCACAAATGGTGCGTTAGATGAACGTTGAGCTCGTTTTTGGGGATGATTGGATAAACGTCACCATGCCGGAAACGACACAAATTGTCAAGCCTGGTTTCAGCATCCCCATCGAACCCGTAACCGATCTAGAAAAGGCTGTAGGTGAAGCACTAAGAAATCCTCTTGATGCTAAACCCCTAAGCGACCTCGTTAAACCGGACTGGAAAATAACAATAGCCTTCGACGATCCAACTGTTCCATGTTATGCCCCTGTATGGGAAACGGCAATTTCAAAAATTTTAAGGGAATTAAAGAAGGTAGGCGTCAGTGAAAGTCAAATCACACTTTTGTGCGCTAATGCCCTACACCGAAAGTTTCGCCTTCCCGAACTGGAAACAATTTTGGGGGCTCCAATAGTCCAAGCTTTCAAAGACAGAATTTTTTGTCATGACGCCGAAGACCCCGACGGAATCGTACATCTCGGAGAGACATCTTCGGGTTATGATGTTGAAATCAACCGCAGAGTTGTGGAATCCAACCTCACTGTTTACGTTAATGCGGTCTCCACGGGATTTAATGGAGGATGGAAATCGATATGCGTGGGTCTCTCTACATGGCGTTCCATTCGGTGGCATCACACGCCAGAAATTATGACGATGTCGCTTGTTAGGAATCCAATGCATGATATTCTGAATGAAATGGGCGAAATCGTGAAATCCATAATTGGACAGGAAAAAATCTTCAAGGTTGAAACGCTTTTGGCGAACCCTTTTGAAGTTGCCCGCATATGGGCCGGCAGCGTGGACGCCACCAGGAGAGAAGCCTTAGACTTGTTAAAGGCACATACACCCCCGCGGAGGCAGCTTTTGCAGGAAAAGGCGGATATCGTTTGCTATGGTATTCCATACTGGAGCCCCTATGCCGCTTTCGCCACTATGACCCCAATACTAACACTTATATCTACAGGGTTAGGATATTTGGGCGGCATGATAGAGGCCGCAGGAAAACCAGGATGTAGCGTTATCATTGCAACTCCGTGTCCGAATCAGTGGGACGACATCCACCACCCAACACACAGGGAAATATGGGAACATATCCTCGCGGAAACACTAGACCCAAATGAAATAATGCGGAGGTACGCCGATAAGTTCGCTAAAAGAGCGGATTACATAGCTAAATACCGTTTTGAACACGCGTTCCATCCAGTTCACGGCATACTTGCTCTGCATCCCCTTAAACGTCTACGAAATGTGAATCAAGTTTTCATAGCTGGAGCGCAGGACCCAAAACTTATTCAACGTTTAGGCTTTACCCCAACGAAAACCGTTGAAGAGGCAGTAAACAAGGCTCAAGCAATTCATGGAAAGGATGCTGTAGTCGCTTGTGTACGGTATCCAATGATGGTTAATAGGCAATGAAACGCTAAGGTCAGCTTTACAATTGCTAAATGAATTCCGTCGGGACTTTGCTGGCTGTTTTCACTAGCTCAGCTGCGGCTCTTGTGTATCTCATTATTTTCATCATGCTTCCTGTAAGCTTGAATTTGCGAGTCAACAAGCCTTTTATCGGGTCTATTTCTCCCATGATTAACTTTTTCCAGTTCGAGTAAGGTCCCTCATAGATGAATTCTGCCGTTTTGGCGTTTCGGTTTGGCACTTGATAGGCGTCGCGACATTTTCCATGCCACAAGTCTACATAAAAAACTACCTCTTTGTCTAAATTTTCGTCGGGGGTTGCTATGAAGAGAAAATCTCCCTCCCAGTCTTTGGCGGCTTCCTCGTAGACCTTGTTCTTGTTAATTTCCTCTTTGAAAGCCTTAATCCATTCTTCGCTTGGAAACTTGTATTTCTTTTCCATATTCACACCTAATTGCTTGATTATGCTCAACTTATAAAAATTTTTAGGAACAAATAATTAAAATGGCTTACACGCTATTTTTTATACTCGTTTTGTAACAATAACTTTCTTCGCGCATGAGGCAGCTGTTTAAGTGTGCTTTTGAGCAGCAATTTAGTAACAGTTCGCTGATCAGAAGTTTTATAATTTTCGAAGGCAACTACTTCATAGGGCGTGTTTAAAATGTTTGGGTATATGGGGAAAATTCTCAGGGTTAACTTGTCGACAGCAAAAATAACAGAGGAAATCCCAGATGAACAAACGCTTAACATGTTTTTGGGAGGCAGCTGGTTAGCAACTAAATATCTTTTTGACAAGGTTAAAAGAGGAGTGATGCGCGCTGAAGCCAAGTCACAATACTGTTAAGCGTTAATCGGCCTACACGCCTCCTTTCGTTCCTTGGCAAAAGTCGATCTTGCTCCACACAGTCTAAGAAATCCTTTATTGAACCTTGGTTTGAGTAAAACTATTGAAAAGCCGCCAAACCACGACGATAAACATTGCATGTCCCAAGCTTCAAAACAGAAAGAAACTCCAAAACCTCAGAGTCAAACTCAACATGCCCAGAAACACCTGACAAACCTCAGAATGAAAAGAAAAAAGGGGTTTTGCGGGGGGTCTCCATGGAGACCTTATTAAAACCTTACTAACAAGAATTAGGCGACTAGTTTGGCAGTTTGGAGAAATGGCTAAAACATCATCAGCCATATAGAGTTCTGAAGGAGCGGCTAAACATGAGCGGGGCTCTACTTGAGGATATGGTGGCTCAAGCTTTCAGAAATAGAGGCTACATTGTTTTCACTCGCAGAAACCATTGTGATGTTTTGGCTGTGAAATCTGACATGTCTTTGGCTTATTTGATTGAATGCAAGGACTATGTTTTGTCTCGTAAGCAACAAATTTTAGCCGTGAGGGAGCTTAACCGCAATTACACTCATGCCTTAGAACTTTTAATACAGAAGCATCTGTGTCCCGAAAAGATTTTGAAGGTTCTAGTCGCCAGAGGCTTCGCCTATCAAGCTAGAGGGATACTGCAATACACGCCTGAAAAGTTCATTCAGCATGTTTCTTCCTAGGTGGTTTTAAGGCGTAAGCCTAAACTTGTCTCTGGGATAAAGTGTAACTTCCCTTATGTTCTTCTTTCCCGTCAACATCATTGTAAGCCTCTCCAAGCCGATAGCCCAACCTGCGTGGGGGGGCATTCCATAATCAAAAGCTTGCAAATGATGTTTGAAGGATTCAGGGTTCAAGCCCTTCTCTCTTAACCTTTCTATTAGAAGCTCTTTTGAAGCAATTCTAGTTCCACCTGAAACAAGTTCTATCCAGCGCCACATCAAGTCGAAGCCTTCACACAATTCTGGATTCTCGTCTTTCGGTTTTATATAGAAGGCTCTTGCCTGTTTAGGCCAGTCTGTTATGAAATAAAAGTATGGATGGAGTTTACCGAGGGTTCTTAATGATGGCGTTGGTATATCCTCTCCCCAAGGAACTTCGATGCCTTTCCTCTTTAACCCTCGCAGAACCTCTTCATAAGTTAGCCGCTTAAATGGAACTTCCGGGACTTCCACTTTGTGCTTTAGTATGGAAAGTTCCTTTTGGCATCTTTCATTAACAGTTTTGCAAACATACTGTATCAGCTGTTCTAGCAGTTGCATCACATCTTCGTCGTTGGCGAAAGCCTGTTCAATGTCTATGGACACGAACTCGCTTAAGTGGCGCCGTGTGTGGGATTCTTCAGCTCTAAAAAATGGTCCCGCTTCAAAAACGCGTTCCAAGCTCATGACGAGCTGTTCCTTATACAATTGTGGACTCTGAGCCAAGAATGCTTTCCTGTCAAAGTAATTAACAGAGAAGAGGGCGGCTCCACCTTCGGTTGCAGATGCAATTATGCGCGGGGTGTGCACCTCTATGAAGCCTCTTTCGAATAGAAAATCTCTTATAGCGTCTACGGCTACGTGTTGAACTTTAAAAATTGCTATGTTCTCTTCTTGACAGAGGTCCAGCGCTCTAGCATCCAGTCTAGTTTCAAGGCTTGCAGGAGTTTTTCCAGTTATGTCAATGGGCAGCTGGGAAGCTGCTGTGTTGAAAATCTTAATTTCATTTGGTATTATTTCGACGCCTCTGGGGGTCATGTCGGTCTTTTTTACAATGCCTTTAACGCCTATGCTATACCTTTTCTGCAGAACCTCTGACTTTGCTAAGACTTCCTTTGTTGAATTTTTTCGTGAAGCTGTAATCTGGATTGTTCCTTCTCTATCCTGTAATATTATAAAACGTATCCCGCCTAAATCTCTGACCTCTTGAACCCAGCCGAAGAGTGTAACTTCCTTCCCGTCCATTTCTGGTTTAACATCGGCAGAGTAATGTGTTCTTTGCCAATCGCCAATGGCGTCTAACCTCATCTGAACTTTCACCGCCCAAGTTTAGTCTGTGAATTCCACCCGAAGGGTTATGTTGCGAACTTTACTGGCAATTTCCTTTAAAGCCTTTATATTAAAGGGCAACTGTCTTCCATGTCTCTTCTTCAAGATAATTCTTGTTTCAGTAGTTCCATCAGGCAGCCAGATGGTGTTAATCGTCACTATGCTTAGCGGAGCAAATAAATCCTCTAAAAACTTTCTGTCATCAGCCCCGTACTCTAGAACACGGATGCTTTTGCCCGTTTCTTCGCTCAAAGCCTTAATAATTTTCCCGCCATATCCCAAAAGGCGTGGGACATCCCCTGGACCAACAATCACCGCCAGAGTTTTATCAACTTCAACAGCCTTATGAAAAAAGACATTTTGGAGAGAAGGGTATTTCTCTTCTAATGATAGGAGTAAACGGGCAATTTTTAGGTCTAATTCGCTGATTTCTCCAGATTTAAGTTTAGCTGAACACTTCGGACACAGTACACCACTTTTCAGACAGAAGTTACATAGTGCAGTTTTCACCTTGGGAAGCGCCCTCCACAAATAAAGGAGGGGCGGCGGAGCACTGAAATTTTATGCGGAACTATACTCTAACGCTCGAGTGTTATTTCGATTGTGCTAACGTTTGTAGGCGTGCCACCCTCTTCTCTGGGTGCCATCTGCTCCGTTCCAATGCCGACTTTCTTGATTTTCACATCTGGAAGGAATCGGCGTCTAACGACTTCGACGACGTCTACTGCTCTGCTTATTGACCTCCCTCTCGCCTTAACATTCACTTCTTTTGCTCCGCCGTGAAAGAGGGTTATGCAAGCCAGTACATAGTTCATTACTGGCTTATTTCCGATCAACACTGAGTTGCTTTCTGACATTTTGTACCGCCTCACTCCTAGTTTTTGCATTCTTAATGGCTCCATAACCTTTTTTATCCACAAATAAATATGTTACGGTTTTAATTAGAGAATTAAGACTTTACTTACGAAAATTAAATTTGAAAATGATGTACGAGAGCGTTTTGACGTTTACTAAATGCTTAAATAATTCATATAATTGTAAAAGATAAGCCTAACAAAATACGTAAAGGATGAAACGCATTGGAAACGCTTACAAGACGCCCGATACAACTTCTTAAAACTCTTTATGAAAAGGGCAGATTCTCAAGCACATGCACTCTCAACGTGAAACAGGAGGAGCTGGCAAAGCAATTAGGCATAAGCAGACAAGCTCTAAACGTTCACCTGCGAAAGCTAAGAAACATAGGTTACATACGCACTGGAAGAGGTTTTATAGACATAACAGAGAAAGGGTTAAATGCACTTGGAATTTTCTCAAGCCCAGCCTTCATATTCCTTAAAGTATCTCCTCTAAAAAGAATTTATGCGTACGAAAAAATAAAGGAACTTCCGGTTCAAGGAGCCTTCAGAATAGCGGGAGATGTAGACGCTCTTTTAATTGTTGAAAGAGAAAAACTTGACGAAACTCTAAAGAGGCTTTCCTCAATTGAAGGAATACAAGACACAAAATCCTACGTTACAATAGAAACCATAAAGTAAATGGTGGAGAAACCTTGAAACTTTTTGAGTATGAAGCCAAAAAGATCCTCGCAGGATATGGAATACCAACGCCGCGAGGAGAACTAGCTGCAAACTCCAAACAAGCCCGCGAAATAGCGTCCAAACTAAAGTTTCCGCTTGCTGTCAAAGCGCAAGTACTTGTGGCAGGAAGAGGAAAAGCTGGTGGAATAGTTTTCGCTAACTCTGTTGAGGAGGCGGAAGAGGTAGCTGGAAAGCTTTTGGGCATGCAGATTAAGGGTATGCCCGTAAAAAGTGTTTGGATTGAAGAGAAACTGAATGTAAAGAGGGAAATTTACTTCGGCATAACAATAGATAGATTCAAGCGAAGCTATGTCGCCGTTGCCTCGGCATTTGGTGGAATGGAGATTGAGGAAGTAGCCCAAAGAAAACCAGAGAGCGTAATCAAAATCCTTTTGAGTCCGCAACAGGGCCTTAGACCATACAAAGCTAGGCAAATCGCAAGAAGAATTGGTTATGCTGGCGACCAGCTTGTCGCGTTGGGAAGAATTTTTGAGAGGCTTCACTCGGTTTGTGTGGATTATGATGCAGAGTTAATTGAAATGAACCCGCTTGTAGAAACACTTGATGGAAAATTTGTGGCAGCAGACGCTCGCATAATAATAGATGATAATGCGTTGTTTAGGCATCCAGAATTTAAAAAGAGGCTTTTTGAAGAGGAAAGCGAGCTTAGCCCGCAAGAATTAGAGGCTTTGAAGAGCGATTTGGCATATGTCAAGTTGGATGGGAACATAGGCGTTATAGGAAACGGCGCGGGCTTGGTGATGGCGACATTAGACACAATTCGGTACTTTGGCGGAAAACCAGCAAACTTCCTAGATGTTGGAGGTGGAGCCCCATCCGACAAGATAGCTGCAGCGCTTAGAATTGTGCTTTCAGATCCGAACGTCGAAGTGCTTTTCATAAACATTTTGGGCGGAATAACAAGATGCGACGAAGTTGCTCGAGGAATTTTAGAGGCGAAAAAGGCGGTTGGATTGGCGAAGCCCATGGTTATTAGGCTTGTTGGCACAAACGAGGAAGAGGGAAAGCGCATACTAACGGAAGCTGGAATCCATGTTCTGGAAAGCATGGAAGAAGCAGCAAAACGCGTTGTTGAAATCCAGAGGCAAAAGAGGTGAACCTTTGGGAATAATAGTTAACAGAAAAACACGCGCCATCGTTCAAGGAATAACTGGAACGCAAGGAAGCTTTCACACAAAACTCATGTTAGATTATGGAACAAAAATTGTGGCTGGCGTAACTCCGGGAAAAGGCGGAACCCAAATCCACGGGGTTCCAGTTTATGATACTGTGGAAGAGGCTCAAGAAAAACACTCGGCAGATGCCTCCATCATTTTTGTTCCAGCCCCGTTCGCGGCAGACGCAGCTTTGGAAGCCTTAGATAACAAAATAAAAACAGTCGTGATAATCACTGAGCACATTCCAATAAAAGACGCGATAACAATCATGGATTGTGCAAAGCAAGCCAAAGCAACCATAATTGGGCCAAACACTCCGGGAATCATAACCCCCAAAGAGTGTAAACTTGGAATAATGCCGGCCCAAATTTTTAAGCCCGGCACTGTGGGCATTGTTTCAAGAAGCGGAACGCTCACATACGAAATAGCAGCCAGCCTAACCCGCAAAAATCTGGGGCAATCCACATGTTTGGGGCTGGGCGGAGACCCGATAACAGGGTTGAACTTTATAGATGCGTTAAAAATGTTTGAAAAAGACCGCCAAACTGAAGCCGTTGTATTGATAGGCGAAATTGGCGGCAACCTCGAGGAGCTAGCAGCTGAATACATCGCAAAGAAAAATTACTCAAAACCAGTTGTGGCTTTCGTTGCTGGGCGTTCTGCTCCGCCCGGAAAGCGCATGGGACATGCTGGTGCAATAGTGACTGGTAAGGCTGGAACAGCTGAAAGCAAGATTGAGGCTTTCAAAAGCGCAGGGGTAAAGGTTGCTGAAAAACCAGGTGACGTAGCGGAGTTGCTGGGAAAACTTCTCCGTGTCTAAAAGGGTGACGGCAAAAAATATATTTGGCTGTTTTATCTGTTGTAAGCCGCACAGAGGTTATCTGAATGCCAATAATGGACCCTTTCAAGAAAACCATAGCTCAAAAGCATAGGCTCTACATGAAGATATGCCGCGAATGTGGTGCAAGGAACGCTGCAACTGCTGTGAAATGCAGAAACTGTAGAAGTAAGAACTTGCGCTGGAAGAAAAGGGAGCTTGTGAAGTAATTTCCCCGTCATAGTGTGTTTGCTAAGGTTTCTAAGTTGAAAAACGTGTTTGCACACCCGTTCTTTATAAGGGGAACAGCCTGACCCGCTAACCCAAAAGTTTCCAACATTTGCCCAGCCAACCTCAATTCCTCACCGCACGCAACCCCAACAACTCCATCATACTGTTTTTCCTTCAAAATTTTTGAGATGCAGGAGCTTCCGGGCAGAATATAGACATCGTATCCCTTCTTCTCGGAATATGAAACTGCTTTGTTAATTAGGCAATCTGGAGAGCAGTGCGCGCAAATATAGGAGGGTATGCTTGGGTCAAATGTTGCTTTGCAGCGGTCGTCCATGTATTTTCTGGAACAATGTGGAAGAAAAAGCGCTCTCTTTCGTGTTTGTACAAATTTTTCTCTTTCCAAAATGTTCCTTGCTTGCATGTCGATGAAATCTTGAAGAAGAAGAACAGCATCTGACAGATTAAGACCAGTTGCCTCTTGAATCCTGAACTTTTCTATCATTCTCTGCACAGCCCTACCCACCTTCTTGTGCACGCCCCTTTGATGGCTGACTCTAGCGATTTCTGTGAAAAATAAGCGTGGAACTTTTGAAAGGTCAAAGGTGAACTTGTATGGCATAACATGTATAGTATACAGATAAACCTTTAAAATTAACTGCCACAATATACCTAATCCTAATTCAGTTGCCTTAAATCTAGGCAGAAAAAGGGAATGTTATGGGGTTGCTGGACATATTTAAAAGGAAAAAGAGGGAAGAAGAAAAGAAGAAAACTGGAAAAACAATGACGGAACTTGAACAAATTTGTGGAGATGATAAAGAAGCCTACGAAGCCTTAATCGATACAATGTTTCTCGACCCAACAAAAATAGGCATAACAATGAAGAATGCAGCTGAAAAAGCCAAAAAATTCCTAAAAGATAAAGATCTCATCAAGGCAAAGTGGTGGTTTAGAGTCGCCGGAGGCTTAGCGATTTATGAGGGCGACGTAAAAAGGGTCGTGGAGTACTTCAGTGAGTGCCAAAAAATTTCGCCTGACGAAAAATATTTGATACTAAAGAATCCGGAAAGAGCCGTAGCCAAGGCTCAAGAGTACTACCAGAAATATTTAAAGCGTAGCTCTTAAGCTTCTATGTACTTTTGCGCTCAAGGCTATAGATGTAACCTCGCCTTGTTATTTTTCAATTTCTTCCGTGTAACCTAAAAGTTCTCTAAGAGATTTTACCTCTTCCCTAAGCATGCTCACTTCACTTTCGAGAGCACTGACCCTGGATTCAGCAACCTTCTTTAACTTTTCGATTTCAATCATTAAGTTTGCGCGTTCAGTTTCCAAAGTTTTTATTTTTTCGCGTAGATTCTTCAAAGTTTGCATAAGCTCTCCCTTTATCCCTTTTATTCTCTCAACCATGTTTTTAATACTTACTGTCTCTTCTATTTTGGTTTCAGCTTCCAATGCTGCTCTAAACTTTGCATTACACTTTGGACAGGCAAACAGCCCCATTGTAAGCTTAGACGTCTCCCCCTCCTTCAAGGGTTTTCTAGGCATAGACCAAGTTTTGACAGGAGACGCTACTTCAGCTCCACATTTTGGACAATTAACCAAACTGCAAGCCTCCCCACAATATTATAGCGCTTATGTCTAAAATGCCTTTTGCAGCCACTAGTGTTTCGGGGCAAATTATTAATCCATTAAACGCGCAAAATAAGAAACAAGGCGAGGTTATAACATGCAAGTTATCAAAATGAAAACCAGACTGGAAGACAAAATTAAAGCTTTGGAAAAGGAGAAGAGCGCTCTCCTAGAAGAAGTCAAGCAACTTAAAGAAATCGTTGAGCTAAGCGAGAAGGCAAAGGACTTGGAAGACGAAGTCAACAAACTGAGAAAGGAAGTCACAACTCTTAAGGATAAAATTCCGCAAGAATTTTTGGAGGAACTCGGCGAAACAACAATGCTGCATGAAGAAGATGAACCGCCAAACGAAGAAGACGTTCTCTAAGGCTGTTTGGACAATGAAGTTTAAATAAAAAAGAGTGGAAGCTTAGATTGTTATCTGGAACATTAGGCGTTCAACAAGCTCTTTATAGCGGTTCCTAATCGTAACTTCAGTAACTTGAGCTATTTCAGCTATCTCCCTCTGCGTTTTTCTCTCCCCAGTCAAAACAGACGCTATGTAACTTGCTGCAGCCGCTATACCTGTTGGGCCGCGGCCAGAGGTGAGCTTAAGTTCTTTTGCGGCAGTCAGTATTTTGTGGGCTATTTCCTCGACTTTTCCTTGCATTGTCAGCTGATTTGAAAATTTAGTTATGTACTGGCTTGGTTTAAGTGGTGGTATAGAATAATTTAGCTCTTTTATCAAGAAACGATAGCTGCGCCCAACCTCTTTCTTGCTGACGTTCGATGCTTGAGCTATCTCCTCTAATGTTCTGGCTACCCCACATTGCCTGCAGGCTAGGTAAATTGCCGCTGACGTTACGCCCTGAATAGACCTTCCGCGGATGAGACGCTCTTTCACGGCTTTTCTGTATATGATTGAGGCTGTTTCAAGGATGTTTTTTGGAAGGCTCAAGTTGTTGGCTATTTTTGTGATTTCAGAAAGTGCAAACGCAAGGTTGCGTTCCGTAGCGTCTGAAACCCTTATGCGACGCTGCCATTTCCTAAGACGGTAAACCTGTGCCTTTTGCCCCGGAGACAAGCTCTTTCCGTATATGTCTCTGTCATGCCAATCAATCATTGTTGACAAGCCCTTATCGTGAATTGTAAAAGTTAAAGGCGCACCCACTCTCGTCCGCTTAGACCTTTGTTCATCGTCAAAGGCCCTCCACTCTGGTCCTCTGTCAGCTATTTTTGCGGCTATGACGAAGCCGCAGTCCATGCAGACCATTTCGGCGCATTCGTAATCGCGCATTATTCGTGTACTACCACATTCGGGGCAGCATTGAATCTTTACGGGTTCAGCTTGGTGAGGTGGCATCGCCGAATCCGAACTTTCATGCCCTTCTTCATCTCCGCTCATTCACATCTTCCCCTTTCTCCTCTGAGGAGGGGACACGTAAAGAACCTTATTCACTAACTTTTCAATTTCCCGAGTTGCGGGTTTCACTGCTGCGTAGGGCGAGGATACTGGGCCGAGTATGTCGAAAACTTTTCCAAAAGGTTTCAAATTTTCGTCGACAACGTTTTCGCCGATTTTCGGGAGATTTTCAATTTTCACTATGATGTTCCGGCTTGGAGTAATGTGTAGGACTCGGCCCAATCTCTGCAAACTTTTATGTTCCCCTCACTAAAAGTGAGAATGGTTCAACGAATGATTTTATTTAAACCTTTCTACATTATTTTTGGGAGCAACGCTTTTACGGTTCAATTTTAGTCGAAACCTTCATAAATAAGGAGTGTTGATAAGACATGCATTTGAAGGGTGAGGCATATGTCCAAACCATTTTACGTAAAGTTTGAGGTCCCGAAGGAAATTGCAGACGCTGCCTATGAAGCCCTGCAAATTGCCGCCAAAACGGGAACGGTTAGGAAAGGCACAAACGAAACGACAAAGGCTGTTGAAAGGGCACAAGCCAAACTTGTGGTGTTGGCCGAAGACGTTGACCCGCCTGAGGTTGTGGCTCACTTGCCACTTCTTTGCGAGGAAAGAAAAATTCCATACGTGTTTGTTCCAAGCAAAGAAAAGCTTGGCAAGGCTGTGGGCATTGATGTTTCTGCTGCCTCCGCATGTATAGTCAACGAAGGTGAAGCTGCAGGTTTGGTTAAGGAAATAATTGTAAGAGTTGAGAAGGTGAAAAGAGGAGCTAAGTGATGAGCAAGGAAGAAAAGACTGCTGAAGAAGAACTTACCCCAGCTGAAGTAATCCAAATCATTGGACGTACTGGAGTGACAGGGGAAATCACACAAGTTAGGGTTCGCATCCTAGAGGGAAGAGACAAGGGACGTATTATAACGCGCAATGTTAAGGGTCCAGTGCGTGTTCAAGACATTTTGATGCTGCGGGAAACTGAAAGGGAAGCAAAGAAAATCACAACATAGCCATGACTACAATGATTTGAAGGTGGTCGCCATTGCCTAAATCTAGGAAATGTTCATTTTGCGGAAGCGACTTTCCAGCGGGGACAGGCATGATGTACGTTAGGAATGACGGGGCAATTTTGTGGTTCTGCTCAAGCAAATGCAGAAAAAGCTCCTTAAACCTACGGAGAGATGCGCGGAAGCTTAAATGGACAAAGTATTTTGGTAAAGAGGAAAAAGGTAAAGCCTAACGTTTTCTCGCTCCAACAATTTTTTCCCATAGAGGCTTATTGTGGATGCAGCCTATGTCTGGTGCATTAACGTTTCCATTGAAGTAACTGTAGGCTCTTGCTCTGCATCCTCCGCAAATGTATTTGTCTGGGCAGCTTCCGCAGCCAACTTGTTTTCCATCAACGACATAATCTTGCAGTATTTCTCTCACGCGGAGCCTCCACAAAAGTTGGTGATTATCCCATATTTCCTCGAAATTATCCTTTAAAATGTTGCCGAGAACTGTGTTGTTGTTTGTGGGAAAGAAGACGCAGGGCTTTATGTCTCCATTAGGCTCTAGGCAGCAATATAGGCGTCCAGCTCCGCATCCACCCAGAAAGTTTGCTACACTTTCTATGCCTTGCTTTGCCGCGTAGTGGGCTTCAACCATGAATTTTTCGCCGTATTTTTTCGAAAGCTCCTTTGTTACGCTTGCGTATTGTGGGCTTGTGCTGAAAAACCTGTCAACTTTGATACTTGATTTTCCAGATTTCAACTGCTCCTCTTTGGCTTGCAGATACAATCCAACAATTTCTTTCCCTATTGTTTCAAGCACATGAAGTCTTTCGTCAGGAGTTAAGTCGAGTTCAACGTATTCCTTTGCTCTGCCAGTTGGAATATAATTAAAATGCATGAACCTCACGCCTAAGCTTTTTGAGAGTTCTATAAGCTTGTTGAGTTCGGATAAGTTGTCTCTATGTAGTGTTGTTGCGATGCATGTGTCTATGCCTTCCTCTACGCAGTTCCTAACGCCTTCCATTGCTCTTTCAAAGGCGCCTGGTATCCCCCTAAACTCGTCATGTAACGTGGGTGATGCGCCGTCAACGCTTATCTCAACATAATCGATTCCTACATCTTTGATTTTCTTTGCGTTGTCCTTTGTGATTAGTGTGCCGTTGGAGGCTATGCTAACGTAGCCTATCCGCTTTTTCGCGTAAGCTGCAATTTCAAAGAAGTCCCTTCTTATGAAAGGTTCACCGCCGCTGAAGGAGAGGGCTGGCAGGCCTATGCCAGCGATTTTCGAAAGTTTATCCAAAACATGTTTTGCCTCTTCTGTTGAAAGTTCTGTTCGTTTTCTGCTTCCAGCGTCTTCATAACAGTGTTTGCATCTTAAATTACATTGATACGTGAAGTTCCAAACAATCTCAAACGGTCCGGCTGGGGTGAAAGGCACCCGCACACCGTATTTTTCTATGCCTTTCATCATCAAGCCGAAGCCTCTAAGCCACGCCTCACCATATTGCTCATTCAAAAATTGGCTGCGCATGAAATTCTTGTCTACATGTAAAAGGCGGCTTCCCATTTCATAAAACGGCTTCGCTACGTTGCTGCTTATATGCAGACATGTTGGGCAAAGATTAACTGGTTCTCCCAAAAAGTCTTTTAAGGAGTTTAGAAGGAGGTCGCCGTCTTTCGGGCATTCTTTATCAAAGCGACTAATTAAGTATTTAAGAATAGGATTAACAGTAACGGAGAAAAGCGCGTTTTCAACGGTGTCTACATTCATTTAGGTCACTTTATTTTATGACGAACGTAAATAATTTATTATTTTCTTTTTCTTCACAGCAGTTTAAACATGTAACATGTATCATGCACGCGATATATATCGATTTTAGAAAGAACGGCTTTATTAAGATATAATATACTTATCACAGAAGGTGTCGTCATGGGCACAAGAAAAAAGGGAAAAAAGATTCAAATTAACCTGCTAGAAGTGTCGGATGTTGAAAGGTCTAAGGCTATCGAAAAGGTCAAAGAGAGTTTCCGGCAGAAAATTGCAGAAGCAAAGTTGTGGCATCAACTTCTCGAGCTGGAAAACATAATTGTTAACGGTGAAACAGTGTACTGTGGTGACTGTCGGCTGACGGGGCTATCGCTGAACGAAATCTAGAAACCTGTCAAAACAAGCCTAACAACAGGTTACTTTGCTATAGAACTTCTTTTTACTTTTAAGATTCTGAGAATCATTGCTATTTTTGGTAGCGGGGGGTCGACTTTCAAGAGGTCAAAGGCTTGACCCCTTTTTGAACGACCGATCTCTGGGTTATGAGCCCAGCGGGTTAATCCTGGCTACCCCACCCCGCTATGTTTATGCTGAATACGTGCTTTCTTAAATGTTTTTAGGAAGTTGGGAAAGGTTTATTATTACATATATCCTTTATCGAATCTGGTTCAGCCTCATGGATAAGCCTTATTTCCGTCAGTTTCACAATCCAGTTCTTGAGAATCCGATTTTTGTGCAGGGGCTTCCAGGCTTTGGCAATGTTGGCAAGATTGCTGTTCATCTTTTGATTAAGTTTTGTGGGGCGAAGCCTTTCGCCGAGTTATACTCACCTTTCTTTCCAGATTATGTTTCTGTCGACTCTAGGGGCATTTGTCATCTGCCTAAATACGAGTTTTATGCTGCGCCGATGGAGAAAAACGACTTCATCATAATGACTGGGGACACGCAGCCCTCAATTGACGATGTTTTGGCGCACTACGAGGTTTGCAGTGAAATACTGGGCTTTGTTAAAAAGTTTGGCTGCAACTTCCTAGTTACGATAGGCGGAGTACCAACTTCAGAAGAAAAAACCCAAGTGTATGTGGCTGCCACTTCGCCTAGGCTGGCGATGGAGTTTATGGAAAAGGGCGCGGTGCTATACAGCAAAGGCAGAATCGCCGGAGCAACGGGTTTAATGTTAGGACTGGCAAAAGAGCAGGGCTTAGAAGGCATATGCCTTTTAGGTGCAACAACAGGCTTTAGTGCCGACCGTGGCGCGGGCTTCTCTGTTTTCAAATTCTTAATGAAAGCCTTCGGGAACGAGGTGAAGGAAGGGTTATAAGAGAAATCAGCCTAGAAATTGCGTGGATGTGAATGCATGAGCGAAAAACAGCAAGCCAAAAACAGGAAATCTGCAAAGTTCGACCTTAACTCGAAAACATGGAGAACACTCCTTGTTGTGTTGGCAGCTTTCCTAACTTTTGCTGGACCAACGTACGTGGTTTACGTGCTTCTAGAAATTCTTGAAGTGGGCTATGCTGTGTCCATGGTTTCTGGGCTTGTTCTGCTTCTGGCTGGTTTAACGCTCATCTGGTACCTGGTCAAAAAGAAGGTCATTTCTTAAGCGGAAAAGTGTTTATGCCTCAGATACCCCAGGGTGCATCATGTCTCTCAGACAGGTAAATTCTTCATCGGCACCTTTAGGAAAAGCACTTTGCACCCTAAAAATCATTCGGTTATTGTTCTAAAGCGTAGAGTTATCAACGGAGATGCTTATCATTGTAAATTGCGTTAAGGTGAGCTCATGATAAAGATGCAAAATTCTCTTTTGAGGCTTCTGTTTGCGGCATTAACTTGCGGAATAACAGCGTCTTTGGCTACCGGGTTCTTTGAAAATAGGGGACAAGTGGGCATACCTGAAAACAAATATTACGGTTATCCTCTTGTTTGGCGGATAACCTCTTTAGACGGTTCAACAGAATATGCGGCGACAAACTTTGCGTTAAATTTCGGATTTTGGTTCGTTATCTCTTTTCTGGTTCTGTTGTTTCTCTGGAAATTTTTGTTCCCCAAATTAGGAATAAGCACAAGCTACAAAACTTTTCTTCTATCCGCATCTCTATTCATTCCTTTAGGCATTGTGATGGATTTTGTTCACGAGTTTGGTCATGCACTTTGGGGAACCATTATGGGCGGAACCATCACTTACATGCAGATAGCCTACTTCCAAATTTTCCCTCAAATCGCCATAACCCCGCATTTCGTTTTGGGATTAACCATGATAGAAGGGCTTACGTACGGTTCACCCGCATATGGTGTTATGCTCCTCGGAGGTTCAATGACCACAAACATTGTTTCATGGATTATAGCCCTAATCTTGCTTAAAACAAGTTTCGGAAACAAAAAACAGGCGGCATTAAAAATTTTAGGCTTACTTGGAATGGCAGACCTTCCGTTTTACGTTATTTTCCCGCAGATAGGTCTAAGCCACTGGATTTTCCTCGGCGGAAATACACCTGAACCCCTAATAGGTGCAAGGATGATTGGCGTTCTTGATGTCGTGTTTTACATTTTTATTGCAGCTTCAACGTTTGGGTTAATCTTGCTTTACTTAAGGTCTCTTGGAGAGAAGGTTTTGGCTGAACTAAAAGCGATTAAAAAGCTGGATTAACGGCGAATTTTCTCCAAGTTTCTCTTTACCGCCTCTATAAACTCCATTGTGCTGGCAATGTGGTTTATTGCAGCTTCAGAAACCTTGGCCACGTCAGCCGTCATTATCCTGTCCCTCTCTATAGTCAGTTTCACAGCGTTTTCCAGTTTACCAGCAAACTTCACTAACTCTTTTACGCCATCTAGCTCGCCTCGCCTTCTCAAGGCGGCGGCCCAAGCGAATATTGTGGCGGTTGGGTTGGTTGAAGTTTTCTCGCCTCTTAAGTGCTTGTAATAATGTTTTTGGACGGTGCCGTGAGCTGCTTCAGACAAAAAGTGGCCTTCAGGCGAGAACAGCGCTGAGGTCATTAAGGCTAGGCTGCCCACGTAAGCCGCGGCTACAAAATCGGAGAACACATCGCCGTCGAAGTTTTTGCAAGCCCAAACGAACCCGCCCTCAGACCTGACAGCTCTGGCTACAGCGTCATCTATTAAGAAATAGTTGTAATTCAGCCCAGCCTTTTCATAGTCTTCCTTAAACTCCTCCTCATAAACGCTTTTGAAAATTTCTTTGAACCTGCCGTCATAAACCTTTGAAATGGTGTCCTTGGCTGCAAACCAAAGCTCCAACTTGTTCTCTAACGCGTATCTGAAGGAAGCTCTAGCGAAGCTTTCTATTGAAGAGTCTATGTTGTAAATGCCTTGAAGGACACCAGCTCCACTTAGACGGGGAAATTTAGCCCTAAGCTCCCTTCCGCTACTCTGTTTAACCACAATTTCAGCCTCAGCGGGGCAGTCGAATCTGATGCCTACGCCATCATATATGTCGCCAAAGGCGTGCCTTGCAACTATTATTGGTTTTTTCCAGAACTTCACGGCTGGCGGTACATTGCTTAAAATTATGGGCGCTCTAAAAATTGTGCCATCCAACATTTTTCTGATGGTGGCGTTTGGGCTTTTCCACGCCCTCTTTAATTTGTACTCTTTCACTCTTTCAGCGTTAGGCGTTATTGTGGCGCATTTGACGCCAACTCTCCACTTCTTGACAGCCTCAGCTGCTTGTGTCGTCACTTGATCGTTGCTTTCATCTCTCTTATTTATGTGAAGGTCGTAATATTCAACTTTCAAATCCACGTAAGGAAGGATTAACTTTTCTTTTGTCCAAGCCCACATTACCCGAGCCATTTCATCTCCGTCAATTTCCACAATGGGCTTATCCATCAATATCTTTTCAGTCAAATGGTCGCACCGCCTAGTTACGCGCTTTTATTTTTCAAATCAACTATAAAAAGAAGTTTCCCTTTATTGTGCTCAGTAGTAAATATCTAGAAGGAGGAACAAGCTTATTTTTCGGTTATTTTTGGATGGACCAGTTGACGGCAATGGGGACAGTGGACAAGCGCTTTGTCTCCGATAGATTTCCATTTCTTTTTGCAGAATGGGCATTCAAACCATACGGTTCTTCCAGGAATGAGAAGCCATTGTCGGCTTAAAATCCACAATATTGCCCCTGAAATCAACATTACGTCCCCCAAAATAACAAGGTATATGAGTTTGAATTCAAGCAATGACCCGAGAGTTATTTTTTCCGTCCAAAGAAGCGACAAAAAAGTTGAAAAGGGGTCTTCACTTGAAGAAAGTTGAGGATACGCTTTCCACAAAGTGCCCAAAATAGCGAAAATCCCCGCTAGACAAAGTATTAAACTAAGCGCGTATGCGGATTTCTGTTTACGAAGAACTTTCTTCATTTGAAATTACAGCCTTGGAATGAACTGTTTCTAAGTTGTTTTCTGAAGTTTAAAGTCATGCTGGCGCAATGGCTTCAGCAATTTGTGCTTCCAGTTCAGCGTATCGTTCTCGGATTTCGCTTTTGAAAGTATCAATTTCCAAGCGAAGTCTTCTCTTAGACTCAAGCGCCAAATCTTTCGATTTCGCTATGTCGTTTTCCATTTTTGATATTTCACGTTCAGCTTCATGTCTCCTTTCTTTCGTTTTCTTCAGCAAATCCACTTTAGCCTTTTCAATCTTTTCAAATTGCTTCTTTACATCTCCCACTTTCTGGTTTAATTTCTGTTTCATCTTGCCAAGCTTCTCTACGTATTCGCGCTCAGAAGGACCTCCCAACTTGTTACACCACTGTCTTTTATCGCAATACATAATATAAATTTTGTTATTTAACAATAAATACAAAAACCCACAAATCAAACAGTCAAAAACATCATTACCTATAAAATAGAAATGTAAATTTGGTGCTCCGGCCGTGTCTTCGAAATGAGGTATAAATGCACCTTTCAAAGCCGGGGCCAACCACACCTAAAGAGAAAATGTGAATGTAAACCGTGATGGCAATCTAACAATAAAAGATGGCTACCG
>Ga0315298_1001215_pt1 | contig 48386 bp, 47 predicted proteins | sample WHS_1_MG_FD_203077 | JGI IMG/M metagenome (GOLD analysis project Ga0315298, IMG submission 203077) | Extremophilic microbial mat communities from Washburn Hot Springs, YNP, Wyoming, USA - WHS_1_MG | ecosystem: Environmental > Aquatic > Thermal springs > Hot (42-90C) | place: USA: Wyoming...
ATATCGCCCTCAAAGTGCAGGCTTCCACACAGCTCCCGCAGCCTATGCATCTGCTCCTTTCTAAGATAACCCCTCCATGGGGCCTCTTGACAAGAGCGTCTGTGGGGCAGACCTTCATGCAGGGTGGGTCTGGGCAACCCCTGCATACGTACACTATGAATCCCCGCTCGACACCGCCAGCCGACCCCACATGTATGGCGGATCTACCTAAACCTGCGTCGCCGAACCTTCTTGAACATGCGAACATGCAACATTGGCAGCCGACGCAGAGATTTACATCTCTCACAGATATTCTACCAATCACCCTGCCGCTCAAACCTTACCCGCCTCCAGTATTCTTGGTCGACTTGAATCAGGGTCCAGAACGGTGTGGAGAGCCCATCTCACCGGTGAGGTTCCATATGGGTTGAATACCTCACCTACTTTAGCCTTCCGATCCACGTAAAAAATCAGGCCATGTGGATTGTTTAGGTATGGCCATGTGAACCCCCCTAGGGGGGGTGGGGGGGTGTCTGCCCAGCACACATGCCACCCCACCATAATTGAGGGTGAGCGGTTCCCGCCGATTCTTCAGAAAAACGTTTCTTTTCATCAAACATGTTGAAGGAACAAGGAGTTTTCAATAGTCGGTCTATGAATTATAGCCGAATAGAGGGGGAGACCCTAATATTTGCTTAAAAAAAGTTTATGGGTCTCCGTCGATCCGGCTGAAGCCACCTATCCCCATCCTATTCATATTCGCCTCCTTTGGGCGGCGGTGTAGGTGGGGGTTTGGCTGCCGCTATCACGTCGTCTATCCTCAGAATCATCGAGGCGGTCTCTGAGGCTGCTCTGATAGCGTGCTCCTTTATCTTCAGAGGCTCCAATACTCCTAGTTTAGACATGTCCTTCACCTTACCTGAATATACGTCGACACCCGCAGCTGCGCCTGTCTTCTTTCCATGGGAAGACCTCAGGGCAACCATGATGTCTATCGGGTCTAGTCCAGCGTTCTCGGCGAGGGTCTTCGGAATAGCCTCCAATGCTTCTGCGAAAGCCTCTATCGCCAGCTGCTCCCTACCACCTATCTTCGCCGCATATCCCCTCATCCTCTTTGCGAGCTCAGTCTCAACAGCCCCTCCTCCGTAGACGACTCTGTTCTTGGATACTGCCGCAGCTACTGCTGACAGGGCGTCTCTCATCGCCCTCTCAGCCTCGTCGACGAGACTCTCGAATCCTGCCCGGACAAGTATTGAGACAGACCTTGGATCCTTACATCCCTGAATGAAGACCATCTTCTCATCTCCAACCTTCCTCTCCTCAACAAGACCAGCTGAACCCAAGTCTCTCGACGTGAGATCGTCTAGGTTCGTGACTATTCTTGCACCTGTAGCTCTGGAGATCTTCTCCATATCTGACTTCTTTATGCGTCTGACCGCCAGAATATTCTCTCTCACAAGGAAATGTTGGGCCATATCTTCGATACCTTTCTGGCATAGAAGGACATTCGCCCCTGAAGCCTTTATCTTGTCGACCATAGCCTTTATCATCTTCGTCTCCTCATCCTTGAAGGCCTTCATCTGAGTAGGATCCGTTATCCTGATCTCTGCGCTGAACTCTGTCTTCTCAATATCGAAGGCGCAGTCGACCAGAGCTATTCTCGCACCCTCAACCCTCTTTGGCATCCTAGGGTTGACAACCTCCTTATCGAGAATCACTCCCTTGACAAACTCCGTCTCGAGTAGACTCTTCCCCTCCTTCTTTATGATCTGAATATTGTCCAGGTCGACGAAGTATGTGTTCCCCCTCTTCTCCATCACATGCCTTACGGCGTCGACCGCTATATCAGCGAAATGTTCAGCAGCGTCTCTTATCCCCTTACTCGCCATCGATGTCAGGGCAACCTTCCTCAAAACGGCCTTATCGTCTACTCTTATAGGTGTCGAGATTTGATCAAGTATCTCCACGGCTCTCTCAGATGCCTTCTTGAAGCCTGAAGCTATTGTCGTAGGATGAATCTTCTCCTCAATGAGCTCCCAAGCCTTGCCGAGGAGCTCCCCTGCCAAGACGACTGCTGTCGTCGTCCCGTCGCCGACCTCATCGTCTTGGGCCTTAGCCAGTTCAACCATCATCTTCGCCGCCGGATTCTCAACATCTATCTCATCCAGGACGGTTGCACCATCATTTGTGACTGTGACGTCGCCTATTGTGTCTACGAGCATCTTATCCATCCCTTTCGGTCCCAACGTACTCTTCACAGCCTCAGCGATTATTCTAGCAGCCATTATGTTTGAACGTTGAGCCTCCCTACCTCTACTCTCAGAGGTTCCCTCCTTCAGAATGAGTACAGGTTGACCTGCAAGGTATGCCATTACATTATCATCCTCCAATTAAGAGGAGGCTCAAAAATCGTGGATAAAAACTTTATGCAACAGAACACCTCACCTAGATGGAGGAAACACCTTAGGAGGATGGGAGGAATCTACCAGGAGACGAATATGAAACTCTACCCTATGATACTGATACTTGTAATTCTATCATCTGCACCTCTCAACCAGCAAACATTATTGTTGAAAGTTTCAGGTCAGGATGGACCGTCAGACCGTCAATACGTCGACGACGATGTCTCTACGCCTCTATGTGGAGGAGTCTTACGTACCGATTTGGAGGTCTCTGAGAGAATTTATGGAGCCCCAGCCTCAGGGGCTGTTGGTGGAGGGGATATAACCCTCATCTACCACACCAGCTTCCCAGTCGCCAGCAGGTCCTATGTCCAGACACTCTTCGACATCGTATACCCTGAGATCAAGACCGTTTACGGCGACCCTTCAAACACCATCACTGTAACCTTGAAATATGATAGAGATTGGTATCCTTGGAATTTCTATATTCCAGCAAACAACACGATCGTTCTAAGCCAATTACCCCCAACGTCTGGTACATCCCCAACTTGGGATGCGATATTCACACATGAACTGATCCACGCATTCCACGACGCAATAGTCTTGACTGAATCGTGGGCTGAGGAGGGTATGACTGAGGCCGCTACTCAGATAGTAGCCATGAACCTGAAGAATAGGGGGGTGAGAGACATCGTCTACAGGGATCCCGTAGTCAACCTGAAGTATTATGATGTCTGGAGCTATATGGGAAGCCATGTCGTCGGAGGGACACCAAACTTCTTCTTGAAATTTAACCCCGACATATCCTACAGAATCTCATCTGCAATGTTCTTCATACTGACATGTGAATTGTCAACCAGCACCTCGAGCCCATACGACTTCCTTAAGAGGCTGAATCAGGTTCTCTACTCGGAATCTTCGGCGAACCCCTACTTCGACGACCTCAGATTCAAACTTATGATAAGGCAAGTCGCCGCCGGAAGGCTTGTTGAGGGTCAGTTGGCTGATGTATGGGTTGGATACCAGCCTATAACATACACGCTCGTCAGGGCAGGATTCCATATCGGAGTATACCCGTATAGGCCTGAGAACCCTACGAGAGTCTGGGTTATGACCTTTCTCAGAAACTCGTATGGGGAGGAGACTCCTATGGGTGGTTTAAGGGTCAACGTAAAGGTCATCGACGTCGACGGTAAGGTGGTCAATTCAGGCCAGGCCATCACAGGCTCCGACGGTATGGGCTATCTGGATCTCTCCCAAACACCTTACCAGACAGGTGGATATGAGATATCCGCCTCAACGATATTCAACGAAATAAACTACACCGCGAGAAACTATGCTTTCAGCCAGGGGGAGTCGAGGTTTATCGAGCAGCCTGACTCAAACCTTTACGGGGTCACATTGGACAGTCGAGGGAGACCTGTTCCTGCGACGGTGACCGCTACTGGAGGGACCGTCACATTGAACAGTAGGGGCGCCTTCAAGGTTGAGGCCTCCACACAGACCCCCCCACTCGAGGTAACAGTCTCCTCCGGAGGTTTCCAGAGAAAGTTTGGGAAGCCAAACCCCTATACTAGGGTGGTCTGGATGAATTCGACAGCACCCTCACCGACACCATACACCGTAACCGTAAACATTCAAGGTTTACCTTCAACATATTCGACGACCATTCAGGTCGACGGAACGGTCAGGGGGAAGGTTCAGGGTGGTGGGACAGCAACCTTCACCTTTGAGATGGGTACGACGCACACCATCCAAGTCGACAGCTACGTCAACGCCTCCTCTACGGAGAGATACCATACATCACCGAACATTCAGGTTGTGACTTCTGAGGCAACGGTTACCTTCACATATCTGAGACAGGTCTACATCCTCTTCCAACAGAACGGTTCAGGTAAACCTGTCCCTGCTACGATAGATGGTACGATATATACTCTACCCGTAAGTTTCTGGTGGACAAGCGGCTCAAACCACAGCTTCACATATGCTGGCAACTTGACCGACGGGAGGACCAGATATCTTCTAGTCGATGTGTCGTCGAGATCTCCTTTGACCGTCACCGGCCCCCTCACAGTCACAGGCCTATACAAGACACAGCATATGCTCAACCTATCAACCATACCTTCCGGTTTGACCCATATTGAGGGTTCCGGATGGTATGATTCAGGGTCGAGGGTGAGATTGAATGCGCCTCCTGTATCAGGATACACTTTCAGGGCATGGATGGTCGACGGTTCAGAGACCACAAGCAACCCTGTAGAGGTGACTCTGGATTCTCCCCGCGTCGCTGTTGCGATATATCAGAGTCTAGGCTCATACGACGTCACCGTCAGAGCCATATATGCACCTACAGGTGAGGAGACTGAGGCCCAATTCATTTGGGATGGTAAGACCTACACCACACCATACACTCTCCGATCCGTTACTGGGAGCCATACGGTCGTGGCGGCGGCGACGGATAAGGCTGGACACACATTCTCGAAATGGCAGGATATAGCTTCGAACACAAGTTCGAGAACGATCTCCTCTGGAGGAGTATACACCGCCATCTACGGTCCGGTTGAGAGGGGCTTCTCAATATCTATCTCGCCGGAGCATCAGAGGATAGGTCCAGGCCAATCCACATTCTACATTGTAAGACTCGAGTCTCTGGGCGGATTCAATTCGCCTGTGACCTTGGGAGTAAAGGGTATGCCTGTGAATTCTAACAGCACATTCAACCCTAGAACCTTGCAACCCCCAGGAACATCGACGCTCACCATAAACACATACCCCACGACACCTGTAGGCTCATACGTTCTCACCGTAACCGCTGTAGGTGACAATGTCGTCCGTACAGTCCAGGCTAGGCTGAGTATGGGCGCCTGCATAGTTGCGACGGCAACCTACGGCTCAGAACTCTCAGGTGAAGTCCAGTTTCTCAGGGGCTTCAGGGATAATCAGGTGAGGAAGACCTTTGCAGGGGAGAGTTTCATGTCGATCTTCAACATGTGGTACTACTCGTTCAGCCCATATGTAGCCGACTACATAAACCAGAGCAGCTCCGCAAAATCTTTTGCGAGACTCATCCTCCACCCACTCATCAAGATACTCTACGTCGCATCGGCCTCCTACAAGGTTCTCCAGCATACACCGGAGTTTGCTGTATACACAGCAGGGTTTGTAGCGAGCTTCCTCATAGGCACCGTCTACTTCAGCCCAGCACTCGCACCCATACTCCTCTTGAAGAGGAGACTATCAAGCATCATCTGGAAGATCACCTCACTGATCTATCTTCTCAGCTCAATACTCTCTCTCGCCGGCGAGGCCACCGCAGATTTTGGTCTTATGATGTTCGCCACATCCTGCTTCGTCATATCCACAATCGTCGCATCAATACTTTTCTCATCCAAACTACTCAACATGCTCTCTGAGGCGTTGAGAAGGTTTCGGTCAAACCTAATGGCTTGAACCCTATACAGACAACCTAATTCAAACCCTCAGCCATGGTAGGATTAGGGCATGTGAGTGGGGCAGACACCCCCCCACCCCCCCTAGGGGGGTTCACGTATACATACCCCTAAAAATCCAAACCAACAAGGTATGGAGTAGAACATGTTGCCTTTAGGCTTTTATGCAAAGACTGAAATAAGTGAGTTGGAGAAAATATCTGGTTTGAAGGGGGATCAGGGATCAGGGGTCGAGTGGGTCGAAACTTCTGCCCAAGATGCGGCTCCCCACTCTTGATCGTGGGGGGTAAGTCTTGGTGCAGCCGCTGCAGGATCTACCCCTTTGAGAGGGGTCTTGACATTTCAGGGGTAGTCGCCCAACTCAAGGGGAGGCTCATAGAAGCCCTTGAAAGAATTGAGAAGAAACTTTCAGGGGAGCCTGAAGTCTTTCAGGAAAGATTGTATGTTCCACCTCATGGTGTCAGGGAACCCCTACCGCCTCCAAGAGTCACATTGACGTCTCCTGGAAGGGTTGAATATCAACCTGCTATGACTGTTGAGGAGAGAGTATTCAAATATATTGAGGCCCACGGCGGAGCCATATCGCTCTCCCAAGCATCCGTCGACCTGAACATATCCCCTGATGAGCTTCAAGAAGCGATAGGGAGGTTGAGGGCAGCAGGCTTCCTGAAAATTCAAACCGAGCAAGAGAGTTCAGGTCAGAAGCCGCCGAGACTCGGAAGGACATGTGTTAACTGTCTCAGACCCATAGATGATGGGGCCAGATACTGCAGCGCATGCGGGTTCAGGCAACCATCCCAGAGACCCAGCCCAGACCGAATCTCTGGGTAAGATTTTTCTTCTCCCCGAACATCCTAATGGATTGAGGTGTATGTTTATGGAGAGGCTGCCACTAACCATCGCCCTCGACCAGAACTTCAGTGAGAAGGAGCTGCGTAAGGTCACAGAGGCCTTCGGAAGGGCCTTCGACATAAAGGACAGGGTGTATATGCTGAAGACTTCGGAGGAGAATCCTCCCACAGCCGTATTCTCTTTCGGCCAAGTGTCGACAGAGAAGCTACCCTACCTTCTGGGGGTGATGAAGAGCGACTACTGGAGGAGGGTGAAGAAGGATGTTTCGAAGATACTCAGTAAACGTAGGAGGGGTGAAGACCCGATGATCTCCTTCGAATGTACCCTTGAAGGCTTCAGTGTGAAACTCAGGTGCAGGTCCAGTGATCGAAAGGTTGTGGAGGCTGCTTTCGAACGTTTAGACTCTGCCGTCGAGAATATTTGGAGCCTGACCAGAAGGGAAGACATCCCCTTCAAGAAGGCCCAGGTTTACGTTGGATTCCATGAGCCTACAATGAACTATAGGATCGATAGGGCTGTCATCCTAACCCCTGAGTTCAGCGAGTATGAGTATGATGAGAAGAACGGTAAGTGGAGTAAGATAAGTCCGGTGAAGAATTAGACGGCGAGGAAACAGAGAGGGTTAACCTTTCTTGGAGAGGCCTCCAGAGACCCAGCCCTCACATATCCTCAAACCTTGAACAACATCCTTAGCGTAGGCGTCTGCCCCAACACTTCTGGCGAAATCCTCTGTCAAAGGTGCGCCGCCCAATATGACTCTCACCCTCCCACGTATAGAAGCCGACCTCAGAGCTTCGATAACCTCCCCGATCCTCATCATGGTGGTACTCGTCAAAGCCGAGATCCCTAAGATGTTCGGCTGCTCATCCTTCACTGCTTGAATGAACCTGTCTGGAGAGACATCTATACCCAGGTCTACAACCTCGAAGCCTGCGCCGATGAGGCTGACGGCGACAAGATTCTTACCTATATCATGCAAGTCTCCTGGAGCGCTTCCTATAACAACCTTCCCCCTATACTTCACATCTCCCTTTGAGAGGTGGGGTTTCAGAAGGTCTGTAACAGCCTTCATGATCGATCCGGCGACGACAAGCTCACTGATGAAGTATTCGCAGGACTCAAACTTCTCCCCGACAATATTGCTCGCAACCCTCATAGCCTCCATCAAGTCGTATGGAGATAAACCGCTACTCAAAGCTTCCCTCGCAGCTACTAAAGTCTGATCAAGATTCAATTCAACAATTGAATTCTTTAATCTCTCAAGAACCTCCGCACCACTCATACTTTTTTCACATCCTAAATTTTGATGGGGTAGAATCCATGTTTTATAACTGAGTCGTATAGTGCACATACGTTCCAGGGTGGGACGTCGGGCTGAATTATGTGTCCAGGGGCGACTATCAAGCCTCCGCCGGCAGCCCCTGCCTTAAGAACTCTGACAACCTCAGCCTCAACATCGGCCGGTGTGCCTCTGGGGAGAACCCTCTGGGAGCTCACACCCCCGCAGAAGGTGAGTTTATCCCCATACTTCTCCTTCAGAACCGCCAGATCCATGTCTGGACATTCAGGTTGAACAGGATTCAGGACGTCTACACCCTCCTCTATGAAATCCCCAATATACATCTCTACGTTTCCACAGCTGTGCAAGTAGATCTTACCAGCCGTCTTCTTATGTATAAAATCATAGATCATCTTATGTCTGGGCTTGATGAATTGCCTATAGATCTTCAGGCTTAGTAATCCTGAGGTCTGAGCCCCCATATCATCCGCCACACCGACCAATGTGCAATATTCACCTATCTGGTCAAGCATCATCCCATACATTTGAATAAGAATCTTCGTAGCTTTATCCAGAATGGCGTTGGCTATATGTGGCCTCAAATATAGGTCCTCAATAAACTTGTTGAAACCCCTACGTTGCCAAGAAGTCTCGAATGGGCCTCCCATAGGTGCCACACAGCACACTGCGTAACCAGCCTCATCGAGTCTCTTAGCCTTCCTATCCAAACCTTCAACCGACCTATCCTTCTCAGGGTCAGGCCAGTAAGGGTCGTTCAGAATCTCGTCAACCGTATCCATATGTTCAAGGGGCGCAGGATTTGCGAATTCAAGATATATTTCACCTGCCTTCCTGTGGAAGCCACACTCGTCGATGAAAGAATTGTCTGGGAAGAGTTTCTGAGGTATGAAAGGTCTGGGCAACCTTATCGATACAGGCCTGAAATCTATTCTGAATCTCCTGTATATCCTCTCATCTATCGGGGTAGTCCACCATGGCGTGTAATGTGTTCCACCCGGCCAGTAGTCGATCTCCTTGAATATTATCGGCAGATGCAAGTAATGTTTAAGGTTGAAGTATGATTGCTTCATCATGAAGGAGAGGCATCCGCCGAGCTCAGCTGGAACCCTGTCAGCCTCCTGATGGTCAAGAATCCTCCAGACACGTTCCCTCGGAGTGTAACGTTCACCAGGATATATTGTAGCCTTCTCCCCACGTGAAACAGTCTCCAACGGCTGAACCTCAACTCCTCCCACCACTAAACTTCGGCCCATATTAAAGTTTAATTGATCTTGAATACCAGTAAATCTTGACTGGACTTGAGCCGCACCACAATAGCTGCATTGGCCACATTGATATTGACCCTATCCATACTCACCTCAATAGGTGATGCGATTAAGCATCCAAATCCTCAAGGCGGAGCAGCCTTCACCGAAACAATTCTTTCGAAAGATAAGATATATGACGGTGAAGATGTAACCCTAACCTTCACGGTTAAGAACATAGAATCATCAGATAAACTCTTTTACATTAGAATCTACAGGCAGGAGGAGCTCATCTACGATGGGAGACCGAAACCATTCGAATGTGTAAAAGGTGAGACTACCGGAAGGATGCGTATAACCCTCCCAGGATGGGTTGGTCCCGGAACCTATACTCTAACAGTTGAGTTGGCCTCAGCAACATCAGACTCTACGCTCGACTCGAGGCAGCTCATGTTGACCGTAGTGAAGTTGACGGCGGGAGACTGGGCATCTTCAGTCTCGAAGGCAACTTGGGGATTGAATGAGACACTCCCATTCAGAGTAAACTTCACAAACATAGGCAACGACGACATGTTCGACACAGTCCTAACAGTTATGAAGTCTGACCTGAAGATAAGCCCCCTAAGCAGCGGGAACATAGGCAGAGTAAGAAGTTTCGAGACGAAGACAGTAACATTCACCTTAGGATCATTGAAAGGGAAAGATGTTAAGCCTGGAACCTACAAGATCACATTCAGACTCCTATTCAACGACTTCAGAGGAGTAGCCCACAGTCAAGACGAAACCTTAGAGTTCAAACTGGAAAAGATGAAGCTGAATATCAGCCTCTCAACAACCCCCACAAGACCGAAGTATGGTGACGAGATACGGTTCAAATTGAGGCTGACAGATATGAACGGCAAACCTCTGCCTGATGAGCAGTTGACCATACAAGTAGGAACAGCCACGATGCGAAACCTAACAGACCAACATGGAGAAACCACCTACACATACAGCGGCGTACTCGATTCAGGCGAACATGACGTAAAAACAATATACGACGGGTCAGAATATTACATGAATCTTACGGAAACATTCAGAGTGAAGATAGATCCTCTCTCAACCATCCTAATAATGGAGACCCCGAAAATATTGAATGCAACAGTACCTGCCAATTTAAACCTGACCCTCCTCGACGAGTTTAGGAGACCCCTGAAAGGCCAGAAAATAGGGATCCTCTTGAAAACGCAGACGGGAGAAGTCTCCTACGAGAAGGTGACTGAGAAGGATGGTGGAGCATACCTGAGACTGAACTTAAACAGGTCAGGCGAACTTCAGTTGCAAGTCAACTTTCCAGGGTCGAGGAACTATCTCAAAAGCAGCAACTCCTCAACACTCACTGTGAACAGAGCGTCGACAAGATTGAAGGTGCAGAGTAACCAAACAGTCTTATTCGGAGGCAACATTGCAGGATTCGAAATTACAGTCAGAGACCTCCTCAACAGACCTGTAAGGAATGTACCTGTAGAGATAAAATGTGAGGATGAGCCGTCAACCTCCTCCACTACAGACTTCGAGGGCAAGGTAAAGAAGACCATTGATTTGAAGAGCCCAATACTATACAAGAGGTTGAAGGTTCAAGCAGTCTTCAATGGAGACGATGTCTACGCCCCTTGCGCAGGTGAGATAGAGGTATTGAACGTGAATCCAATCACAGTATTCGGTTTAGCAGCAATTTTGGCCGGCGGGGCCGTATCCACCCTCATATACATTGCGAGAAAGAGAGGCGCTGGGATTAGGCCCCTACCTAAGACCAAGCCTGTAACCTCAAAGAAACTCCCTCATAGACTGGATGAGACCCCGACCACAGTGGACGAGAAGGTTTACAATTATATAGTTGAACATTCAGGGGTTATATCTTGGAGTAAAGCATCCCAGGAACTCGGCCTCTCAGTGGAGGAGATTAAGGAGGCTACTCAGAGGCTCAAGGAGGCAGGTAGGATCGCACCTAGCTCAGAATAATGAAGGTTGAGTTGGAGACCAGTAACGTGGCTGCGGCACTGATATTCCATAGCATTGCGGACAGAAGACCATGTTGAAGTAGAACCTGGCGCAAGCCTTGCATATCGGGCGGCTACACCTGGAACATATATATGTTGCAGGGAGATCTCTGTGGTAACTGCATGTACCCATCGACGGAACCCTCATAGCTACAGTCCTTCCTTGGGGTGTCTGAACGGGCGGCGCCATCCGGGGTGGTGTGATGACCCTGACGGTCGGTGCGGGCTTAGGGATCTGGATGGAGGGGGCGGTGACTTGGCCTGTCGGCTGTGCTGGTTGGGTTTCAATAGAAGGTGGATGCATAGGGCTACCACAGTCATAACAGAACTTCGCCCTTTTGGGGTTTGCTTTACCGCATTTTGGGCAAGTCGGCAAATCTTACATCCCCTAAATCAGTCTGACGATAGCCTCATTATATTCACCACCCCTTCTTTTAAAAGTAACTCGTAAATAGTCTCCCCTCCTCAACTCTTTCTTCAGAGACTTGACATCACCTATAGGGATCACCCCAAATCTTGAAAGTTTGAATATATGCATCTCTTCAAAGTCAGGGAGTATTTCCTTGAAGACTCTCTCTTGACTCGTCGATTCGAAGATTTTTAAGGGAACATCCAGCCTCATAACGGTATCTTTAGCTTCACCGTGCTCGCCACATATCACACACTCTCTATTCCTTGAAAGTTTGACTATGGAGTATTTGTTATGTTTTATGTCAGCTATCCATATCCCCCTGATAGGTTCACCTGTAGCCTCAGGCCACCTCCCCTCCTCAAGATAAGTTCTGTAACCTAGAATGATCTTAACTGCCTCATGACTCTGCAGAGAGGCTACTAAAGATATGGAGGTCGATAGGGAAGGAACCTTAGCATCCTCAACAGGTGCATCACAAGGATTCCTAAGCCCCAGCATCCTACCATATTGGTTTGGAGGTATCGGACATGCCAAACATGGATCGTTAGGAGGAATATATGATTGGACTCTGCACTGGTACCCCATCACACCTGCGTCTACCATAGGAACCATATACCTTCTGGAGATCGAGGTTAAAAAGGCCCTGGATGCAAAGTTGTCGAGTGAACTCAAAATTACATCTGACTCCAAGAATGTTTTGAGGGGGATATTTTCAAGTCGACCTTGAATAGCTGTAACTTCTATGTGGGGGTATTTGCGATGTAGAGCCTCCGCTAGAACAGTAGATTTGGGTTTTCCAGAATCTTCCTTACTGAAGAATATCATCCTGCTCAGGTTCGATACTTCAACAGTATCATAGTCGACTATTGTCAGCCTCCCAACCCCGAGCATGGCAAGATTCTTGGCAACCTCATTTCCAACAGCCCCCGCACCAGCAATCAAAACTTTAGACCTGTTCAGGGCGGCTTGGCCCCGAATATCCCAGAGGATGAGTTGCCGGGACCATAAATAGTCAACCTCAAAATTCAAGGACCTTTTCCTATATTTTGAGAGCGGTGTGTTCTCTTTAAGCGGTTCACCGTCGAGAAGAATCTTTGTAAGGTCAGGTTCAAGACCTAACCTTTCACATACCAACCTCTTAAGCTTACCAACTGTTATGTTGGGTCTAACTTCAATTTCTAACTTCTTCACAGACGGAATTTTAGCTGTGACCTTCAAAAATCGCCCTTCAAAAAATTTAAGGCTTGTAAGGCCTCAGGATGGTGAATTTCACAACGTCACCTGCTTGAGTCTTCTGCTCTGGAACCGCCGGGACCGGTATGATATTAAACTTTGCCGTGTCAGGTTCATGGGTTCCCAAGTTCCTACGCATCTTTGGGAAACCATATTCTCTACATATCTTGGCAGCCTCCAAACATTTTGGGTGGTCGAAGACATTATTAGGGTTTGGGTCCGACAGGAGGTAGTATAATGCATTGACTACTGAGACCAGTTTCAGGTTAGGCCTCCAATTCTCACCTATTATCGAGACGCAGACTGCGCCTGGAATGTTTGGAACTATATTTGGATGCCCAATATCTGTGAGCCAAGTTACCAGGGGAGGCTTCAACGGATATTCCGGAGGCAATTCGAACCTGAACCTCTGCCACTGAACATATTCGGTGAAAGGCCAGACCTTCTTATCGGCGAGTCTCTTCACCTCCCCCTTCTCACATCTGAGCATACCCTCATATATGGTAGGTGGATCATTGAGGGCTGCTACTGTTGGAAACTGATGGTTAAGGAAACTCTTCTCTTTATACAGTAGGGGGATATTCAAAATTCAACCGCCGATGATGTTATATGGCATCAATGCGAGTTGAGCGTTTTCAGGTATCCCAGCAGCAGCTACTGTGATACTGTCATCCAATATGACTCCACCATACATCAGAGCTACTGTTGACTGGTCTATTCCGAATGAGTTGCAGACCTGCTGCTTTATCTCACTTATCGTATGGTCTGGTAGAACGTCTATCTCTGCAAGTCCAGACTGCGGTCCGATCGGTGCCTGAATAAATAGTTTCATAGGTTTTTCACTCACCTCCAGAATGAGTCGTTACCATGAACATAAACCTTACCCAAATTCAGGTTTTACGTTCAGAGCAACCTCCGTGGTGTGTGTCAGGACACCGTCTGTGGCTGTTATGGTTAGGTTGTAGGTTCCGAGTGGAGATAGTGCCGTCGTCGATATAACGAGTACAAGCCTCTGAACTGTCCCCGAAAGGCTCGTGGTGTTCCTATATGTTGTGAAGGTGTATCTGATTCCTCCAAAACCTCCTGTCGGTAGGCCTGATACTTGGAGGCTGACATCTCCACTATACCCGTTCCTCGCTGTCAGAGTGACATTGTAATATGCGGCTGAGCCTCGCCTTATCTCTATGGATGTTGGCGTTGCAGATATGTCGAAGTCTCTTGGAGGGTTTACCCTTATTGTCAAGGTACTTGTATGTGTCAGATTTCCACTCCAACCGGTCACAGTCAACGTGTAGATTCCTGGTGGCGCCGAGGTTGCGGAGGAGAAAGTCAATGTTGAAGTGGCCAATCCATTCGATGGGGGAGTGACTGTTTGAGGATAGAAGGTCGCCGTGACCCCTGAAGGTAATCCCGTTATCGAGAGGGACACCGGTGAATTGAAGCCTCTGAGCGATCCAACGGTTACGACTGTGCTGTTTCCGTAGCCCGCTGAGAATACAAGTCTTTTAGCCTCGGTTGAAATGTTGAAGTTCTTAACCTGTATGAAGTATGCCCTAGTGTTAGTGGATAGGCCTAGAGAGTTCACCGCCTCAATGTAATAGGTGATGTCTGAGGTTACCTCGGAACCAGATATCACAGCTACATATGGTTGGACTCCTGAAGGTGGCAGCTCCATAAGTTTCTTCCTCCAAACACCCTCATCGACAACATTGTAGTGGAGGGTTGCGTTCTGCAACCATGTTCCGCCACCAACAATGGTTGCGTTCAAGCTCACAGGGCTGTTTGCTAACCCTTGAACTACAGGCGTATGGGTTATGCCTGGCGGCCTATAGATGAATAGGAATATCAGGGCTGTAGATGTTAAGAGTAGACCTGCAAACAGGATTACAAGAAGCAATATTCTTAATGGTTGCCTACTCGGCCTAGGATAGTATGTCGGCGCCGGTCTGGATCTTGGTGGAGGGTAATATGCACTCGACAGTTTATGGCTGGTTGATGTTTGAGGCAGAGTCTTAGAGTATACTCCATATGGATATGAGCCTGAAGGTGGAGTCGACTCTAAAGGTTTTGGTGTAGAAACATTTTGTTCCAGAAATTCTCCTGCCCCAAATAGGCTCACCATCTCAATATCGGCCTCCCCTTCAATCGCATCTTCCATATTCACAGAATCCATCCCCCATTCTACTATTGGTGGATTCTTTCCACATGTTTTATCATCCTTCTTATAGCCTCAGCTAATACGCTGGAGTATGGCACCATCGTGCCTCCAGAGACGTGAAGGTAAAAAGGGGTGGGGAGGTTTTATTTCCCGAGTATGCCTAATATTCCGCCGACCATTCCAAGTACCAGTGCGACTATGCCTGCTGCGATCGGTAGGTAGACATATGTCGTAGGCACCATTATGAGCAGCGCTAAGTAGATGTTGGCCAAGGAGAATACGAATGCAATGATGCCTCCGAGCGTTGTGTATCCTAGACGTATCAGGAATGATCCGAGAACTACAACTAGACCTAGCAACAGGCCGACTCCTAGGAAAGCCAGCCAGTATGGTGCTAACCATGCTGGGACAAGTGCCAAGTTTGCATATAGGATTGCAGTCGCTGCTGCACCAGCTATTATGGTAACTATTCCAGCTACCAAGGACAGGATGAAACCCCACAGTGCACTCGGTCTAGGTGGCAGGAATGGGACTGGAACCATTCCAGGAGGTGGCCCTGGAATAGCTGGCGGCGGACCCATCGGCGCACCCATGGGCATAGCCGGTGTCGGTGGTGGTGCCGGATACTGCGCCGGATAGGCTGTTGGATAACCTGTTGGGTAGGCCGTCGGATATGTTGGAACTGTTACAGGAACTATTCCAGCATAGCATTGTGGACACAAGACTAGATCACCATAGAATCGCGCATCATCTCTGCATATGGCCCTCCCACACCTACTGCATATGTACTGGGCCGGAAGATTCGGATGGTAGTAACACATTCCAGGAGGTGGAACCCTGTATGGGACAGATGGTACTGCAGGGCGAACAACCTTTACTGACGGAACAGGTTTCACTGCAGGAGCGGCGAATGATGCTCCACAGCTTGAACAGAATGTTGCATCGTCTCTGTTAGCTGCTCCACAGCTTGGACATTGTTTAACCAATTTTTTTCCTCCACATTCACATATGTTTTAATATTGTAGTCTCAGGTTATACACTTAAGCCTTTCCACTCATAGCATGAATATTTGGCCGAATGTGGAACTCAGCATCTTTGGATTATAATGTCTAATATCTTGTATCTCAATGAATGATGATAAACTATAAAGTAATGAATATAACTATGAGTAAGTTTATTTTAAATGGGCCCCGGTAGCTCAGCCTGGTTAGATGCCATGGACAGCAGAGAGCGTTGGCTTGGTAGACTCAACAAAGAGTCAAAGGTCACGGGTTCGAAACCCGTCCGGGGCTCCATAAAAGTTAGATGAAGGGTGAACTCAAATTTTCTCTTCGAATAAAAAGAATGTAAAAATTGTCTTGAGCAAATTCAAGTTTGGAGGTTGATAGGATTCTATACATGCGACGTTCTGGTTGTTGGAGCTGGCCCTGCCGGATCTATTGCCGCCAGCATAGTAGCTAAGAAAGGCTTCAAAACAATTCTTTGTGAAGAACACAAAATGGTTGGGAGACCATGCCACTGCACTGGAAAACTGAGTGTCCACGCCTTCAGAGAGTTCAATCTACCTAAAGATTCAATATTGAACTCTGTCAAGGCAGCTAAACTCTATTCACCTGGAGGGTTCAAGTTAGACATCAGGAAGGATAGTGTAGACTCGTATATTATTGATAGGGAATTATTTGACTCCAGATTGTCAGACCTAGCCTGCAGTCGTGGCGCTGACCTACTCCTCAGAACAAGAGTCTACGATGTGGAGAGGGAGTTTGAGACTCACGTTATTTTGAAGGCTAGGAAAGATGGGTCACCTGTAAGGTTAAGATCTAGACTCATAATAGACGCTGAGGGAGCTACACCAATCTTGCCTGGAAAGTTTGGCCTAAGACCAGTGAGTGATTTACTCCTAGGGGTCCAGTACGAGATCTCTGGGGTTCAGTTCGAATCTCCTGATTCGGTGGAACTCTATTTTAACAGAATATTCGCTCCAGGATTCTTTGCCTGGGTCGTACCGCTTTCGGAGTGTAGGGCGAGGGTTGGATTATGCGTACGGAGATCTATGGCAACCTCGCCCATAAACCAATACATTGACAGATTCATAAGAATGCTCATCGACCGTGGTAGACTCAGAGATTTCAAGGTTGAGAAAGTTCTTGCAGGCGTCGAACCTGCAGGTCCATATATCTCACCATCTTATTCAGACAACATAATGGTCGTTGGCGATTCGGCGGGTCATGTGAAACCTACCTCCGGAGGCGGAATATATTTTGGATTAAAGGCAGCCAAACTCGCTGGGGAAACAGCGGTCAAATGTTTGGATAAGATGAACGTGAGTAAATGGCAGCTAAGAGTCTATGAGGATGAGTGGGTCAGAGCCTTCGGCAGAGAGTTGAATGTCACATTTCTTCTCAGAAGGATTCTGAATAGCCTCACAGACGATGAGGTTGATAGACTCATCAGGAAGATGTCTGAATGGGATATTAAAAGTGTTGTCGAGAGGTATGGAGACACCGCATACCAGTCTAAGGTTATTTTTCCACTCATCCCTCGATTCTTGAAGAGGTCACTGGAAAAGCTGGATGACATAAGTCTTCTCGCAAGAATCGCCGCAGAAGGTTTCCTAGCACTTATAACATGATGTTTGTCAGTGAACTTCTGGAAAGCAATAAATATTCTGGAAGAGTCTGCATGATGGGGTATTAGATGGGTTACGAAGAAGCTGTGAAGGCTGCTTCGTCAAGGGCTTTGGAGCTGATTGAAGACGGTTTTGTAATAGGTCTTGGAAGCGGTAGGGCTGTAGCCCAAGCAATAACCATGCTCAAGGAGAGGATCGATCGAGAGAATTTGAATTTAACCTTCGTTCCATCATCCTACCAAGTAGAGTTCCTTTCAAGGCAGCTTGGCCTCAAGCTGAAGCATATGGATGGAGGTAGGCCTCTGGATGTTACGTTAGATGGAGCTGATCAGGTTGAGATGCGTACATTGAATATGATCAAGGGTGGTGGAGGAGCCCTGGCTAGAGAGAAGGTTGTTGACTCAAATTCGAGGAAGGTAGCTATAATCATCAGTGAGGATAAACTTGTGAGAAGGCTCGGTGAGGTTGGGCCTGTCCCCGTTGAGGTACTGCCCTTCGCCGTAGATGTAGTAATGCACATCACCAAGAGAATGGGCGGTAGACCTACTCTCAGGCATGGTGCAGGAAAGGTTGGACCGGTGATAACAGATAATGGAAACATGATATTGGATGTTGATTTCGGACCAATAGACGATCCATCCGCACTCGAAAGAAAGATCAGAATGGTTCCCGGCGTAGTTGAGGTTGGCCTCTTCATAGGGATCGCCGACCTCGCCTATGTTGGGAGGGCCGACGGAACAGTAGATGTTCTTAGACGGGAGTAAAGTGCCGGGGGCGGGAGTTCCGGCTATCGCAGTCGAACCCGCGGCCTCTGGATCTCTCCAGAGTGACCCAGAAGATTTATGAGTCCAGCGCTTGGAACTGCCCTACGAGGGCATCTGACCACAGCTGAGCCACCCCGGCAGTAGTCAATGATGTCGAAGAAGCCTAAAAAACTTTGATATTCGAGTTGTCAAAAAAGATATAATGTTCAATGTTGACCAAGAATAGGTATAGGCCCCGGTAGCTCAGCCTGGCCAGAGCGACGGATGTGCGGAACAGTCGAACCTTGTATGCGCTCCAGGCTAGCCGTAGGTCACGGGTTCGAAACCCGTCCGGGGCTCCAAACCTCCATTATAGAAACCATGAAGCTAGGTCAAAATTTTTTATTATGGGGAGTAGCCGATATAAACTAGATATACTTATCCACATTCTTATTCCTTAGCGATCATGACTTCGGTTGCTTTTATCACTGCCTCAACTTCATCGTTTACTTTAATGTTTAGGTCTTCTGCAGCCTCGGTTGATATGAGAGCTGTTATTGTTATTGGAACTTTGATTTCCACTTTGACCTTGGTTACAACGTTGCCTTTATCGACACTTTTGACAACGCCTTTCAATCTATTTCTTGCACTTATCTTCAATCCAACCGCCTCCCAATATTCTTCATCACCAAGAATCTTGCCCACATAATTCTCAATTCTGCAATACTCTTTAAGAAGATATTCACCCAACGATGTGAGTTTAGCTCCGCCTCCTCCCTTTTTTCCACCCTTAAACGTTTCTATTATTGGTTCGCCCAAAGCGTTCTTAACCCTAGCTAAATAGTTCCAAACATAACGATATGACATCCCTAGTTTTTCCGCCGCCTTTGAAATGGAATTCTCCTCTTTAATGGCTTTCAATATTGCAGCGCCGCCGCTGCCAGAGATCGGTGTTCCTCTGCATTCGAGCCAAATTTTTGCAGTAGGCCTTGCTTTGTCTTGGGTGGGCATATAAGTAAATTTTTGGCCGTTATGCTTATATATGCATATCGGTGTCGAAATATACAACAAAACATAACGGTGGTTAGAATGAAGCCATCAAAATCCCTAACGGCCACCCTAATATTGGCTGTGACTGTTTTTAGCGTGTTTGCTTATGAACAGCATATCCGCTCTCAGAAGTCGATAATTGTGTTGGCAACAACCACAAGCACCTACGACTCCGGACTACTGGACTATTTAACGCCAATCTTTCAAGAAAAATATGAAGCTGAAGTTCACATAATTTCAGTTGGCACAGGCCAAGCCATAGAAACTGCTAAGAGAGGTGATGCAGACCTTGTCTTAGTGCATTCCAAACCGATTGAGCTTGAATTTGTAAACAGCACTTATGGCATTCACAGGGTTGGCGTAATGTACAACGACTTCATAGTAGTTGGTCCAGCAAATGTCCCAGTCGAAAAAGGCGACCTGACAAACGCCACGGAAACATTTCGCAAAATTGCTGAAGAAGGCGCTAAAAACGACGCCCAATTCATATCGCGTGCAGACAAGTCAGGAACCCACATGCTGGAGCTGAGCATATGGAGAAAACTAGGCTTGAAACCCTCAAACAAGACCCAGAGATGGTATATAGAAGCTGGAGCTGGAATGGGAACTGTGCTTCGGATGGCTAATGAGAAAAAAGCTTATACATTAACGGATAGAGCTACGTGGCTGTCGTTCAAAAGCCAGCTTGCGAATCTAAAGGTTCTAGTTGAAGGCGATGTGTTGTTGCTGAATCCATACGCAATAATTCTCGTCAATCCGGAGAAGTATCCTCAAAGAAACTATAAGGGAGCGCTTCAGCTGGCCAAATGGATGATATCTGAAGAGGGGCAGAGCCTCATAGCAAACTTCAAAAAAGATGGTGAGACCCTGTTCAAACCCATAGCGCGGAACACCGAGCTGACGCATATGCTTGGTTTTCCTGAGCAAGAAAATGAGTTGGCATGGTATGACGCCCAAAACCCCTAAAAACTTTGATCTAAAATTTCTTGACTGGTGCTTGCTCCGTGTTTGAGGATACTTTTTGGCAGGAAATTTTGAACATAACTTTACTATCCCTAAGGGTTTCGGGGGCGGCTGTTCTGATAGGTGCTTTTGTAGGCATACCTGTTGGAACACTGTTAGGGCTTAAGCAGTTTAAGGGGAAAAGAACTATAATGCGTTTTGTAGATGTTATGCTGAAAAGTGTCGTAAACACTTTTATGGGTTTGCCGCCTGTTGTCGTTGGGCTTGTGGTTTACCTTTTGTTGACCGCAACTGGGCCTCTCGGCTGGTTAAGGCTATTGTATACACCTACAGCCATGATAATAACCCAGCTTATAATGGTTGTTCCAATTATTATCGGCGTTACAATATCTGCTGTTGGAAGTGTTGAAAGGTCGATTAGGGAAAAAGCCTTGTCGCTTGGTGCGACAGAAGCCCAGGCAGCATGGCTTGTTTTAAGGGAAGCCCGCATGGGCGTTTTAACCTCAATTATCGCGGCTTTCGGCGCCGCAATCTCAGAGGTGGGCGGAATAATGATCACCGGAGGCAACATTAGATGGTGGACACGAACGCTTACAACAGCCATAGTCATTGAAACAGAGCTAGGCGACTTCGCAATGGCTTTGACTCTTGGAGCTATTTTGCTTTCCATGGCTTTCATAATAAACTTGGCATTGACGATTGTCCAGCTCAAAGGGGCGAGGAGATAGTTGCCAACAGTCGAGGTGCAAAACCTCTTCAAGGAATACTCTGGAAGACAAGTTTTAAAAGACATAACCTTCAGCGTTCAAAGTGGAGAGTTTTTCGTCCTAGTTGGGCCAAACGGTGCTGGAAAAACCACACTCCTCAGAATTCTTGACATGCTTGAGGAACCTACAAGCGGAAAAGTATTGTTCGACGGAGAGCTTGTGAATTATTCCACAAAAGAAAAGACGGTTTTGCGAAGAAAAAGTGGGATGGTTTTCCAGCAGACAATTCTCTTCAACATGAGCGTCTCCGACAATGTTGCTTACCCATTAAAAATTAGGGGTGAGAGCAATATTGAACAAAAGGTGAAAACGGTACTTGAACTGGTTCAGCTGAAGGGGTTTGAACGCAAAAATGCCTTGACTCTGTCAGGAGGAGAAGCCCAAAGGGTAGCATTAGCCCAAGCCTTGGTTACTGAACCAGAGCTACTACTCCTTGACGAACCCACGGCGAACATAGACCCGAGAAACATCTCTATAATCGAGGAAGTTCTATCAAGCACCAATAGAGAAAAAAGGACCACAATAATAATGGCGACACACAATATGTTCCAAGCAGAAAACTTGGCACATAGAGTGGCTTTAATCAACAATGGAGAGATAGAGGAGATAGGCAAATTTCAAGAAATCTTTGGAAGACCATCGAAACCTGTAAAGAATTTTACCAGGTTTGAAAATGTTTTTTCAGGTCAATCAACAGCATCTACTGAAGACACATCAATTATAGATATCGGCGACGGAGTGCAGATTGAAGCTGCTTTCAAGAAATCAGGATACGTAATGATCCATGTCTCTCCAGAAGACATCATATTATCAACTCATCCTATAGTTTCAAGTGCAAGAAACATATTCCAAGGCAATATAACTCAAATACTAGAGATGGAATCTGCAGTAAAATTGAAGGTCAAGGTGAGAGAGAATAAAAACTTCACCGTGCAGATAACCAAGAAGTCGTTCAAGGAAATGCAACTAAGCATAGGCTCAAGAATTTTCCTAGCATTCAAAGCATCGTCGGTCCAAATAATATGAATCCTCAAAATGTTAGAAGATATAATCTTGATCTCTCAAGCTAGATTAATCACATTATTATAAAGGATTATTCACTAACATAAATAAATGGAGTGAGTAGTTTGAGATACGAGGATTTCGTGAATTTAAACTACAGCCCAACCAATGATGACCTGATATGTGAATTCATAGTTGAACCAGAAGGAGTTAGTTTGAAGGAAGCCGCTGGTGCTATTGCAGCTGAGAGCTCCATCGGAACATGGACTGAACTTTCAACGATGAGATCTTATGTCACGGATCTCCATGCCACGGTATTCAAAATAGATGGCGAAACTATTGGGATCGCCTATCCAGCAGAACTTTTCGAATATGGAAACATGCCGAACATTTTGAGCAGCATCCGCCGGAAAGTCTCCGGTAGAACATCGCCTCATGAGGCTCAGATGAGCCTGAGGATGAAGGTTGATCCCTGCTGGAGATGATTCTGGGGATACCAAAAAATCCCAAACCTAAGACTGCCCCGCATCCCAGTGCGAGTTTTAAGAAACTTCTCCTGGAATGAGTCATTTTTCAAAATTTGTATTGTTCAGTGAGAGAAAAAGTTTGTCTCACTCAACCTTTAATAACTATTCCGTTGTCTCCTCTCTACTCTGAGCTCCTCTAATTACAAGTATAGGGCCGTCCTTGCCTATCACAAGGGCCTTATCCCCAGCACCGATTTTCTCGGTGGCCCGTGCCTTCCAGTACTCACCCATATATCTTACGAAGCCTGTCTTTCCACGCTCTATATCTTCGGTTGCCTCGACCTCTACACCTATCAAACCTCCCAGGATAGGTTTCCTCCTCCGGGCCTGCAATATCTTGTAGATCATTATGAGGGTGAATATGCCGAGAACAATTAAGACTCCTAGGGCAATCGATGTGAATTGGCTGTACCATTCCGGAGCTATAAGATATTTCGGGGATGTGTATGGGAGGAGTAGGAGTCCACCAAGAATGAGGCAGAATATGCCTGCACCGCCTAATATACCGAATCCTGCCGTGTATGCTTCAGCTATCATCAGTAAAGCTCCGAGGCCCAAGATCAATAGCCCACCCAGGTTGAGGTCGAATCCTAAGCCTATAAGTCCGGTGAGGAGGGCCACTGCACCAATAACCTCCCCTCCATATCCTGGTGTCGCCAAGCCGAATATCAACGCGTATAATCCTAAAGCGAAGAGTAGGTATGCGAGGATGGGGTTTGAGATGGCGGTTAAGATGCTGACCCTGAGGCTTGGTGAATAGTCTAGGATAGACGCCGTCTTGGTCTTCAAGGTTAATCGGCCTCCAGCAGTGGATACCATCCTACCATCTATAAGGCGTAGGAGATCGTTAAGGTCTGAGGCTAAGACATCTATCACATTGTGTCTATACGCATCCTCACTGTTCAGGTTGAGGTTCTCCTCGACGAAGAGCCTCGCCGCGGTCTCATTCCTATTATGCATTCTGGCCCTTTCAACGATGAATGTGGAGATGGCGTTCAACACTTTCTTGTCGGTCACAGGCTCTGAACCTCCAAGGGGAGAGTAGCTTACAGGCTGGGCTGACCCTATTATTGTGTGGGGGGCCATCGCCGCGATGTGGGAGCCGACGAGAATAATGGTTCCTGCAGACCAAGCCTTCGCACCGATTGGATAGACGAATGAGGCGACCGGTATCCTTGAGCGTTCAATAGATTCGACGATCCTCATGGTGGCGTCGAGCTGTCCACCTGGAGTGTCAAGAATTATGATTATGGCCTCGACTTGAAGGTCTGAACCAACCTTCAGAGCCTCCTCTACCTTCTCAGCAGCCGCCGAAGTTATCAAGCCCCTAATCTCGACGACGATGAAGTGACCTGTCGCAGGCTGCGTTTGAGCCCAAGCCATAGTGATGAGTATATTGCAGAGAAGGGCCTGTGCGAGTATGAATAATCTTCTATCCATTCCCCTTACTTTCTCTCTTGCAAGGCTTTAACCATCGAGGCTATCTTACCTATATCCTCAGCCACGGTTGTTGAGGTTACCACAACCATATTCTTCTCTCTAGCGATCTCTGTCAACGTCTGGAGCTCCCTCAACCTGAGTGCACCAGGGGTTGTATACCTCTCAGCGGCTGCAGCTATCTTCTCAGCCGCAAGATATTCTCCTTCAGCAACTATTATTCTGGCCCTCCTCTCCCTCTCAGCCTCAGCCTGCTTCGCTATAGCCCTCAACATCGTCTCATCTATACTAACGTCTTTGATTGCCACAGCAGTAACCTTCACACCCCAAGGATCAGTGTAAGTATCCAGTATCTCACCAATCTTCTTACTGAGCTCTTCCCTCTTCGTCAAAAGGTCATCGAGCTCAACCTGGCCTAAAACATCCCTCAAGGTTGTCTGAGCCAAAAGGTTAGTAGCTTGCAGGTAATTCTCAACCTGCAAGACTGCTTTGGAAGGGTCGAAAACCCTGTAATACACAGCAGCATCAACATCCACACTTACATTATCTTTGGTCACAACCCTCTGTTTGGGTATATCGAATGCAACTATTCTCAAGTCGATCTTTATGAACCTATCAGCTACAGGAACTATGAAGAATAAGCCTGGACCCTTCGCACCTATAAACCTCCCCAGTCTGAAGACCACACCCCTCTCATACTCACGTACAACCTTGACCGACGCAGACAGTATCCATAGAACAATTATTAACAGAATGAAGTAACCCAAAAGATCAAGTACAGTCAATCCAGATACACCTCAAATCCACATCCAACTACGTGTAGAACCACGACAGATTTAAAGTTCGCCTCGAAATGTTTGATTGAAGACCGACCGGTCAGAGCGATTGATTTTTCATGAATCATCAGAAAAGAGAGATGAAATATTTCACAAGAGCTCCTGGAATAGGGGCCAATAATCACAGACCATCATCACTGGAGGCTAGCGAAAGTGCTATGAACCTACCGAATATCTTGGAACGACCATCTGAGATAGAGCTGTAGGATTAAGCGGTTTGACCGAAACCACTCACCGCCTGTAAGATATGAGGGATTTGCTTCTGAAGCAATTACAACATTCTTAGTGAAGATGAATTCTAAATCCAGAAATCATTGAACCAGGCTGAAATTGAATGTGGGGATAAGCGTCTTCAGAAATGACAGGAGCAGAGGTCTCCTATGTTAGAGGCTTCTGGAGTGTTTGAAGATAACTACACAGACTAAAGAAAACTAAAAATCCATCCTAGTCTCTATATATGGAGATATAGTGAGGAAACGGCTATCCTAAAATAACGGATTTATGTGGGGTCGTGGGCTAGTCTGGTCTACGCTACGCGGCTTGGGAAGCCATCATAGGCTTCAGGAACCCGCGAGGTCGTGGGTTCAAATCCCACCGACCCCACCACTAATTTTAGTCTAATTAAGTATTTTTGGGATTATTTTTGAGAAAGAAGTTCTCTAAATCTTCTTTTGTTTTTCTCTGCAAAAAGCATTTTGGATTTTCATTCAAACTATGAATGTTTATATCGTGGAAATTTTTGTGGCTGGTTCGCGTCATCCCTCTTGAGGCAAGGCCTCTGCTGTTCTTGGGGATGGTAAGCCTAAGAGGCATATGCAGATTGTTAGATCTACTGTTCTGGGCGGGCCGTACTTAACTATTATTGAATGAAAGGCTTCATTCTTCGCACGAACAAGCCTATCCGCGAATGCGAGCACCTCTTCAAGGATATAGCCGGCTTCAAAGGGGCTATGAGATCCTATTACTTTTACCACTTTAATTATGGAAAGGCGTCTGTTCAAATGAGTGGATTCCTTTGGGAGATAGAAATACATACTTATGCGAGGGGTAGACGCTTTGAGGCAGACCCTTATGACTTAGTTCCGTCAAATCTTCCGGTCTGTGAGGAAGAGGGATCCCTATCCTTACTATCCCAGGGAGCCCACACTTATTTTATGAGACAACCTCGCAGATCAACTTTGAAAGGTTTCTCTTTCGGTAACCCGGGCTCTTATCAACAGCTGTTTCACTTAAAATATTCATATTCAACCTTTGTGTTGGGTCTGGACTCTAGTGCCTTTCCCAGAAACTCTGCGAATTCGCATGGGTAAACTTCCAGGCTGCGAGACTCACCTGTTGCTGGCGCTGTACATTTTATCAAGCCATGATCTTTGAATAGGGCGACTGCGCATATGACGTGCCCAAGATCCTTTCTGATTGGGTCTGCCGGTGGCTTGAGCTCCACCCCTTCCATCAACCTCAGCCCCTCATATAGGAGGCTGGAGAAGAATATTGATGAGGGCATAGGGCCTATCTCGACTATATGACTTCTTCCAGCAGTCAGGTCTCTACAGTTGATGATAACCGATGAATCTGTGAATCTCATTCGGACTCTATACCTGATCATATTTTGCCTTTTCGTAGAAATCACACATTGAGAGAATTGGCCGCCGCCAAGATAAGGCTTGTCCCCAAGACACATACTCGTTCTAAACATGATGCTATCTATGTCGCTGGATCTCTTCTATACTGAAAACGTTCCAGCTCGATTTTCTCATGTTGTTTAGGCAAATATATAAGATGGGTGATGCAAAGTTCTGGTGAGGAATGTTATATGATAAGTAGAATTGGAACAGTTGCTGTTCTCGTTTCCGATGCGCAGAGATCGAAGGACTGGTATGTTGAGAAACTAGGTTTCACTGTGTTGGAGGATAGTGGACACTGGGTTGTGGTAGGTCCGGTTGGCTCAACGGTGGGATTACATCTATGCCAGATGGAGCCTTTGGAGCCTGGCAATACAGGAATAACCCTTCTCGCAGATGATCTTGAAGCCACCTACAAGACTCTGAAGGGAGGGGGGTTGAGTTCAGTCGAGACCTTGCTCCTTCAGAGTGGGACCCGAATATGGAATATGCGATGCTTAAGGATCCTGATGGAAATGAATTCTGGTTGATTGCTAACTACTAGAACCTTAATATCGTCTTGGACACGCTCCAAACCTAACACATTCTTTTGAAATTTATCAAGAAGTTTTCCATGATCTCAGAGGTAGATATTCACTGTAATAGACAAGGTGATATGATTTTCAATATGAAGTAACCTTTCCAAAATCATCTTTACCATCTCATAATGAAAGTCGTTTGATAAATCAGATTTTGGAGAGGTCTATCTGCACCGTTACTTTACTGCATATTTTTCTAGTGTTCTTCGATCCACCTCGACGCCGAGGCCTGGTTTATCAGGGATCTCCATGAAGCCCCCTTTAGGTGTAATAGGATCTTTCACCACAGCATCCCTGATTGGGTTTGGAGTCCTATCGAGCTCCAGGATAGGCTCAATCGGATTCATCGACGGTGTTAGTCTAGGTAGAGATGCTAGGAATTGTAATGCGGCTGCTATAGCGATCTGTGTACCCCAGACGTGTGGTATACATCGAACACCAAAAGCCTCAGCCATATCTGCTATCCTTCTAGATTCTGTGAGGCCTCCGGCAGCACATATATCCGGCTGGGCTATGTCCAATGCTCCGTGAAGGAATAGCTCCCTGAAACCGAACCTGGTGAACTCACACTCGCCACCAGCTATAGGGGTATTGAGCGCTGCCCTAACCTTGACGTACCCCTCAAGATCCTCAGGTGGGACAGGCTCCTCGAACCAGTATATGTCAAGCTTCTCAAGCTCCTTGCCTAGATTTATGGCTGTCGAGGCGTCGTAGGCGCAATTGGCATCAACCATCAGTGCAGTGTCTTCACCTATACACTCTCTGACGGCTCTTGTGTGTTCGATATCAACTTTCGGTGTAAGCCCAACCTTCATCTTCATCATCCTGAACCCTTCCTTAAGGTACCCCCTAGCCTCCTCGACCAGGGCCTCGACTGGGTTCTCGCACCGTTTAAAGTATAAGCCCGCCGCATATGCCTGAACCTTATCTCTGAATCGGCCGCCGAGCAGTCTGTAAACCGGCAAGTTTAGAGCCTTACCCGCGAGATCCCATAGCGCTATATCGACCCCGCTCAATGCACACACCACCATGCCTTTCTGGCCCTGGCTCCTAGTCGAATTATACATACGCTGCCACAGTATAGATATGTCAAGAGGGTCCTCACCTAGGAGGAGAGGCTTGTAGACACGCTCGACAATAGACGATATAGGCTCCGGATAGAAACAGAAGGATTCACCCCAGCCCGAGACACCTCCATCTGTAACGATCTCTATGAGAGTAGTTACCCTGGACCTAACCCATGTCTGAGCCCAACCGAACACTTCATCCTCTTCGAGGACACAGCGTAACGGATAAGATTTCACATCAAGGATCTTCAAAGCTGAACACAACCATTTTCAAGTTACACTTTAATCTCTTCATCAAGATATACTTTAAGATATTGGCCTAGGCTTACCTTAAAGTAAATATCAAATACATTATTTAATCACAATAGTAACAATAATCACTAATTTATTTATAGTCTAGAAGAAATAGGACCCAAAGCAAAATATTATCGCATAAGAATAACAGCATATGCTTGATTTTATGGTCTAGTTGGGGAGATGAGACACATTCAGATCCGATATTTCATAAGTAACTATTTTAAGTACGCGTGTATTTTTATGAGTTAAAGCACATTATAAACAAAATTGGCTATGGGAGACAGCATCGATCAGAATACATAGATACCTGCATAGAGAATCGGTTTATATCGAAGATCATGTGGGATATGAGAAGAATGCAGATTAAATCTTGATTCATTTATTAAAATATTGCTCTAAATGTTTCAGCTATTTCTTTGAGGTTTCATATGTTCTCTTGAAGTCTTCAATCATTTCGTCAATGTCGAATCTTGGCCTCCAACCCCATTCCCTCTTTGCAGGGGTATCATCTATGGGGCCGAAGCCCTTTCCCATCATCTTCAAAACTTCAGGATCAGGTTTGAATATTATCTTGGCTGAAGGTATGTGTCTCCTCACTTTTTCAGCAAACTCTCCAGCAGTCAAAGATACGCTGGTGAGATTGTATATTCGTGTCTTGATGTTTGAGGCTGGTGCGTCGTGTAAAGTTATCAGACCGTTAGCTGCGTCCTTGTAATATATGCATGGGGTTCGGGTGTCTTCGCTAACCCAGACTTCGAAGGGCTTATTTGCTAGGGCGTGTTCAATCATCCAGGCCATGTACTGGGTCATATGTTTCGTCTTGGCTCCAGGCCCGACTACGGTGGGAAATCTGACGGCCCTGAAATCTAATCCAAACTTCTTGGTGTAGAATCGGCCGAGGAGCTCGCAGAAGAGTTTGGTAATCCCATACATGTTCTCTGGCCTCTGGAGGGTGGATTCATCTATTGGGAAAGGTTGTTCGGTTTCTCTTGCATATGTCGCGATGGTACTTGTAAATATGATTTTCTCAACATTAAAGAGTCTCGCAGCCTCAAGGATATGCATAGTTCCATTTGCATTCACTCTATATGCTGCCCAAGGATTTGCATCGGATGGGAGACTGAGCATGCCGCCGAAGTGAAATATGCTCTCAACCTTGTAGTCTCTGACAACATTAAAGACTTCAGACCAGTTCGTCAAGTCTCCTCGCACCAACGTAACCTTGTCCTGTATGGGTCTGATGGCTTCGAGGCTTGGTGCCACATCGAAGAGAACAGGTCGATCTCCCCTCTCGACCAGCATCTTCGCGACTTCAGATCCGATAAGGCCCGTTCCACCAGTGATCAACTTGGTCATTATCGACTCAACTGAGAGATTCACTGTTCCACTTTTAAAAGTTTTCTAAAAATGTTGATTGAGGTCAACCTCACATGCTAAGCAGCACATATGAGGAGACCATCAAGAACTGCCATGGCGCAATCATGCTCTGGAATGTTCTGCTCAACGCTAGTAATGGAGCCATTCCGGGAATGACCGCTCCTATGATTTGGTCTGCCAATCCAAGAAGCCATGTTATCACTGCAGTCATCGCCAAGAATCTGTAAGCGTAGTCAATACTCTCGTTAGCCCAAGCATAGAAGTTAGAGTAGGCCGCATTGAGGGTGAGGCCACCATAAAGAAAGCCGACAACAACCCCAATGACCATAGTGAATCCACTAAGCATCGTGATTAGAGCGATGGCCAGCACCCCATCCATCATCATCTCCCTACCAGCAAAACGGAATCTATGTACCCCAAGCGGCGCAGGGAAGGCAAGTAGGATTGCCCCGATAAAATACGTGAGCCCCGCTAAGAGGTAGCCTATTGTGACTAGTTGCGCTAACTGCAGCACTGTTGTTTATCCCTCAATCAAATTACTTGAACAGATAAAACAGAGTGAGAGAATTTGGAGTAAACTCCTATAGTGTGGCTGTTTGGAGGGCTACATGTACACCACCCCTTCGCCTGTCGCTGGTGTGGTTATGCCCGTGATAAGCTTGAGATCTGGGCGCCATATCTTGTTGTGACGGGTCTTGTCGGGTTATCACAGCAACGGTGACTCTCAGCGTGAAGAAAGACTGAAAGAAGATCACACTCTCACCTTTCCATTATGGAACGCGGGCTCAAGATCGCAAACCTCCTACACCCCTCAAGCTAAAGCAGGGCTCAGAAGGTACAGCTAACCAGACTGTTGACGCTGAGAAAGATTTTCTGTCGAAGCAAGTTATGGGCCGCTCTATGAGGTCTTCATACAAGATTCTGCCAAGGATTTAGTGGACCGGGCGGGGTCCGCACCGTTTTCGCTCCTAGAATCGGGTACAAAATTCACGCAGGTTCAAATCTACATGGATTTGAACGTGTTAGAAGACCTGAACCTTGTTGATGGTGGGCCCGCCCGGAACTGGAGCGTTTTCGTTGCCAGTTTTGGGTTCAAAATTCTTTGGTTTGGGCCTAGGATGGTCCGAACCTAATCATGTCCTGCGCACGCGCTTTGGTAGGCTTTGTCTGTATCCTTCTAGTCCGCGCGTGCGTACGCAAACGCAGAACGTAACTTCCAAAGTGCATCACTGGCCTGCTTCACTCGAACATAGTACCTATTTTCTACGGGCGTCCTGTTCAAGTACTCTATTTAGACCATGGTTTCGTTTAGTAATGGGTTTTAGCTTTTCATTTTACAATCCAAATTTCCTGAATGCATAGTACTTGGGGAAGTCTACACCTAAGGTGAACAGTGCAGAGAATCCCAGGATGAAGAGAACTTCATATAACTTGAGTGGTGGAATGATGAGGCCGTAGATGCCCAGTACTGCAAATCCGCCTATGGCAAGTATGCTTGAGATAAGCAGTTCCCTTCCAGGTCGCGAGTTCCAGAAGTGCCTTCTCTCCCTTACCACGAGCACTCTAAACTGACTTGTGAATATCAGCATCAACATCACGAAGGTCTGAAGTGCCTCCCCGCCTAGGTGGAAGTAGTTTAAAGCGATGAACACTCCAATCACACCCTCCACAATTAGCAGCGCGCCAATTACGAGCGAGGCCAAAGTGATGTTACGCACATTCCACAGATTTGGGCTGCTTGTATGCTTTGCATTGTCGGTCGCCAGTGACATTGTCACGAAATCATTTGCGAATAGTAGGAGAACCATCCCTAGAAGGGAAAGCAAAACCTCATGCAACCAGAAGAATCCCAAGGCAAGTAAACCAATGAATTGTATCACCTTCGCGACCTTGTTTATGACCCACGTTAGCATTCTTTGATAGATCTGCCTGCTGGTCACTATCGCATCTAGTATCCCCCTTATGCCCGGTTGGGTCAAGACTATGCTTGAAGAGGCTTTCGTGACATCGGTTGAGTTACTTACAGCTATCCCTACTTCCGCCTGCTTGAGTGCTGGCGAATCGTTTACTCCGTCACCGGTCATTCCTACCATATGCCCTCCGGATTGTAGAAGTCTCACGATTCTGTACTTGTCTTCTGGATATACCTCGGCTAATCCATCACTTTCCTCAAGAATTTTCATCTGTTCAGCTTCGTCTAAGCCTTCAAGATCTATCATCCGAGGGATTCTAGGGCCAATCGACACTTGGCGGCCTATCTCTTTGGCTATGGCAATGTTGTCGCCTGTGAGCATCTTGGGCCTAACTCCCAACGCTCTCAATTCTTCTATCATTGTCCTTGAGTCCGGTCTTGGAGGGTCGGCGAGCGGTAGCAACCCTACAAATCGAAGATCATTCAGATCATTACCTTCTGACCTAGCAACCGCTAACGTCCGGTACCCTCTCTGGGACAGCTCCTCTACTGTTCTATTAATTCTCCTCCGGGTTTCTTCATCGATTCGTGTACATAGCGAAACTATTACTTGCGGTGCACCTTTAACGGCCCTGAAGCGTTGGGCTCCGGCTTGAATAATTGCTTCAGACCGCTTGATTGATGAATCAAAAGGCGTAAACGAAATTTGTTTGAAAATGCCAAGGTCCATTCCCGTCGTTCTAGAGTATTCAATCATGGCGAGGTCTGTCACATCTTTGCTTTCTTCTTTAGACGCCAGACTCGCTATGATGACGACATCTTCTTTCCTGTACCCAGAAAACGGTACGGCATCGATAACTGACAACTTGTTCTGCGTTATTGTCCCAGTTTTATCTAGGCATAGTATCTCCATCGATGCAGCGTCTTCGATTGAATCGAGTCTGGTGACGAGAACTCCTTTTTCGGCCAGCTCCATTGCACCGACCGCTAATACCACAGCAAAAACGGCAGGTAAAGCAACCGGAACGGCTCCCATGAGGAAAGTCAAGGCGAGAGTCAGTATAGACACGATGCCAAAGTGTGCAAACGTAGCGTCTACTGCGATGAGGGCTAGAGTTGCGATGCTTACGTACATCATATATCTTACAACAGCCATCATGATTTGCTCTTGATGTGAAAACGGTTTTGCTATCTTGACAAGCTCCACAGCCCTTCCAAAGTAGGTGTTCATTCCAGTGTTAAGTACAAGACAACTAGCCTCTCCCCGCTTCACTATCGAGCTTGAGTAAACGATTCCTGATTCATGCATAGTTACAGGAAGTGACTCACCTGTCAGAGCTGACTGGTCAACAGAAACTTCGCCACCAATTATTTTGGCATCCGCCGGGATCAGATCTCCATATTGGATTGCGATAATATCTCCGGGCGCTATCTCTCTTGCATCTTTTGTCACCCATTCTCCATCCCGTAATACTTTCGCTTTAACCGCTAATCTTTTCTTCAAAAGGTTCAAAGCTCTGCGCGAACCGCGGCTATGTTGAAAGCCTATAACAACGTTAATCGTAAGCAGTCCAAAGATTATCGCCACTTCAAGATTACGATGCAAAACATATGAGAGCACAATCGTCAATTCCAGAAGCCATGGCATAGGCCCCCAATAGCGCGACAGAAAGTCAAGAATTGGGGGTCTCTCTTTCTCGACTACTTCATTGTATCCGAACTTTTCAAGCCTATTTCTAGCTTCAGATTCGGTAAGACCATTTATCGACGTTTCAAGCAGCTTGATTGTTTTTTCGATCGTGAGCTGCTCATATTCTGACGTCTTTCTGACTTCTTTCATTAACGACAAGTGCGTCCTCAAGCATTTTATGGTAGACCTTTCTGGAAGTTTTTTATATAAAAACTTTGCTAGAAAGTTGCAATAAATATACGTCTTTTCTTCCAGATTCTCTCTATGGAGTTTTATGAATTCAACAATGATGAGTAGGTTCTCATTAAGCCCTTGCTGCCTCCTAGGGTCGATGATCGGAATGGCCTCAACGGCATTCTATACGTTCTTTTAACCGGCTGCCGTTGGATGGACATGCTTGCTAGGTATGGGCATTATCAACAGTTTTTGGTAGGCTTAAGCGTTGGCAGGTGTAGGGTGTATGGTTTAGGATAATTGAATACTTGATTAGCATAGGGTATTCCAAGTGTAAGCTTAGCTTGGGGGGTTACCTGTAGACGACGCGACCGTTGCGGCTGGGGAAGGTGGGAGCTCATAGACTACGATGGATATAGGCCTAGGAAGGGCTCCAATGTACTAGTCGTTACGGCTGAATCCTTACCATTAGGTGTGGTGGTTAGCCCCGGAGATGAGTATGAGGGTTAAGCATGTTGTTGGAAGGCCAATAAGTTGACTCAGGGAGATTTACGCAGATTCAGCATGACTCAAAGAAAATAAGAGCTTATATGAAGCGTAGAGGTATAAAAGCCGACATACTCCTAAACCCGAGGGATAGACATAGGGCAAAATGTGGAAGATCATACAGATTTGATGGGAAGCCTATAAACATGTGAGAAGCGCCGTTGAAATGATCTTCGCATGGCTGAGATCCTTCATAAGAACAGCGGAGACGTGTGAACGTTTATCATGCCAAGGTTGTCCTCAAAGGAACTTCATACTCCTGAATGGGTGAGGCCTCAATCCCTTATAGAACTTTCTGAAGAGTCGACGGAATATTTTCCAAAGATCTGATTGCTACTGGGATGATTGAGAGGGAGCGTCGAAAGGCTTGGAGGTTGGGCCTGACATAAACGTTCTAGTTTCAGCCGTCAAGAAGTTTTGTAGATATATCAGGTTCAGCATTTTGAATGATCTTGAAGCCTTATAGGGTTTGTCTGAGCTTGAATCTGCTTAAACGCTGACTGATTTCGCCTCGAAATTTCTAGGTTTTGATGGTTATGATAAACTGTATTAGGCTCTGCAAACTAGTTTATATGTAGTGATGTGAGGGATGTCGAATATTGATGAGAGGGATAGGATCCTCGACCTGATCAGGAGGCTCGACATGGCCTATACCAGGGGCCTGCTGAGTCCCGAGGAGTATGGTGCTCTCAGGCGTGGCCTCGAGGTTAGGCTTCCTCCATTCAGGAAGTTGACTGTGGCATATAGGCCTCCGAAGGCAGTTAAGGCGAGGAGGGGTTTCAAATTTAAGATAGCGGCCATAGCTGCTTTTATTGTGGCGATGCTCGCCGCTGCGTCGGTGCTCTATCTCATGATGTTCAGGGTTGGTCCAGTCCCTGCGATTCCCCTTCTCTCTAAGGGTCCAGAATTCACTGTCTCAGGTTTAAAGTTTGAGCAGGGCATCCTGAGTATGACTATAAAAAACACTGGGAGCGCTGATGCGCATGACCTTAAGGTTTATGTGAGGCACCCCAAAGGTGAGGTGCTGTTCCTTGAGACAGGTCTCTTGAAGACTCAGGATTCTGTGAGTGTCAGTAAGGCTGTTCAGGTCGACTCAAGCGCTGGCACGGTGAGGTTGAACATTGTGGTGACATGTAAGGAGGGGACGACGAGAACCTTCACGTATCCTTAACCTTTCATTTCCACTAGGGTCTGATCCTTCTCAATTTTTTTAAAAAAAAGGTGGAGAGGAATGGTTACCTGCCCGAGGACAGTCTATCTTGAAACTCTGCATCAGGCCTCTCCAGATAGACGTTCAGAAGCCTGTATATGGCGTCCTCCCTCATAGTCACCTCATATGTCTGACTGTACCTTGCGTGTTCGACGGTCACCTTGTAGTCTCCTGGGGGCAGGTAGATTCTGTACCAGCCGTAACCGTTCGTATATGTGACCTCGCTGAATGTGCCGTCTGTGCTGGTGACGGTTATCTTGGCCCAAGGAATCGCTTGGACGTTGTGGCGTATCTGCATTGTAACCTGGCCTATCAGCCATCCACCATACTTTATCGGCACCCCGCTGTAGCCGAATCCCTTGTAGGCAACTGTGTAAGCTGGGTAGAGTGTGACAAGATAGACTGTGAGCACCAGAAGTATTATAGGCAGTATTTTTCCTCTCATATTTGCACCTTGATCTCCTGCCATACTTTCTTCAAAATATTGGTTGTTATACACATAACTGTACTGAGAGGTTTAATTTCCTGGAGATACCTGGAACTCTAGGTTAAATTATTGGATCTCCGGTTGAGGACAGCCCACGGTCCCATCCTTGCAAGTATTGTCACCGGATGATCTTCCCCGAAGAGTCTCCTCGATATCCTGTATGTTAGGAGTCTGACCTCCTCTTCCCCGTATATACCAAGGGAGTGGAGATACTCATGGAGCAGAACACTGAATATTAGGGCTTTTATCTCAGCCATGGAGGCTCCTGACCTTAAAGCGATCTCTATCAATCTTCTATTCAAGACTATGATGTCGGTTCCAATCTTATGGAATGCACCAACCTCTATTGGAAGGTCTCTGAGATGGAGCGTCAACCCTGACCTCTCAGTTCCAAGACATTCCTTTACTGAAAGTTTAACTATCTCGAAGATGCCCTGGAAGTCGTTGGATTCATGTAGGGCAGATTCATAGGAGCTATCTAGCCTCAGACATGGGGCGTCTCCCTCCACATTCTCTGATCTGTAGTATCGGACCGCACCTGGTGGAGGTGGGAGATAGATGTTCAACAATTATCACTCGTCGACTTCACTGGATGTATGATCTCGCCGTATCTTCTAGGTCTGGGATTATTATCGGGATCTCAGGTTCACCTTCTCTTATTCTGCCTATCCTTCGGGTTGGTAAGGCTCCGGTTGAGAATTTCAACGTAGGATGGTTCTCGCCGAATGTCTCGCTCACAATCTGGCCTGCTAACTCCTTTACTTCAAGCTCATCCAAATGGCCTAGGGAATGTAGGTATTCATGTAGGAGGACTGAGAATATGTATGACTTCACCTCTCTGAATGTTCTGCTTGAGTGTATTATGCTGTCCAATATTCTGTTATTGAGGACTATTGAGTTTGAGCCTACCTCATGGAAGGCGCTGACCTGATCTGGGAGGTCTGCTAGAACGAGCATCAGACCTGACCTGGTTTCACCTATAGTCTCCTTGACTGCTCTCTTGACCAGGGCGAAGATGTCGGTGAAGTCTTTGCACTGGTCGAGTCTTTTAGGGTAGTCTCTCTTTTTCATGTGGTCACATCTGTATGCTGGCTGTTGATCTCTTTCAATGATTTTTGTTACCTTAAGTAACAAGCTTCCTTATGAACATTACTATCCAACATATACAGAAATTTTAAGGCATCGAAACCAAGATTCGAAAGAATGATGCGTATTCAGATCATGGTCTGTTCCATTCTGGAATCGTCTGAAGGGATGAGGCGTGGTAGGAGCTTCGGACGAGTGGTCCAGATAGGACGAGTTTGAAGCCGAGCCTCTCAGCCTCAATCCTGTAATATTCGAAGACCTCAGGCTTGACATATTCAACTACCGGAAGATTCCTTCTGGTAGGCTGCAAGTACTGGCCTATGGTGACTATGTCCACCCCACACTCTCTGAGATCTCTGAGCGACTCGAGAACCTCATCATCAGACTCTCCTAAACCGACCATCAGCGACGACTTCGTATAGATCTTATTGTCCAGCCTCTTGACCTCGCCCAAAACTTTCAGGGATGTCTCGTAACTTGCCCTGGGATCCCTCACCTTCCCCTGTAGCCTTCTCACAGTCTCTATGTTATGCCCTACAACGTTGGGTTTGCTCTCGACGATTTTCACCAAAGATTCATGGTTGCCTTGGAAGTCGGGTATCAGAACCTCCACTATACAATCTCCTATGGCTTTCACAGCCCTTACGCAATCTGCGAAGTGGCCTGCACCTCCGTCTGGGAGGTCGTCTCTGTCGACAGAGGTCACAACCACGTATTTGAGGCCGAGCCTCTTGACAGCCTCAGCGAGCCTTGAAGGTTCATCTGGATCTACAGGTTCACCTATCCTGCCACATCTGACCGAGCAGAAGCCACATGAACGGGTACATATGCTTCCAAGAATCATGAATGTAGCTGTTCCTCTCCCCCAACATTCTATAGAGTTTGGACACTGCGCCTCCTCACATACAGTGTGGAGGTTGAATCTACGCAGGGTCCTTGCGACCTCAAAGTAACTGTCAGACCTCCTCAGACTTATCTTGAGCCAGCTCGGCTTCCTGACATTTGTATTCTGCGTCAAAATTTAGAGAGCACCGACCATGAGCCTCTGAAGGTTTAGTATCTTCAACCGGTTCCATGTCTTATATATGGTGCTTCACGCTTCTTCTTTATCTGTGATAGTTTGACGACTACATCCAGTCCAGGCTTCACTTCGCTGATGGGTGTCACCTCTATAACTCCTTCTTCGACTGCGCTATTGAAGATCTTCTCACCTACCTCTGACCTGACTAGAACGGTTGTCCAACCTCTTTGGGATCCAACCGCTCCAATCGATATATCTGAAAGTTCAGCGCTGAAGTCTTGGCATTTACTGCATCCAGGCATGACGTATTGGTCGAGCTCCTTGACGTGGAGGTCCATCAGGATTTTCTCTCCTGAGAATAGGCGGAACCTATTATCTTTTATATCGACCTTCTCAACCTGATCGAGTGGTATCTGACTCTTGGCTTGAACATATTCTAGGAAGAGCTTGTTGTACTTGTAACTGTCGAAGCAGAATAGGCCTATCGTAAGCTTAACGGCCTCCCCAATCTTCCTGTTGCCCAGAGGGGAAGTTGCAAGCCTCCTAACACCCTCGACCTGGCATGGTAGACCTACCATGCCAAGTTTCGCCCCAGGATGTCCAGCAACTGCGTCTGCGACCCCGCTGACGGTCGCCCCTGGACTGTACTTGGACTTGGCTGTCTTCAGGAGGCCATCGAGGCTCCGGGAGATTTGGGGTCGTGGCCTCCACCTGTCACCCTCGAATGTTCCTGTTGTCACAGCGTAGTCTATATATCCCTTCGAAAGGGCGTGGCTCAGGATGCTCGTAGTGGCCCCACTATCTTGGGCGATCATCCTTATCTTAGGGTCACTTGATCTGGCTGAATATGCAGCCCTGACCACCCCCGTATAAGATTCCCCTTCGAACCTCCTCCTTCCGAATATGTGCTCCTCAATATTGTCGATAGGTAACTCCACCCTTGGGCAACTGTGGTAGCATAGGCCGCAGAGTACACACATTCCTTTTATTGTAGGCCTCTCATCTTCGGTTGGAACCAGAACGTTTACAGGACATGCAGCTATGCATGTTCCGCAGAACATGCATAGGCCGGTGTTCACAACCTCCTTGAGGAGGGTCCCCCAAACTTTAAGTTCAGGTTTAGCCAATTCCGAAAGCACCTTTAGAGACCTTAAACCGTCGAACTTAGATTTATAGGTTAAGCATTCACCCCTCCCTTAAACTTTTTAACACCATGAAGTCAGAGATGATGCGGCGGGGCCTTGAATGCCATCCATCGGAGGGAGAATGTAGGTTAGGGGATGTAGACGGTTTGGCTAGTGAGGAGATGGTTGTCACACCTTGGGAGGTTGCAGGGGAGATCGACTACTCAAAGTTGATAGAGCAGTTTGGAACACAGCAGTTGACCGATCGTCTGCTCGAGGAGCTGAGGAAGTATACTGGAGAGTTGCATATACAATTGAGGAGGAAGATCTTCTTCTCCCATAGAGACTTGGACTGGCTCCTCGAGAAGTATAGGATGGGCGAGAAGTTTGTACTGTATACTGGGAGGGGGCCTTCAGGAAATGTCCATCTAGGCCACGTCATACCTTGGATATTCACAAAACATTTGCAAGATAAGTTTGACGCCAAACTCTATTTCCAGTTGACCGACGACGAGAAGTTTCTTGTAAGTCAAAACCTAACAATAAAAGACACCCTCAGACTCACATACGATAATGCTTTGGATGTTCTAGCTACAGGATTCGATGTCAAGAAGACGTTTCTGATCTCGAACGTGAGGAATGTTCAGACTCTTTACAAGGTTGCTGTTGAGGTTGCGAAGCATGTCACATACTCAACAGCCAAGGCTGTCTTCGGATTCAAGGAGAGTTCGAATATTGGAATAATCTTCTTCCCAGCGATGCAGGCTGCGCCATGTTTTCTCGAGTCAGCTATATCTGGGAGGAATGTTCCATGCCTGATCCCTGCGGCTATAGATCAGGATCCCTACTGGAGGATAACAAGAGATGTGGCTCCGAAACTCAACTATTACAAGCCTGCCCAGATACATTGCAAGTTTCTCCCAGGACTAGGTAAAGGTGGGAAGATGTCATCCTCAATGCCTGAGACATGCATATTCACAACAGATGATCCTGATGTTGCTGCTGGTAAGATAATGAATGCTTACACTGGCGGTAGGGCTACTGTTGAGGAGCAGAGGAGGCTCGGAGCAAACCCCTATGCATGCCCAATATACTATTATGAAATGTTTCTCTTCGAGCAGGACGACGTTAAACTCGCCGAGATAGAGAACAGATGCAGGAGCGGCGACCTTCTATGTGGTGAGCATAAAGCCTCCCTAGCCCCTAAAGTAGTAAGGTTTCTGATGGAGCATCAGAAGAGGAGGGAGAAGGCGAAGGATGTGGTATCTGAATGTTTCATAGATCCTTGCGATAAAGAGCTTCAAACATCCCTTGGACTTGAAATGTTTTGAGGTATATTCTACCTGAAGGATTGAGGTATTCAACCCTCAGCGAGAGGAGGAGATTCTATAGGGATGAGTTCAAGCTGAGTAGGGTTTCCAGATGTATTGGTAGACTTGGAGGCCGCATCGTATTCGCGGTGATAATCGGTAGGAATACAAAGATCTATCTGAAGAGGTTCAGCCGACATTTCTCCAAAACCATCATCATAGACGACTATGAGGATCTTGGTGAGGTTAGGAGTCTTATCCTGAAGTTTCTACCTGAATCTGTCTACTATGATAGGAACATTTACAGTCGGGTTGAGAGTCCGTTGAGGAGTTCAGGTCAAGAGTTGGCTTTCGACCTGGATCCTGAAAACCTAGTATGTCCGATCCATGGTTCGTTGAGGGATAAGATGAGGCGAGGTCAGGGTCTCAGCTTCTGCTCCTTAGAGTTTAAGATGGTTAGGATGAAGACTATAGAATTGTATGAGAGGCTCAGCAGTCTCTTCACAGATATTTCTGTGGTTTATTCAGGTAGGGGGTTTCACCTTCACATATTCGATCCTGAGACCTTTACTTGGAGTCCTGGTGAGAGGAGGAGGTTGGCTTTGAAGGTTAAGCGGGAGGGTTACCCTATTGATGAGTGGGTTACAACAGGTGGGATGCGGCTTATCAGGCTGCCTTACTCTCTCCACAGTATGGTTTCCAGAATAGTGACTCCGCTGACTGTTTCGCAGCTGGAGTGTTTCGACCCTGTCAAGAGTCGAATATGTATTCCAAGGTTTATCGGTGAGGGTTAACGTCGACGCGTAGTTCTTTTATGTTTGGCAGCCTTCTTTTTAGGCTTGGCCTTCTTCCTGACTTTTCTCCTCTTAGGCTTCGCAGCAGGTTCGGCCGGAACTTCAGGTGTCACTGCTGGTTTAGCCTCAGCCTCCCCTAAAACCTCACTCGCTTTAACTTCTTCTTTACCATAATAGTATTTCTTCTTCTCTTCTGAAGGTTCCATCGACTCAACATCTCATGAATATAATAGGGGTACTTCGATAAAAGATTGCGTGTTCTTCAAATTTCAACGCCATCGATCTCTACTCCACATTTCGGACACTTCGAATCAACGATCTTGTTCTCCAAGATCTCGTACCCGAACCGGCGTATCAGTCTCTCACCGCAATTGTAGCAGTAAGTGTTCTCACCTTCATCCCCTGGAACGTTCCCTACATACACGTATCTGAGGCCGACATCAAGACCTATTCTCCTTGCCTTCTTGAGGGTTGAGACCGGGGTTCTAGGCAGGTCGAGCAACCTATACATAGGATAGAATTGTGAGACATGCCAAGGAATCTCCTCTCCTACGCTTTTGATGAAGCCAGCTATGCTTCTGAGCTCGTCTTCCGAGTCGTTCATGGTCGGTATGATCAGGGTTGTAACCTCAACCCATATCCCAAGTTCCCTGTGGAGTCTGATGCTGTCCAGCACAGGTTTGAGTCTAGCCCCACAATTCTCCCTGTAGAAGCTGTCTGAGAAACTCTTCAAATCTATGTTCGCTGCGTCTAGGTATGGTTTTACAGTCTTCAGGGCCTCCTCTGAGATGTATCCGTTCGTCACGAATATGTTCTTCAAACCTTGCTTGCTTGCTATTCTAGCGGTCTCGTAGGCATACTCATAGAATATTGTCGGTTCTGTGTATGTGTAGGATATGCTGTCGCACCTGTATCTTTTAGCGGCCTCGACAACATCTTCTGGGGGTAGGTTCTCTCCAAATATTCGATTGTGGTCTCTCGGCATCTGAGATATCTCGTAGTTCTGGCAGTTTCTACACCTGAAGTTGCAGCCTACCGTCGATATGGAGTATGTGGATGAGCCTGGATGGAAGTGGTATAGGGGTTTCTTCTCGACAGGGTCTATTCCAGTCGCAGCTGCCTTACCGTAGACCAGGGTGTAGAGTCTCCCACCCTCATTCAATCTGACTCCGCATATCCCAGTCTTACCATCGAGTATTGTGCAGTAATGGTTGCATAGTCCGCATCTCACCTTAGACTCATCCATGGGAGTGTAGAACATCGCCTCCCTTCTATCTGGATCAGCCATATCTAGATCCTAACTCCATCGTCGAATATGAGATACTCTCGAGGTTCGACCTCCGTTCAATGTTCATCCTCTTTAGTCTTCTTCTTGAAGAATAGCCAGTTCTTGGGATCTGTTCCAGGCCTGAGTTTTATGAGGCAGTAATCTCCCTTCAACTTCTCACCACATATTCTGAATATTATCTTGTTCTCGTCGACCTCGATCGGTTTGAATGTTCCTCTATCCCAGACCTCAACCTTTCCAGCCCCATACTCTCCCTCAGGGATAACCCCTTCGAAGTAGGCATATTCTATTGGATGGTCCTCGGTTTGGACGGCGAGCCTCTTCAGATTCGGCTGGGTTGGTGGACCTTTCGGTAGGGCCCAACTCTTCAGAACCCCATCCATCTCCAGCCTCAGGTCATAGTGTAGGTGGGTTGCCTGATGTCTCTGGATGACGTATATGTTGCCGCCTCCTGATGGTGATTCCGATCCCTCGGGCTCACCTGACCTTCTCAGGTTTCTCTTCGACCTGTACTCTTGCAGACTCAACTCCGAGCCCCCATACCAAACATTGACGCTGATGGACATAACTTCTTCAGGTTGCATTGGCTGCATAGGGGGTTCCTCGCTTTGCAGACTCTTCGGCCGTGCTCTATGAGTTGATATGTGAGTGGGAACCAAAGACTCTTCGGTATCTTACTCATCAGGTCCTGCTCGATCTTGTTTGGATCGTCTGATTCGGTCAGGCCAAGTCTCCTACTCACCCTGGCCACATGAGTGTCCACAGCTATTCCTTCAATGACGCCGTAGGCGTTCGACAACACTATGTTGGCTGTCTTCCTACCTACACCTGGTAGGGATGTGAGTTCAACCATGCTCTTCGGAACTTGGGAGTTGAACTTCTCAACTATGATCCTGCAGGCGTCTCTGATGTTTTTGGCTTTGGCCTTATAGAATCCTGTCGACTTGATATCCTTCTCGAGATCCTTCAGGCTGCTCTTAGCATAATCCTCTGGACTCCTATATTTCTTGAATAGGGTTTCGGTGACCTTGTTCACCCTCTCGTCCGTACATTGGGCCGATAGCATTGTTGCGATGAGAATCTCAAGCGGATTCGTGAAGTTCAGGGCGACCTTGGCGTCTGGGTAGGTTTCGGATAGGATTCTGAGGATCTCACTCAGCCTCCCCTCCACCCCTTTAACCTGTCGACCCTCTGACATATAGACCAGTTAAATGGTAGTTTGAACTTCTCTATCAAGCTTCTGTAGGGAGTGTACAGACTTTTACGGGTTTACATGTATTATCATGTTTCAGGTTTCTGCCTTCAATTCGGAAGGTAACTGTTCAGGACGCTCTCTATTCTACTTTTAGGAGCTACGCCTACTATCTTGTCTACTAGATTCGAATCCTTGAATATCAGCAGTGTTGGAATACTCATCACTCCGAACCTTGCTGTGACAGCGGGGTTCTCGTCGACATTGAGCTTGGCGAAGAGAACCTTCCCAGCATACTCCTTTGCAAGCTGATCTATTACCGGCGAGAGGACCATGCATGGTCCACACCATTCGGCCCAGAAGTCGACGATGACCAGCCTATTTCTATTTATGGTCTCATCGAAGGTCTCATCTGAAATCTTTATCGGCCCCGACGGAGACTTCATCTTCAGGAGTCTCTCCATCTTCTTGGCTTTTATAGCCTCCAGCTCATCATTCTCCTCCATCGAAATACACCTCAACCAAGCGTAAACCCTTTACGATCATCCTCAGACAGATTTAAAGCCGATGCTTACCGACCTGAATTCTTAAGAGACGGTGTATGGATGGTTGACTGTAGATTTATCTCTGGGATCTGAAAAATCTTTGTTGAGGTTATGTAGATTTCGAGTCTTGGAGGTGGCGGATGGTTGCCTGAGAACTATGAAGGATTCATAATAATAGGTTTGATCCTGATAGTCTTAGGATTCTTTTTGATAATGTTCCCCTTCATCTCGAGACTCATCCCAACAATTGGCAAGCTTCCACCTATAATATGGTGGACATATAGGACAGACAACTTCTACTTCGCCACATCACCGATCCTCATCATAATATCTGTGGTCTCGATACTTCTCTTCATCCTCCAAAGATTCTTCAGATAATCAACCTATGGATGTCACTTGATGGGGACTCTGAGCTGGCCGCAGGGTCTGGTTGGAAGACCTACTGTGCGTGAGGCCGCCCTATACACTGTTGAGGGTGGGGCTGCCAGATGCTTGACCTGCGAGAGGAGGTGCTTGATCCCTTCTGGGAAAGTTGGATACTGCCGGACGAGGATAAATGTTGAGGGTCGACTCTACACCCTTGTCTATGGAGACATATCCTCCATCTCAATAAATCCTATTGAGAAGAAGCCCCTATACCACTTCTGGCCTGGAAGCAGGGCCTTAACGTTCGGCTCATGGGGCTGCAATTTTCCATGTCCATGGTGTCAGAACAGTGAATTGAGTAAACAGCCACCGAACCCCCAGACAGCGAATTACCTCAGCCCGCAAGACCTGCTCGAGACGACTGAATCGAATTTTCAAGGGACCTCCATCAGCTTCAACGAGCCTACATTGATGCTCGAGTATGCCTTGGACCTCTTCCCCCTAGCCAAGAGAATGGGCTTATACAATACCTATGTCTCGAACGGTTACATGACAACCTCAGCTCTATGCAAGTTGAGGGATGCTGGACTCGACGCTGTGAAATTTGACGTCAAGGGTGGCTTTGAATCTGTCAGGAAGTACTGCGACGCCGATGTTGGATTGGTTTGGAGGAATGTGAGGTCTTCCATAAGTATGGGGATGCATGTCGAGGTTGTTGTCCTCCTCATTCCAGGGGTCAATGATGGAGCTGAGATCGTTGCTGAGATTGTCAGGGAGCATCTGAGATACGCTGGCTCCGAGGCACCCCTACACTTCTCAAGATTCTATCCGAGCTATATGATGATGGATCGGGAGGCTACACCTATAGAAACTCTTGAGAGGGCATACTCAATCGCCAAGAGGGAGGGTGTGAGATATGTATATCTAGGTAACTGCCCAGGACACAGGTATGAAAACACTTATTGCCCAAGGTGCGGGGAACTCTTGATTGAACGATATCTTTTCGACATAGTCGATTATAGGCTCGGTTCAGAAAATTCTTGCCCAGCCTGCGGTGAGAATATACATATTACTGGACGGTTCGTAGCCTGAATTTTGGTGTGGGGTGGTCTCCAGTTATGGGTGGGAGAAGCATATTCGAGGAGAGGTGTCTCAGGGTAAAGAAGATGATGGGGTTGAAGGGTATAGACGGCCTATGCTTAACCCCCTCATCCGACATGTACTATCTGACAGGTTTTTGGACAAGCCCCTCTGAGAGGATGACCCTATGTATAATTCCAAGGCTCGGAGAACCGTTGATAGTCACGTCCAGACTATATGAGAGTCAGGTCAAGGCCACATCTTGGATAGAGAGTGTTGAGGTTTGGAGTGAGAGGTTGAGCCAGCAGCTACAGCTCAGGAATCTCTTAAAGAGACTCAGACTCCTCACTGGAAATTTAGCTGTCCCTGAAAGAATGTGGGTGAGCCACTACAAAACCTTACGTGACGCCGCACCCAGGGCAACCTTCACATCCACATCCAAGATTCTCAGTCCTATGAGGATCTTAAAGTCTGATCTTGAGATCAAACTTATGGAGGGAGCAGCTGCAATTGCTGATCGAGCCCTTGACAGAGTCATAGGTGAGGTCAAGCAAGGTGTTAGGGAGGTTGAGCTCGCCGCCAAGGTTGAGTATCTGATGAGGATGGAAGGGTCGGAGGGGGCGCCGTTCGAGACCATAGTAGCCTCAGGCCCAAACAGTGCCCTCCCACATTATGGATGCGGTTCAAGAACCATATGTGGAGGAGATCCCGTCACACTCGATTTTGGTGCCACATACGGCCGGTATTGCTCAGACATAACTAGGACTTTTATTGTAGGGGAATCTGAGTCTAGGGTGGAAGAGGTTTATAGAACAGTCTATAAGGCTCACCAGGAGACTTTGAAGTTTATCAAGCCTGGGGTTGAGGCTGGAGATTTAGACAGGGCGGCTAGAAGGGTCGTCGCGGATGGTGGTTACGGAGAGTATTTCATTCACAGGACAGGCCACGGGGTCGGCTTAGATATTCATGAGCCGCCATACATACAGGTTGGGAGCCACATCAAGTTGAGGCCTGGAATGGTCTTCACCGTTGAGCCTGGAATATATATTCCTGGAATGTTCGGTGTGAGGATAGAGGATGTTGTGGTTGTGACTGAGGATGGGTACCGGCTCCTAACCAAACATCCAAGGGAACTGACCTCTCTATAAAATTTTTTGAATTATTCAGAGTGGGAGAAGCCTGTTAAAGAATATTCTTCAACTCGCTGAGGGCCTTCAAAGTAAGGTCTGGTTTGGCGTCGAAACCCCAGTCCCGGCGGAAGATCAGAATAGTCTTCATTCCAGCCTTTCTGGCGCCCTCAACATCTGCGAAAGGCTTGTCGCCTACATAGACACATTCCTCAGGCTTAACCCCAAGCCTCTCAGCCGCCACCAGAAAAGGCTCAGGGCTAGGCTTAGTCTCCTTTGTATCTTCACCGGCGACGAGGGTTAGATTGAATAAATGTTTGAAAGGCTGAATCTCTATCCTATATCTCTTCATCCCAGGCAGCCTGTCAGAGTCAGATACTAAACCCAGAATATAGCCGCGCCCCTTAAGGTAGAGCAGCACCTCCTCAGTGTCAGGGTAAGGTTTAGCTGCCTGGGCATATGCAAGCCAGTAACTCCTAGTCAACATTTTAATCATACTATGAGGTAGAACCAATCTTGGAGCAAACTTCTCAACAAGAATTGGCCACCACATATCCCTATCATACATGAACCTCTTATTCATCTCATCATCTAATCTCGATAATTCAGAGAGAATATGTTCCTCCTCAACATTGAACCCCTTCTCAGCCAGAAACCCTTTAAGAATTCTACACACCTCAGCATGAGCTCCAATATGACCCTGAAAAGAGTCTATCAACGTCTCATCCAAGTCGAAGAGAACAGCCCTAACCATAGACCACATATCAGCCTTCGACATAACCCCTACCCCAACCTTAAGTTGCATCTCAGCATTAGAGTTCAACCTCTTAAACACTACCTTGAACCTCCGATCACAACATATCACATGACAGTGATACGAAAAATTCAAAAACAGGATAGAAACTGTGAAAGGCAAGGTTATGTTAATAAGAAGAGAAGTATACAAAAGACAATCGCCAACTATTATAGATGGGTCGGTAGTTCAGCTGGGCTAGAACGTCCGCCTTACACGCGGAAGGTCGGGAGTTCAAATCTCCCCCGGCCCACCATGACCTAGATTTAAAAAATGAGTTTTATCGAAAACAAAATTTTGATTCGAACCCTTTAAACTCATCAATCTCCGTTGTGTGCAGACTGGCGCCGGATCGATATTTCACCATCAACCCATCCTTGTAATGCATCTTTCTGTTCGAGCCTCTTTATGCTCGATATTCTGTCGAAATCTTTATCAAATTCTAGGTCTGAGTTTTGCACATGCTTTGTAGCCTCGATCCGGTCACGTATCGATAGGGAAATATATCTGGAGGGATTTGTAGCCTAGCGAAGATGATAGGAACAGTGAAAGCTCAGACGGACTTTTACCATCTATTTCCATGATGAGGAGTATGCTGACGATTATGAAGTCGGTTGTCACACCTTCAATTGCGCCTTTACATACGTGTTCTAAGATATTCTCGCACTCTGCAGCCTG
>Ga0315298_1001216_pt1 | contig 48378 bp, 49 predicted proteins | sample WHS_1_MG_FD_203077 | JGI IMG/M metagenome (GOLD analysis project Ga0315298, IMG submission 203077) | Extremophilic microbial mat communities from Washburn Hot Springs, YNP, Wyoming, USA - WHS_1_MG | ecosystem: Environmental > Aquatic > Thermal springs > Hot (42-90C) | place: USA: Wyoming...
GTTCCAGAAGCTCAAGGCCAAATCGAAGCTCGCGGTGGCGCTGGGGCGGGGGTCGGGCGGGGAGGTGGTGGTGGGTGACCTGGCCCGGATGCCGCATCTGCTGATTGCGGGCGCTACCGGTAGCGGCAAGACGGCCTGTCTGAACTCGATAATCGCCTGCCTGCTGATGCACAATACACCGGATGATGTCCGGTTCGTCATGCTCGACCCGAAGCGGGTCGAGCTGGTGGCCTACAACGCCCTGCCGCACCTGGTGGCGCCGGTGGTGGTTGAGCCGGACAGGGCAGTGGCGGCGCTCCGGTGGCTGGTGCTGGAAATGGACCGCCGCTACCGGCAGTTCGCCGAGGTCGGGGCGAGGAACATTGAGGGCTACAACAGGGACCGGCCGACCGCCGAGCTTATGCCTTATCTGGTCCTGGTGATTGACGAGCTGGCCGACCTGATGATGCACGCCATGGACGAGGTCGAGCACAGCCTCGTCCGGCTGGCCCAGCTGGCCCGGGCGACCGGCATCCACCTGATTGTCGCCACCCAGCGGCCGTCGGTGGATGTCATCACCGGACTCATTAAAGCCAACTTCCCCACCCGCATCAGCTTTGCTGTGACATCGCAGGTGGACTCACGGACTATCCTGGATACCGTCGGTGCCGAGAAGCTGCTGGGACGGGGTGATATGCTCTACATGCCGACCGATGCCGCCAAGCCGAAGCGTCTTCAGGGCAGTTATGTTGGCGAGGCCGAAATCGACCGTCTGGTCTATTTCTGGGGCAACCAGAAGAGACCGGGTACCGTGCCGGTAATCTTCGATGATGTGAAGCCTCAGGCGGCCGAAGCCGGCATCCCGGATGACCCCCTGCTGGACCAGGCCCGCGAGCTTTGCGATAAGCACGGGCAGGTGTCCGCTTCCTACCTCCAGCGCAAGCTGGCCATCGGTTATCCCCGCGCCGCCCGTATCGCCGAAATCCTGCGCGAAGAAAAACGGCGGGAAGAGGGTGAGGGTGGTGGGGATGAGCAGTCGCCCTCCTGACAGTGGCCAGCAGTCCTTGGACCCGTCCCCCATTGTATTGAATAGCCTTCGGGGCCCATTGTAGATAGATTTGCCGCCGGTGATTTAACACTGGTCGTATCTCGGGAGGTGCTTGATGAGATTGTGAGGGCGCTGCGGGAGAAGTTGCCCGACTCCATCGGTTTATTTATAACGTTGCTTATTGGCGCCAGGATTGAGATAGTTGCGTCTCCGAAAGACGATGATGTTACCAGGTGGTCCAAATTTCTGGATATCGGCGATGCCACCGTTCTGGCATCGGCGATAGCTGCCAGGCCTGACTATCTGGTTACCGGAGACAGACATTTCTTTTCCCCTCAGGTTGCCATGAGGTCAGGGCTTCGGATAGTGACGCCAGCGCAGTTATTGCGTATCATAGCGTGACGAACCTCACAGACAAGTCCGTCTGGATATGCCCATAATCCAGCGCAGAAAATTAGCAGGAGGTGGTCGGCAATGGTCAAGCGTGCCGTTTTCGCTCTTGTTGTGATAGTTTCAGTGCTGGTGGTGCTTTCCGGCTGTGTGCTGCCGACGCCGCCGGCGGCCCCGAAACTGCCGGCCGAAATCAGCATCGCCATGGCCAATCCCAAGCCGACTGCCATGGCTACCGCCCTTGCCCATATTGTTACCAAGTACACGCCGATGAAGGCATCCACGGTGAAGGTCGCCGCCAACGCCGAGGCCCTGCAAAAGATACAGAAAGCGGCCTCGGAGAAAGTTGAGCTCACCGGCTGTACGCCCTGCCACCGGGTCGGCACCTGGCTGGTTGCCCAGGGCGCTTATCACGCGGCTGTTTTCCCGACAACCGCGGTGGTGGGGATAATCGATGGCGACAAGGCGCTTCTCCGCCCTATGTTCTGCGGTGCCGGCCCGGACACCACCAATGCCTTCGGCATCCAGACGACTCCGAAGTCGGGCATCAAGACGGTGGCCGACCTCAGGGGCAAGCGTATCTACGCCGAATATACCTCGCTGCTTTTCCTGGCGCCGACGGTGGATGCGATTCTGAAGGCCAATGGTATGACCCGCAACGACGTCCAGTGGCTTAAGTTCACCACCGTTGCCGCCGCTTTCAAGGACCTGGCCGAGGGTAAAGCCGATGCTGTTTTCTATCAAGCGAGCGGGGACTCCGAGACCCTGGCCAAGGGGGCCGGACTGTTCGTGGTGCCGCTGTCGGCGGATACCCAGAAGGCCGTGGCCGCGGCTGGCCTCGGCATTATCGGGACGACCTGGCCGGCCGGCCAGAACGGCAACACGGTGGACACCCCGACAATAGGTATGCCGTACATAGCTTTCGGCTCGGTCCATCTGCCGGAAGAGGCCGGCTACCTGATTACCAAGGCTGTTTTTGAGCACCTGGCGGAGTTCCAGGCGGCGGATAAAGTTAATGCCGGGTTCACCAGAGAGAATGCCCTGCTCCAGTGGGACCTGCCGTACCACACCGGCGCCATAAAATACTATAAGGAAATCGGCCTCTGGAAGCCGGAAATGGACAGCGCCCAGACTTACCTGACCACTAAATGGGCGGCGGCCAGACCCGGTGGTGTTAAGGCCGCCGGCGCCGCGCCCGGCGGCACCAGTACCTCCGGCAACGCGGACATGTCGTGCAATACCTGTAAGAATCCGCCCAAGTAGTCGAAGCTCCGGGCTGATTGTTTTCTGAGGCCTTTTCCGGCGCCGGTCTGTTATACTGAAAATCAGGTCATGCCGCTAACAGGGAGAGGCGTCGGTCCTGCCAGAGCTCTCGCCACCGATTATCAGGATGGCTGTCACGAGAGGGCGGTATAATATATCAGCCTATTCTTGGAGAAGGTTAAAGCCGATGTGCCCTGAAGAAACTTCAATGCGCCTTACCGTGGTTGAGGCCCGGGACATCCCTGAGGCCTGGTGGAGGCTCCTGCGGGAGTGTCTTAACAACGGCTTCGAATACACCATTTCCCACGGCAGTGATGGACTGGTCGGGCGGAAGCGTAAGGAATTCGATTGTGCCGTCATCCACATAACCCAGCCGGGGATTCGTCCCCTGGTGCCGGATGTGCCGCTGGGAGTGCCGCCGCCGACCGATATCGACACCGTGGAAAAGTACACCGCCTCCTATCTGCTCTGTTCCGGCAAACAGCCGAATGAGACTTACACCTATGGTGAGTACATCGAAAGCCAGTACCTTGAAGTCATGGAGATGTACAAGCAGGGCGGCTTCAACACCAACCAGGCCTGCATGATGGTCGGGGACAAGGCCTCAATCAGGCTGAGCGACCCGCCGTGTCTCCGCATCATTGATACCCGTGTCCGCTACGGCAAGCTGCACTGGTTTGTCTATTTCCGGTCATGGGACCTGTGGGGTGGCTTCCCGACCAACATGGGAGGCATCCAGCTTGCCAAAGAGATGATGGCCCAGGAGCTGGGCGTCGGCGACGGCGAAATCTTCGCCTTCAGCAAAGGTCTGCACCTGTACGACGATGCCTGGGAGTATGCCAGACTGGTGACGAGATCGTGACCTATCCTCCGACCCCTTCCCTCACCGGCGGGGGAGTTAAGTATTGAAGGGGTGGGCCCCTTCAGCTACCCCGGGAATCATCACTTCAGGACCTTTTAGAAAGACCCTGATTTAACTGGCTTTCAACCTGCCGGGCAGTAAGGCCGCTGATTCTTAGCAGTTTGTTGCGGCTGGTTTGGCCGTGTTCGATGGCGACGGAGCTTTCAGGGATGCCAAGCAGTCCGGCAAGGTAGCGCACCAGTCCGGCGTTGGCCTTGCCTTCCACCGGCGGTGCCGTCACGCGGATGTGCCAGATTCCTTCCTGAAAGCGCAGCACTTCACTGCGCCTGCCGCCGGGGTGGACACGTACGCTGATCCGTACTGCCTGCGGGATGCTCATGCCGCTATTCTACAATGGCGGGGCCGGACAGTGCCGGACGCCAGATTACTTCCGGGTCTTGCGGTTGGGTGAGAAGTCAAGGTAATATGAGCGTTGAGGCCGCTTATGAAACAGACCTCTCCGCGGGGTGGTGGTTCCGTCAAGCGGGAAGGTGCCGGCAGTGCCTCTGAGGGGGAGCGCATTACCGAAGCCCTGCTTAACCGCAAAGCGGAAGAGTTTCTTCTGGCGGTTGATGCCAGGGGCATTGTGAACTATGCCAGTTCCAAGCTGGCCGGCATCCTTGGCTACAGGGTTGAGGAGCTGGTCGGGCAATCGCTGTTCTCGTTCACCGGCGAGCGCGGCGCCGTCGTTGCCCGGGCCGGCATCGAGAGCGCAAAAGGCGGGGCCAGGGATGTGCGGGACTTCGAGTTCCGCCATAAAAGCGGGGACATGGTATTGGTCAGGCTTGAAGCAGCATCGATCACCGATGAAGAGGGCAACGCCAGCGGGGTGTTGTTCCTGGAGCCGGATGTGGCGGAGCGGCGGCGGGTCGAAGCGGCCCTGCGTGAGGCGGAGAACCGTTACCGCACCCTGTTCGACAACGCCAGCGACGCCATTTTTATCTATGATACGAGGGGGCACTTCGTCGAAGTCAATCAGGTGGCCTGCGAACGGCTCGGTTACAGCCGTGCCAACCTGCTGAAGATGTCAATGGCGGACGTTGAGTCTCCGAAGCTGAGTGTGCCGGTTTCGGAGCGGCTTGAGGAGATACGGAAACGCGGCCGCGTTATATACGAGACCGCTCTTGTCCGCCGCGATGGCGAGGTCATTCCGGTTGAGGTCAACAGCCGTTTCATTGAGTGGGACCGGAACATGGTGGTGCTCAGTGTCGCCAGGGATATTACCGAGCGCAAGCGCGCTGAAGAACTGATGCGATATCAGGCGAGCCTTATAGATAATGTCTCCGACGCCATTTTCTCCTGCGACACGGCATTTCGCATACGAAGCTGGAACAGGGCGGCGGAAAGAATTTACGGCTACAGTGCCGAAGAGGTCATCGGCAGGCCCACCGAGCAAGTCCTCCGCCCGGAATACCCGGCCGGCGGACGCGAGGAGATGATTAAAGAGCTGGCGGCTACCGGGCGCTGGAGGGGAGAAGTTGTTCACCACACCCGCGATGGTTCTACCATTCATGCCCTGGTATCGCGTTCCCTTCTCAGAAACGCTGCTGGCGAGCCCGAGGGATACGTTACCATCAGCCGCGATATCACCGAAATCAAGCTGGCGGAAGAGGCGTTGCTCAAGGAGAAACAGCGGGCGGAGCGGTATCTTCAGGTCGCAGGCGTTATCATTGTCGTCATCTCTACCAATGAGCGAGTAACCCTTATCAATGATAAGGGCTGTCAGGTGCTTGGGTACACCGCGGCGGAAATCATCGGGAAGAACTGGTTCAATACCTTTATCCCCGAGAACCTCCGCGAGGAGTTCCGGGAGGCTTTTCATCGGGTGCTTGCCGGCAGGGCAAGGCTCCGGCAGGACTTCGAGGTGCCAGTTGTAATCAGGTCGGGTGAGGAACGGATAGTGTCATGGCATAATGCCCTGCTTTACGACGAATACGGCCGGCCGACCGGGGTGCTCAGTTCGGGAGAGGATGTCACCGAGCGGCGGCGCGCCGAGGAGGCGCTCAAAGAACTGGACAAGATGAAATCGGAGTTTATTGCCAATATTTCTCACGAATTGCGGACGCCGCTCCATTCGATTGCCGGTTTTAACAAGCTCCTGCTTCAGGACAAGGTCCCCGACCCCGCGACACGGAAAGAGTTCATGACCATTATTGACCAGCAGAGCGCGCAACTCGGCCAGCTAATCGATGACCTGCTGGAAGTGGCGCGGCTTGAGTCGGGGCGTTTCCGGGTGCGACGGGAGCTTATAGCCATAAAAGAGCCTCTCAGCGAGGTGGTCCGTGAGCTTTCGGCGCTGGCTGGTGACAAGGACATCAGCATCACCGAAGAGGTACCGGATGGTCTTCCGGAGGTGGAGGCTGACCGGCAGAGGTTTAAGCAGGTGGTGCGCAATCTGCTTCATAACGCCATCAAGTTCAGCCCGAAAGGCAGTTCCATCGTGGTGAAAGCGGAAGCCGCACCGTCCGAGCTTGTGATTCACATCATCGATCACGGCCCCGGTATTGCGCCCAGAGCGCTGGCGCATCTTTTTGAACGGTTCTATCGTGCCGAGGACTCGCTGACCCGCCAGACCGGCGGCACCGGGCTCGGCCTGTACATCGTGAAACAGATTGTGGAGGCCCACGGCGGGCGCGTCTGGGTGAATAGCAAACTGGGAGAGGGGAGCACCTTCAGCTTTGCCCTGCCGCTGAGTCCACCGGAGTCCCGATAGTGTCCAGACCGCACCGCATCTGGCAGGACGTTTATCAGGTAGGCGGCCCGGGCCTCTCGCACCCCGATGACTGCTCGGTCTACCTGGTCGACGCCGGCGACCTGGTGATGATTGACGCCGGGGCCGGACGGAGCTTTGACCGCCTGGTCGATAATATCAGGAGCCTTGGACTCAGTCCGGAGAAATTGAAGGCCGTTATCGTTACCCATGCCCATATCGACCATGTCGGGGCGCTGGCGCAATTCCGCACCTGTTACCGTGTCGAAATCATCGCCCACGAACTTGACGCGCCGGGGATAGAGACCGGGAAGGGAATCGGCGCCGAGTTTTACCGGGTTGACTATGCTCCATGCGCGGTTGACCGCAGGGTGTCGGGAGCCGGCACCAGCCTGGACATCGGCCGTCACCGTTTCCATCTGGTCCATATACCCGGGCACACTCCGGGGAGCATCGCCGTGTACCTTGATGTCGCCGGCACAAGGGTGCTTTTTGGCCAGGACATCCACGGGCCGTATGTGCCGGAGTGGGGGGCCGAGCCGGCCCGGGCCAAGAAGTCACTGCGTAAGCTTATTGAATTGAAGCCCGATATTCTCTGCGAAGGGCACTTCGGGGTATACCAACCGGCGGAGGTCGCAGAAGACTATATTTTGCAGTACCTTGACCGTCTCTGACGAGGCCATGAGGCTAGGGCCTGCGGGTTGACTCAATCAACGTCTCGTGCTAATATCCCCGGCCAATACCTCGGTATTCTAGGCACTGTCCTGGTGAATGATAAATGAAGGTTGCTGTTGATGCTATGGGAGGGGATCATGCCCCGGCCGATGTGGTCCAGGGGGCTGTGGAAGCTTCCCGGAAGTACAACGTCACGGTGATTCTGGTGGGTCCTGAGAATCGGGTCAAGGCAGAACTGGCAAAGTGCGATGTCTCCGGGGCAAATATCGAAATCGTCCATACTGACCAGTGGCTGGTAGAGGGGGAGCATCCCGCCCTGGCACTCCGGAGCAAGCGCAACGCTTCGATTTTCGTGGCGGCGCGCTTGGTCAGGGAGGGGAAGGCCGATGCGGTGGTGGGTTACGGGCCGACCGGCGGTGTCGTTGCCGCGGCGATGCAGATAATCGGCACGGTTGAAGGGGTCTCGCGTCCGGTAGTTGGCGGTGCCTTCCTTGGATTTGCGCCTGACCTGGTAATGATGGACATGGGCGGCAATGTGGACTGCCGGCCCGACCAGCTACTTGATTTCGCCGTCGTCGGCACCGTCTTTGCCAGGAAGTTTTTCAAAATTGCCAATCCCACGGTAGCCATACTGAGCAACGGCGCTGAAGAAGGCAAGGGAAACGAACTGGTCAGGGAGACGTGGCCGCTGCTCAAGAAAAGCGGCCTCAACTTTGTCGGCGCCGCCGAGGGGAACGATATCCTCTCCGGCAAGGCGAATGTCATCGTCTGTGATGGATTCGTGGGCAATGTCCTGATAAAATTCTGTGAGGCCCTGGGTAAGACGGCCGGAAAGTATGTTGAGGAAAGACTCCGCGGCCGGCTCCCTGAGCCCGAGGTACGTGACATCGCCGATGGTCTTTACCGCGCGACCAATGCCGCAGAAGTCCTCGGCGCTGGCCCGTTCTGGGCGGTGAAGGGTGTTGTCATCAAGGGGCACGGGCGGAGCCGGGCTCCTGAGATTGCCCGGGGCATCGGTCAGGCTAAGCTGACGGTCGAACTCGATGTTGTTGGAGCCCTGCGCGAGGAGCTGGCCCGGGTCAAGCAGCTCGTGAAGTCGCCAGACCCATAAACAGTGAGAGGAGTACAGATGTCTGCGGTCGAAGAAAAAATCAAAGAAATCATCACCGGTATTGTCCACTGCGAGGGTAAGGCGCTGACGCCGACCACCACCTGGAAGGACTTGAAAGCCGACTCGCTGGACCTGGTACAGGTGCTGGTCCAGCTTGAGGAGACCTACGGAATCGAGATTTCCGATACCGATGCCGAGAAGCTCAAGTCGTTCGGTGACCTGGTTGCCTATATCGAAGGCGTCGTTGCCGCCAAGGCCAAGAGTTAGAGGTTGATGATGGCCCCTCCCCGCATCGTTGTCACCGGCGTGGGCGCAGTCACGGCTGTCGGTCTGAATACCGCTGATTTCTGGTCGGCCCTGACAGCGGGCAGGTCAGGCGTGACGTCGATTACCAGGTTCGACGCCTCCACCTATCCATCCAAGCTAGCCGCCGAGGTCAATGGTTTCGACCCCCTGAAATACATGGATGTCAAGCTGGCGGAGCGGACCGGCCCTTATACCCAGTGGGCGATTGCCTCGACAGTGATGGCGATGGAAATGGCCGGGCTGGATATGCAGAAGGAAAGATCAGAGCGCGTAGGCACCGTTATTGCCACCACCGGCGATGTCCATAAAATCGGCGACGAGACCGATGTCCTGAAAGCCCGCGGTCCCCGCCGGATCGACCCTTTATTCATGAACCGTATCTCGGCACACATGGCTCCGGTGCAGGTAGGCAAGTTCATCGGTGCCCGGGGGCCGAATACCAGCATTAACAGCGCCTGCGCCAGCGGCAGCGACGCCATCGGGATGGCTTTCAATCACATGCGCCTCGGCCGGGCAGATGTTATGGTGGCCGGCGGTACCGACACCCTGGTCTCGCCAATCTGCGTGGCCACCATGGGACTGCTCGGTGCCCTTTCCCGGGACGCTGAGCCGGGTAAAGCGCCGCGGCCTTTTGATAAAGACCGCAACGGTATGGTGGTGGGAGAGGGGGCGGGGATGCTGGTGCTGGAGACGCTGGAGCACGCCCGGGCGCGCGGGGCAAGAATACTCTGCGAGATGGCCGGGGCCGGCTGGTCATACGATGCCAGAAACGATACCGCACCTGACCCGGAAGGCGAAGCGCTGGCGATGAAAGCGGCCCTTGATGATGCCGGAATGAAGCCGGAAGAGATTGATTACATCAACGCTCACGGCACCGGTACCAGGCTGAACGATGCTTCCGAGACCAGGGCGCTGAAGCTGGTGCTGGGTGGTCATGCTTACCGGATACCCGTAAGCTCGAACAAGTCGATGATAGGACATCTGGGCGCCGGGGCCGGTGGGGTTGAAGCCGTCGCCTCTGTATTGACCATGGTCAACGGGGTCATTCCGCCGACCATCAACTACGTCACGCCTGACCCGGAGTGCGACCTTGACTATGTACCGAATGTGGCGCGGAAGGCCGAAGTGACCGGCATCATGTCGAACTCATTCGGTATGGGCGGGCAGAACTGCGCCATCATCTTCCGGCGTTTTACCGGCGCATAAGCTACTTGCTTGCCGGACTGGTTTCTCTCGTCAGATACCTCCGGTTGTTGGCTGGTGTATAATTGATTTCGCTCACAACTGAGGGGAGGTGACGCCTTTGGGTATTGAATGGTACCGTGACCTCAGCATTACCTTGATGGGGTTTATCTCCACGCTGGTATTTATCTTCTTTGGGGTGGTTATTTTTCTTATCTACCGTCAGGCCAGGTCAACGGCGGCTTCGGTGAAGGCGGCTTCAAATGCAATTAACGAGACCGTGGGCATGATCCGGGACGAGGTGGTGAGGCCGGTGTTCAAGGTTGCCGCGTTCGTTGAAGGTCTTCGTGAAGGCATCGAAAGGCTGGTGAGCATGTTTCAAAAGCGAGAAGAGCAAGGGGGTGGCAAAAATGTCGGACAGTAGCTCCGGCTCCAGTTTCTTTGCCGGGTTTCTCATCGGGGCGGTGGTCGGTGCGGTTTTAGGAATCATGTTTGCTCCGCGACCCGGCCGGGAGACGCGCGACCTTTGGCGCGACCGGCTCGGGGACGTCAAGCTGAAGGCCATGGATGTGGTTGACGAGATCCGGGATGAGGTTGAGGAGGTGAAGGACAGGGCGCAGTCAGCTCTGGAAGGCCATAAGCCGGGCGAGGGCAAAGCGGCCAAACCGGCCTGAATTCAAGAAAGCGCGCAGGAGCAACCTTTCGCCAGCGCGTCTTTGAAATGGTCTCTCGGAACCGTCCGGCAGCAGTTACACGGGCATATCTGACTAATCCGGCGGAGGCAGACCCTGAACGGTATTAGCGCTTTTTTCAAAAGGCACTGGCACCTGATCACATTTGTTGTCGGCCTCTGCCTCTTTTTCTGGGCTATATGGAAGATGGCCGGTGTTATTCTGCCATTCCTCCTCGGAATTATCATCGCCTACCTGCTCGTCCCGGTGATAGGGTGGCTTGAAAAGAGACTACCCGGCGGCAGGAGGCACCCCGGACTGAAGCGCGCTTCGATTATCGTCGGTATCTATCTGGTCGGCCTGGTCCTGCTCGGTGGCTGGGTGACGTACATGATTGTGGTGGTCGGCAGTTCGTTTGTCGGGCTGGTCGAGGCGGCGCCCCAGTTCTTCGCCGAGGCTATGGAAACCATCGAGCGCTGGCTGGAAGGATGGCGGCAGTCGCTGCCCCTCCAGTTCCAGCAGGAGGTCGAAAGCATCGGCGGCAATGTCGGCGGGGCCATCGGCAGTACCCTTAAGGATATCCTTTTCCGCGGGTTTTCGCTGGTCGGTGCCAGCGCCGGTATGATTCTCGGCTTCATCTCCCTGCCCTTCTTCGTCTTCTTCGTGCTTAAGGACTGGGAGCTTATCCGGGACAGGTTCTACTCGTGGATGTCGCCCTGGGTGGCCGAGCATACCCGGGCAGTAGCGGGAATTATCGACCGTGTCCTGGGACGCTACATCCGCGGCCAGTTCATCATGGCCTGCATTATCTTCGTGCTGGTCTTTGCCATGCTGGAAATACTGAGAGTGCCGTATGCGCCGGCGCTGGCGGCGCTGGCCGGGATGATGGAGTTCGTGCCCCTCCTTGGCGTCTGGATAAGCGCCGGCTCCGGGGTCGCCGTTGGTCTGGCGACCGAGCCGGGCAAAGCCGTCTGGCTGGTACTTGGCTACCTTATCATCCAGCAGATAGAAAATAACGTACTGGTGCCGAGGATTCAGGGCGAAACGCTGAAGCTGCATCCCGCCGCCATTATCGTGGTCGGCGTTGTCAGCGCCTATCTGGCCGGGCTGGTCGGCTTCATCGTCGGCATTCCGCTGGCGGCTACGTTCGTCGAGATTATCCGCTATATCAGTGCCAGCGCCCGGAAACCGCAGGGAGAGGCGGAAGTGGAATCCGGGACGTAGATGGAGCCCGTGGTCTCCGGCCTGTTCCGGAGGTCATTGCGGACGGAGCGATGCAGTCTCGTCAGGATGAGGAGATGTCCAGTTCTTCCAGTATTCCTCCCGCGATTTCGCCCACCACCAGTTGTAGTAGACCGGTGGCCAGCCCAGCAGTGAAGGAGGGTGCCGATTTCAGAGCGGCCGATTTCGCGCATGGCTTCGGCCGCGGCCTTCAGGGTCGGGTAGGTGAACAGAAGCCATTTGAAAGCGTCCTACGGCAGTTCACTGTTCACGAATATCCCACAGATTCTTCATAAATATTATGTTGACAAATGCGATAATCTTTGTTAATATTAAGATTGTATGGTTTCCGCTGGAGGGAGGTACCTGTTATGAGCCGTGGACTTAAGGTTGGTCTAATCGCTGGTGGTATTGTTCTTGTATTGCTGATGGTACTCCAGCCGGTTCTGGGAGCGGTCTTTGGTGGATATGGGGGCTGGGCGAGGGGCGGCTGGAGCATGATGGGTCCGGGGATGATGGGGGGCTTCGGGTTTTTTCCGTTCATGATGCTGGGACCGGTGGTCTTCTGGGGTCTTGTCATCTGGGGAATAGTGGTGCTTGTCAGGCATTATTCCCGGACCTCGGTGTCCGCTGGTTCGGCGCTCGAAATCCTGAAACAGCGCTACGCTAAGGGTGAGATAAGTAAGGAAGAGTTTGATGCCAGGAAGAAGGACCTGGCCTGAGAGAGGCGGCTTTTCTGGCCCGTAGGTTCTCACATAGGCCTTGAGCGGCATTGTTATTAATATCGACCCGGTGCTCTTCCGTGCTGGTGCGCTGGAAGTCAGATGGTATGGCATAGCCATTGCTGCGGCCATCGCTGTAGCCGTGGCGGTGGCTCTGCGTGAGGCAAAGCGGTCGAGTCTCCCTTCTGCGGAGATTATTGGCGTCACGCCGCGGCTCTTGCTTGGCGGTATCATCGGCGCCAGACTCTTCCACGTGATTGACCGCTGGCAGTAGTACGCCGCTAACCCTGGCAACATCGTTATGCTCCAGCAGGGCGGCCTGGCGATATGGGGGGCGGTCGTTGGGGGAGGCGTTGCTCTCCTGGTCTGCTGCCTGAAGCGGCGGCTTCCGGTGATGCTTTTTGCTGATGTCCTGGTGCCGGCGTTGCTCGCGGCGCAGATAGTAGGCCGGTTCGGATGCATCGTCAATGGTGGTGCATGGGGTGGGCTGACTTCCCTGCCGTGGGGATTTTATCTATGTCCACCGGGATGCCATGGTCCCGGCGGCGCTGGTCGGTGTCCCAACTCACCCCTACCCCGTTTACGAAATGCTCTGGAACGGTGCTATCCTCGGGGCACTTCTGGCTTTGAGGGACCGCATCGGGAGGCCGGGACTGCTCTTCGCCATTTATCTGGTCCTGTACGCGGTGGGCCGCTTCGCGCTTTCCTTTGTCCGTCAGGAGACTGAATTCTGGCTCGGCCTCCAGCAGGCGCAGTGGGTGGCAGTTGGTATTCTGGCGGTATCAATCGGCGCGGTTCTGGTTCTTGCCGGGCAGAAAACAGGGGCGCTGCCGCGTCAAGTTGCCATCTATGCTGGTTCTAGTTCGAGGCTGATATCGAGCGCCCTGGCCGAGTGGGTAATAGCGCCGATAGAGACGAAGTCAACGCCGGTTTCAGCCACGGCGCGGACGCGGTCGAGCGTCATTCCGCCGGAAGCTTCAATGAACGCCCTGCCTTCTACTGCCTTTACTGCGCGGCGCATCTCGGTCAGGCTCATGTTATCGAGCATTATAATGTCGGCACCGGATTTTGCCGCTATGACAGCATCGGTGGTGTTAGTGACCTCTATCTCAATTTTGAGCCGGCGCCGGTTCGTCTCACGCGCCCGGGCGATGATTTCCTTGAGGTCTAACCCCTGATCCTTCAGGGCCGCAATGTGGTTGTCCTTGATAAGAATGGCATCGCCGAGGTTGAAGCGGTGGTTGGTGCCGCCACCCATGCGGACGGCGTATTTCTCCAGTGCCCGCATGCCCGGTGTTGTTTTACGGGTATCGAGAATTTTGACCGGTAGTCCCCTGACCGCCTCCACGTATTTAGCAGTCTCGGTGGCCACGCCACTGAGCCGCTGGAGAAAGTTGAGGGCGGTACGCTCCGCCTTCAAGATGCCCGCATAAGGTCCGCTGACCGTGGCGGCGATGTCGCCGGGCTTTACCTTGCTTCCGTCAGGAATGAGCACCTTGAGCCTTATTTTCGGGTCCACCCGGCGGAAAACGTCAGCCGCGACCTTGAGGCCGGCGATGACGCCGGGGCTCTTGACCAGTAGAGCACCCCGGCCCTTCCGGTCCGGCGGTATCAGGGCATCGGTGGTGGCGTCGCCGTCGCCGAGGTCCTCGGCAAGAGCCAGGTCGATAATGTCTTTCATCGCTTCACCATCACCCTTGCCCTCCCAATAGAGAGGGGACAACGTGCTACTTATCTTTTCGGAAGACTATATGCTTCTGCCAGGCCGGCACCGGCTCCGGGAAATCGGTGCGGAAATGGGCACCGCGGCTCTCCTGACGGATCAGCGCCGCCTCGGTCACCAGACGTGCGTTCAACACCAGGTTGTTGAGTTCGTAGGAGGGGCGGTCTACCGGTGGTGGTAGGACCTCCTCCCATGTTGAAAGGATGGCCGCGGCTTCGCTAAGGCTCTGGCCGGACCGGATGATACCGACCTTGTCCCACATGAGGGACTGAAGGCCGAGCAGGCTTAGGTGTGGCGCCTGTGACGACCGGGCCCTGCGGTTCAGGCGATATGTGTCATGCGAATCCGGTGTCGGGGTGTTCTTAGCGTTGTTCCGGGTGCGGTCAACAATGCGCTTGCTGAAGACGATGGTTTCAAGCAGTGAATTTGAGGCCAGCCGGTTGGCGCCGTGGACGCCGGTGCAGGCGGTCTCGCCGGCGGCGAAAAGCCCGGCGATGTTAGTCTCGCCCCAGGTGTTGACCCTGACGCCGCCCATGATGTAATGCGCTGCCGGGGCAACCGGTATCAGCCCGCGGGTGATATCAATGCCATGGTCGAGACAGAATCGGTAGATATGAGGGAACCTGGTGGTCACCAGTTGTGGGGGCAAATGGGTGACATCGAGGAAGACGCGGTCGCTCCCGGTGTTTCGCATCTCGTAGATGATGCTCCGGGCAACGACATCCCGCGGCGCCAGTTCGGCTTCGGGGGCGTATTCCGGCATGAAGCGTTTGCCTTCGGCATTGCGCAGAAGGCCACCTTCGCCACGGACCGCCTCGGATATCAGGAAAGGATGGACGCCCGGCAGGCGGATGGCGGTAGGATGGAACTGGATGAACTCGATATCGCTGATTTCGGCCCCGGCGCGGTAGGCGAGCGCAATGCCGTCGCCGGTAGCGACGTCCTGATTGGTGGTGTATTTGAAGAGTTTGCCGGCACCGCCGGAGGCCAGTATCAAAAAGCGGCAGGCGTACTCGTCGGAAGTGCCGGTGCGGCAGTCGAGGGTGCGGATGCCGGCGGCCCGTTTGCCATCCAGGACGATTTCGGTAGCGAGTGTGTATTCCAGGACCCGGATACGCGATTGCCTGACCTGCCGGCTCAGGGTGACTTCAATGTACTCGCCGGTGGCATCGCCGCCGGCGTGGAGGACGCGGGGCACGCTGTGTGCCGCCTCTTTGGTAAGGGCGATAGCGCCGTCCAGCGTGTCGAACGGCACGCCGAACCTGATAAGGTCGGCGATGCGGTCCGGTGCTTCCTCGACCAGGATGCGGACCGCCTCGGGGTCGCACAGTCCGGCGCCGGCGGCGATGGTGTCTCTATAATGCAGTTCGGCTGAATCGTTCTCGCCGATGGCGGCGGCAATACCGCCCTGGGCATATCGGGTATTGGTGTCCTCAACACTGCCTTTGGTCAGTATCAGCACCGAGCCGTGCTCTCTGGCTTGAAGGGCGGCATAAAGACCGGCAATGCCGCTGCCGATAATAATGTAGTCGTAGCTGTTCATGGTTATGCCTAGGTAACCGCCAGCATCCGGTCAAGAGCCTCTTTCGCCCTCAACCGGATGTCTTCCGGGACTGTAATGGTGTTGCGGAGGTTCTCCATGACGTTAATGACATTTTCCAGCCGGGTCTTCTTCATGTTGGGACAGATGAGACTGCTGGAGAGCAGGTAAAAGGTCTTGCCCGGATTCTCCTTCTGCAGACGGTGGAGGATGCCCTCTTCGGTGCCGATAATGAAAGTCGTAGCCGGACTTTCTCTGGCGTAGCGAAGGATCTGTGAGGTGCTGAGAACAGCATCGGCCAGCCGGGCGACTTCGATGTCCACCTCGGGATGGACGAGCATTTTGGCGTCGGGGTAGCGCTGACGCGCCGCCATGGCCTCGGCCGCTTTAACCTGGGCGTGGGTGATGCAGAAGCCGGGATAAAGCACCATCTTCTTGCTCGTTCTGGTCGAAATCCAGCGGCCGAGGTTCTGGTCGGGGACGAAAAGGACCTCATCGGACGGGACGGACTCGACCACCTTCAGCCCGTTGGCTGACGTACAGCAAATGTAACTCTCTGCCTTGATGGCGGCCATGGTATTCACGTATGAAACGACCAGCGCTTTGGGGTATCTGGCTTTCCACTCGCGCAGGTCGTCGATATCAATCATCTGGGCCATGGGACAGCAGGCTGTAGCGTGGGCCAGCAGGACGGTCGCCGATGGATTCAGGATTTTAGCCGTTTCGGCCATGAAGTCGACACCGCAGAAAACAATGGTCTCGGCTTTTTGGGCGGCGCAGATGCGGGCCAGTTCCAGCGAGTCGCCGACGAAATCGGCGATGTCCTGCACCTCGGGGCGCTGGTAGTTGTGGGCAACGATGACGGCACCCAGCTTCTTCTTGAGTTCGGAAATGCGCTGGCGCAGGGGAGCTATTTCAGCTTCGGAACGGCCCGTTACCATAGTGGAATGATAGTCCAGAGCGGGAGGATTTATCAACCCTCCTGCAATTTCCCGCTGAGGTGCCACGGGCCGGTGTTGGTGATTTCAATATTGACCAGTCTGCCGAAGCAGTCGGTTTCGCTGGGGAAGAACACCAGCTTGTTGGTGCGGGTGCGGCCACACCACTTGCCGGACTTTTTCCCTTCGACCAGGACTTCGACCGGCCTGCCGAGCAGGCCGGCGTTAATCGCGGTGGCAATTTGTGTCTGGAGCTCTTCGACCGCTCTATGCCGGGCCTCTTTTACCCCGTGCGGGACGCTGTCTTCATAGTGGCGTGCCGCCAGTGTCTCCGGCCGCGGCGAATACATGGCGCAGAAGACGCTGTCGAAGCGGAGCTCGCGCACCAGGTCGAGTGTGTGCTGGAACTGCTCCTCGGTCTCGCCGGGGAAGCCGACGATGAGGTCGGTGCTCACGGCAATGCCCGGCACCATGGTTCGAATGCGGGAGACCAGCTCCCGGTAGTGCTCGATAGTGTACCCGCGACGCATGGCCTTAAGGATATCATTATCGCCGGACTGCGCCGGCAGGTTGATTTGCTCGCAGACCTTGTCCAGCCCGGCCATGGCTTCGATGAGACGGTCGCTCATGTCTTTGGGGTGGTTGGTCAGGAAGCGGATGCGCCACAGGCCGTCGATGCCGTTGATTTTTCCGAGCAGACTGGCGAGGTCCGGCTTGCCGGGCAGGTCATGGCCGTAGGAGTCGACGTTCTGGCCGACCAGAGTTACTTCCCTTACACCGCGCCGTACCAGACGTTCGACCTCGCAGATGATTTCGTCGGGCGGACGGCTCTTTTCCCGTCCGCGCCGGAAGGGGACAATACAGTAGGAGCAAAAATTGTCACAGCCCTGGATAATGGGTACGTAGGCGGTGACATCGGCCGGCGGTGACAGCAGATTCGGAGCCGCGCCTTTGCCGCTGCCCGCGATCCACTGACGCAAGGCTTCGATTTGCCCCGGCTTGAAAAACAGGTCAACCTGCGGGTAGCGCTTCTTCAGGTCGTCGGGGTGCGAGTCAACGAAACAGCCGGTGACCATGACCTTTTGCCCCGGCTTCTTGATGCCCTTGAGGTAGCTCAGGGTGCCGGTGACCTTGCGCTCGGCACTCTGCCGGACGACGCAGGTGTTGAGGATGACCAGGTCGGCTTCATCGGGTCTGGCCGCCGGCGCATAGCCGAGTGATTCAAGGTAGTCGGAGATTTCCCGGGTCTCCGCCTTATTCATCTGACAGCCAATGGTCCAGACGTGGTATTTGGGCATAGCGGCCAATTATAGTGGATCGGGTGCAATGGATGCAGGGCTGAGAATGATGGGATGCTGGGGCTGCAGTATTACATGGCGGAGGGAACGGGATTCGAACCCGTGACACGAGTTTTAACCTCGTGTAACCGCTTAGCAGGCGGCCGCACTAGACCACTATGCGATCCCTCCAACCGTCACAACCGGAAGCGGCTCGTGGTGAGAATTAGATTATATGACAGGGGAATGGGTCTTTCAAGGCAACAGGCTGTCATGGTTACTGTGAAATCGGGACTCATTGAGGAGATGTTTTTAGGGGCTGTTCAACGGTTTGTTAGATTGCCTTGCTTCTTCTTATGAAATAGAATCACTGGCAGGATGGCACGGCATTTTCCAGAGGTTGATGTTATCGTCATCGGTGCGGGCGGCGCCGGGCTAGTTGCCGCGATGACTGCGGCTGGTGAAGGTGCGCGCGTCCTGCACTGTGAAAAGACGTCGCGTATCGGTGGGTGCTGGCTCCCGGGAATTGGTAATGCCGGCAGTCTTTCCGGTGCCCAGACTCTGGTCCAGTTCGATTGCGGAGTTTTCGAAGATTCACCCGACCGCTTCTATGCCGACTGTATGCGCGACCCGCGGGCGATGTCGGTGTGCGATGCCGAAATACTGAAGTTCTATTGCCGCCACGCGGGCTTGGCGGTTGACTGGCTGGACAGATTGGGTGTCTTCAAGAAGCGCGGTCGTAAAGCCGGTAAGGGTCTTTTTGGCGAGGAATGGACAGTCCTGAGAAGCTATTACATGGATCATGACTTTCTGGAAGCGGTACTGGCAGTCTACGGGCAGTATGTTGCCGGGGATGAAATAAGGCTCATGTTGAAAACGGAGGTCAAATCGCTATTGATGGACCGCGGGCGGGTTGCTGGGGTGGTGGTCGAAACTGACGGCGCCACCCGGACCATTAAAGCGGGGGCGGTAGTTGTATGTACGGGCGGTTTTGCCGCTGATGTTGATAAGGTGCGCCTTTATAACCTGCCCGGGGTAGATATCATTACTACCGCAGCCATGCCGTTTGCTACCGGGGACGGTTTAAGGATGTGTCGGGAAATCGGCGCCGGCATAGTCAATATGGGTGCCACTATGGTTATGGGGCCGTTTTTGAGCGGCGTTCCCGACCCGGAACGGCCGGGTAAGGAACTGGGTATCGTCAATATTGCCTGCCCGGGCGTGTTGCTGGTGGACTTGAGCGGGCGGCGCTTCATCAACGAAGACTGCGGCCGGCTGAGCCCGAAGTTGCGGGAAGCGTTAGTACACCGTCCCAATGGCGCCACTTTCGCCATTTTCGACCACGCTGTATTGCTTGGAGAGGGGCCTGTTATTATGGGGCGTTCCGGAGAATGGGTCGAGGAACAGGCTGTGAAGGGACGTGTCATCAAGAGGGCGGAGACGGTGCGGGAACTTGCCCGTCTGTTGCGTCTGGACGAATCAGTGCTGGTAAATACGGTGGAGAGCTGGAACCGAGAGGTTGAGTATGGCTGTGATGGTGAGTTCGGCAGGAGTGGTCCGCTGCGTCGGCTGACAACACCGCCTTATTATGCTGTCCCCCTGGGGCTCAGGGTTGTCGCTTCGAGCGGCGGCCCGCTGACTACGACCCGGCAGGAGGTGGTTGGGGAGAGCGGTCGTGTGATACCCGGGGTGTTTGCCGCCGGAGAAGTGACCGGTTATCATGGTTACGGTACCGGCATGTTCAATACCGGGTGTGTCGTATTCGGCAAACAGGCTGGCCGGATGGCGGCGCGTGAGGCTCTCGGATTGGGTCCGAAGTCATCAGATTGATATATATAGGCCTCTAGTGAATAGACGGCATTTGTCACGTAAGTTCTGAATACCGGCACATTCTGTCGGCATTGTGTATTTATCCCTCTATTGACATTTTAAAACATATTATGATAATATCTTATATAGTGAGGCATTTTAGTTTTACGCAGATTAGGCCGCAGCGTCTGACAGATGGTGTTCGAAACAGGCTAATATCGCATATTGTCTCTGGCAATTACGCAGTTGGCACTCGTCTGCCAGATGAAGAAAGTCTGGCTAATCAATTTGGCGTCAGCCTGATAGTCATTAAGCAGGCTCTGAGTGCTCTCGAAGCATTAGGGCTCATTGTCAAGAAGCGGGGTAGGAAGGGAGGTTTATTTGTTGGGGAACCCGGAATCGGCCCGGTGAAAATTCTTCTAAAAGGTTACCTTGGTTCTCAGAAATTCACTAGATCTCACTTCCAGGAATTGAGGTCGATAATTGAACCGGTTACGGCTAGGCTGGCAGCTCTTCGTGCCGATGAGTCCCTATTGCTGAGACTTAGAAAGAATGTTAAGAAGCAAGCTGTCGAAGAGAAAGCAATGAGACAAAGGCCTTCTCGAAAACGGTATTTGGACATGCAGGTGTATATCAACGATTTTCACCGCTTGATTGCGGAGGCTTCAGGTAATCCCTTACTGATACTCGTGGTTGATTATTTAATGGATGCCCTTACGGCAATTGCCTCTAATCTATATGTGGATTACTCGGCTGAGGTCGGGCAGAAAATAGTACAGGAACACCAGAAAATCTTGTCGGTAATTGCCCGTGGCGATGCTGATACATCTGAAAGACTTATGGTGAAACACATCGGCTGGGCCGGAGAGGAGCTTGGCATACTCGAGCGCCGCAGAGAAATTTTGAAGGGCGAAAAATGATCGATAGTGGCTAATGATAATTCCCGCGGCCGGAAGAGCATTCTTCGCTTTAAGGAGGGTATGACTATGAATAAAACCTCAAAGCTTCCGAAACAGGCTCCTCCTGACCCGCGTATTATACAAAGGGTCAATATAGATACCAACCGTAAGCCCGACCGCAGGCTTAGACTGCTTAACGGTAACGTCTATCTTTACCCGGGTACTACAAGAATGCCAAGCAGTTTTGCTGCAGTAGAGCATTTCGCTCCTGGGGAGACTGTGTACTGGTGCTTTATGGGAGATGAGTGGCAATATGTTCTTAAAGGAGAGGCAGACATTACCTATTCGCTTGCTGCTACCATGCATACTGAGGAAAGGGAAATACATGTCGGTCCGGGTGACTTATACGCTATACCGGCCGGAGCCCGCCTCAGGTGGAAAGTAACCTCAAAAGAGCCCTTCATGCATTTATGTGTTGTTGTGCTTCTATCCGCTCCTAGAAGTGAGGAGCTGTACCACGTGGCTCCCGGTGCTCTTGAGTATCTTTAGTGCCTGAATCGGTCTTGCTGTAAGGGGGTGAATATCGACAGACGAAGTTTCTACAAATGACGGTTTACCAGAAGTCCTAAAGTGAAGGAGGGAAAGAGTGAGTAGGAAACTGTTTCCGGCGGTTGTTTTGGTTTTGTTTATGATCTCGATCGTATTAGCGTCGTGTACCAGTCAACCCCAGACAGTATCGTCGTCAGCGGTACCGGCCCAGAAGGTCTACAACTTCCGTATGCCTTGTTTTATACCTGCGGCGGGCGAGAACTGGCAAGGTTTCTATCAGGCTTTTGCTGACCGGGTGAAATCGGCTACGGGGGGCAGGATAAATATCAAACTTTATGGTTCTGGTGAAATCGTGCCGGTGATGGAAATGTGGGATGCCGTATCCAAAGGTGTTGTGGAGATGGCGTGGTCTTTCGGTTCTTACTGGGTCGGAAAGACACCTCTGGCCGGTGTATCAACCGGATTGCCCGGTACCTGTGTCGATTTCCGTGATGCACATGCTCATAAGTACTATAACGGTGTTTTTGAAATTATCCAGCAGGAATACGCCAAACATAACATCTACCTTCTGAACTGTTTGCCCACGACCGAAGGGGTAATTTTTACCAAATTCCCGGTTAGATCCGTCGATGACTTGAAAGGTAAGAAAGTCCGTGCGACCGGATTTGAAGGTGAGGTAGCAGCTGCTCTGGGTATGTCGGTAGTCTCTTTGCCAGTAGCTGAAGTGGTGCAGGCGCTGGAATCCGGTGCTATCGATGCCGTGATAATGGGTGGTTATGCCACGGGCAAAGTATACGGGACTGGCAAACCGACCGGGAATGTGGTAAGTCCGCCGATAAACGAAGGATCAGGTGAAGAACTCATAATGAATCTTGATGTGTGGAAGAGCTTACCGGAGGACCTTCAAACAACCCTGACCGCTGTTGCCCGATGGACGGCTCTCGATAGAGTCGGCTTCAGTGCAGTTATTGCCGCTAGGGACCTCAAATGGATGAAGGACACCTGGGGACTCAAGGAATGGCGTTTACCACAGAGCGATATCGTCAAAATTAATGCCACTGCTATCGGTATCTATGAAAAGACCGCAGCCAAAGACCCCGCTTTCGCCAAGGCTCTTGGTTTGATAAAGGACTACATGGTAATGAAAGGCTATCTGTAATCTCAGTCTAGGTCTGAGCCAGTGAACCGGGGACAGTGCTATCCAATGACTCACTGTCCCCGGTTTTCAGGAAGCAACTTATGAGACGATGGGATTGTGTAATCGACCTGATAAGTATATGGTCGGGCAGAATATCAGCCTATTTGCTCATTCCAGGAACTCTGGTCCTAGTGTACGAAGTCACAATGAGATACCTGTTTCAGGCACCGACAATATGGGCACACGGTGTCAGCCAGCGTATTTTTGCGGTCTATCTGATGATTGGGGCTGCTTACGTACTTCAGCAGAAGGGTCATATCCGGATGGACATGCTGTATAACCGTTTTTCACCCCGCATCCAGGCAATAGTCGACCTGATAGCGTCACCCCTCATTTTCATTATTGTCTTTACGCTACTCTGGTTCGGCAGTAATTTCTTTCTACGTTCCTTTACAATAATGGAAGTAGACGAGACGCCCCTGCACGGTGCGGTATGGCCGGTGAAGTTCTTCGTGCCGGTTACCGGTTTTTTGCTTCTCCTTCAGGCAGTAGTCGATTTCTATCGTAGCTTTAAAACAGCGATATTAAGGCGAAAACAATGAGCCCTGAACTGGTAACTATCGTAATGTTTGGGGCCCTTGTTGTGCTGATTATTATCGGTGTTCCGCTGGCATGGGCGCTCTCAGGGATTGCCCTTTTCATGACTTTGTTTATGTGGAACTTTGGTGCTCTTTATATCTATATAAGCCAGGTTTTCGGTTCATCCTGGAATGTTCTGTTTATTGCTCTTCCGCTTTTCATCGGTATGGGTGTGGTGCTGGAACGCTCCGGGATTGCTGATGCTCTTTTTGAGGCCATGTATCGATGGTCGGGTCCGCTGCGTGGCGGCCTTGCTATCGGTACGGTCGGTATCTGTACCGTTTTTGCCGCGATGTGCGGAGTAGCAGGCGCTGCCTGCATCGCCATGGGGATGATTGCTCTGCCGGCCATGCGTAAGCGGGGCTATGATAAATATCTCGCCATGGGCAGTATTGCCGCTCCGGCTACCCTGGGCATTCTAATACCGCCGAGTGTAGTTATGATATTCCTTGGAATTATTGGCGAAGTGTCTGTCAGCCGGCTTTTCATTGCTGGTTTAATACCTGGTTTGGTGCTGGCCGGTCTATTTTGCTTGTACATTGTTATTGTTGGGTTGGTGCGACCGAAAGCATGCCCTTCAATTCAAGAGCATTTTACGTGGAAACAGAAGCTAATATCACTTAAATCCCTGCTTCTGCCAATACTGATTATTTTTTCCGTACTCGGTTCGATTTTTAGCGGCGCAGCAACTCCTACCGAAGCAGCGGCGGTAGGTCTGTTTACGGTTTTTATTGCAGCAGCTGCAAACCGGCGCTTGAACTTGAATTTGGTTAAGGAGTCCACTCTGATAACATTCAGGATTTGTGGTATGGCATTATGGATAGCCTTTGGGGCTATAGCCTTTGCATCCACCTATAGTGCGCTGGGTGGTCCTACATTCGTACGTGAGTTATTACTCGGTCTAAACTTGCCACCATTGCTGATTCTAACTGGCATTCTTGTTATTGTTCTTGTGTTGGGTATGTTCATTGACCCTGGAGGTATTATCTGGATTGTCGGTCCTCTGTCTTATAATATTATTAAGGCACTGGGGTATGATGGCATCTGGTTCAGTGTTTTGCTGATCATTGGAATAATGGTCGGCTATGTATCGCCTCCATTCGGCTACAACCTCTTCTACTTAAAAGCAATTGTGCCGCCGGATATAACTCTGGGGGATATTTATAGGTCGGTTATTCCTTTCATATTCCTGATGATTGTGGGGCTTGCCTTGATGATCGCTTTCCCGCAAATTGTCCTCTGGTTGCCGGACAAGTTAGGGCGTTAGGATTATAGAGGACATGGCGTTCCCCCGAATTTATCAAGTGTCCATAGCTACCGGCGATATTAATCGTTCGCTCGCCTTTTTCCGTGATTATGTAGGTATGGACATAATTGGGGATAGGTACATTACCTATGGTGAGCTGGGGCAACTGTGGGACTTGCCGTCTGGTACGACTGCCCGTTCCGTACTACTTCGTCAGCGTCAGTGCTCCACCTTGTTAGAAGTGCTGCAGTTCCATTCCGGGACATCTCGAACTATAAGGGATGGCGCGAACAACTGGGACTACGGTATCTTCAATCTGGGTTTTGTTGTCGAGAACCTTGATTCAATATACAAAGAGCTCATATCTCTTGGACATAAAGCTTTTTCATCTCCGGTTATCTATGCTCCGATGGGCAACGAGGTCAAGGAAGTCATCATAATGACTCCCGATGATGTGCCTGTCGTCCATCTTGATAGAATGACTCAAAACTATACCGAAGGGAAGGCTCGGTACATAAGGCTGAACCATTCCCTAGTCATTGTCGAGGATGCTGAGCGCACGGCCAATTTCTACCGCGAAGTTATAGGGCTCAGGGAAACGAGGCGAGAAAGGCTTACAGGGGGCGCTGTTGATACAGTGCTTGCCTTGCCGGCAGGGACTGAATCAAGGTTGCATTTTGTGGCTGGAAGTGACCCCGATCAACTTTACCTGATTCTCATGGAGCTTTCAGTTAAGGGCACTTCGCTGGCGCCTGTGGCGCGTCCGCCGAACCGGGGTATTTTTTCGATTACCTTTGAAGTAGCTGATATCGTGGAAACGCTGAAGCGAGCGGAGTCGTGGGGTATAGTACCTGACGCCGGCCCGCACCTATTATCAGGTGACAGACACGGGAAGGTGGAAACGGCGGTTCTAAGATGCCCTGGCGGTGTGCTCCTAGAACTTATCAAGCGGTGAAGATGGCCTGGTAGGTAGTGCCTTCTACCAAGTATTCCCAAAGTATAGCATCACCGATTTTCAGGTGTGTCGGTATCGGTTTCCCTCTGATTACTTAGTACTTTACTTACGGTGTTTTCAACGCCGTAATGGTATTTTCACGGGAATTCATCGTTACTGACTCCAGTGCAGTAACACCAGGTATGGCCCAGGCCAGCAGGGCAACGCCTGTGAGCAGCACCACCGAACCGAAGACCATCAGCGGTGTTTCGAAGACGTAGACGAGGTTGTTGCCATCGATGGTGTGCGATTCGGCGGCCCAGAAAGGCGTGGTCATGGCGATGATGCCGGTGACGATGGCTGTAACACCGCCGGTCATGGCTCCGCTCCCCTTCGACTTCCACGGCCCGCTCATGGTGGCCCGCTCCTTAATGCCCGGTATCAGCAGTATCAGGAAGAAGACCAGGGTCAGCATGGTGATATAGAAGCGCATGTTGGTCGGCGGCGTCTGGAAAAAGGAAACGCCTTTCAGAGTGCTGGTATAGAACATCTGGAGGGCGGAAGCGGCGAGACCGATAATGAGTGTGCCTACCGCGCCCCAGTAAGCCCACCTGTCGCCTTTCACCAGGGCATAGACGACGATAGCGCCGATAAGGGCAGTAAAGACGCCGACATAAACGAAGTTCTGATAAACAGGCATGAATGGTACGAACGCGGCGAACGCCGGGCCGTACATCGGGGCGTTCCAGGCGACGCAGGCGGTGCCGACGCCGCCCAGAAGTGTGAACACCGTCGCCATGCCCATGAGGACGATAGCCACAATGCGCAGTACCATGCCAGTTCTCGACTTCATATTATCAACCTCCTGCGGGTTTAATGACGGTACTTACAGCTAAGCGCCGGCGGCAATGACCGCCGTCGAAGCCAGCATGTAGACCGAAGCCATCTTGAAAAGGGCAAAGTTCAGCTTCGGTGAAGCCTTGATAACGGTGACCAGAGCAAAGGTGATGAGCACCGCGCCGAGGCCGGATACGGCGTAGAGAGATCCCCATCGGATGCCGATGAGCCAGCCCGAAGCCAGCATGGCCAGTGCTGCCAGGCAGGTGGAAACGGCGATAACCAGCCGCGCCACCTTTACCCCGTAGATGTTGGGTATTACCGGTACTTCGGCATTCTTATAATCATCGGCATACTTGATGCTGAAGGTGACGATGTGCGTCGGTATCCAGAAGAGCACCGCCGCAGCTAAGGTCAGCCCGGCCGGGTCGATTTGTCCTATACCGAGGACACGGCCGGCCAGGATGGGCATACCACCGGCCAGCCCGCCCCAGACAATTGACCAAGGCGTCCGGCGCTTGAGCCACAGAGTATAGATAACCACGTCGAAAAAGACCCCGGCCAAGACGATGGCGCCGTAAAGCGGACTCATCACAAAGGCCCAGGCAATACCAGCAAATGACAGTACCAGCCCTACGGTCAATGTTTCCCGGATGGAAACCTGTCTGGAAGGCAGAGGTCGTCGGCAGGTGCGGGACATGTTGAAGTCGATGTCGCGGTCGTAGACCATATTTAGCACGGTACTGCCGGCGATAGCCAGAAAGAGGCTCGAGGCCATGGCGAGTATGGTCTGCCAGGAGAAGACGGGACAGCGGGCGCTCAGGTAGCCGGCGATGCCGGTTGCCAGCAGCAGGGCAGTTTGCAGGCTCTTGGTCAGGGTCCAGTAAACTTTAAGCCTTCCCCAGAACCACACCGGCATAGAGTAAACAGCCATAGTTATTTCTTTACGTCCCGGGCGGCGCGGAAGCCGATGCTCGGGCCAAAGTAGTCGGGCCGGACGCTGTTCCGCGTCCAGACGCGCAGGTTGTAGCCGTAGTCGGCGTGACTGCCGCCCCGAAGGTAGCGGTAGTGTACGCCTTTGTAAATGTCCGCTGTCCACTGCCAGACGTTGCCGGCCATATCGTACAAGCCGTAAGGGCTTGGGGAGTTGACGGTAGCGAACCCATCGTAGGTCTTGCCGTTGTAGAAGCCGACCGGCGTGGTATTGCCGATAGCGCCGATGCCTTTCTCGAAGGGGTCATGGCTGTTGTAGTAGTTGGCATTGGCCGGGGTGATGCCGTTGCCCCAGGGGAAAGGCCGTGCGTCGGTGCCGCGGGCGGCCTTTTCCCATTCGACTTCGGTGGGGAGACGCCCTCCGATGGACTCGCAGTACGCCTTAGCGCCGAACCAGGTGACTGTGGTCACCGGGTGGTTCTCATAGCCCGGCTTAACGGTGAAGGTCCTGCCGTCGAAGGTCAGCCGCGAGTCGTGGTCGTTGAGCGGGAAATAGGGGTAGTCGCCGGCGTCGATTCTCATCTCGTGCCGATAGCCGTGAAACAGGTCGCCGGGGTAGTAGCCAGCAACGAAGTTTCCGGCGATTTTTACCCTGCCTGCCGCCAGCGCTGAGTTGAGGTACTGGGCAAACTGGGTGTTGGTTACCGGTGTCACCATGATTTCGTAGTCATAGTTGACGGCGGTCCTGTGCCCGTGCCGGCCCATAAGGAAGTCGCCCGCGGGCACCCGCACCCACGAAGACGGGTCGACACCGGTGTCGAAGCGCGGTAGAGTAACCGCCGCCGGAGCGGCGCATCCGAGTGCCAGTGTAGCCGCTGCAATCAGCAGGACGATGGCGCGCTTCATTGCCGCACCTCCTCTGATCGCGACTCGGCAAGCTCGCTGGCCCATCTCCCTCTGCTCCTGAAGAGGTCCGCCAGCCGGTATATGAGAAAGGTCGCCAGTACCAGCAGTACCAGTATCAGGCCGATGTCGGTCAACAGCATGGTGATATTTACCAGTGGTTGTTGGGCGGACTCGGTCACATAGAGGCGCTTGGTCTCGAATAGTGTGACGGCGGCGAAGGCAAGGTCTGAGCCAGCGATGACCAACCAGCCGAACCATTGGCGTACTCTGCCCTTGAGTCCGGAGAGGTCGGCATAGTAGAGCAGAATGATGGTGGCGATGATACCGGCCAGAATGTGCCAGTGGCCGGTCAGGGTGATACGCTCCTCGCGGAGCGGCATCATGCGCATCACCTTGTCGAGCCGGATCGCCATGAAGATGCCGACGAAGGTGACGACGAAATTCATATAGACCATCTGCCAGAAAGCGCCGAACTTGAGCGGGTCGTGGAGCAGGGCACCAACCCCCTGCCAGAAGCCCCATTTTTTTATGTTCAGCGATGCAAAACGGTCACGGATGAACTTTCGCCAGGCATAAATTACCAGCAACAGCGCGGCGGGCATGACCACTACTGAACCAACGTAAATGATTATGTGGGCAATCTCTTCAAAGGGGACCACCAGCCAGACGCCGAGAGTGACGATGATGGAGCCGGCAATTATCAGCGGCATGGAGACTTTGTGCATCCAGCCTTTGAAATCAACCCATCGGACGAGGATGAGGGACAATGCCACCGCGATAAGCGTCAGCATGATGTGGAGATGGCCGATGACCGAAAGCTGTAAGGCCGTCTTGTGCGGTTCGCGCACTACATCCTCGGCCAGAAAGGACTCGAACCCGTTGCCGAACATCGAGCCAGGTATCGCCCCGAAAAGGGCGGAACCGAGGGTGCAGACAGCCATGGTGAAGAAGGCGGCCCGCTCCAGGTCGATGCCGCCGCGGGTGCGGGCATAGTCCGGGTTGGTCTGGCGGTAATCTTTGCCCCAGGGCCAGAGTGCTTTGGCCAGCAGGAGGCCGGCGAAGAATATCAGAGACTGCCCGAAGATGAAGAGGCCGTGGAAGATGAAGTTTCGGCCAAAGTAGGCGAAGAGCAGGCCGAAGACCAGCGAGGTGATATAGCCTACGGTTATGGCGGCGTTGATGTTGGTCTGCTGGCTCTTCTTCATCGGGACGATGGCGGTGATGAAATAGGTCTCGATGGCAATTACTGCCATGGCGATGGTGTGGTAGAGCATGATGATGCGGGCCTCGCGCTCGGCCTCGACCAACTGCATGCCGAAGACACGGACGGAAATGTCTTTGAGGCCAAGATCGGCCATCGGTCCAGACAGGGTGCCGAAGATGGCGGTGACGAGGCCGATGAAGGCAATGGCCACCAGCACCAGACCCCGGGTGGAGTGGAAAAGATAGTCGAACCTGCGGGCAAGAGCGTTCACGGGCCGGGTTCCTCCATTTCGGCTGTGAATTATCGGCGCAGCCGGTCCGACTTGTCTGTGAGGTATGTCACATAACGCCAAATGTTACCGAGCCGGGTTTGGATTACTCCCGGGATAGAGCCTCAAGCCGGTCAGGGTCTATGATGGTGACGCGTCCCCGTCCGAGCTTTACGGTGCCCCCCCGTTCCCACAGGGCGAGGAGTCTGGAGGTGCTTTCCCGCGAGCCGCCGACCATCTGGGCCAGTTCCTGCTGGGTAATGCGCAATTCGGCCGACCGGCAGGGGCCGGATGGCTGGCGTCGGACATTGTGCAGGAGGACGGTGGCCAGGCGTTGTCTCAATGTCCGGAATGAGAGCAGTTCGATACGCTGGACCAGCCGCCGCACCTCGCCCAGGCACGCTTGCTGTATCGAGGCCTGCAGTTGCGGGCGCTCATGGCAGAGGGAGAGGAACTGGCGGCTGTCAACCCGCAAGACTTCGGTGTCAGTTACCGCCTGGGCCATGCCGAGCTGAGGGCCCCCATCGAGTACGGTCACCGGGCAGAAAGAATCGCCGGCGCCGGGCATGCACAGGATAATCTCGTGCCCGTCGGGCGTGGTCCGCGCCACTTTAACCTGGCCGCTGACCACGAAGTAGATTGCTGAAGGCGGCGCGCCCTGGGGGAAAATTTGTTCTCCGGCGGCGTAAGACTTCTTTTTAAGTATGCTTAGCAGTTTCTCCCTGGTATCGGGTTGCAGCATTTCCAGCAGGGAGCGGTGTTCTCTATGTTCCATTGGCTTTGATGCTATCATGCTTTGCCCGTGGGTTCAATGTTATAGGGATGCGGCGGCTGGCATCAGCCGCCGCATCTCTACTCAGTCAATGTTTCGGTTTACTTTGGGGTGTTTCGAATTACGGTTACAGAAACTGCTGCAGGTTTAGGTAGCCGAGCGGCCGGAATGATGCCGGTTGCGAGGGCTGGTCTTGGTGACAGCCACTGTTCCGGGACAACCAGGCCGAGCACATTCTTCAGTCCCAGTGTCCTGATTACATTGACCAGAAAGACAAGAAAGCCAGCGGCCATAATAAGGCCACCCAAAATGGCGACAATCATGTGGAGCTGGTACTCGCCGCCGGAATAGAGCGTCCGTCTTAGCATGCCCTCGATACCGGCGAGTCCCATGGAGTCAGCCATGATGACGGCGCCGGGGAGCCACAGTCCGAGGTGGACGCTGACCAGCTTCTGGCTCCAGATTTCGGCTTTGGTCAGCATCGGAATCAGGGCGTAAATGACGGCGAATAGCAGTGAGGCCAGTCCGCCCAACAGCATCATGTGGCCATGGGTGCCGATGACCCACTGTGTGTTATGGAGCACGACGTTGAGGCCGACATTGGCTTGAGTAATGCCGGCGATGCCGCCAACGGCGAATCCGAAAACTGAACCGAGCACGAACTTTAGGGGCGGGGTGAATTTGACCGGCCGCGCCAGCCAGATGGTCATCAAGATGGCGAACATCGTCAGCCCCATGGTGAAAAATTCGCCACAAGTGATGAACTGACCGGAGATGAGGCGGAGGCCAAAGGGCTGTGGCTGGTCAGCGAGCAGATGGTGACTCCACACGCCCATGGATACCAGCAGGTCGGCCAGGATGACGGTCCTTACCACCGATTCGCCGTAAAGCTTGCGGCCCACCAGCAGGGGGACCAGCAGGTACCAGGTGCCGGCGGCGTACATGAGCACGTTGCCGTCTGCAATCATGTCCAGTCCCCACCAGAAAAAGTTTTTGTAAATGAGGGCGTCCACGGCGCCGGGGCTGAGCATGATGCCCTGGACCAGGGCAGGCAGGCCATAGACCAGCATGAGCACACCGGCGGCCAGCAAAACAATGGCATTAATAACGGTGTCGATAGAACCACGCCCGACGGCAACGACGAAGACGGGCAGGTCGTTATAGTTGACCTCACCGCCGTTGGCCGGTTTCCTGCCGAACAGCTTTAGCAGGCGGGGGATGCCGAAGGCCGAGGCGAGGAACTGGCGGAAGCTGTAGGGGTGGGGGTTGCTTTTACTAAGCACGGTGCTGAAAACATTGAAAACGAAAAGCAGGACGTTGGCTTCGATCAGGGCCAGACCCAGTCCGAAAATGACGCTTCCTATTAGCGGCACGCGGTCGTAGGCGACCGGAAGGGGCCAGTAGAGGGTGTAAGTGGCGTTAAACAGAGCGAAGAAACCGGCTCCCCAGCAGACCAGTACACCGCCAATCTGGAGCCAGAAATTGATGGGGACCAGACGCTTGTGGCGGACTGGTTTGTTTAACAGGAATGGTACCAGGAAGTAGAAAGCGCCGAAAACGGCCATGTAGGCAAAACCGTATATGCCGACGATGGGGTGGACCGTAATGACGGAGTAGAACAGTTCCGCCGGCCCTGACTGACTGCCGCCGCGGAGCGACGCCATCGCCGCTTCCATACCGGCCAGTGAAGTCGGCGAGATCAGCTGTGAGCGCATCATGATGCCTTCGAACCCGGCCAGTGCCAGGAATAAAAGGGCGACAACCGCATACCTCAGGGTCCATTTCTCTTGCCAGCCCAATTTCAGCATTTCAACATCTCCTCTAGGCTGTTACCCGGATGGCATTCTTCACGAACATCTCGGGATGCCTTGGTCCGGAGTATTCGGTGGAGCGGACGTCGTAGACACCGGGGGCATCAAATTTCCAGGCGAACCGGCTCTCGCGTCCGGGTATGACCTGCATCTGGAAAACCAGGGTGCCATCCTGCCGGAAAACTCCGAAACCGTAGGTAACGTCCTTTGAGGTGGCGACGAACTCTACGTACTGGTTGGCTTTGGCCTCGATCCCCTGAGAGGGGAGTTTAAAGCGGTAGTTCTCCACCTCAACCGTGATTATTTTCTCCGGGGTCGGGCGTGACCATACCTGCCACTCCTGCCAGGGGACCATCGGCGAAATGGTGATGGCATTGACGATGATGAAGACGACAAATAGGACTCCCAGCCAGACTCGTTCATGCTTCTCCATACTACTGCCCTTTCTTCCGTACCATGGATACGAAGACGGCCATAAAGACCGCGGCCGCCACCAGGAAGGTAGTGTAAGCCCAGAAGATGTAATCGGTTACGTACATAAGCCATACCTCCTTTTATTTGTATTGCGGTCAGCGCCTGACAGCGCTGGCGAATCGCCGTTTTTTACTACCAGCAGATGACAGTGACCGTCTGTCGATGGGCCGATGTGTGATGCCAGTCCTAGCTGTCTGGTCCAGAGGCGGAAAGATTCCTGGCAGTAAGCGCAGATGCACTTCTTATTGAGGCCCAGGCTTCTGGCCAGCGACCATGGGGCGTCTCCCCAGCCGCCGAGACAGCCCCGGGTGAAGACCAGTTCGGCTATTCCGGGGTGAACCCTTATCAATGAGATGGCTACTTCGGGATAGAATTCCAGGAAGGCTCCGACCTCTTTGCGTAAGTATTCAGCGGCATCCGGGTTTTGCTTGCCCATCCATGCCACCGCGCCGTGGCTCCATAAGTGGCGGGCATAGTCCTCAGGGGTGAAGCCGTGCTGGCAGGCAAAGGCCAGGCCGGCTAATTCGAAACGGAGCCGGCTTCTAGAAGTCCTCAGCCACCCTGCGGGTACAGGGTCGGGATCTGGGCTTTCATTTTCGGGAAGCTTTTGTCCTTGTCTGCGTACCATCTGCTCTCTTGCCGCGTGCCCCTTTTAGCTGAGTTCGTTTCCCGGTTTCCGCGGGCAGGATGACGATCTCGTAGGGGCACCGGATTGCTTCGGCAGGGCAGTAGGCTTCGCAGTCGGTGCAGTAGGTGCAGTCGTCGGGCCTGACGATGACGGCCTTACCGTTGACCACCTCGACCGCCTTTGTGGGGCACCGTTCGACGCAGGATCCGCATCCGGTGCATTTTTCGCTGTCAACCTCCGGTATGGCCGTTCTCATCATTCATTCCTCTACTTTTGCCAGCCCTGTGCCTTGTCGAGCGATATGACCATTGTAGGCAGGGGCTCTTGGTGATGATACGACTTTTGTCACAGGCCTAACTCATGCCCTTGAGCTTGTCGGGGGCGGTAATGGTGATGCGTCTACCCTTTATCTCGATGGCCCCCATTCTTTCCATGGATCTTAACGACCGGCCGACGACATCCCTGACCGAGCCGATCATGGCCGCCATTTCATCCTGGGTTAGCTGTGGAATCGGTGCCCTGCCGCCTTCCACCACTGCCATATTTAGCAGTAATTTGGCCAGCCGGCTTACCACACTGCGAAAAGAGAGGTCCTCGACCACCGTCGTCAGGTGGCGGAGGCGGGTGGCGAAGACCCTGATAATCGCCCGGCATACCTGGCTGTCGGCCGTCAGATAAGTCATCGTCTGTGCTGGTATAAGGTAGATAACGGCTGGTTCCAGCGCCTCGGCGCTGGCCGGATTAGTGCCGCCGTCGAAGACCGGGACGTCGTTGAAGGTATCCCCGGGTTCGGCGACGAGCAGTACCTGTTCCCGGCCCTGGTCGGAACTCTTGAAAATACGTACTCGCCCCGATTTAACGATATAGAGACCTTTGCAGGGCTCTCCTTCAAGCAGGATGACCTCTCCTCTGGCAAACGACAGTTCCGTCGTTGCCCTGGCGATTCCGTCAAGTTGTGCCGGCCGCAGGCTGGCGAAGTAGGGCAGTGACCCTAAGAACTCAGTTGATGGAGGCATCAGGGCACTCTCGGAATTACATGATTACATGCGGTCATTGAGATGCTACCATGTAAACTTTCCGGTAATTACCTTGCCGAATCCGACAAGCCAGCATGCTTGACTTTTCAACTTCGCCTGGTCTGGATGAGTCCGCCAATTCCTTTATCACATCAAGAACGGCGTCAAAATCACCTTTGGACAGTCTATCCAAAGGATGTTGCACTTTCCGCCTCAATTCAGTCTTGTACATTACCTGGATTGCCTGCCTTTGCCCTTACGCGATTTAAGGTAGCCTTCCAGTGAAATTGTCCCTTTAGTGTCGGCCAGAGATGCCAGTCCTGCCGCCGCGTCGATTTCATCCTCGAGTTTGGCGATAATAGCCTCGGTTAGCCATTCCTTCATCGTCTTACCCTGCAAAGCCGCAAGAGCCTTAAAACGGTTGCGTAACTCCGGTTCTATATCCAGAAAATATCTTAATCTCTTAGACGCCTTCGGCGTCGAATACCTCCAGCATGGCTATGAATATTACCATCGTATCTGACATAGCTAACACCGTCAATGCCGCAGTGTATCGCCTCCCTAGCCATGTTGTTTTCACCGACGCCTTTGACGTGTGGCTTGTCGACTTTCGTGTCCGCCCCAGAAGCTCTGTGCTGCAATCCGACAATAGTCGTATCGGGCAATTGGGAGGAAGGTTACCATGGTCAGCGTCGAAGCCCGAGAGGAGGAAAGGAAGATGACTACGATAAGTACGACGAAGACAATCGATGTCAGAAAACTGGAACACGGTCAGAGGGAACAGGTTATTTTCCCGGCCATTGAGGAAATTGCTGAAGGCGAAACTTTGAGAATCATTGTTGAGTTCAACCCGGCACCGCTGGTCCATATGCTGAGGGCGCGGGCCGAGTTCAATGTAACCTATGAGAAGGAGGGGCCGGACGAGTGGATTCTGGCGGTGACCCGTACCAGTATTGGCACGGAGGATAGGAAAAAGGCGCAGTTCAAGCAGTTGCTCAGAGAATTGAAAACAGGCGAGATTTCCCAGGAAACAAAGAACAAGGCCCGCAAGCTGCTGGAAACGGTTGATGCCGATACGCTGGGCCGGCTGGAGCAGGAGCTGATCCGGGAAGGGATCTCCCATGACGAAATCAGGAAAAGCCTGTGTGATGTCCATCTGGACATCATGCGGGAGAGTCTGGTAGCCCAGAAGCTTGAAGCCCCGCCGGGGCACCCGGTGAACACCTTCATGGAGGAGCATAAGGTCATTCTGCGCAACCTGGCGGAGCTCAGGGCTATTGTGGAGAGTCTAAAGGATAAGGATAGCTTTGCCGACCTGGGTGATGAGCTGGAAAGACTGAAGGACATTTCCCACCACCTGGTCGAGGCCGAGAGTCATCACCGTCGGGAGGAAGAAGTGCTGTTCCCGGTGCTGGAGAGACATGATGTGGTCGAGCCGCCGCAGATTATGAAGGCGGAGCATGTGGAATTGCGGCAGAAAAAGAAAGAACTGTACGAAGCCAGCCACGGCGCCGAGAAATACCCGTTCAACGAGTTCAAGTCCCGGGTAATTGACGCCGGTGAGTTCCTCACCCAGGAGCTTGAGGGCCACATCTTCAAGGAGGACAACATCCTTTACCAGATAGCCCTTCAGGTGCTGTCCGATGGAGAGTGGGCTGAAGTTAAGAAGGCGTGCGACCGGATTGGCTACTGCTGTTTTACACCGGGACGAGAGCATCATAAAGAGGAACCTGAAGTCGATACACTGGACCTGAGGGGCCTGCCGCCGTTCCGGCGGCACGATAAGATATTCGAGCACTGGGATGCTCTGAAGCCCGGCGAAACGCTGAGGATTATTAATGACCACGACCCCAAGCCGCTCCATTACCAGTTTGAGGCCGAGCATAGGGGTGTCTACCAGTGGGAGTATGAACAGCAAGGTCCGAAAGATTGGATTGTGAAGATTAAGAAAGTTGGCTGATAAGTTTAGGGTGGTATTGACATTCCCCGGTCCCTCTGGTAACTTTGAGCTTAATAAAATAGCACAGATGGGGTGCCACCGGGTGACCGGTGGCTTAATTGGACGGCAAGCCGGCGCGATTCCGGCGCAGTCCCGCCTACTGTAAAGCCAGGACGTCAGCCCCAGCCATGGTTGTCTGCCTCCGCGGAGTAAGGGGGCGGGACTTATTGTTTGTAGCGGGCTGGTTCGGGAGGGTCCGCAACCTCAAGCGTAAGTCGTGAAATCCCCTTGCTCGGCCGGGCAAGGGGATTTTTCACTTTGAGAGTAGTTCCTGCTAAACGAGCTAACGCAGTCGAACCGGTCGACCTGACGCCATACTTGCCATGGCGGCGTTGCATATACGCCGTTGCCGGGCTGGCTGCTCTGATGGGGCTGGTAATCTTTCTGTCGACGGCGCTGGGGAGCACGCAGATACCGCCGGGCGAATTACTCAGGGTCTGGTTGTCCCGCTTGCCTTTTGCAGGGGCTGGGGAAGCGCCGCCAGCACTGCAGACGATAGTCTTTGATATCAGACTGCCGCGGGTTCTTCTGGCCGGGCTGGTGGGCATGGCTCTGGCTGTGGCCGGCGCGACCTATCAGGGGCTGTTCCGTAATCCGCTGGCCGACCCGTATCTTGTGGGTGTGTCGCAGGGCGCGGCGCTCGGGGCGGTTGTCGGTTTCATGTTGCCGGTAACCGCGGGCAACGCCGCTTTCGGACTGATTCCGGTAATGGCCTTTGCGGGTGGTATCGGCGCTGTTGCCGTTGTCTATGTCATTGCTCGCGTCGGTAAGACCCTGCCGGTCACGACGCTTGTCCTGGCGGGGGTGGCGGTGGGGGCCTTCTTTGCTTCAGTGACGTCATATCTGATCGTGGTCTCCGGCGATCGTCTGCACGGGATAATTGCCTGGTTGATGGGCCGGTTTTCGGTAAGTAACTGGCTGCATGTGGCCATCGTTGCGCCATACGTGATTGCCGGGGTAGCCATGATTTCGCTCTACGCCCGGCCGCTTAACGTGATGCAGTTGGACGAAGAACAGGCCCAGCAACTGGGCATCAATGTCGAGCGCGTCAAGCTTATTCTGCTAGGCGTGGCCACCCTGATAACTGCCGCGGCGGTCTCTTTCTGCGGCATCATCGGCTTCGTCGGTATTATTGTCCCCCACGCGGTGCGTCTTGTCTGGGGGCCGGACCACCGTGCTCTCCTGCCGTTATCGGCACTGGCCGGGGCCAGCTTCCTTATCCTGGCGGATACGGCGGCACGGACGCTGACGGCGCCGGCGGAGATGCCGGTCGGGGTCATCACCGCATTTCTCGGCGCACCGTTCTTTCTCTATCTCTTGAGGAGTAAAAAGAAGGCGGTCTTCTGATATGAGCGAGTTCCGGTTGAGGCTTGAAAGAATGACCCTTGGCTACGGCGAGCGTGTGGTGCTCCGTAACATCACTCTGGAAGTGGCATCGGGTCAGATGCTCGGCCTGGTCGGGCCCAATGGCAGCGGCAAGTCGACTCTAATCAGGGGGATAACCCGGCTGATTGCTCTGCGTGATGGCCGGATGTTTCTTAACGGCCGGGAGATACGCCAGTTAAGTCGTGAGAGTCTGGCCCGCATCGTGGCGGTGGTCCCTCAGAACGCATATCTGCCTGAACTGTTCACCGCCCTTGAGGTGGTATTGATGGGCCGGACGCCGCATCTCGGCCGCTTCCGTCACGAAGGCGCCCGGGACTTTGCTATCGCCTGGCAGGCGATGGAGGCGACGGACACACTGGGACTGGTGGAACGCCGGGTGGGGGAGCTTTCCGGCGGCGAGAGGCAGCGGTTGTGCCTCGCCCGCGCTCTGGCCCAGGAGCCGAAGGTGCTCCTTCTCGATGAGCCGACAGCCCATCTTGATATCAATCATCAGGCGGAAACGCTCGACCTGGTCCGGGCGCTGTGCCACAACCGGGGGCTGGCAGTGCTGGCGGCGCTCCATGATTTGAACCTGGCCGCCCAGTACTGCGACCGGCTGGTAATGATTGCGGGTGGCGGTATTCATTCTCAGGGCAGGCCGGGTGAGGTTATCACCGCGGCCAGTATCCGTGAGGTGTATGGCGTGGATGTCGATATCCAGCCCCATCCGGTGAACGGTCTGCCGCTGGTGACGGTTACACCGGATGGACGCAAGGTCGAGGAGAGAGAGCGGTTGCTGTGGAAAATGTAACCATCCTGCTGCTGGCTCTGGCAGTAGATACTGCCTTCGGCGATCCCCCCGATGCTTTTCATCCGGTCGCCTGGCTGGGACGCCTGATAGCGATGGTCATGCGGCCGGGGCCGCGTTCCGGGAAACGCCGGCAGTTTGTCTACGGGATGGCCGTTGTGGTACTGGTCACCGGTGCGGCCGCAGCGGTAGTCTATTTCATCCTGGCTTGTCTGCGCGGTGTGAACGCAGTGGTTTATATCCTGGCCGCGGCCCTGCTCCTGAAATCGGCCTTCTCCCTGCGCGGTTTGAGGTCGGCGGCGGTCTCCGTGAAGCGGCTTCTGTCACGGGGAATGGACAATCAGGCGCGGTTTGAGCTGAGGGCCCTGGTGGGCCGGGACACAACCGGACTTGACCATTCTCAGATGGCATCGGCGGTGGTGGAGTCGGTGGCAGAGAACAGTTGTGATAGTTTCGTTGCCCCGCTTTTCTATTTCATCCTGTTCGGCGTGCCCGGGGCCATCGCCTACCGGGTCATTAATACCTTGGATGCCATGATCGGTCATCATGGTCAGTGGGAATACCTCGGTAAGTTTGCGGCCCGGTTCGATGACGCCGCGAACTACATACCGGCCCGGCTAAGTGCGCTTTTACTGACGCTGTCCGCCGGAGTCTCGCGCAAGAGCCTGGCCGGGGCCTGGCGTGCCATGCGGCGTGACCACCGGCTCACAGAGAGTCCGAATGCTGGCTGGACGATGAGTGCCGCCGCCGGCGCCCTCGGGCTCAAGCTTGAGAAGGTCGGGTACTATTGTCTTGGTGCTGAGGGGGCGGCACCAACGGTGGCGGCGATAGATGCCTCACTGTCCCTGCTGACCGTTCAGTCAGTCATCTGGGCCGGTCTGTGTCTTATTCTGGAGGTCCTGCGTGCCACCCTTGCCTAAACCGCGTATTGTCAGGCTACGTCCCGCCGTCCACGGCGGCATCGACTTTGCCGAACTGGAGGGACTTGGCATCAGGCCGGAGAGCATTGTCGATTTCAGCGTTTGTACCAACCCGTTCGGGCCGCCGCCGTCGGTCCGGAAAGCGCTCATTTCGGCGAACCCCATGCGCTACCCGGACTCACGCAGTACGGTGCTCCGCCGGGCCCTGGCGGCTTATTTCAATGTCAGTGAAGGAAACGTGCTGGTGGCTAGCGGCTCTACCGATATCATTCGTATGGCGGCTCTGGCTTACTCCGGACCCGGCGATGCCATTCTGGTTCCCCGGCCGACCTATGGCGACTACGAGATCGCCTGCCGACTGGCCGGTGCGGTAGTGGTAGCCCGACCGCGCGCCAGAGGTAAGGATCTGCGCCTGAACCTTTCGGAGCTGATTGGGTTCCTCCGCCGACGCCGGCCGCGTCTGCTTTTTCTCTGTAATCCCAACAACCCGACCGGTCAGTACTTCTCTCGAGAAGATGTCACGGCGGTTCTGGACTCGTCTCCGGAGACGCTGGTGGTTCTTGACGAAGCCTATGCGGCTTTCGTAGCCGGGCGCTGGTCATCCGGGGCGCTCACCAGTCGGCGCAATTTGCTGGTTGTCCGTTCCATGACTAAAGACTATGCGCTTGCCGGTCTGAGGCTCGGTTACGCGCTGGCCCACCGGTCGATTATCTCGACGCTGGAACGGGTTCAGTCGCCCTGGAGCGTCAATGCTCCGGCCCAGTCGGCTGGCCTGGCGGTGCTGGAGGCTGAAGGTTATCTGGAGAAGTGTCGGAAACGCATCGAGACCGCCAAGACGTTCTTGATGGGGGAACTGGAGCGTTTGGGATTGGAGACCGTGCCATCGGCGGCCAACTTCTTCCTGGTAAGGGTGGGAAACGCGGCGCGGTTTCGAAGTGAGTTACTGCAGCGTGGTTTTCTGGTGCGTGACTGCGCCTCTTTCGCACTGCCCGATTACATTCGTCTTGGAGTCAGGACATTGCCGGATTGTCGCAGATTGATCGGGGCCATAGAGGCCAGCGGGGTGATTCAGTTATGACAGCTCGGACGATTATGGTGCAGGGGACCGCGTCATCCGTTGGCAAAAGCGTCATTACCGCCGCTCTGTGCCGTATTCTTCGGCAGGACGGGTACCGTGCGGCACCGTTCAAATCGCAGAACATGGCCCTTAACTCCTTTGTGACCCGGGATGGTGGTGAAATTGGGCGGGCTCAGGCAGTTCAGGCCGAGGCCGCCGGGACCGAGCCGACAGTCGATATGAACCCCATATTGCTTAAACCGGAGGCCGATGCCGTGTCTCAGGTCATCGTGCTCGGCAGAGTAGCCGGCAGGCTGAAAGCCGACGAATACTATGAACATACCACGGAACTGTTGAAGGTGGTTGAAGGATCGCTTGACCGGCTGTGCGCGGCTTACGACGTGGTTGTCATCGAGGGCGCCGGTAGTCCGGCCGAGGTCAACCTGAGAGAACGGGAAATCGCCAATATGCGCATCGCCCATCTCCGGCATACGCCGGTGCTGCTGGTGGGCGATATTGACCGGGGCGGCGTTTTTGCCTCGCTGGTGGGCACGCTGGAATTGCTCGGGCCCGATGACAGGGATCTTGTAAAAGGCTTCATCATCAACAGGTTCCGCGGCAATGCGGACCTGCTCCGGCCCGGTCTGGACTTTCTGGAGCAGAGGACAGGTAAGCCGGTCCTTGGCGTGGTCCCATACTCCCGGGATGTTGCCCTGGCCCAGGAGGACTCGGTCTATCTCGACCAGCGCCGTCAGTTGCCGGTCGAGTCCGGCGTACTGGATGTCGCTGTTATTCACCTGCCGCGGGTAAGTAACTATGATGATTTTGACCCGCTGGAAGAGGCCGGGTGCCATGTGCGTTATGTCCGTACCGCCGGCGAATTGGGTGTGCCCGATATGGTCATCCTGCCCGGCACCAAGAGCACTGTTGCCGACCTTGAGTACGTGCGCGGGCAGGGGCTTGACCGGGCGGTTGTCACTCTGGCAAAGGCGGGGGTGCCGGTGGTCGGTATTTGCGGCGGTTACCAGATGCTCGGCCATACCATCAGTGACCCCGGCGGAGTCGATGGCATGCCCGGCAATGTACCGGGTCTGGGCCTGCTCGACATAGAAACGGTCTTCCGGCCGGAAAAGCGGACGGTACAGTTGAGGGCGCTGGTGGTCTGCGATACCGGGCTTTTTGCCGGACTGGATGGGATCGAAGTTGCCGGTTACGAGATACATATGGGGGCCAGTTCCGGAAATGGCCGGGCATTATTCCGCGTTGTCACCGCGCCTCGTGGTGATGGCGGCTATTTCGATGGCACTGTCAGCGGCTCCGGACTGGTCTTCGGCACGTACATCCACGGGCTGTTCCGTAACGTTGATTTCACCCGTCGCTTCCTGAACAACGTGCGGCGGCTGAGAAAACCGGACGCTACCTTGCATGAGATGGGAAGGTATGATGACCGCTATGACCGGCTGGCGCATCTGGTAAGGCAGAATCTCGATGTTAGGCGTGTTTACGAAATTGTTTTTGGGAGGCAGTAATGTCTGACAACGGCAGTCTTTCAAAGGGGCTGGTGCAGGTCTATACCGGCGATGGCAAAGGTAAGACAACGGCGGCGCTGGGGCTGGCCATGCGTGCTGCTGGTCAGGGTCTTCGGGTCATCTTCATCCAGTTTATGAAGGGTGACCCAGAGTGTGGAGAGCATCGCTTTGTGGAGAAATACCATCCCTTCGAGATGGTCCAGATTCACCACAGCGATGTTTTCGCCACCCCGAAGGAGCAACTGCGGCGCGAGGCCGAGGAGACCTTTAACTTTGCGGAAAGGGCCCTCACCGGCGGCCAGTACGACATGGTGATACTCGATGAAATACTGGTGGCGGTCAGGGACGGCCTGCTCGATGGGGCGCAGGTAATCGACCTTATCAAGAGAAAGCCGGAGAAGGTGGAGCTGGTGCTGACCGGCCGCAACGCACCGCCGGAGGTGGTCAAGGCGGCCGACCTGGTAACGGAAATGCTGATGATTAAACACCCGTTTGCCCGGGGCCTGTCCGCCCGGCGCGGCATCGAGTTCTGAATCAACGCAGGAAAGGCTGAATCTATGTCCGGTTATCTGGAGCGTGTCATCAAGTCAATCGGGCCGCTGGATGGGCCGGCGATGGTGGCGGCCAGGGAGCGCCAGCACTGGCTAACAAAACCGAGGGGCTCCCTGGGGCGTTTGGAGGAGCTGTCGGTCCGGATTGCCGGTATTACCGGTAATCCGACACCCAGGCTGGAGCGTAAGGCAATAATTACTATGGCCGCTGACCACGGCGTGGTCGCCGAGGGCGTAAGCCTCTATCCCCAGGCGGTGACCCGTGAGATGGTGCTTAACTTCGTCCGCGGCGGTGCCGGCATTAATGTTCTGGCCAGGCTTGTCGGGGCCAGGGTGGTCGTGGTTGACATGGGCGTTATCGGCGGCTTCCCGCCGACGGCGGGGCTGGTCTGCCAGATGATTGATTTTGGTACGAAGAATATGGCCCGCGGTCCGGCAATGACGCGTCAGCAGGCGGTGGATGCGGTTGAGGCCGGTATTGGAATCGTCGAGAAAGAAGCCGCCGGCGGGTTGGATATCGTCGGCACCGGGGATATGGGTATCGGCAACACCACCGCCAGCGCCGCCATCTGTGCTGTGTTCAGCGGTGAGCCGGTGGCAAAAGTGGCAGGTAGGGGTGCCGGACTCGATGATGCCCAACTGCAGCACAAAATTGAAGTTATCGAGCAGGCGCTCAAAGTCAACAGGCCGGACCGCCGTGATGCGCTGGATGTGCTGTCTAAAGTTGGCGGATTTGAGATTGGGGGGCTGGTGGGGGTTATTCTGGGCGGCGCAGCGCGGCGGATTCCTGTGGTCATCGACGGTTTTGTCTCTGGAGCGGCGGCGATGGTGGCGGCTGGTCTGTGCCCGCAGGTAACAGAATATCTGATTGCAGCCCATCTCTCAGCTGAAGCCGGTCACGGGCTGATGTTGAGGCATCTCGGTCTTAAGCCCCTGCTGGACCTGGGGATGCGGCTCGGGGAGGGGACGGGTGGAGCTCTGGCGATGTACCTGGCTGAGGCTGCGGTCAGAACGCTGGCGGAAATGGCCACCTTTAAGGAAGCCGGGGTATCCGATATCGAGAATTCGTAAATGTCTTTCTGGTTAGCACTGCAGTTTCTGACTATTATCCCGACGCCGAAGATAAGCGGTGTGGATGCTGGTAAGCTGGGCGCCTCACTGGCATATTTCCCGGCGGTCGGGCTTATCCTGGGGTTCATCCTGTTCGGGCTCGACCGGGGACTGGGATACGTACTCACGCCGGCGGTGGTCGCCGCCCTGCTGGTTCTGGCCCTGGCGGTACTCAGCGGCGGACATCATCTTGACGGTCTGGCGGATAGCTGCGATGGGCTGGTAAGTGGCAGGACCCCCGGGGAGCGGCTTGAGTTGATGGCCCGGAGCGGCATCGGCGCCGTCGGCGCCGCCGGGATCGGCATCATATTGCTGCTGAAATTCGCCGCTTTTTATTCGGTTGGCGACCGGACCGCCCTGTTCCTGACGCCGGTCCTCAGCCGCTGGGCAGTGGTCGGTACAATCTTCGCATTCCCTTATGCCCGCGCTTCCGGCCTGGGCGCGCCGTACAAGCAGGGTGTCCGCTGGCAGTACCTTGTCATCGCCACAGTCATTGCCCTGGTGGTCTCGCTGGCGGCTTTCCGGTTAATGGGGCTCGCCGTCATGCTTCTTGTGTGGGCGACTACCTGCGGTATTGCCGCCCTGTTGAAATCGAAGCTTGGCGGGCTTACCGGCGATAGCTACGGGGCGATTATCGAAGTGTCGGAGGTGATGGTCGTCGTTCTCGTCATCGTGATTGAAAAACTGGTGGTGAGGTGGTTGTAAATGGCGAAGTATGCATGCCTGTGGAGCGGGGGCAAGGACAGTTGCTACGCCGGCTATTGCGCGATGCGGGCAGGATTCGATGTCTCATGCCTGGTCAATTTTGTCGGTGAGGATAGTCGGTCGCGGTCTCACGGACTGCCGGCGGCGCTGCTGGCCCGCCAGGCTGAAGCGATTGGGATGCCAATCGTGCAGCCGGTGGTGGACCGTGGTGGTTATGAAAGGGCTTTCAAGGCAACATTTGAAGGGTTGAGGTCTTCGCAGGGTATCACCGGTGTGGTGGCGGGGGATCTGGAGCTTCAGGAGCACCGGGACTGGCTGGAGAAAGTCTGCGCCGAAGCCGGGATGGAGTTGCTTTTGCCGCTGTGGCGCTGGCCTCCGTGGGCTATTCTTAACGGCTTCATCGGCGCCGGCTTCAAAGCGGTTATCGTGGCCACCAAAGCCGATGTCCTGGGTGAAGAGTGGTTAGGGAGGGAGGTTGTCGGGGATCTGCTCGGTGAGCTCCGTGCACTTCAAGAAAGCATGCGATTTCATCCCTGCGGGGAATCGGGCGAGTACCATACCTTCGTTGTCGATGGTCCGCTGTTCAAGAGGCCTGTAGCCATCGGGAAGACAGCACGGGTCCTGAGGGACGGGAGATGGTTCCTTGAAGTGCTGGGATCAGAGTGAGGAGCAGGATATGGCGCACCAGTGCATCTTAATTCTCGGTGGGGCAAGGAGTGGCAAGAGCGACTATGCTCAGAAGCTGGCATCAAGCCTCGGCGGCGAGGTGCTCTTTGTGGCTACGGCCCGGGCGCTGGACGAGGAGATGCGTGAGCGAATCGAGGCGCACCGGAAGGCGCGTCCTGCGGCATGGCGGACTCTGGAACTCGCCCGGGGCCTTGGTAGCGGAATCGAAAAGCATGCAGGTGATGCCGGGGTGGTCGTTATTGACTGTCTCACTCTGCTGGTCTCGAACCTGCTTGGCCGGGGCGGTAGTCCCGGGGTTGTCGAGAAGCGTGTCCAGCGTGAGGTTAATGCACTGCTGGGGTGCATGGACCGCATCGGGGCGGTGTTCATAGTTGTCTCTAACGAAGTCGGGCTCGGTCTGGTGCCAGACAACCCGCTGGGACGGACGTACCGTGACGTGCTCGGTAAGGCTAATCAAGCAGTAGCCCACCGGGCCGATGAGGTCTATCTCATGGTTGCCGGGATACCGGTCAGGGTGAAGTAGGTGCCGACATGGCAGGGCTATTGTCTGACTGATGAGTTCAGGAGGAAAAATTACATGAATAAGCCATTCGTCGCAACGCTCGCTGTTCTTTTCATCGCCGTGCTCTTGCTGGTTGGCTGTTCGCCGATACCGTCCGCTCCTTCCACTCCGGCGGCTCAGACTAGTTTCCCGATGACCGTGACCGATATGCTCGGCCGCCAGGTCAGGCTGGAGAGGCCGCCCGAGAGATTGGTCTCGCTGGCGCCGAGTAATACCGAAATCCTGTTTGCGCTTGGTCTGGGGGATAAAGTGGTCGGAGTAACGCAGTACTGTGACTTTCCGGAGGAAGCCAGGAACAAGCCCAAAATAGGCGGTTTCGCAACCGCTGACATTGAAAGGATTGTTTCCCAATCTCCCGACCTGGTTCTGGCAACCAGGATTCATCAGAAGGACGTAATACCGGCTCTGGAAAGAGTGGGCTTAAAAGTGTTCGGAGTTAACGCCATAACAGTCAGCGACGTACTGGAGAGTATCGGTCTTACGGGCAGGATAAGCGGTGAGGTGTCAGCCGCCGACAAGCTAATCGCGGAATTTAAAACACGTATGTCGGCCGTGGTGACAAGGACAGGAAGTCTCCCTGCGGAACAACGGCCGAGGGTTCTGTACATAAACTGGGCCGACCCGATCAAGACGGCGGGGCGCGATACTTTTGCCGACGACCTTATTACGAAGGCGGGCGGCGTCAATGTGGCCGCTGATTTGTCCAGCTACAGCACGATTTCTCTGGAAACGATAATCGACCGGAACCCCCAGGTCATTATCGTCAGCGGCATGGGAGATAACCGAAGGAAGACTTATAATGCCATAATGTCGGAAACACGTCTCGGCGGTGTAGAAGCCAGAGTCAAGGGACAGGTCTATGAAATTGATTCGCCACTTATAGAACGGCCCGGCCCGAGGCTGATTCTGGCGCTGGAGCAGGTGGCCAAGTTCCTGCATCCCGAGATATTTGGTAAACTGTGACCTCTGGAGTTGGTGGTAGGAATATGACCGGTGACAGTGGGACTACCCTTCTCTACACCCGTGAGCAGATTGCCGAAGCGGTCAAGCGCCTTGCGGCGGAGATAAGGCGCGATTACCAGGACAAGAATCCGGTAATTATCGGTATCCTTAAAGGCTCATTCATGTTTATCGCCGACCTGATACGCGAGCTGGCGGTGCCGGTGGAGGTGGAGTTTGTGGTGCTTTCCAGCTACGGCAGTGGGACGGAAAGTACCGGCAAGATCCGGATGGCCAAGGGCGTCCACACCGATATTAGGGGGCGGCACGTACTGGTGGTTGAGGACATCATCGATTCGGGCCATACCATAAACTATCTTCTGAACTACCTCCGCCAGCGGCGGCCGGCCTCGTTGAAACTGTGTGCCCTGCTGGACAAAGAGTTGAGACGTAAGGTGCCGGTTATTATCGACTACCGCGGCTTCCGTGTCCCTAACAGGTTCGTCGTTGGCTACGGGATAGACTATGACGAGAAGTACCGCTATCTGCCGGAGATACGGTACATAGAAGAGCCCGGGCAACCCAACCCGATTACCTCGGAGTGAGGAGAATTAAGCGCTGCTCTACCGCCAGTGTTCAGGAGACCTTGAGACTGGGGCTGAGGGCCAGGTCTTTCAGGGCGGACGCGGTCTCATCAGCCCGGCTCTGACTAAAACCAGTCTTCGAAACGGCCTTCATGCTTACGGAAACGGAGAGGGTAGTCTCGACCAGGAACCGTGAGAGCACTTTGGCAAAGAAGGCCTCCCAGTTCTGCCACGGCACGTTTCCTGACCATTCGATACTGGAGAACCGGGCCGACGCTCCAGCCAGCGGTTCGGCCCTGACCTCATCGCTCAGTTTCAATTCTTTCAAAGCTGCCCTGGTCTCATCGAGCCTTTCGCTGCTGATATTTGCCCCTGGGCCCACCCTGAAATTGACGCTGATGCTGAGCCCTTCTTCTCCAAGGTATGCCGAAAGTATCCTGGTGTAGAACTGCGTCCACTGTTGCCATGGCAGTTTGCCAGCCCATTCGATGGTTGTGAAGTGCCTGGGCGTTTCTGCAGCAGGTGGCTTGCCTGTCGACCGCCGGTAGTGGCCGGTGTCGTCCCGGGTTATCCTCCCGTCTTTCTCTAACCGGGTGGCTATCTGGTAAAGTCTGGCCAAGTTCAGGCCGCGGGACTTGAGGTCGGGTCGCTGGGCAATCTGAGGCATATCGGCGTCGGTCTGGTCCACTATCGCCTCAACAACAATATCGTAAAGCTCCTCGGTCATGCCGACCGGTTTCAGCGGTGATTTGGCCTCCCTGTCTGCCGGGGGTTTCTCTACCGTCTTTTCCAGTGGTTTGTAGTCGTCCATACCGGCCGTCTCGATCGGTGCCCTCTCCCCTGCAGTTTGAGGTTTTTCCCAGGCAGGGACAGCCGTTTCTTTGATTGGGGGTTTCGGTGCCGTCTTGCCCGAAGCCTTCTGGTAATGGCCCTTCTCGTCGCGAACCAGCCGTCCGTCTTTCTCCAGCCGTCCGACTATCTTGTACACCCTGGCGAGAGTCAGTCCCCGTGAGCGGATGAGTTCAGACTGAGCGATCTGGGTTATGTCAGCATCGGACATGCCGACCACGGAATCCGCCACCAGTTGCTCGGTTTCCGGGTCCGTGATATCCCCTGCCGGTGGGGGAGTGGTTGGCTCAAGCTCTGCCGCTTTCCTGGCCGGCGCGGTTGCCGGTCTGGCTTTCGGCGTTTCTTTCGGTTGCTCGCGTACTTTTTCACTTACCTCTTCCGGTTGCGGCGGAGGTGTGCGCTTCAGCGGCGGCTCCGGTTCCGGTGCGGCCGGTGCCGCTCTATCCTTTGTCGGGGCGGTGGCCCGCCGGTATTTCTCATCCTGACCGCGCACCAGTTTGCCTTCCTGTTCCAGCCTGCTGACGGCTTTGTAAAGCTTGGCAAGCGTCCAGCCGCGCCGTCTCAGGTCTTCATTCTGAGATAGAAGGCTGATATCGGCATCAGTCAGTCCGTCGACTACCTTGAGGACGATTTCATCAATCTCAGCCTGAGAGGTCTCGGGCACGGGTGGGGCCGGTGGTGCCGCGCGCGGCGGCGCGGCCCCGGCCGGTATTTCCGGTTCGGGTGCGGCTTCTTCGCTCACCTCTTTCGCCTCCTCCGGCGGTTCCGGCCCCGGTTCAGATAGTGGCTCGGGTTCTGTCATCGGTATCTTTTCACGCTTCATCCCGCGTCCGGCCCGGCCTCTCCGTCCGACGAGTAAGATAATAACGGCGATGAGGACAGCGAAGACCACGACGGCGATAGCGATGAAGGCCCACATGGGCATAATGCCGACGCGGACGGACATGACCTGGGACCAGTCGGAGGCGTTATCGGCGCCGTCGATGGCTCTGA
>Ga0315298_1001217_pt1 | contig 48376 bp, 46 predicted proteins | sample WHS_1_MG_FD_203077 | JGI IMG/M metagenome (GOLD analysis project Ga0315298, IMG submission 203077) | Extremophilic microbial mat communities from Washburn Hot Springs, YNP, Wyoming, USA - WHS_1_MG | ecosystem: Environmental > Aquatic > Thermal springs > Hot (42-90C) | place: USA: Wyoming...
CCTCCTTTATCGATATTTGTAGTATTATTACTACAATAATATAAAAAAACTTCTCTTTTGTCAATAAAAAATTCGCATTGAAATTCCTATGACCTAATAGGGGATAAAAGTGATAGACGGTCAGATTTATTAGAGACCTCTAAAAAGTCTGTTAAACACGGGTGAGATCAAGTTCCAACCCTTTCGAATGCAGGAACAAATAATTTTATCTCATAACAATCGTTTTAAGAAAATTTGTAGGGTAAGCCCTTGTGGCTTACTGAATATCGGTAAGGGACAAGCCCTTACCCTACCCATTGAGGGAAAGGGCAAGTCCTTTGCCCTACGAGTATTTATTATAAAATGACTTAAAAATTTTTTAGAGATCTCGATTAAGATATTTTAGAAAATCAACTGGGTCTAACAAAGTAGGGCCTACTTTTGAGACCGATGGGTCTTATGTTTCGTTGATTTCATCTGATCCAACAGTCTGTTAAGGGCCAAACGATGTTCATCGTTCTTCATGCAATCTACAAAGACCATGGCCTCGTGCTCAATGACCTGATCCAATGGAGAATCCATTCCATGACGGAGAAGTTTTTTTGATTTTTGAATGGCAGTAGACGGCATGGAGGCAATTTGTTTGGCTATCTTCTTGGCCTCGGGCATGAGTCGATGATGGGGAAATAGTTTATTCACCACTCCCATTTCTAATGCCTCCTGAGCGCCAAAAGCCCTGGCAGTAAAAATAAGCTCTGAGGCCTTGCCGTAACCAATCAGTTTAGGTAGAAAATAGGTACTACAAAATTCTGGCGTCACACCTATCCGAACAAAAGCGCAGCTAAATTTAGCCCTTTCCGAGGCAAGGCGAATATCGCAAGTCAGGGTTACAGTAAAACCAAACCCGTAGGCTGGACCATTAATCGCAGCAATGATGGGTTTTGGGAATTTGACAAATGCCATTGGAAAATCGATAGAGCCAAAATTTAACTTCTTTTTATGATCCCTGTCCTCTTTTTGAAATTCGATAAACCTGTTTAGGTCTGCCCCGGCACAAAAACCCCTTCCCCGACCTGTTAGGATCATACCCCGAATTGTATCATCTGCTTCCACCTCTTTTAATGCATGGATCAGTTCAATCTTCATCGTTTCATTCAGCGCATTGAGGACCCTGGGGCGATTCAGGTAGAGCAGAGCGATGCCATCTTCTTTGATTAATTCAATGGTCGTGTATTCCATATCTTTTCTCCATTATCCATAGCGATATTGGACGCCATAACCACTTCGAGGGTAATGCCATTTTATAGAACCATAGATACAGGCCACCATGCAAGTCCCACATTCAAGGCAACCGGCGAACTCAACGACCATCTCCCCTTTTTCATTAAGGGAATAAAGGTTGGCTGGACAGGCATAGATACAGAATCGTTCTCTGCAGTTTTGACAGATTTTTTGATCGACCTGGATGTGGGTTTCGTTATCGTTTTTAAAGGCATCGAGAGCTAACTTCTCGGTAATTTTCATTGGAGGAACCTCATCCTCTTTTGGGATTTGGAATTAAATTTTCCTAAATTGCCACCAGTCCTTAAAAGTTTTTAGGTTGAAGAATTGTCTTTTCAATTCCTTGATTTTTGTTTTGTATATCCCTTCTTTGGGTTTTTCATCCACCCACATTACCTTTTCGAAAAGATCAGAGATGGCCTGGGGATATTGATTGAAAAGCCTTTCGTTGTTAAGAACCATAGGGGTATATTTAAAATGATTCATTTCCTTCAGGATAAAACTTTCACTTAGAAGTTTTTCATAATGGGATAAGGTTGATGCTGAAAAATCATTTTTCTCTTTGGCTATTTTTATGGTCCTACCTGCCAAGACTCCTGAGACCATAGCATATTCCATTCCCCTCACTGTAACCAGCATATTAAGGCCAAGGCCTGCTGCATCGCCCGTAACTAACATTCCATCAGCATAGAGTTTGGGCATGGTGTGGATTCCGCCTTCGGTGATAAGATGGGCAGAGTATTCGACAACCTCTCCACCTTTAACGAGATTTTTTATCTCAGGCCTTTCTTTAAATTCATCTAAGAATTTGTAAACCTCCAGACGGGGTTCCTTTTGATTGAGAGAATGAATTCCCACAACTATTCCCAGGGAAAGGCTCTGCTGATTGGTATAAAGAAAACCCCCACCCATTACCCCTTTCGTAAGACTTCCTAAAAAGAGTTGAGCAGCCCCCTCATTGCCTGCAAGTCGAAATCTATCTTCAATGATTTTGGAATCGAGGGCGATCACCTCTTTAAACCCAAGGGCAACATGTTGAGGATGAAATGGCTTCCGCAGCCCTGCCTTTTCTGCCATAAAGGAGAGGATGCCGTCTGCTGCAACGACACAATCTGCTCCAATCTCCTCGCCATCGGTTCTAACCCCTATGATCTTTTCTCCATCTCTAATGAGGTCATCCACATTTTTCTGGGGAATGACAAAGATTCCTTTTTCTGAAACGAGATCAGCAAACCACCGGTCAAATTTTGCCCTGAGAATTGTGTAACTTGGGTAGGGCTCTTGGTTAAATCGGTTGCTATAAAGTTCGAAGGTCGTAGAATTCTCCTTCCCCATAAAGGTAAGGATTTCTTTGGTCACATGTCTTTCTAAGGGGGCATCTTTCCAAATGTCAGGAAGGTAGTTGAGGAGAGGGCGAAGATAGAGCCTTCCGCCTGTTACATTCTTGCTTCCTGAAAAGTCACCCCGCTCCAGCACCAGGATGGTCATCCCAGAATCAGCAAGTTCATAAGCACAGGAGAGGCCTGCTAATCCACCTCCTACAATGATCACATCGACTTTATCCATCGTTTAAGTTCACTCTTACCCCTGCCCTCTCGCATCGAGGGAGAGGGGGAGGGAGTAGCCCATTTGTTATTCCTTCAGAACTTTTTTTAATTCTTCTGTCAATGCAGGCACAATCTGGAAAAGATCTCCAACAATTCCGTAATCTGCGTAGTTAAAGATGAGGGCATTTGGATCGATATCTACAGCCACGACCGTTTTACACGTCCCAATCCCAAGGACGTGGTGGATCGCCCCAGATATACCGAAGGCCATATAGAGTTTTGCAGAGATGTTCTTTCCACTCTTTCCAATCTGGTCTTTCTGATCTCTCCATCCTTCATCTACTACCGCACGGGTTGTTCCTACAGAAGCGTTAAGCACATCGGCTAACTCTTCAAGGATTTTAAAATTTTCGGGCGCCTTAATTCCCCTTCCAGCAGCCACGACAATATCTGCCTCTGAGATATCCAATTTTGTTCCACCTGTTTTCTCAATTCCAAGGACTTTCTTTTTCAATAGGTTGCGATCTGCTTGAAAAGGGACCGCAATGACTTGGGCTGATTTATTGAGGTTTTGAGAAACAATAAACGTATTATTTCTAACTGTGGCCATCTGAGGTCGGTCATCTGAAAACGTCATCTCTGCAAAGACCTTTCCTCCATAGAGAGGTCGAAGGGCAGTCAGTCTTCCATCCTCTCCCACCGATAGGTTAGTGCAGTCAGGCACATAACCTGTTTGAAGATGCATCGCCAGTCTTGGGAAAAGGTCCTTTCCTGTGGAGGTGGCCCCTCCTAAGAGAATGGAAGGCTTGTGTTCCTGAATTAAAGAGACAATATTTGGGAGATAGGCATCAGAGGTGTAAACTGTAAGGGCAGGGTCTTCCATTAGAAGAATTTTGTCAGCGAAAGGTATAAGGATTTTTGCTGTTTCTTGAATCCCATTTCCTAATAGAACTGCTGTAACCTCCCCCCCCGTTTTCTTTGAAAACTGAGTGGAGGCTGATAGAAGTTCAAAGGTTATCTTTCTTACCCTCCCATCCTGATGCTCTGTAAGAACCCATATATCGTTAGGCATCATGACCCCCTTTCAATGTTACAGGTTTCAAGTTTCAGGTTTTGATTTTTTTAACTTGGAACTTGCAACTTGAAACTCGGCACTCTAAATGACCTTGGCCTCTTCTCTAAGAAGTCTAACCAATGTTCTCACATTTTCTGGAAAATCGTCTTTAATCATTCTAACCGGTGGTCTTTTGGGTGGCGGAAAATATTTATTCAATTTTATCTTGGCTGAATGAGATCCCACATCGTTGGGGGTCAATCCAATCGCAGAAAGATCGACCTTTTTAATCTGGGCTTTCATGGCCTTCATGACATTCATTACTTGGGGAATCCGAGGGGTATAAAGGCCTTTCTGGCAGGTGAAAAGGGCTGGAAGAGGACAGGTGAGGGTCTCCTTTCCTCCTTCGACTTCCCGAATTACCCTTACCTCTTTCGTTGGATCCTCTACTTCAAGGCCAATGATGGCGTTCACATGGGGGATGCCCAACCACTCGGCAACTGCAGGGCCAATGATTCCTGCATCATCATCCATGGCCTGTCTTCCCGTTAGAATAAGATCAAAGGCCTTATCTTTGAGATAGGCGGCTAAAACTTTTGCAATGGAAAAAGGATCCGATCCCTCAATGGCAGGATCGGTCAGTTGAACCGCATCATCCGCTCCCATGGAGACTCCCCTTCTAAGGGCATCCACTCTTCGGTTGTCAACCGTTAACACGGTAACCTTGCCCCCAAACTTTTCCTTCAACCGAAGAGCAGCCTCAATGGCAATTTCATCAAAAAAATTGGTAAAGTATTTATTTTCGATCTCCAGTTCAGAATCGGTTTTTACCTTAACCGTCGCCTCTGGGTCGGGAACCTGTTTGACTAAGACATAGATTTCCATTAATCCCCCGGGAGTCTAAATGTGGTTCGTGAATCGTGACTTGAAAATCGGAATGTTTATATCCATTGGACGAACCCCCAGCACGAATGACGAGTTACCCTTTTCAGTCTTTACAATACGCTCTTCCCAAATAGTCGCAAAGCACTTCGTGGGTGCCACCGCCGTAGAGTAAGAATTTTGCATCCCTCCAAAACCTCTGGACAGGATATTCAGTGCAGAACGCATTTCCTCCATAAATCCTCATGGCTTCTTCAACGGCATACATGCACATTTCCGTGGCATGGTACTTGGCTAACATACATTCATTAAGGCAGGGGATGTTGTTCTGAATCATCCAGGCACATCGATAGAGGAACGTTCGTGAAGCCTCATACCAGGCCCAGAATTTGGCAAATTTTTCTCTTATCAACTGGTATTTGCTAATGGGATTTCCAAAGGCGATTCGGTTATTGGCATACTGCCGGGCATCTTCCATAGCCTCCTTGGCAATGGCGAGGGCACTCATACCCGTCATGACACGGACTTCGTTAAGAATCTCTCCAGCATACTGAACTCCTTTTCCAATCTCTTCGCCTAAGAAATTCTCATCGGGAACAAAGACATTGTCAAAAACCAACTCCCCGGTTACCGAACAGCGGGAACCTAATTTATGAAGCCTCTGCCCGGATACGAAGCCATCTCGATTCTCTGTCTTCCTTTCGACCAGAAAGAAATTGAGTCCTTTGAGGCCCAACTTTGGGTCTACAGTTGCCATCACTGTGGCGAAGTCAGCAATGGGTCCATTGGTAATCCATTGTTTCCTTCCAGTAATCCTCCAACCTCCATCTACTTTTGTGGCCAGTGTTCGAGTTCCACCAAGGTCAGAACCAGATTGATCCTCTGTAAAACAGATCGTTCCAATCTTCTCGCCCTTGATAGCAGGAACAAGAATCCTCTGTTTGATTTCTTCATTTCCAAAACGACCAATGAAATAGGTTCCCATAAGGATTTGCATGGTTACCGCCATAAAGAATCCACAAGAGCCTCGAGCCAATTCTTCATAAAAGATCATTTGGGTAATAGTATCTGTCCCCATTCCGCCATATTTTTCTTCATGTCTTAGCCCCAGATACCCCAGGGAGGAAAATTCTTTCCAGAGGTCCCAGGGGAATTCCTCCTTTTCGTCCAATTCCTTCACCCTGGGCATAATCATCCGATTCACGGTATCTCGAATGGTCTGTCTGAAAAATTCTTGTTCCTCGGTAAAACTAAAATCGAGTGCCATTGGCTACTCCTTTCATTAAACTCGTGTTCGTCACTCGTGACCGTGACTCGTGAGAGAAACAGATGTCGGACACGGAAGCGAACTAAATAATATTTTTTACCTTTAATTCTTTTAACTGTTCAGTACTGTACCCTAATAGGCCTCCGTAGATTTCCTCATTGTGTTCTCCAAATCTTGGGGGGAAACTAAGCACCCGATTGACCGATTTCAGGTAAGGGGTCATAAAGGGAGGGGGAGCGATGGTAATTTCTATCCCTGTTTTTGGATCTTTACTTCGAATCAGGTTTGGTTTGACCAAAGGATCCTCAACCACCTCATCAATTGTGTTGACTTTCGATATCGCGATCGTCGCTTTGGTAAATATATCCATCAATTCTTCAGTGGAAAATTTTTTAGTGATGGCGTTAATGGCATGATTTAAATTTTCCACATCTGCAATCCGGCCAGCATTTCTTTCATATTCCTTTTTTTGAAGAGATTCGAAACCTGGGATTTTGGTCATCGTCTCCCATTGTTTATCATTTCCAACAGCGATGTAGACATAACCATTTTTGGTTTCGTATACAGAGACCGGAGCGAAGAATTCATGGGTATTTCCTCTACGGGTAATCTTCTTTTTGAAAGAGACCGTATGGGTAATGGCTTGGGTTAACCAAGAGACGGTGCTTTCAAACATGGAAAGGTCGATACGACTACCCTGTCCAGTTACGGCTCGTTTAAAAAGGGCCTTCATCAAAAGGCCATATCCATGCTCGCTTGCACCCATATCTGGAAGTGGAATGCCCATAACCTGGGGTGTCCCACCTTTTTCTCCAGTCAATTCCATTAACCCTCCTCTTGCCTGAAGGACAGGATCATAGGCTGCCTCATTACTTTGCGGGCCAAAGCCCGTTAACCCTAACCAGATGATATCGTCTTTGATCTCTTTGAGCCTCTCGTATTCAATTCCAAGTTTGGCATAGTTTCTTGGAAGTTGATTCGTCGCGAAGATATCCACCTTCAATTTAAGGATGAGTTCTTTTAGAATTTTCTGGCCCTCAGGTGTCCCAAGGTCTAAGGTGAGAGCCTTTTTCCCTGCATTGATGGAAAGATAGTATGAAAACATCCTGTCTTCCTTTAATATGTCATCTCCTACCCGACGATTGGGGTCTCCATAGATAGGGTGTTCCAGGCGAATGACATTGGCTCCATCTTCTGCCAAGCGGAGGGTTAAATAAGGAAGAACAGTGGCTTGCTCAAGACTTAGGACCGTTATATTCTTAAATAGTTGGAGATCGTCCATTTCTGCTACCTCCGGAAGAAATTTTGGATACTGTATACAAAAAAATATATATCTGAAACCCTTTCTATTGTCAAGAAATTTTGGGGAGACCTTTGAAAAGGCTTTTTATATGGGAGGGTAGGTTCAATACCATTTGGATGCAGGTACAAATAATTTTATCTCGTAACAATCGTTTTAAGAAAATTTGTAGCGAAACCTTTTCTAAACTGAAAGCAATATTTAATTTGTCATAATTGGTGTCATTCCTGCGGAAGCCCGTGGTCGGGTCTTATCGACTTTCTCAAATGGCGTTCTTTAAGGGATAGGGATTTTACCCGTCTCTGAGTAGATTCTGCTAAGACCTCCACCCTCTATTAGGCCTGCTTAAGAAAGGGCAAATTAAAGGGGATGAGTGAAGAAGTCAGCGTCATCATCTCAAAGAGGCATAGCAGGGACACACGGTCTGAGTTCTTTCTTTGCACAGACCTTTCATTGAGTGCAAAGCAAGCACTAGGCCTTTATATGAGGCGTTGGGCCATTGAGGTGGACTATCTTTACCTGAAGACTCGATTAGGGTTAGGAGATTTCAGAGTCCGCTCGATGAAGGATATCGAGCGATATTTTATGCTCACCTTTCTGACTCTCGCCTATCTGGCCTGGAGAAAGGAAGAAGAAGGAGCTTCGAGCATCTATGAAGTCATAGCCCTCCATCAGCAGGAGCAATATGAGGAGATATTTCAGGCCTTTGGTAGAAGAATCATTAAGAGGCAATCTATAGAATTAGCATTGGAAGAGTTTCTACCTAAAGCAGTCTGAAAGTATTCAACCTCATTACTTCCATCTCCTTTACTTTTTTTGAAAGGGAACAATATTCATGTTTTCAAAGGACGAAAAAAGGTCTATCAGAAACTCAAATTTTAAAAAAATTTGCTAAACTACAGTAAAATAATTAACACCAAAACCTGGCCTTCTCTTTATCCTATCGGTAGTATCAGAGAATTAAAATTGGAAGTCATTCCCGATGAGACCTGAGTCATCTTCTTATGAAAAAGAATTAATCAACGCCAAGTGATAGAAGGCTTTTTCTTCAAAGGTATTCGGTAGTACTGGAATTTGGGGTACCCGATCATTAGGGCCCCGAAACATTGATGATTATTTGGAATATTAAGAGCCTTAATCATTGGAGGGTAGAAATTTGCTGCTGTATAGAAATATCCAGCCCAGCATGTTCCTAAACCAAATGAATATGCGGCTAGCTCTAACGTGGTTAGTGCAATTATGCTGGAAAGTAGTGAAGCACGTGAATCTTTTAACCCGTGGGCTACAATCATATGTGGTGCATCGTGGCATATCATGTCTATCCCATCTTGCCATTTATCCACAATAAGTTTCATAGCGGAATGAGAGTATTTTGCCTCAAACTCACCTTGAATCATTGACCTAATCCAGTTTACTACGATAGAAGCTAAACGGTTTACTTCGCCAGCGTTTTCAATCACTAACCAGTTTACAGGTTGTAGATTTTTTATGCTCGGAGTGTAAGAGGCAATATCAATAAGGCGGTTGATGATATTATGATCCACTTTAATTTTTTTGTAGGTGCGAACGGATCGACGAGAACGGATGAAATGTTCCATATGTTCTTTAGAAACCAACAATTCCTTTTGCACTGGAGGGCATTCTCCTGGTTTCATTATTTCCAAAGATAATGCTCCCTCAGGACAGACTGCTACGCAATGGCCGCATTGGATGCATAGGTCCTTGGCCAGTGCCGTAAGAGAAGGGAAACCCCCATTTGCTTTCATTTCAATGACCCTCGAAGGGCATTCACTCACACAAATTGCATCTCGATTGCATTTTGCTTGATCGATTGTAAGAAAACTCATTAGACCCCTTCTTTTTCTTGAATGCTTAATCTTACAATACTGAGAAATACTTTTAATCCTTATAAGTTTTTGAAATTGTTCTTTTTTCTATTAGAAATGAATCCTAATTAATAAATAATTTTAAATTGTTTTTATAATACCATAATAAAGATTTGTCAATATTTTTATATTAATGCTATAAAAAATGATAAAAATTTATATTTTTTTTAAAAAAAAACTTGACAAATTTTATTTTTATAGTAAAATTTGGCTAATTTTTAAATTATGGTATTAAATATTGGTCATGATCTTGGGCAAAAATTCGGAAATGGTATATAAACATTTTTAAGGTACTTAAGGGATGACATTTGGATTCAAGAACTCAAACGAAGAATAGAAAGATACTTAAGAATCCGGCTAAGGCTTTAACAATTTTGAACGCGGCAGAACAGGTTTTTGCAGAAAAGGGGTTCCACGAAGCCACCCTTTCAGATATAGCCAAAAAGGCTAAAGTATCCGAGGCAACTATCTATGAGTATTTTTCGTCCAAGGAAGAGTTGCTATTCTCCATTCCCAAGGAACAAACGCTCCGACATCTAGGAAAAAACCAAGATCTCCTCCGATATATTAAGGGTGCTACAAACAAATTAAGAATGCTAATTCTAAGGTTCTTAGAACTTTATGAAACGAGACCAGACTATGCTAAGGTAATAATGCTCATTCTTAAAACCAATCGTAAGTTCTTACAAACGGAAGCCTATGAGCTTGTTAAAGAATCAGCTAGACTTTGGATTCAAGTATTGGAAGAGGGAATCAAAAATGGAGAATTCAGACCAGAAATACAACCTTATTTAGTACGAGCCATGATCTATGGAACTATAGAACATTTATTTATAAGAAAAAGCTTATTGGGTGTCCCCAGTGATCTTCTTTCTCTTGCTGATGATATAATTAATACTATTTTCCAAGGAATTTTACTTCCTCAAAAAAAGAATGAGTTCAATGTGCATATTACGGTGGAAAATAAAAAGGCAATGAATGCAGATAGATTGAGAAGATTCCGAAAGTAATTTAATAAAAAATCTCGAAACTTAGAAAAAAGGATCGCAAATGACTACCGGAAAGATTAGGAAATAATTGGAGCGTATGTGAAGATGAGTGCAACATCTATTACTGATGGAAAGATTTAAGATATTAAGGAGTTTATTATGAGAGAAGTTATTATTGCTGGGTATTTAAGGACTGCTCAGTCTCGATCGAGACCAAACGAACCAGCAAGGGATTGGTTTTATAAGTTAAGAGCCGATGACTTATTATCTAAGCTCCTCCCAGAACTACTCAGAAGAACAGGAGTGGTATCCGAAGAAATTGACGACTGCATCATTGGAGTTTCCAATGGAGTAGGTGAAAACTGGACATATGGGGGGAGGCTCCCGGTGTTCCTTTCGAACTTTTCTGAAAGAGTTGCAGCCAAATTTGTTGATCAGCAATGCGGTTCGTCAATGGCTGCCATTCATATCGGTGCAATGGAGATAATGCTTGGGTATGCAGATATAGTTATAGCTGCTGGGATGGAGCATATGACACGTGTTCCCATGGGACAGGCATGGCGAAAAGATGGACATGTCAAGCTCAACATAAGTCTTTTAGAACAGGAGAAATATTTCCATTGGGATATTAAAAACGCCATGAATATGGGCCTCACTGCCGAGAAACTATTTTCTTTGAAAAATTTCAGTAGGAGAGAATTGGATGAATGGGCTAAAAGATCTCACGATTTAGCTGTCAGGGCCCAAAAAGAAGGTTTTTTTGATGGTGAAATACTTCCCATCCAGGCTGAACAGGAAGACGGGTCAGTAATTATAGTGAAAAAGGATCAAGCTGTGAGGGAAAATGTTACTCTTGAGGCATTAAACGAGCTCAAGCCCGCTTTTAAAGAAAACGGTGTTATAACGGCAGGCAATTCCTCTCCTTTAAATGCTGGAGCTTCTTCAATCCTTTTAATGAGTAAGGACAGGGCTAGAGAAAAAGGTATTAAACCTATGGCCATTATTCGGTCCATTGGATTTGCTGGGGTAGACCCCACGGTCATGGGAGTGGGTCCCATTCCTGCAACAAAAAAGGCTTTAAAGAATGCAGGTCTCCAAGTAAAAGATATTGACTACTGGGAAATCAACGAGGCATTCACCGTTGTTGTACTAAATTGCATTAAAGAATTGGGGATTGATCCTGATAGAGTGAATATAAAAGGAGGAGGAACTGCCATCGGTCATCCGCTTGGAGCAACTGGATGCAGATTGGTAGGGACATTGGCAAGAATTCTAAACGAAAAAAAGGCTCGGTTTGGATGCGCAAATGCCTGTTGCGGTGGTGGGCAGGGGGTAGCCACAATCATAGAAAGGGAAGAGTACAACTGGTAAGAGAAGGTCTAAACATTCATCTATGGATGGAGCAAGTCTTAATGGTAGTACATGAATGTAGAGGGGCAAGATTTAAAACCATTTTATTATGATCATGTTTTTCTTAAGGAACTATCCCTCCGTTACGACTATTGAGGAGGTAATATGATGGAATTAAAAGACAAGGTGGCCGTGGTTACTGGTTCCGGCCAAGGCATAGGTAAAGCAATTGCGATTTCTTTAGCTAAAAAGGGAGTTAAAGTGGTGGTTAATAACCGGAGCCCAAGACCGGCAGAAGTGTCTGCCGAAGAGACGGCCAAGGCAATTGTGGAGGGCGGTGGTGAAGCAATAGCAGTTTACGGCGATGTTTCTCAGATAAATATTTGCGAGAAATTAATTAACACCGCCATTAATAAATGGGGAACAATTGATATCCTAATAAATAATGCAGGGATTAATCAGGACCGCATGGTTTGGAACATGAACGAGGAAGACTGGGATTATGTAATGGCTGTCAATCTGAAGGGAACTTTTGGTTGCACTAAATTCGCTGTGCCATATATGCGTCAAAAAAGAAGTGGACGAATTATCAACATGGCCTCACAGGCTGGAATTGACGGAAACGCCTATATGCCAGCATACAGTGCTGCCAAAGCGGGAATTGTAGGGTTTACAAAGTCCTGTGCCCTTGCTCTGGGCAGATATGGAATAACGGTCAATGCACTCTGTCCACAAGCAGATACAAGGATGTGGCGGAGTGCAACCATTGAGCAGGCTCGGGAAATGGGTGTTTTACGAGGATTAATAACTCCTGAAGAGGTAACAAAAATTCCTGAAGATGAAGTTTACACAAGGATATTCGGTTCTACCATGGATATTGCCCCAATAGTACTATATTTAGCAAGCGATGAAGCAGCAAGTATTAATGGCCAAGTATTTTTTGCTACTAAGGGACGAGTTGGGTTGTACGGTCCTTGGACTCAAGTGAAAAGCCTCGATAAGAGATGTAGGTGGACTGTCGAAGAGTTATCGACAATAATCCCAACTTGGGTTAGCGATAATACCATTAAGTGAGTAAAGGATGGCGGATTAAGGAGGTTTTAAAAATGGAAATAAAAAAGATATTTGTCGCAGGAGCAGGTTTGATGGGGGGAGGGATTGCCCAAGTCTGTGCACAGGCAGGGTATTCCGTAGTTATTAGAGATCTTACCGAAGAATTAGTGGAAAAAGGCTTAAAAGCAATTGATTGGTCCGTGAGAAAACTCGTTAGTAAAGGAAAGGTTCAAGGCACTGTAGATGAGATTATTGGAAGGATTAAGGGAACCACTGATCTTTCAGATGCAAAAGACGTAGATTTTGTGTTTGAAGCCATTAATGAGGATTTAGAGGCAAAGAAAGCATTGTTTTACGAGTTGGATAGGATATGTCCAGCTCATACTATTTTTGCAACCAATACATCCGCCATACCGATAACAAATATATCGGTAGCAACACAAAGAGGTACTCAATTCGTTGGTACTCATTTTTTTAGTCCAGTCCCAATGATGAAGATTGTAGAAATTATAAAAGGTTTATTGACCACGGAACAAACCATTGAGATCTCAGAAAAACTATGTCGATCACTTGGTAAGGAGACTATTCGTGTTAAACGGGACATCGCGGGATTTGCTCTTAATCGGATTAATATTCCAAGTACGATTGAAGCGATTAAACTTGTTGAAGCGGGCGTTGCAAGCATTGAAGATATAGATAAAGGCATGCGATTAGGATTTGGAAGGCCAATGGGACCATTTGAAACATCTGATCTTGCAGGATTGGATGTTAGTTTTAATACTTGCCTTGCGATTTACCGGGAAACTCAAGATGAAAAATTTCACCCCCCAATGCTGCTACAAAGAAAAGTAATGCTTGGCCAATTAGGTAGAAAGACCAAGATCGGCTGGTACCGATATGATGATGAGGGAAAAAAAATAAGCATAGCAGATTGAGGAGAAAAAGGAAATGAACGATAAACTTATATCTTATACCATTGATTCATATATTGCTATTATCACTATCAATAACCCCCCAATGAACCCTTTGACAAAAGAGGTTTGGGAACAATTGGAGAAGGCTCTGGATGAATTGGAGTTAAAGAAAGAAGAGGTGAGGGTCCTTATTCTGACTGGAAAAGGGAAGGCCTTCGTTGCAGGGGCAGATATTAAGTCATTTCAAGACCTCACCCAAGAAGAAGCTAAGATCCGGCTAAAAAGAGCCAAACGTCGTTACCTTAAGGTTGAACAATTTGAAAAACCTGTTATATGTGCAATAAATGGATATTGCTTCGGAGGAGGATTAGAATTAGCAATGTGTTGTGACATAAGAATCGCCTCTTCAAATGCTCAATTAGGACAACCTGAAATTAATATTGGGCTCATACCTGGAGGAGGGGGTACTCAGCGACTTCCAAGATTAGTTGGCGAAGGCATCGCAAAGGAGCTCATTTTTACTGGTAAACCGATTAGTGCACAAAGGGCAGCAGAAATAGGTTTAGTAAATAAGGTTGTGGCGCCTGAAAAACTTATGGAAGAGGCAATAGAAATGGCAAATCTTATTGCAAGTAAACCCCCATTAGCCATTAGAGCTGCTAAAGAAGCAGTTAATGTAGGTTTAGACGTTCCGCTAATGGAGGGGCTTGAAGTGGAAGCGTTTCACTGGAGTTATTTATGTGGCACTGAAGACCAAAAAGAGGGTGCCAAAGCCTTTATTGAAAAGAGGCAACCTATTTTTAAGGGAAAGTAAATATTAAGGGTAGACTTGACCTACTTGGTTTTTGTTGAAATTCAAATATAGATTTTTAATGAATTCTAAAAATTTTTGTTTGACAGATAAGGTTGCCCTAGTTACTGGGGCAGGACGTGGAATTGGAAAGAGCATCGCTTTAGGTTTTGCAGAAGCTGGTGCAAATGTCGCTGTTATCAGTCGGACTTTATCAGAGATTGAAGAGACATGTAAGGAAATTGAATCTTTTGGAGCAAAAGGTATCGGGTTGGTATGCGATGTTAGTAAGGTGACAGATATTAGGAAGATGGTGATGATGGTATTGGCTAAATTTGATAAAATAGATATCTTAGTCAATAATGCTGGCATCAGCCCTTTTGTCGTGCCTATAGAGGAGGTTCGAGAGGATGGTTGGGATAAGGTGATTAACACAAATTTGAAGGGTATTTTCTTCTTAACACAAGAAGTTGGTAAACATATGATTAAGAGAAGACAAGGGAAAGTGATAAACATAGCATCTATCGGTGGAATAGTTGGGTTTCCAGGTCAAGCCCCTTATTGTATTAGCAAGGCAGGTATCATCATGTTGACCAAAATGTTTGCCTTAGAATGGGGGAAGTATAATATAAACGTCAATGCTTTAGCACCCGGTATGGTAGAGACGAGATTAACGGAGAAACTAAGACAGGACGAAAACTATACAAAGGATCGTTTAAAAAGAATCCCTTTAAACAGGTTTGCGAAGCCAGAAGAAATGGTTGGAGCTGCTCTTTTCTTGGCATCAGATTTTTCAAATTATATGACAGGCCAGACGATTTTTATTGATGGAGGGAGATTAATTGGATAAAAAGTAATGGAAGATTTTTATATATTCGATTTTCAATATTAGATGTCATGGAAATAACGAGATTTTAAAGAAAGAAATATCTATTTGGGAGGGATAGATGGGTCTGAGAACAGTAGAAGAATATCAGAAGAGTATCAGGGATGGACGAATAGTTTATATCAACGGCGATAAAGTAGAAGATGTCACAAAAAATGAAATACTAAAGGTGGGTATTGAGACATCGTCAATAGACTATGCTATGGCAGAAATGCCCGAGTATAGGGACCTTGCAGTCGTAGAAGACCCAGAAATTGGAGAAGAAATTAGCCGATATTACTACACGCCCAAAAATGTGGAAGATCTTCTTAAACGTCACGAATTAATGGTAACTGGAACCAAGCTTGGCCTATGTCATGTTCCTTTTAGTAAAGATATTGCTTCAGATGCCCTGAATGCGGTTAAGATAACAGCAAGAGCTATGGGGAAGCCTGAATATATTGAAAGGGCGGAAAAATTTCGAATCTATTTGTCAAAGAACGATCTAAGCATGGCTGGTGCCATAACTTGTGTAAAAGGTGATCGGAGTCTCCGACCATCAGACCCAAGACAAGAACATCCAGACTTGTATGTAAGGATCGTTGATAAGAACAAGGAAGGCATTGTAGTCCGTGGAGCTAAGGCCCACATAACTGGGGCAGCATACTATAATGAGATTCTGGTACTTCCATGCAGAAATATGACTGAGGCTGATAAAGATTACGCTGTCTCCTTTGCCTTACCCGCTAATACAAAAGGGTTGATTCAGATTCCTCATCCAATGCATTATCGTTTGGGAGAAAACGAATTTCCGATCGAGCTCCCTATTAGAGGGCACACAGATTCTCTTATAATATTTGATGATGTTTTTGTCCCTTGGGATAGAGTGTTCATGTGTGGGGAGTGGGAATATGCCATGACGCTGGTTTATAACTTTGCATACCTTCATAGGCATACCGCTATTAGTTATCATATTCCCTCTTATGAAGCTCTCCTCGGTATGGCCCAAGCGATGGCGGAGTATAACGGCATTGAAAAATTGGGACACGTGAGAGAGAAAATAATAGATCTTGTGATATTTGTTAATACTTTAAAGTCGCTCGCTAGGGCATCGTGCATTGATTATGTGGTTCACGAAGGTATCCCAATCCCTAACCCGATAATTACTAATATAGCTAAATATCACTATGCTAATAATTTTCATAGCTGTGCTAAGGCATTAGTAGATATTTGTGGGGGGTTACTGAGTACTGCTCCAACCTACAAGGACTGGGTCAACCCAGAAATTGGTGGCCTTCTTCATAAATATCTTGTTGGGAAGGCCGGAACATCTGCTGAGGAACGGCTTCGAATGCTTCAACTTATAAGAAATACTTTAGGAGTTGAAAATGACGTTCGCACTCTTCATGCAGAAGGCTCATTGGCAGCTCAAAGAATTTCCATTTATGGAGAGGCCATAAGAGATGTTCAGGAGTATAAAAAATTGGCAAAGGTTTTAGCAGGAATTGAGAAGCCGTCAAAAAATATGCCGATTTTATCTGAATATTTAATTAAATCATGATTTATAAGAATCCCCGAAACTTTTTTAAGGAAGGATTTAGAAAAAAGTATAAGTCATTACCCAAGACCTTCACAGATATTAAAAGGAGGTACAAAAAGAGTTTGTGCTTCATATCTTTATGGACCATTTTCAATTGAAGGAAAACAGAGAGAATATATGAATCAAGCCGTAGTTATTGGTGCAGTGAGGACACCTATTGGAAGATACCTGGGTGCTTTGAAAGAGGTAGCTGCCTATGATTTAGGGGCTCTTGTATTGAATGAAGTCGTGAAGAGGGCTAAAGTGGATCCGACTCAGGTCGATGAAGTCATTCTGGGTCAGTCCTATCAGAGCGGTGAATATGTCAACATCGCACGAATGTCTCTTCTCAAAGCAGGTTGGCCTGATTCTATTCCCGGAATTACCTTAGACCGCCGCTGCTGTACTGGGCTGGATGTGATCTGTTTTGCAGCAATGATGATTCAATCGGATCAAGCAGAGATCATCGTGGCAGGCGGGGTTGAAAGCATGAGCACGGCTGAATTTTATGTGCCTGGTGATATCAAATGGGGAGTTGGCGGCAAAAAGCAAATGCCTCGGGGACACGGAGATCTTTCAATATGGGGGATTCCTTTCTATGATCGAATCCAACGGGCTAGGGTGATGTCTCAACCTGAGGAGAGATATGGAATACTACCTTCAATGATGTCCTGGGCAGAAACTGCTGCGAAAGAAGAGGGGATTCGACGGGAAGATTGTGATCGATGGGCATTGGAGAGCCATCGGAAAGCCTGTGCCGCCATCGCATCGGGAAAATTTAGAGAAGAGATTATTCCTGTCACCGTTCCCAATCCTAAGGGAGATGAGTTGGTTGTTGATCGGGATGAAAGTCCACGAGCTGATACCACATTGGAACAATTGGCAAAGCTCAAGCCTATCCTTGGAGGAGTTTGCACAGCTGGGAATTCATCAACTGAAAACGACGGTGCCGCGGCCTGTGTGATCACCTCAGAAGAAACGGCTAAAAAGCTTGGCATTCAGCCAATGGCCTCTATTAAAGCCTTTGCTGTAGCAGGGACAGATCCTCGCCGCACTTATCTGTCAATCCCTAATGCAGTTAGGAAGGTTCTAAAGAAATCAAGGTTAAGCATTGGGCAAATGGATCTGATTGAGATCCAGGAGGCTTTTGCCGCACAGGTCTTGGTCGATATAAAGATGATGGGCCTCACAGAAGAAGATTATCCAAAGATTAATGTCAACGGGTCTGGGATATCGCTCGGACATCCGATTGCCTGTACTGGGACACGGGTATTAGTCACACTTCTTCATGAGATGAAACGGCGAAACAGCCGTTATGGGCTGGAGTGCATCTGCGGTGGGGGGGGATTAGGGATTGCGGCGATATTCGAAAGAGATTGGAGGTAAGCCTAATATCCAAGTATCCCTATCATTCCATAGAGTAGAGTTTCAAACAATGTAATAAAATAGGGAGATAATAGGTTGGCTAAGTTTCTCAGCGAAAGGAATTTAAGGTTTTTACTCCATGAGGTCTTCGATGTAGCAGCGTTGACCCAATATGAACCCTATAAAGAATATAATAGGGGATTACTAGATATGGTCCTAGAAGCTGCAATGGAATTGGCCGAGGGACTACTCTGGCCATCGTTCCAGGAAATGGACAAAAATCCACCAGAATTTGTTGGAGACCAGATCAGGGTCCATCCCTCCATAAAGAAGTTTATGGAGAAATGTGGAGAAGGGGGTTGGATAGGCGCTGGTATGCCTTTTGAGTGGGGGGGGCAGCAGCTTCCCCGAATGATCACGATAGTTTGCAGATTTATTTTTTCGGCGGCCAATTATTCCGCCTCTGTCTACCCAGCTTTGACTTCAGGGGCTGCCCGTCTCATTCTCAATTTTGGAAAAGAAGAAATAAAAAGGATCTATCTTCCCAACATGCTTTCTGGAAAGTGGCAAGGGACCATGGCGCTAACAGAACCAGAGGCTGGAAGTTCTCTTTCTGATATCAAGACGACCGCTGAGCCTACGGAGCATGATTACTACAAAATCAGAGGTCAAAAAATATTTATCTCGGCAGGAGATCACGATGCAGTGGAGAATGTGATCCATCTCTTGCTGGCAAAGATTAAAGGCGCCCCGGCAGGAGTGAAGGGCATTTCTCTTTTCGTTGTACCTAAAAAACGAGTGGATGAGAAAGGGCAGTTAGTTCCTAATGATGTGGTCACCTCTGGAATCTTCCACAAGTTGGGTTACCGAGGATGCCCGATAGCCCAACTCAGTATTGGGGATAATGACGATTGCCGAGGATTTTTAGTGGGGGAACCCAATAAGGGACTGCTTTATATGTTTCAGATGATGAACGAGGCGAGAATTGAGGTAGGGGTGGGGGCTGCCGCCATTGCTTCTGCGGCCTATTATTCAGCCTTAGAATATTCCAAAAAACGATTTCAAGGCCGAAGGCTATCTACTAAGGATCCTAATCTTCCTCAAGTTCCTATCATTGAACATCCTGACATTAAACGGATGTTGCTTTTCCAACGTTCTGTTATAGAAGGGGCTCTCGGTCTATTGGTACAATGTGCCAAATATGCGGACCTCGCTTCTGTTCTCACCGGTGAGGAGAAGGAAAAGAACAACCTTTTATTAGACCTTTTAACACCCGTCGCTAAAAGTTATCCAGCTGAAATGGGGCTCCTTTCGATCAGCGCAGGATTGCAGTGTCTGGGTGGGTCAGGTTACTGCGATGATTATCCCTTGGAACAATATTATCGGGATGCACGCATTCACCCAATCCATGAGGGGACCACCGGGATCCATGGATTAGACCTTTTGGGTCGTAAAGTCCTCATGAGGGATGGAAAAGCTTTTCAGCTCTTTTTAAAGGAAATTGAGGAGGCAATTCTAAAAGCCAGAAAATTTGAAGAACTCGAATCCTATACAGATAAACTTAAAGAATCCCTACAGAAGCTTCAGGAGGTTACTCATCATCTCATCGAGGTGGGGAAAAAAGGATCTCCTGAATTCTTCTTAGCGGATGCCACGCTTTACTTGGAGTTCTTTGGAATTGTATCAGTGGCATGGCAGTGGATCGTCCAAGCCACGGCAGCGGTAAAAGCCTTGAGAAATAATCCTAATGAGGGGGATTCCCGTTTTTATACAGGTAAATTGTTTGCCTTCCGATACTTTTTTGAGTACGAACTTCCAAAAATGGAAGGTTTGGCTAAACGCTTGATGAACAGCGATGGATTGACAGTCAACATTCACCCCGATTATTTTTTCGATTGAGAGAGGACGGCAAAGGATTGAGTAACTGTTCGTTAAATAGCTAATAGGAGAATATGCGAGTATTTTTAGAAGAGGATAGAAGAGGCACCATGCAAGGAAATACAATTAAACTTTTGTTTAACGTTGGAGGGAGTATAAAATACTTTTAAATTGGGAGATAGTAAAGTGGGTTTAACGGAGTTACTTCAACAAATACTTAATATATTAATTCTGGGAAGCATATATTGCCTTGTGGCGTCTGGACTTACTTTGGTTTATGGAATTATGCACGTACCAAATTTCGCCCAAGGTAATCTATATATGGCAGCAGCATACGTGGTTTTCTTTTTGGGATCAGCACTTAGGATTAATTATTGGTTTGTTTTTTTAGCGACTATCATAATTATGGGCAGCGTAGGATTGGCCATTGAAAGATTATGCTTTAGACCGGTGAGGGATGCACCCCATGTTAATTCTTTTGTCATTGCTCTAGGAGTCTTAATGGCAATTGAGGGCTTAATAGTTATTTTTTTTGGAGCAGACTATAAGGAGGTAAGACCATCAGTAAAAAAAATAATAGATTTTTACGGTGTTACAATCTCTGGACAACGATTGCTGGTAATCTTAGGTACCTTTTTGGTTATGGTTATTTTACAATTTTTTATAAAGAGAACAAAAACAGGGATGAGTTTAGATGCAATGTCCCAAAATAGGGAGCTTGCTCTAATGGTTGGGATTAATGTGAATCGAATGTCTTTACTTGCCTTTGTGATAAGTACTGGATTAGCTGGTGTTGCTGGTGCATTAATGGCTCCTGTTTGCTATGTTTACCCGGCGATGGCAATGACCCCATTATTAATAGCTTTCGCTGCAGTTATTTTCGGTGGAATGGGTAATCTTACTGGAGCGGTTCTGGGATCATTTATCATGGCAGGTGCCCAAGTGTTTTCAACTCAATATTTCTCAGCCGTTATTAGCGATATTGCCATTTTTGGGATTATGATAGCGGTTCTTCTCTTTAGACCTAAAGGCATCTTGAGCGGAAGGGGATAATAGTGGGTCGAACATATTTACCTTCAAAAATTCTTCCTATTATGATAGGGGTATTTTTTCTAATCATCATTCCCATCATTTTCCCAAAAGGTTTCTTTTTACATTTAGCAATTTTAATATTACTATGGACTATGCTATGTCTTAGTTTGAATATCATTTTTGGATATGGAGGACAGCTTTCACTGGCTCATGGAGGATTATTTGGTATCGGGGCATATACTTATGCAGTACTCGCAACAAAGATGGGTTTAGATTTCTGGGCGGCTTTCCCAATTGCTGGAGTGATATCAGGGATTGTTGGACTTCTCATTGGTATACCTTCCCTAAGGTTGAGAGGACCTTATTTTGTTATTGTGACATTAGGGTTTAATATCATACTTGTTGCAATCATTGAGAACCTTTCAAGCTTAACTGAAGGAGTTAATGGCTTAGCAGGAATTCCTGGCCCAAGAGGTATTCCTTGGCTACCTTTTGCCAGAGACTTCAGTTCTAAAATTTCTCAATATTATCTCATTCTTTTCTTCCTGTTGGGATTCTGGTTAATCATGCATTTTCTAAAAAATTCCCAAATAGGAAGATGTCTTGTTGCAATCAAGAAAGATGAAGAGCTTTGCCAGTCCGTTGGAATTAACACAATGTGGGTAAAGGTTCAGACTTTTTTGCTTAGTAGCATATTAGCAGGCCTTAGTGGGGTTTTATATGCTTCTTATATTGGTATTCTTACGCCTCATGATGCCAGTTTCCATATGGGGTTTGATGCGTTAGTTTACTTATGTGTGGGGGGTATTGGTACCATCATTGGGACACTTATTGGACCGGCTATCATGATTTTGATATCTGAGTTTCTGCGGCCAGTTGTGGAAATTCGACTTTTTATCAATGGATTAGCCCTAATTATCCTAATTATCTTCATGCCCCAAGGGATTACTGGAGGGATTACCAATTTATGGAAAAAGCTTCCTAAAGGTAGGAAAATTTATGCTGCTTGAAGTCAGGAATTTGGTAAAAGAATTTGGTGGGCTTAGAGCAATAGATAATCTTAGTTTCGATGTTAAAGAAGGTGAGATTTTAGGTATTATTGGACCAAATGGTTCTGGGAAAACAACCCTTTTTAATTTGTTAACAGGTTTTCTTCCCACTACAAGTGGTAAAATTTTTTTTAAAGAAAATCTCATCACAGGATTACCAACCCATGTAATTGCTCAGCAGGGGATTGGTAGAACATTCCAAACCACAAGAATCTTTGTAGATCAAACCGTCCTGAATAATTTGATGATAGGTTTAGTTTCAAAGACCAAGCATAGTATATGGGACGCACTCATGAGAAGGGGAATGACGAAGAGAGAGGAGCAACGGTTACTCAAACGCTGCGAAGAGATAATTAAGTTTGTGGAGCTTGAAGAAAAAGCTTACCATTTTGCAGGAGAATTAGGGCAAGAAGAACAAAAGAGGTTAGCAATTGGGATCGCAATAACGACAGAACCTAAATTATTGCTTTTGGATGAACCTACAGGAGGTATCAATATAGAGGAAATTAACCGTCTGACAGATATTATTCGAAAAATTTATAATAAAGGCATTACCATATGTTTAATAGAACATAAGATGAAATTGGTTATGGAACTATGCGAGAGGATCATGGTCTTAAATTTTGGCACTAAAATAGCAGAAGGTACACCGCAAGAAGTGAAAAATAATGAAGCAGCGATAAAGGCTTACTTAGGGGAGGAATATGCTGCTTAAAATAAAAGAAATCGTTGCTGGATATGGGGGATTTCAGGCTTTAAGAAATTTGTCATTGGGTTTAGAGGCAGGCGAAGGAGTCGCAATCCTGGGAGCAAATGGTGCGGGTAAGACGACCTTAGTAAAAGCAATAATAGGTTTGATAAAACTCCAAAGTGGTGAGATAGAGTTTAACGGAGAGCGAATTGATAAATTACCCAGCAACGAGATAATCAAAAGAGGTATTTCCATTTCTCCAGAAGGAGGGGGATGCTTTCCAGAGATGTCAATTATGAAAAATCTCATGATGGGCGCCATTTTTTTAAAAGACAAGGTTATGGTGAAGAGCGCCTATGACAGAGTGGTGACCCTATTCCCAAAATTAGAGACGAGAAAAACGCAAAAGGCAGGATCTTTAAGTGGTGGGGAACGCCAGATGCTCGCAATAGGAAGAGCCTTAATGGGGAAGCCGAAGGTATTGTTAATGGACGAACCTTCATTGGGACTTGCACCAATGGTGGTAAATAATATATTTGAGACCATCCGTGTGCTCCGCAAAGAAGGTCTAACAATAATGTTAATTGAGCAAAATGCTGCAAAATCACTCGAGATTACTGATAGAGGTTATGTTATAGAACTAGGAAGGATCGTTCTTTCTGGAACCAGTGAAGAACTAAAGAGTCACGAAATTGTGAAAAAGGCTTATTTGGGTGTCTAATTTTAGATAAAAATTAGAATAGATCCACCAAGGTGTTTCTTGGGAATAAAGTGTATGTATAAAGTGAGTAAGAGTGGTCCTTTTTATTTATTGTATCCTGAAAAGAAACTATTCTTCTTCATTGCTGTCCAAAATAACCTAGATATTTAAGGTAACCCTATGAAATCATTACCTTTTTGGACAAGTTTTACAGCTTTTAAAAACCAGGTTCCACTTTTCTTTTTTGGAATACTTCATTTTGCTGTCCAAGATAACAGGTCGACAAGAACCTTTTATGGCCACGATATGCCTTTAAACAGGACGAATTTAAAGGATTCAATGGGGACCGCCCCCTTTATAAGCATTTTGTTGTCTAAAATACGAGCCTTTCAAAAACCTATTTTGGGCAAGAGTGATTCTTCTTAACTATTTTTTAATAAGAAGAGAGAAGGGAGGTGAAGAGCAATATAAATATAATAGAATTTTCTGATACGAGGTGATGCAAAATTAAAGTTAACATTTTAATAAAGAGGAGGGAGATTTTATGAAAAAAAATTTTTGGTTATTGATTATGCTATTAGGAGTATTGGTTCTTTGGCAGGCGGATCATGCATTAGCTCAAAAAATATTGAAATTCGGCCACTTGAATGCATTTTCAGGAGGGGTTTCTCTATATGGGGCAGATTCGAAAAGGGCAATTACTATGGCATTGGAAGAAATAAATGCGAAAGGAGGGATTAATGTTGGAGGGCAACGTTATCTTCTCGAAGTAGAACATATGGATGGTAAATACCAACCTGCAGACACAGTGGCTGCATATAGAAGATTGGTGGATTTACACGGGATTCGCTTTATTCATAATATGGGTACGGTAACTGGAAAAGCACTGATGGCATATAATGAGAAGGATGGGGTCCTTCTTGATATTATTAGTCCATCTGAGACGCTTAACCTTGAGGGAAATAAATTGGTTTTAAACCAGGTGGTGAGACCGAACGGTTACGATCCACCAGTGGTAAAAGAAGCGATAAGACGAGGATTGAAAAATTTGTGTGTTATTGCTGATGATTCGGATTTTGGAAAAGAGCACACTGAAGTTATCACACGCACTTTCACACAACTCGGGGGGAAGGTACTTGCAGTTGAGTACGTTAAAACCGCAGTTGGCGCAGATTTCATGCCGGTATTAACAAAACTAAAAGGTTATCGGCCTGATTGTATGTATATTGTAGCGTTAGAAGAGCCTGGGATCAGGATTACAAAACAAGCTCGTGAGGCCGGGATTACAGCGAAACTTCTTTACTGCGAACATTTTAAGCAGAAAACCATAGATTCGGTTGGAATTGAGAATCTTGAAGGAACGCTTTTTGTGGGTTCATATTCTACCTTATCAAGTATGCCTGTTCCGGGATCTCCAGAAGACATTCTAAATTACAGAAATAAATATATGAAAAGATGGCCAGGTGAATACCTCTCGGCGACAGGGTGTTACGGATACAATTGGGTTTATTATACTGCCAAAGCTATGGAATTGGCGGGCACAGTAACAGACGTCCATAAAATAAGAGGTATGGCTACCCAAGCAATTAAAAATTCAGTGTTGAAATATGAAGGATTCACAAAAGGTGGGCGAGCTTATGGCATGCCGACATTTGTTTTGGCCATTGATAATGGGAAAGTCCACGTTGCTAGTGGAACGCCGTATCCAAAAGAACTTGCTGAGTTAGGAGAAAAATAGTTGGAGCTAAATATAAATATTGGATGATAGACTCAATAGCTGATAATTTGGGTTTTTTTATCCGATAGACCTTGAGATGGAATGCCGAGATATTTGACATTATTCTCCTTTAGCAAGAACATTTAGAAACAAATTATTGCTCAACTCAAAACTTCGGGGTACGTGGGAAGATGTAAGCCTTTAAAAAAGGGATTATAAGAACATATCTGTGTCATTTTGTTTGTGAGTAATTAAGGGTTAGAGAAGATTCGTATAGGAAAACCTAACACATATTTAATAAACATTAAGAGCATTCAAAATCCATTTTACAAAAAATGAATCTTCTGAAATACTAACCCATTGATTTAAATACTTAAAAATAGAAATTTTAATTCGGCTTAATAAAAAAAGATAAAAAGTACGGGAGGTTAGCAATATGTCTCAAAAGGGTTACGACGTGGTCGTTATTGGTGCTGGTTTGGCTGGCTTAAGCGTGGCCAGTTTAATGGCCAAGAAAGAGAAAAAAAGGGTACTCGTGGTGGAGAAAGAAAATTATTTGGGAGGAAGAATGCTTTCCTTTAGGGGGAGAGGTAACAAAATTGTAACCCATATGGGTCAAGAGATGGACGAAGAAGGATTCAGAAAAGCCCTTGCCTCTGTTTATTCATGGGTACATAGTACTAACCCAGATCTCCATACCATATTAGAAAAAAAGCTTCTTGATGGTTATGGCTGGGAATGTGGAGGTACTGTCACCTTTTGGGGGAACAAAGGGAGAATGGCTTGTTTATTGAATTATCTAGGTAAACATGTAGATATGGCTGGGAATAAAGGTTTCCTCGTAATCGAGTCCAACGGTAACGCTAAATATCAGATTGCGAAAGGGGAGCCTTATGGCTGGATGAACGAAGAGCAGAACAAGACTGTTAAAAGTATGCTACGTGAAATTGCCATGGCTGATGAGAAAAAGTTGAAGGAATGGGAAAGGATGTCATTAGATCAATGGATGAAGGAACGAACACAAGATCGTAAAGTCTATGAATACATAGCAGCCGTGGCTTCTATCCATATGGTCTCTGGAGAACCTGCTAATATCGCTATGCGTGACTTTGGAGGTTTTATGAGAGCAGCTGCCAAGATGGGTGTCAATCTTCTTACTGGAGGAGCTACAGGGATCATGCCGGATACTGGATTTGGCTACATAGCGGTGCGCCTTTCTGAGGTGGTTCGTGAGAATGAAGGGGAAATTCTCTTAGGCACAAGAGTTAAGCAAGTTCTCTTCAGACGAAATACTGCTATTGGTGTTGAAATTGAAACTCCGAAGGGGGTTAACTTCATCAAATCTGAACAAGTGGTATGTACTCTACCTACCAAAGATATGTTTAAAGTAATTCCCAAGGGACATTTCCCTGTAGACTTTGTTGCTCATATAGAGAAAGATTTTTTCAGCACAGGAATGCTCACTGCATTCTATGGGTTAAAAAGTAACATTCTTGTTGATGCCAATGTAATACCAACAAGCTGGATGTTAGCACCTGCTATTCTTAAATCCGAAGATGGATTCATTGGCGATGTTGACGTTATTGCAACTAGTAAAAGTAATTGGCAACCAAGCCTAGCGCCCGTGGAGAAGGGAGAGCATAGCTTAGGACTTTCAATTGCCCTATTAGATCACGAAATGCATGATAGAAGTAAAGTTGAAAAAGTCATCAGGAAAGCAAGGGAAGTTTTTTACAATGCTTTCCCGACTATGGAGGCAAATCAAAAATTTGAACTTTGGCTTTGCTCTGATAGAGGTTATGGTGATTGGCCTCCCAGTAACGAATCCCGCCCTGGAACCATCCATCCAGACTTGAAAGGACTATTCTTTGCCGGTGATGGGTATGGTTCTAAAGTTTGGGGTGCGGGAATGGATGCAGCTGTTCACTCGGCTCTTTTTTGTGTAGAAGAAATGACTGGCCATTCATATATTAATGATATACTACCAGATTATCATAGGTAGAATATAGGCAGAAATTTGTCTTTTGGGAGGTTAGAGTTTTTTTAGAGATTAACGTTATAAAAATAAATTTCTGAAAATAAATTCGAAGTACTAAGGAAAAGGAGAGCCATATGTTGCTCGTTCCTGAAGAACAAATTAAGGAATATACAGAGAAAGGATATTGGGGCAACGAGACCATCGTTGACTTAGTTTATAAAAACGCTATCGAAACACCCGAAGAGGAAGCTTTGATAGATCCTTATAATCGGAAGGAAATGGTTGGAAGAGAACCTAAAAGATTCACTTATGTTCAATTAATCAAAGCAGTAGATAGACTTGCTTTAAAATTTATAGAGTTAGGAATTAAAAAAGACGATATCATTGCGGTTCAACTCCCCAATATCGTTGAGTTGATATTAGCCTATTTGGCTTGTTCACGTATTGGGGCAATTGTAACTCCATTGGGCATTCAATATCGGTCCCATGAAGTAGGTTATATTTTAGAATTATGTGAGCCTGTAGCTTATATCACAACGATAACATTGAATAAATTCAATTACATTGAAATGATAAAAAAGCTAAATGCAAAACATCCTAAGATTAGGATAATAATAGGAGTAGGCGAAGATGAAGAAATTCCTAATGGTGTCCTTAATTTTGAAAAAATAATAAACACTCCTTTAGAAGAAGAATATCCCGAGGACTATCTTGAAGGGAGGCAATCAGGTCCGAATGAGATTTTCTCGATTTGCTGGACGTCTGGAACTGAAGCTGAACCCAAGGGGGTTCCACGTAGCCACAACCATTGGCGGATGACGGGTTTGCATAATCCAGTACTTTGTGAGTTACCTCCGCGTTGTACCATTCTTGCCAGTTTTCCTTTGATCAATATGGCTGGTATAGGTGCTGCATTCATGCCATGGGTGGTTAATGCTGGTAAGCTCGTTCTGCATCAACCTTTTTACGCAGATATTTACCTTAGGCAAATTGTAGAAGAAAAAGTATACTTTACAATGGCTCCTCCTGCTATATTAGTTATGCTTGACAAGTTACCTCAGTGGAAGGAATTGGATAAAAGTTCCCTCAAGGTTCTTGCCACTGGAGGTTCACCTCTTCCACCTTGGATAGCAAGGAAATATCGGGACGTCTATGGGATAGACATTGTGAATGAATTTGCTGCTAATGAGGGATTTGCATTAATTTCTTCTCCAATTTTTTTCCCTGACCCAGAGGATAGAGCCCTCTACTTTCCAAGGTGGGGGGCGGAAGGAATTGAGTGGAAGAACCTTGAAAAGATACAAGATGCCTTTGCCAGAAATGTCATGATACATTCAACACACACGAAGTTAGTAAATCCAGAAACAGGCGAGGTTATTAATAAGCGGGGAATCGTGGGGGAGCTGAGATATAAAAGCCCTGTCGTGTTCGCTGGTTATTGGAAAAGGCCTGATCTAACATCAAAGGTTTTTGATAAAGACGGATATTATTGCACTGGTGATCTATTTTCTATAGAAGGTGAGAAAATGGACAAGTTCCTCTTTCAGGGTCGATATAAAGATCTTATTATCCGGGGAGGACAAAACATAAGTCCTGTAGAAATTGAGAATCTGGTTGGAAGCCATCCGAAGATTCTCGAGGTAGCGGCGATTGGATATCCCGATGAACGTCTTGGCGAAAAAGTCTGTGTTGTTGTTACTACAAAACCTGGAGAAACTATTACATTGGAAGAAATCATTAGCTTTTTGAAGGAGAAGGAAATAGCAATTTATAAACTTCCTGAAAGACTCGAGATTATTGATATAATGCCCCGTAACGCCCTCAACAAAATTGAGAAGGCTAAACTCAAAAAGATGTTTTCAGAGAAATGATTTCAAAGATTTATTTTTTTAAAGACTATCCTGATTTACGGTCATTAATAAGGGAAACTTAATACGAATTTTAGAAGACGACAGTTTTCAATTCAAAACAGGTATTACCACAGGCACATTTTCACCTTTCTTATTTCTCAACAATCTGATGAGTGAGCGATTGATAGTATTATTTGAATAATAGACAAGGAGGGTTTGTTTTGATGGTCAGCCATTTTAGAAGAATTTTGGAACCAATAAGAATCGGTAGCCTTGAAATCAAAAACCGAATAGCAATGGCGCCCATGGGAATTGTGGGTTTATTAAACCCAGATGGGACATTAGGACAAAGGGCATTAGACTACTATATTGAAAGAGCACGTGGAGGGGTAGGATTAATCATTACTAGTTTATTTAAAGTGGAAAACGATATTGAACACTTTAAAGGTATTCCACTTTTCATCTCTCCGGAGGCAATGTCACCGTTTGCAGAGCTTGCTGAGACAGTACATGCTCTCGGAACGAAAATATTTGTACAACTCACAGCAGGTTTTGGCCGAGTAATATCTCCACGAAGGCTAGATGGTCAACCAGTATCAGCCTCGGCAGTTCCGTACTATTGGAAGCCAGAAATAACTTGCAGAGCGCTCAAAACCGCAGAAGTCGAGAAGTTGGTTAAATCCTTTGGGATTGTCGCGCAGATCCTGGCATCCGCTGAAATCGATGGCATAGAACTGCATGGTCATGAGGGCTACCTATTTGACCAATTCACAACAAGTATTTGGAATAAAAGAACCGATAAGTATGGTGGCGACCTGGTTGGAAGACTTAGATTCCCAATAGAAGTCCTCAATGAAATAAAAGAGAAAGTTAGTAGAGACTTCCATGTTCAATATAGGTTTGGACTAAAACATTATATTAAGGGACTGAACATGGGAGCATTACCAGGTGAAGATTATGTCGAGGCCGGAAGGGACATCGAGGAAGGCCTCCAAATGGCCAAATTGCTTGAGGCAGCGGGTTTTGATGCGCTTCACGTTGATGCGGGTTGTTATGACAGTTGGTACTGGGCGCATCCGCCAACGTATCAGAGACATGGATGTATGGCGGATATGGCAGCAGAAGTTAAAAAAGTGGTTAGCATTCCGGTGATCGCCGTTGGGAGACTTGACAAGCCAGAGCTTGCAGAAAAAATACTTGAAGATGGAAATGCTGACATGATTGCCTTGGGCCGCGGCTTGCTTAGTGACGCTTTCTGGGTTCGAAAGATTGAACAAGGACAAGCAATAAAGATTCGTCCTTGTATTGGAGACCATGATGGCTGTTTGGGTAGGATTTTCTCAGGCAGACCTATCTCATGTACGGTTAATCCACTGACAGGACGTGAAAAGACATATGTTTTGACAAAAGCGGGAAAACCTAAGGATATCACAATTGTTGGAGGAGGTGTCGCAGGTCTGGAAGCGGCGAGAACGGCGGCTCTGCGTGGACACCGAGTTACTCTCTACGAAAAAAGCAATGCCCTCGGTGGTCACCTCATTTCTGCGGGAGTACCTCCATTCAAGAAGGACCTCCAGGATTTATTGAAATGGTATAAATCAGAGATACGGGACCTTGGGGTAAAGGTTAGATTGAAATGTGAGGTTACTTTAAACTCATTTAAGCGCAATAAAAGCGATGTAATTATCATTGCAACGGGAGCTAAGCCAACCGTACCTCCTATTCCTGGGGTAAGAAAAAAATTGGTTGCTACGGCACCAGAGATTTTATTGGGAAAGAGAAAGGTTGGTGAGAAGGTGGTCGTTGTAGGTGGCGGATTGATAGGTTGCGAAACGGCCATCTGGTTGGCTCAACAAAAGAGAGCAGTAACCATCGTCGAGATGTTGGATGACCTGATGATCGGAAGTCTTCCAATACCCCATGCAAACAGACAGATGATTTTAGACATGCTCAAACTCAATCATGTAACCATCCTGACTGGTACCAGCCTTGTTGAGATCACAGATGAGGGGGCGCATTTGATGGGGAGGGACCTAAAGAAGACGATTCTGCCGGTTGATACACTTTTACTATCAGTCGGTTTAACCCCAGATCGACAACTTTATGAAACCTTGGTTGGGAGGATGCCAAACCTCTATCTGATAGGAGATGCAAGGGAGACGCGAAATATAATGGGCGCGGTATGGGATGCCTATGAGGTCGCCCGCGTTTTATAGATATTTTCCATGCAAGGAGTGAAAGTCTAAATGGAATGTTACGCCATTCCTGAGAGTCTTACTATTTTGGTTCTCTGTCCGAATAAATATTTCCGCGGAATAGAAGTAATAGAGACTGTTCCGAAAAAAATGTCAAATAGTCTTTAAAGGTCAAACGAAAGTTGGGTATAAGATGCTTTCATTACCTTTTTTGGCTTAGCCGTTGTGTTCGTTTTCATCTCAGCAAAGAGAAGAAATATCTGATAGGCACCCGTCAAATAACCTATAATCTTTGCAATCTTGAGGCTATTGGCAAAAAATTTGTTCAGAGATAATTTGTTTTTATCGTTTTCGAAACCTCTTTCTACCTGAGGTCGTATTTGTTGCAGTAATCTCTGGGCAACCTTTGTATGAAGAAGGATGATTTCAAAGCGATGTTCATCTAAAGGACTGATGGAAATCTCCTGATAACAAGAACCATGAAGTCGGCACTTTTGACAGGCGGCATGATCCGTTGGGGCAATATATTGATGCATTTCAGTGTCCAAGTCATACCCATCCCGTGAGAGCGGGATTCCTTCGGGGAACTCTGGACACTCATGATCAACGTATTCTTCTGGAGGAAACATGTTTTCGCGAACCATGGCTATAACAGTCGTACGGGATTGTTTTCTTAATTCCCTTTTGTGATCGCTGCTGATATAGCCCATATCGCCGACCACGATATCGATATGCAAGGATAACTCTTTTTAGACATTTTGGATCATTGGGTTTAAAAGATTTCTCTCATAAACATTGGCTGGTTCAATGAAACTGACCAGAGGGATCAAACGATTTTTACCTTTCATTCTTAGCCAGAGGCGTAAAGTATGCTTCTTATATCCGACAAAATAATGGCTCTGACCGCTCTTATTTGTCCGCTTGCCTTTTTCGGCTCTCGAGGCTGTGTACTCCCTTGGACATTGGCATTTCCCAGGACAGAGGCATTTTTTTAGCGAAGCCGATGCAATTAGCTGGCATGTCGGTAGCATCTGGAACTGCCACCTTGATTTCTGACAAAGGGATAACATTTAAAAAGTTCGATGTCAGCAGTTGAGCGATTTTTTCAAACCCAGAAGGTTTCAAGTGATCTCGAAACTCGGACAACATTCGCTTTGTAGGAGCGAGATTCTTGTTTCTTAAAAGGCAAAAATCCCAAAAAGCCCTTCGGGTTTTGAATTCAGCACAGAGTTTATTAAAGGAATGAATTCCTTTTAACATGGCTAATAAATGGGCTCTATAGAATTGACTCGTTTTAAACTTCCTGCTTCGACCTTGGATGTTAAACTTCTTAAATGGAAAGAGCAAATTAATTTCTTCATCTGGTGTGGGATGAGAAATTTTTTTCCAAAAAAGATCGAAGTCGAACCGCTGTTTTGTATTCATATTCCACCCCTTCTAGGCGGAATATTACCATATTTAGAATTAAATCACATAGATTTGACCTCTATTAGGTCGATCAAAAAATAACATGATTACTTTATTTTTTTAATGAGTTACAAGTTTTTCCGGAACAGTCTCTAATAGGAAATAATTTAATCTCAACGGTTTCTTAGTTACCTCTTTTCAGATGTAACAAGCGCAACCATTTTGTGAAGTTCCGTTTTTACCGATTTGGAGGGAAATAATTACCATGTCCAAGAGAAGATTTCATCGGGCATGGATCGTTTTGGGAGTCTGTTTCACTGATGTTTTTATCAGTTATAGCATCCGCCTTGGGTTTGGAATTCTTCTTCCTGTGATGATCCCAGCGCTTCATATGAACCGAACTGCGGCCGGTGCAATAATAAACTCCTACTTCTTGGTATACGTCTTCATAACACCTCTTACTGGAAACCTTACTGATCGCTTTGGTGCCAGGACGATTATCACCATCTTTTCCATTATTCTTGGAGTCGGGGCCCTCCTAATGGGAACGACGAATCAAGTCTGGACTGCTTGTATTTTTTTTGGGCTGGCAGGGGCAGGAGCCTCGGCGATGTGGACGTCTGTGGTCACGATTGTTCAAAAATGGTTTACCCCAAGGAGAAGGGGTATGGCCCTGGGATTCCTCTCTACGGGTTTTGGTTTGAGTTTCGCAGCCATGGGATTGCTATTTCCGTCTCTTGTCAACTCTCTTTCTTGGCGGTACTGCTGGTATGTTTTGGGAACGTGGACTCTGGTAATAGCGCTACTCAATGTCGTTTTCCTTAGAAGTAGTCCGGACGAACTTCAAATGTTCGCATGGGGTGGAGGAGAATATAAACTCACAGAAGACTCGAGTAGGAAAAACTTACTCAGAGGAAATCTATATAGCGAGGTTTTTTTTTCGTCCCAGTTCTGGATTATAGGAGTATCTTATTTATTAATATCCTATGCCAATTACACCGTCACAACCTTTATGGTTGATTACGCTAACATGGAGCTCGGGTTCAACTTCAGCCAAGCCTCTTACTTAGTTTCAATCCGTGGCCTGAGTCAGATTGTAGGGGTCCTCATAATCCCTTTTCTCTCGGACCGTATCGGTCGCAAGATAGCAATTTCGGGTTCAAATTTACTGATTGTTTTAAGTACAATAGGATTCACTGCATCAGGAAAAGAATTGCCAATTTTTTTAACGAGTATCGTTTTTCATGGGATTTTTTCTGGGGCCATCTGGCCTATGTACGGTGCATGCGCTGGGGATTATTTTAGGAAGGAAGTTATTGGTACAGTTATCGGCGCATGGACCCCTTTCTATGGATTAGGGGCAATTTTAGCTCATTTCATCGGTGGAAGAATATACGATAAGGCCGATTCTTATCAAATGGCCTTTTTTCTGGCAATTCTGTTTGGTATGCTCGCTGCTTTTCTCATCCTTATGGTGAAAAAGGTTTACCGGGGATAAAAAGTCAATTAGGTCAACAACTCTGCTCATTAAAGCATCATTAGAGAAAAAGATTGAATGGCAAAATTATGAATGGATAGAGGGTGACAATCAGCATTTTCCTTAATTCCGCAAGTCAGGTTAAATTTCCAAAAGGATCTGCTATATTGACCGGGATAAATTTCATCACTCCAATTTACCACTTTACTAAATCAGGTCCCCCAATAGGTAGGTGTCCTATAATTTATTGATGGGTTTATATAATAATATCGCAAACTAAAAAAATATAATAACATCGCAAACTAATTTTAACATCGCCTAAACTTCTTCCAAAAGGTTTTGGGAGGAAGGAAAGGCGATGAAGAATCAAAAGGAATATGAAAAACGCTGTCAAGCAATACAACTTCACAAAGAAGGAATTAAATTTAAAAAGATACTCCATTTGGTTCAAAGAGGTAGATTCTGGCTTTCTAAATGGCTCAGACGATATAAAGAGCATGGGCTTAATGGTCTCAAAGATAAGAGTCGTGCTCCAAAGAGAATCTGGAGGAAAACCTCTGAGCATACGGTTAAGAAGATTCTCTCCATTAGAGCGGAGTTGGAATCTCACAAGAGTCGACGTTCTGCCTTCTCTGGCATTGGCCCTGAGGTTATCCACTGGGAGCTCAAGCAAAGGAAGATTAGAAATATACCCGCTATCTCTACCATTGCTAAGATTCTCTCTCGTTATGGAAAGACAGGGCGAACTAAAACCAAAAGAAATGGCAACAATCAGCCTTATCCTTATGTTCACGCTGAGAAGATGGGGGACTTCCATCAAACAGACCTTCTGGGACCCCGATATCTCAGAGGTCCAAAAGGGGTTACCCGATTCTATTCCTTCCATACTGTGGATGTGGCGGGTCATACAGTCTTCACAAGTCAGTTCTCTAATAAGCAAACCCTCTCTCTATGCAGGCATTTTATTGAAACATGGCGATTTATGGGGATTCCCAAGGTATCTCAGGCGGATAATGAGATGGCTGCTACGGGTGGAGGACGCTATCGCTATAGCATCTCTCAGTTCATACGTCTCCACTTGCTTATGGGTATACATCTGGTATTCATCCCACAGGGAGAACCTGGGAGAAATGCCTCCGTTGAGAGTTTTAATAGCCTCTGGCAAGAAAGAGTGCTTAGAAGACATAACTGTCCTAACCTTACTGTCCTTAAAAGAACGAGTGAGAGGTTTCTGAGGTATTACCATTATGAGAAACCACATAGAAGTCTTACCCAGAAAGAACAGGGTACAAGATTCCCCGGTATACTCCGAGACAATCTCTGGAAATATCTCAGACACTTGCCAAAGAGATTTGACCTTGATAAATATATGGATACCAATGGTCATCTCGATCTCCCCATTGCAAAAGGAAAAGTTTCTTTTATCAGAAAAGTTGATTCTCATGGTAAAATTGGGGTCAACGGTGCTACCTACTTCATCAGAAGGAAACTCGAGGGGCAATATGTTATTGCTACTCTCTTTACTCATAGAAAGAGATTGGTTGTTAAACAGGAAAATAAGATTATCAAGTCTTTCTCTTTCCCAATTAAGGGCCATATTGTCTCCCCTTTACTTCCAATTACAAAAAAGGCTTAATTTAGTTTGCGATGTTATTAGTGCAGTCAATTAATAACTATCATTATCTATGCTATTCTTTCTTTGGAAAGGAGGAGAGGATGGCTAAGAGAGCTAAGAAGACACGTGGTCCAAAACCAAAATTCCTCGATGTCAGTTGTCCCAATCCAGACTGCAAGCATCATGGCAAGAGAGGTCGAGTAATATCGTTTCCAATGGCACCTACCGAACCCAAAGCACCGGCAAAGCACGACTCTTTATTTGCAGAACCTGTGGAAAAGCCTTCTCCAGTCGGACCAGGACTACCTTCTTTCTTTGGCCTCCGAAGTTCCAAGAAGAAGGTGCATATGGGTCTTAAACTCTTGGCAGAGGGTTTGGGACTTCGTGGGACTTCCCGAGTCTTAGAGGGTCAAGCTCGATACCGTTCGGGGATGGCTCTCCACCGCTGCTTTGCACTATAAACAGCTCACCGACATGCTTCTTCGAGATCTTAGGCTTTCCCAGGTCCAAGTGGGTGAACTTTGAACCTTCGTAAAAAAAACACAAAAATCCCATTAGAGCGATAATTTCGTGAGATATTCTCTCCCACAAACGGGGAGAAACCAACGTTTTTGTATCACTTGGATCTGGCGGGCCTTTGCTCCTGAGTTTCCTCTCCGTTTAGCTTGTATGGTTGGAAACCGTAATTTCCCCAATGCCCGCCGGCTCCTCCGAAAGATCCGAAGGCGTCTGGATGGGTCCCTTCCCTTGTTTACCTCTGATTCCCTAAAACATTATTCCAATGTCCTCTTAGAACTCTTTGGCCAATGGGAAAAGCCCAAACCCACAGGATGGCTAGGTGGTCACTGCAAGCCCAAACGCATTCCATCTCCTGATCTCAATTATGCCCAAGTTCATAAAGAGCGTGAGGGAGGGTGGGTTGGTTGTCAAGGTGACCCGTAGCATCATCTTTGGAAAACGCCGAGGGGTGGAAACCCAAGCGCCTCCATTGAACGAGAATAATCTCACTCTTCGCCAAGGGCTAAGACGCCTAGCCCGGAAGACCTTAGCATTTTCAAAGAACCGTAGAGAGCTCCAACATGCTCTCGATTTCATCGATGCTTACGATAATTTTGTAAAGCCTCATGGTGCCCTGCGATTAAAATCATCATCTGAGGGGAATCGTTTATGGATGCCTCGGAGCCCTACTATGGCAGCAGGGATAAGCGATCAAATCTAGACCTTAGAGGAATTGTTGTGTTACAAAGTTTACTTATCAATATAATATAGAGTTACTATCTAGATGTCCCGCATTTAGCGGTTAAAAGCTTCTCTGTATACGAAATTTGATGGTTTACCTTTTTGTCAGATTCTCTTTTTTAAAGTAGATGACTTGCTGGCCTGCGGCGATCAAAACTCCCTCTTGATTTCTCACCTCAAATTCAATCAGACCAATGCGATTGGACCGGTGGGTCACCTTTGCAACGGCCTCAAGGACGTCTCCAGGCTTGCCTGGGGCCAAGAAGTGAATCCCATGCTGAATAGCAACTGCTGGTTCTCCGAAACTATTCCCTGCTGCCTCACAGGCCTGATCGGCGACTGAGAAGATGGCTCCTCCATGGGCCATCTGATACATATTGACCATTTTCTCTGTGATAGAAATAGAGGTTTTTGCAAAGCCAGGTTTTATTTCGACCAATTTCATCCCGATCAATTGAGCAAAGGTATCTTGAGATGTGATTTTATCAATGATTCTTTCCATCCGATTTTTCCTGTTTTCCTCCACTTCTCCCTCGACCTATTTTTTCAATTTTTCTGGGAGATCGGATAAATCTTCATATTCGATGGGATTGAGCTGATAAAACATTTTGGGGAGGGGAGTTCCTTTCTTCATAAGAATGATGACTTCTTTGCCGAGCCCAAGGGCAATCCCGAGTTCAAGAAATCCCTCTGCCCTCTCAACGGTTGAGAGATCAAAGATTCCTAATTTCGATCTTCGGATCTGTTCGATTTGTTTAGAGAGAGGTTCTCCCTTTTGAACGGACCGAAAACCATAGATGGGTTTCAATCCTTTTCCTTCAAAGGCTATCTCTATGGCTTTTATCGTCTCTGCCTCTGTGATTCCTGATGAAATAAAATATTCCCCGCTGACAGCGAAATCAACCGTTTTGGGGGTGGTTTGGATCTTTTTAAAAAGGGTTCGATCCAGCGTTAGTTCTTTGATGGCTCCATGAAGAATGGTTTTCGCACTTTCAAGGTCTCTTTTAAAGCGAGCGGCATTGATCTTATCAATTTCTGGAGAAGCAAAGGCTTTTACGCTTACTTCCCTGAATTTGAGGGCAAAGAAGTTTTGGCAGTGAACCGATTTAGCCCCAAAGATCTTCTCTAAAAGGGTTCGGGTTTCTTGGTGCCAGTGTTTAAACTGTTCGTGGTTATCATGGAGACCTGCCACAGAATCTAATTTATTTAATTGATCGTTGATAAGATCAATGGGATCCCTCTCTGCCATCAAGCCTTTTCTCCTTTACGAAAAAATTTAAATCGAAGATAACAGCCAAGGGAGGGAATGTCAAATGGTTTTGTATCCTATTGAGAATAGAGTTTTTTTGTGATATAGAGTAAACATGCTAAAGGGGAAGAAAATTGTCTTAGGAGTGACGGGAGGGATTGCGGCCTATAAGGCTGCAGAATTTGTAAGGCTATTGGTCAAACGAGAGGCCCATGTCCATGTAGTCATGACGGAAAATGCTCAGAAATTTATTACCCCTCTTACTTTTCAAACCCTATCGGGCAATCCGGTTGTAACCGATCCTTTTACCCTACTCGACCAGACTGAAATTGGCCACGTTGCTCTTGCTGACTTAGCCGAGTTGATTGTGATTCTTCCTGCAACAGCCAATATCATTGGAAAGATTGCCAATGGAATTGCAGATGATTTTCTATCCACCATGGTCATGGCCTCTAAGGCTCCTGTGCTTATTGTTCCCTCAATGAATGTTAACATGTGGGAGAGCAGAGCCCTTCAAAGGAATGTGGAGATGCTTGTGGAAAGGGGCTTTCATTTCGTGGAACCCGGGGTGGGAGAGCTGGCATGCTACTGGTATGGCAAGGGAAGGCTTGCGGAATTAGAAGAGGTAATAGAAAAGATTGAGGAGATATTTTCACCAAAGGATTTGAAGGGAGAAAAATTTCTTGTTACTGCTGGCCCGACACAGGAGCCCATTGATCCGGTTCGATTTATCACCAATCCATCTTCCGGGAAGATGGGATATGCCCTGGCAAAGGTGGCGAGAAGAAGGGGGGCAGAGGTTACACTTGTCGCGGGTCCTACGATTCTTTCGGTTCCTCATAAAGATATTAAAGTAGTCTCTGTCAGAACAGCCGAAGAGATGAGAAGGGCTGTTTTAGATCATTTCGATGAGTGTTCTGTGGTCATCAAGGCTGCGGCTGTTTCTGACTATCGGCCAAAAATAAGCAGTCAACGAAAATTAAAAAAATCAGAGACCCCAACCTCGCTTGAATTGGAGAGGACAGTAGATATTCTGAAGGAAGTCGGCAAAAGGAAGGGAGATCGTATCCTCATTGGATTTGCAGCAGAAACTGAAAATCTGATTTCTAATGCTAAAGAGAAATTAAAAGAGAAGAATCTCGATTTGATTGTTGTCAATGATGTGAGCAAAGCCGGGGCGGGGTTTGGGGTGGATACCAATCAGGTAAAGATTTTATTCCCTTCTGGCGAGGTAAAAGATCTCCCCTTGATGTCCAAAGAAGAAGTCTCAGAGATTATCCTAAATGAGATAGCCCATCTATTGAAGCAAAGGGATAAAGGGTCCCTCCAAAATAGAATCAATTTAAAATAATTTTTACCATCTCTATGATAGGGCAACTTAAAATGCGTTGAGTTTGGCCATAGGCAAACTTTTGTAGGAGATGATCCAATGGCAAGGTTTTCGTTCTGGCAGAAATGGCTGTTTGTTGTGGGCATAATCATTTCGGTTTTTGGGGTCCTGATGGCATGTTTGAGCGGAACCTCTCTGTTTGACTTAATCAATCGTCAGATAGACTCAGCCTTCTGGGGTACAAACGTCATTGATGATATGACAAGGAAATTTCAACAGTGGGTTTATGGAGCATGGGGGGCAACCATCGCAGGGTGGGGCATTATTTTGACCTCCATTGCCCGCTACCCCTTCAGCCGGAAAGAGCGCTGGGCATGGGACAGTTTGGTTTTTGGAGTGTTGGTTTGGTTTGTTCTTGATACTTCGCTATCCCTATTTCATAGGGTCTATTTCAACGTTGCCTTTAACACGGTATTGCTCATCTTGGGAATGCTACCTTTAGTGTTCACGAGGAAAGAGTTTACCAAAATGTAAAACTAACCCTTTCAACAACCTGAAGTACAATCGAATCTTTACCCCTCCCAACTGGATATTCAGCCCGGTATGGATTGGCCTCTTTATCCTCATGGGAGTATTGCTCTTCCTTGTCTGGCGAAGATCAGATCATCCCCAATTTAAACCTGCTTTGATTTTCTTTTTTGTTCAGTTGATTCTAAATATCCTTTGGTCAGTGGCTTTTTTTGGGCTCCGTTCCCCTTTTTTAGGACTCATCGATATTGTCCTTCTCTGGATAGCCATTCTGTTGACCATCTTGAATTTCTTCAAGGTTTCCAAATGGGCGGGAGCGCTCCTCCTCCCCTATCTCATCTGGGTGAGTTTTGCAGCCCTTCTGAACGTTTCGCTCTGGGTATTGAACCGTTAAAAGAAATGATCCAGAAAGAAAGAATCCAGATCCTCAACCGAAAGGATGTGAAGAGGGGAATGTATGTCCTCTACTGGATGCAGGCTTCCCAGAGGGCTGAGGATAATCATGCCCTTGAGTACGCCCTCCTCAAAGCCAACGAATTAAGACTGCCTGTCATCGTATTCTTTGGAATCACCGATCATTTCCCCGAAGCCAATGAAAGACATTATGCCTTTATGCTCGAAGGACTTCGAGAGACGAGGCAGGCTCTCCAGCGGAGAGGAATCGAGATGGTCCTTCTCCATCAATCTCCTGAAAAGGGAGCCATCCGATTGGCTCAGAAGGCTTCGCTCGTTGTCGTGGATCGGGGTTATCTGAAGATACAGCGAGAGTGGCGAAAGGCGGTCACGGATCGAATCAATTGTCCTTTGATTCAGGTTGAGAGTGATGTGGTGGTACCCGTAGAAGAGGTCTCAAAGAAAGAGGAGTATTCGGCAGCAACCATACGATCAAAGATTCACAAGAGACTAAATCAATTTTTGATTCCCCTGAAATCGGTAGATCCGGTGGTGAACCCCATTGGACTGGAAATCGAATCGTTTCCGGTGGAGCCGATAGACCTTTCTCTTTCCAAACTTCGGATCGACCGTAGCGTCAAGCCAGTCAGGGCTCTTCAGGGTGGCACGAAGGAAGCCCTGAGGCATCTGAAGGTCTTTATAGAGGAAAAATTGGATCACTATCCTGAACTGAGAAATGATCCTACCCTTGATTATCTCTCCCAGATGAGTCCCTATTTACACTTCGGACAGATCTCTCCTCTCAAGATTGCATTGGAAGTCAAAAAGACGAAGAGCCCAGGGGTCGAAGCCTTTCTTGAGGAATTGATCATCCGAAGGGAATTGAGCATGAATTTTGTGTTTTATAATGGGACATACAATTTCTATGAAGCCCTTCCGGAATGGGCGAGGAAGACATTAAGGGTTCATCAAAGAGATAAACGTACCTACCTCTACGGCCTCAGAGAGCTTGAACAAGCCCAGACCCATGATCCCTACTGGAATGCCGCCCAGAAAGAGATGGTCCTTAAGGGCAAAATGCATGGATATATGAGGATGTACTGGGGGAAGAAGATTCTGGAGTGGAGCCAAACACCCGAAGAGGCTTTTCGCTCAGCCCTTTACCTGAACAACAAATATGAACTGGATGGAAGAGATCCAAACGGTTTTGCAGGGGTCGCCTGGTGCTTTGGTAAACATGACCGTCCCTGGGGCGAAAGGCCGATCTTCGGCAATGTGAGATACATGAATGATAAGGGGTTAAGAAGAAAGTTTGATGCGGATCGGTACGTGAAAATGATAGACCTTCTTAAACCAACCATATAAAAAATTTTGCCTTGCGAGGATTTCCCCTAACCTGATAGAATAGGGTAAAAATAAAACAAGAGGAGGCGGAATGATGAAATTGAGTGAGTATTTTGAGAAGACCAAAGGACGGGGGATCATAGCGACCTCTGATGCTCAGGGTAGAGTGGGCATAGCCATCTATGGCCGGCCCCATTTTATCAATGAAAAGACCCTTGCCTTTATTATGGCAGACCGGTTGATGCATAAAAATCTCCAATCCAACCCTCATGCCGCCTATCTGTTTATGGAAGATAAGAAGGGGTTCTCCGGCAAGAGGCTATATCTGACCAAACTCAAGGAGGAAACGGATAAGTCTCTCATCGATCAACTCAGAAGAAGAGAGATCTGCCCTGCCTATACCGTATATAAAGATACAATCAAATACCTTGTCTATTTTCGAATTGATAAAGTGTTGCCGTTAATCGGAGACAAACAGTAGAGGTTTTTCATCCTTTTGGATCGTTGCTCCTCCCCTCTTAGCCTTAAGAGGGGGATGGGGGGAGTTATGAAAATCCTGATCACAGGTCAAAACCCTGACGTCCTCATCAATCTCGCAGGTGCCTCTATCTTCAGTAAATGGACAGAAGAACATAAGAAGGCGATCCGGGAGAGCAGGGTAAACACGACCCGAAATATTGTTGAAGGGATTCCCTCTTCTCCTCAAAGACCCTTCACCCTATTCAGTACCTCTGCAGTGGGTTATTATGGTTTTTGTAAGGACGAAGGGCTGACTGAGGAATCTCCACCCGGGAGTGATTTTTTAGCCCGTATTGCCGTGGAATGGGAGGGAGAGGCTTTAAAAGCAAGGGATAAAGGAGCCCGGGTGGTCATCACTCGTTTTGGAATCGTGCTGGGAGAAAAAGGGGGAGTCCTCGGTCAGATGATCCCTCTCTTTAAAAAATATATCGGAGGACCGATCGGGAGTGGGAAACAGTGGTTCTCTTGGATTCACATCAAAGACCTTGCCGAAGCCTTCATTTTTCTTTTGAACCATCCAGAGATTTCGGGTCCGGTTAACCTCTGCTCTCCCAATCCAGTAAGAAATAGAGATCTCGCCAGAGCCCTCGGGAAAACCCTTCACAGACCCTCCTTTATGCCGGCCCCAGGGTTTATGGTCAAACTTATTTTGGGAGAATTTGGCTCGGTCATCCTGGAAGGACAGAGGGTGATTCCAAAAAAATTGCTGGAGAAAGGCTTTGTCTTCCGTTATGCGGAGATCGAGCAGGCATTACAGAACATTTTGACCTCATGATAGGGACATTCCTTTAACTTTCGCCATCCCAATGAGACTATTTATTCATTTTATCTTCTGGTGCTCCGGTTTCTTTTTTTTTATGGAAGATTCCACTCCTGGAGAGAGGAAAACAACGCAATGGTTCCCCCCTTAAGCTCTCTATCATCATTCCTGCCCGAAACGAAGAGAAAACCCTCAATCACCTGCTCTCCTCAATCCAACAGCAGACCATGAAGCCCCATGAGGTCATCGTCATCGATGATCAATCCGAAGATGCTACCGCAGAGATAGCCAAAAACGCAGGTTGCGTCGTGATCACCTCCGCAGACCTGCCTGAAGGTTGGACGGGTAAACCGTGGGCATGCTGGCAGGGGGCACAAAGGGCAGCGGGAGATTTCCTCATTTTTTTAGATGCAGATACATTTTTAGAACCGGAAGGGCTTGCCAAAATAGTATCGACCTATCTTGCGAAAAGAGGTCTTCTCTCAGTGCAACCCTATCACCAAATGAAAAAAAATTACGAACGTTTATCGGCCATCTTCAATATTATCACCATGGCGGGTATGAATGCCTTCACTCCTCTGGGTGACCGATTGAAACCAATGGGCGCCTTTGGCCCCTGTATGATCTGTTCAAAAGAGGATTATTTTACGGTAGGGGGACATCAAAAGGCACAGGGAGAGGTATTGGAAAGCCTCGCCCTCGGCCGGGAATTTATAAAAGCTAAAAAGGGCGTTCACTGTTTCGGAGGGAAGGGGACCATTTCCTTTCGAATGTACCCAAATGGGTTAAAATCGTTAATCGAGGGATTTAGCAAAGGGTTTGGGACTGGAGCCAAGGCTATGTCGTTGGTAACCCTCTTAATGGTCGTTGGCTGGGTCTTTGGAGGGGTTGGTGTGACCAGGCAGCTCCTTCAATCCTTTCTTCTTGGAGAGGTGATTGACTTCCTTAGGTGGTTCCTCTTATATATATTTTATATCCTCCAGATCCATTGGATGCTTTTTCGGATTGGAAATTTCGGATTTTTTACCGCCCTATTCTTTCCCATTCCTCTCCTCTTTTTTGTGATGGTTTTTATCATCTCTCTCCTGCGTATCTTTCTGATTGGGAAGGTTCGCTGGAAAGGGAGAGAGGTTAAGACAGGAAGAAAGGAAACTTCAGACTCATGAGATTAATCCATCTCCCGACGTTCTGGACGGTCCTCCTTGATTTTGTAGCTTGGTTCATCATTCACATTGTGGTGGTGGTGATCGTGATAAGAATCCCGGCGAAACATTTTCATCCGAACCATTGGCTATATCGAAGCAGAAAATGGGAACGGGGAGGGGATTTTTATCAAGAGTTTTTTAAAATTAAAAGGTGGAAACACCATCTTCCTGATGGTGCAAGGGTGCTCGGACGTTTTGGGTTCCCGAAGAAACAGCTGAATGGAAGGAGCGCAAAATATTTAGAAGACTTTTTGATTGAGACCTGCCGAGCTGAATGGACCCACTGGATCTTCATCCTTTTTGCGCCCTTCTTCTTTTTTTGGAATCGTCCAATGGTCGGGTTAATCATGATTTTGTATGCCTTGATTGAAAATATTCCCTTTATTATCACACAGAGGTATAATCGATATCGGTTTAGACGTCTTTTAGAAAAAATCGGTTAAAATATAGAGGTCCTGATGATGCATCCCTCCATTTTGATCGTTGAAGATCTTTGGAAAAGTTACGGCAAGATTAAGGCTGTTCAGGGGCTTACTTTTGAAATTTCAAAGGGAGAATTTTTTGGTCTCTTAGGACCAAATGGTGCCGGGAAAACGACCACGATTGAACTGTTAACCGGTCTGATCGACCCCGACCGAGGCCATGTCACCATTGATGGGTTGCCTCTTTTTATGAAACCCATGGAGGTAAAGGCGAAACTGGGTTTGGTTCCCCAGAATTTTGCCCTCTATCCCACCTTGAGTGCCCGGGATAATCTGCTCTTTTTTGGAAGGATTTATGGCCTAAAAGGGAGGCATTTGGAAGAACGCATCGCCTCGGTTTTGGATATTGTTGGGTTATCCGATCGTGCCCAACAAACCGTAGCGACTTTTTCGAATGGGATGAAACGGCGACTCAATATCGCGACGGGGCTTCTTCATGAGCCCGACATTCTCATCCTTGATGAACCTACGGTCGGCGTGGATACACAGAGTCGGATGGCGATTTTTGAGAGTCTCCGTTCTTTAAACCAGTTGGGGGTCACTCTCTTATACACTACTCATTATATCGAAGAAGCCCAGCGCTTGTGTGACCGTGTTGCCATCATGGATCAGGGCAAGATTATTGCTCTAGACCGCCCTGCTCAATTGATTCGAGATTTTGGAAAAGGGATGATCCGTATGGAGTTTTATGACATGATGGATGATACACTCTTGGAGCAAATGGGATGTATTGGCTCAATTAGGTTCGTCGATGAGCAAAAGAGGAAAATTTATATTGAAACAGATCAAACGGATCGGGCCTCGAGAGAGCTTCTGGAGGTGATGAAAGCGAGGGAGAAACTGTTAAAATTTTTTCACATTTCAGAGCCAAATTTGGAGACGGTTTTCATCCACTTGACAGGGAAAAATCTAAGGGATTAGAAGACCAATGAAGTTTACTTACGTTTAGAAGAATGATTCGCCAGATTATTGCCATTATTCTCAAAGAGCTGAAGGTCCTTTGGCTGGATCGCGAGGCACTTGCTTTACTTTTTGCGATGCCAATTTTTTTCATTCTCGTGATGAGCTTTGCTTTGGAAGGGGTTTTCGAAGCCGGTAGCAAGGGTCATCCAATTGAAATCTTAGTGGTCCATCAAAAAGGGTGTCGATTGGCGGATCAGGCGATTGCTGATCTCAAACGCATGGAGGGGTTGAGTCTGATTGAAACATACGAAGGAGTTCCCCTGACCTCTGAGAAGGCAGAACACTTGATCGCTAAAGGAGTCTATCCTTTAGCCCTCATCTTTCCAGAAGATTACACAGAACAGATTTTACGGAATTCAACAGATCCCCAGAAGGAGAAAGCCATCGTCTATTTGATCAGTGACCCAGCCATGAACCTTCAGCTTTTAGCCACCGTAAAAGGAGCGATTCAAGGCACCATCGAGCGTCAGGTCTTATTAGTGAAAGTTCTGGAGAGGCTAAAACAGATGTTTGGGAAACTCGGAGGGGAAGGGGAGGAATTTGATAAACTACCAGGGGATGCCCATATCAGTAGATCTGGAAAAGGGGGAGTTAATTTTATCCACACCTTTCCAAAAGGTTATTCTGTTGTAAGAAGACCCACCGCTACAGAACAGAATGTTCCAGCCTATACCATTTTTGGAGTCTTTTTCATTGTTTTGACCTTAGCCTCAAGTTTCTTGCAGGAGAAGCGAGACGGAACCTTTCAAAGAATCTTGGCCGCTCCTTTATACAAGGGAGCCCTTCTCATCGGTAAGCTCTTACCTTATTATCTTGTGAACTTGATTCAGATTGGACTGATGTTCTGTATCAGCGTTATAGTGTTTGGAATCAAGCTTGGATCTTTTCCCGCATTGGCTTGTGTCTCCTTAGCCCTGGCAGCAGCAGCGAACGGGTTAGGACTCTTGGTGGCTGCTCTCGGTAAGACTGAACCGCAGGTCAATGGCCTATCGGTTCTTCTGGCCATCACCCTTTCTGCCTTGGGAGGCATGATGGTTCCCACCTTCGTCATGCCCTATTGGATGAAGATGCTTTCTCTTATGACGCCTCATGCTTGGGCCCTCACTGGATATCACGACATCATCATCCGGGGTCTTGGGGTAAGAGACATTCTCACCGAGACGTTCGTTCTCTTAGGATTTGCCTCCACTTTCTTTCTTATTGCCCTTTGGCGCTTTCGATTTCATCATTGAAAGGAACGACGCTAAAATTTTAACTTATCGAGTCCCTTGATCTATTATTCAATGATTTTGCATCACCCATGATAATGTATTTAACTTGATGAGAAGAAAATCGAAATTTGAGGAGTGCCCCACATATGGAAACAACGGCCAGGTTGAAAGAGTTTTTAAGAGATCTTTTCTCGTCACAACGATTCGCAGTATTAGCGACGCAGAGCAGAAAACAGCCCTATGGGAGTTTAGTCGCTTTCATGGCTACCGATGATTTGAAATCTCTCATTTTTGCTACAACTCGTAGCACCCGAAAATATGCTAATATCATTAGCAATCCAAAAGTAGCCATGGTGATAGACAATCGGTCTAATCAGGAGGCCGATTTCCAAGAGGCCACCGCAGTGACTGTTACGGGTAAGGTCCGAGAGACAAAGGGGTTTGAAAGGAAAGAGTTGCAAAAGCGTTTCCTGAGAAAACATCCCTCCTTAAAGGATTTCCTCTCCTCTCCTACCTGTGCCTTATTAAAGGTGGAGGTAGATGCTTACTACATTTTCAGTCGGTTTCAGATTGTCGTAGCCCTTCAAATGAAAAAACAGCAGTCCTCCTCTCAGTGAGCAGTCTACTTTAAGAAAGGAGGTGAAGAGTGAGCAGGTTAAGAGAGTTGGGAACGCCGATTTTCTGGGCGGAAGGCCATCCGGGAAAACTGGACCGGGAAGGTTGGACCGTTGAGGTAAGTGGTCTTTGTTCGAATCCGAAAATCTTCACCTGGCAGGAGTTGATTGCTTTGCCGAAATCGATTGCAGATGCCCGTTTAACAAGTGTGACCAGATTCTCTGTTCAAGGGAAGTGGGGAGGGGTTAAGATTTCCGATTTGCTCAAAGCGGTCGAGGCCAGTGACCAAGTGAAGTATGTCCGTTTCTGGTCCTACCGGATGATCTATGATACTTCTATCCCCCTCGAAGTGGCCTTGCGGGAGAGAACCCTCCTCGCCTATGAATTTGATGGAGAACTACTAGAAGAAGATTACGGGGGGCCTGTCCGAGGATTTTGCCCCTATCTTTGGGGTTACAAATCAGCTAAGAGTGTGGTGAAGATTGAGTTGATGGATCGTTATGTCTCTGGCTATTGGGAACAACGTGGGTATCCCGACGAGGCTCTCATCACTGCAGGAAAAGTCCGAGACATGAACCAGGGTGGCCGCTTGAGACCCATTCCAGGCGGTGAAGTCATCCGGTTTCTGGACGAGTAGATTTTGCCTGATGAAAAGTTGGAAAAATTTTTAGATGTCTGACGCTTGAAATCAACGGTGTCCCTTAACCATCCGCTGCGTTGATTTATTAGGCCCTTAGGGAATCGATATCGACAAAAGATTGTCGATACGGCTAAGCGGCAATGCCAATGATTTTAAAAATTTTTTGCATCTCTCTTTGGACGTTTTCATAATGGATGTCAATCTGGGA
>Ga0315298_1001222_pt1 | contig 48208 bp, 45 predicted proteins | sample WHS_1_MG_FD_203077 | JGI IMG/M metagenome (GOLD analysis project Ga0315298, IMG submission 203077) | Extremophilic microbial mat communities from Washburn Hot Springs, YNP, Wyoming, USA - WHS_1_MG | ecosystem: Environmental > Aquatic > Thermal springs > Hot (42-90C) | place: USA: Wyoming...
AAGATTGAGGTCTCCAAACATAAAGCCACTTGAAATCACTACCGAGAAGATATGTTCTTGAAACCACACCAAGAGCGTCTCCTCCGGCAGGCCACTGGTTTGTAAAGAGGAAATTTCGAAAGATTATGACGCCTAAGGCTGTTATTATACAGAAATCAAGTAGTACTCGAATTTTTTGGTTACTTCTAATTTTTGTTAAGAAATTTTGCCAATACATTAATAACTGCTTCATGGCATTCACCAAAATTTTGTAGGTATTTTTGAGAGAAAGTAGGCAGAAGCACCAGCGAAATATGCAAAACATTCAATCAGCTTTAGAAAGCATAAACCTGTAAAATGAATAGGGTGTTTTCGCAGTAGCGAGATGTGTTTAAAGAAATGGAGGGGTGATGAAGTCTTGAAGGCTAGGCTAGGCTCTTTTCTTATGTAAGCTGGAAGCTTTTTTCCGTAATAATAAACTTTTTTGACAAGCTGCTTTAATGAAAGGTTTTCTTCATGATGCTTTATTGGGGCATTACACCGCTCTATTAAAAATCCAGCTTTATAAACACGTTGGGCTAGTTCAAAGTCTTCTCCAGTTACGAGATTACTATCATATCCGCCAACGGATTGGAAAACTTCTTTTTTGAAGAATCTGGGGGCTTCTCCGTAAAATTCTTTTATTCGCATTCTTTTCTCCAATTTTCTACATTCAGCTAAGAAACCATCTCCGAAAGTTTCTTCAGGAATTATTATGGCATCTGCTTTTTTGCAAGCGCATAAGTTAACGCATTCCGCAATGACATTTGGAGTTAACTCCATATCCGAGTCCACAAAAAATAGGAAGCGCCCTTTGGCTTGTTTTGCTCCAAAATTCCGGGCATAACTCCGCTCTTCTGCTAGAAGAAAGATTTTGTCAGCAAGTTGTTCAGCAATTTTTCGTGTTTCATCCTTGCTGAAGGCGTCTACAATGATTACCTCAATTTTCTTGTAGTTTTGATTTTGAATTGATTTGAGGCAACGTTCTAAGGTTTTGCCAGAGTTTAAAGTGGGAATAATTACAGACACTAAAAAAGCCTCACTGGAGTTTTTACATTCAGTAAAAGTTTGGGGCTTCATTTTCTCCCCTTTTTGGCGAATCTAATCTTACCATGCTGTTAAAAATTCCAATGAAGTAAGAGATGTATTCAACCAATTTTATTACGACAAGACCCACGAGATGAACTGGTTTCTTTATGAGTCGTTTAAAATTCCAAATAAAACGTGTGGGACAGTGACCACGCAATACTAGTGCTGGTTCCTTTGAAAAAAATGAGGGCAAACTTTTTCCGTAATAGTGAGCTTTTAAAACAATCTTTTTCAATGAAAGTTTTCCTTCCAAATGCCTCACGGGTTGAGTTATTATCCCAATAAGATAGCCATGCCTTTCATATCTCCGCGCCAAGTCAAAATCTTCACCGCAAATTAATTTCTCATCAAAACCACCTTCCTTGAGAAAGGCTGTTTTTCTGAAAAAACGTGGCATTAGGAAATAGTTTGGGTCATAAGAGTATAATTCAACTTCCAATTTTCTGCATTCTGCTAAAAATCCAATAGCAGCAGTTGTTTCCGGGATAACAGCGGCATCAAAGTTTTCCTTTTCACATAGTTTTACGCATTCTTCAACAACATTAGGGCTCAGCTCCATATCGGAGTCTAGGAATAAAAGATATTTTCCTTGGGCATTTTTGGTTCCCAGATTTTTAGCTACGCTTCTTTCTTTGGTTACATGAAATACTTTAGCTTTGAAATCTTTGGCTATCTTCACGGTTTCGTCTCTGCTGTAGCTGTCAACAACTATAGTTTCTGTTCTTTTGTAGGTTTGCTCTTTTATTGACTGGAGGCATTGGCGAAGTGTTCTTTCTGAGTTGTATGTGGGTATTATGATTGAGACGAGTGGTGCTTTTTTTTGGTTTTTCAATGAAATGCCCTTAGTAGGCTTTGGAAAATTTTTGTTTATGAATCTTCTTTCAAAAATTGAATAATGTTCCGTTTCGGAATTCGAATTTACTTTCTAAAAAACTTCAACCTTTCTGGAGCTTTACCTTTCTCGCCAAAAGCGTAAACTTCATGCAGCTCAAATTTTGCTCCGCACTCTTTGCATTGAACATAGCCAATATCACGCCTTATCCCAAGCCAAAATCCCTGTGTGGAGTTGCATTTTGGGCATATTTTGAAGCGGCTGAATGCTTCTTCAATTTCTTGTAGTTTCAAATGTTCTCCAATCTCCATGATAATATATTTCTCTGAAAAACTTAATGATTTCGGTAAGCCTTTATTTATGGGCAAAGGCATTTCAATGGTGGATGCCAATGAAGGTGCAAATGTTTACAGTTGGCGAATTATTAACGAACTGTTATGTTGTAGGCTGCGAACAGACAGGGGAAGCATTAATCATAGATCCAGGTTTTGACGATGGCAGCGAAGCAGAAAAAATCTTCAGTTTCATAAAGGAGAAATCCTTCTCATTGAAGTTTATTTTGAACACTCATGGGCATCCAGATCATACTTGCGGAAACGGAATTGTTAAAGAAAAATTTAATGTGCCAATCTTGATTCACGAGTTTGACGCTTCTATGCTTAGTGAAAGGGGTAAAAGGGTTGCTGATTTTCTCGGTTTTAGAATTTCTTCTCCAAAACCAGACATGCTGTTGCATGATGGGGATATTGTCAAATTTGGAAAAATAACGTTAAGGGTTATGCATACTCCAGGTCACACTCGTGGAGGTATATCATTTATTGGCGATAAGGAGGTTTTCACTGGTGACACATTGTTTTTTGGTTCTATTGGAAGAACAGACTTTCCAGATAGTTCTGAACCAGACATGAGAGCATCTTTAAGGAGGTTGGCAACATTGCCTGACCATTTTATTGTTTATCCTGGGCATGGACCTATAACAACTATTGGCGAAGAGAAGCGTAGTAATCCCTTTTTGCAAGATTTATAATGCTTTTTTAAAAAGATCTTCTTCCCTTGAAATCTGAAGTTCGTTTGCACTGCAGTTTTCACAAAATTGCACGACGCTACTTAAGCCTTTGAAAATAACGACGGGCGTTGCCTCATCTCCTTGTCCCATAAGCAATTCCGCTGCAGCGGCAATTTCATCTGCAACTGCAACATTTTTCACTTTCAAAATTTGTCCGAAAAGGTCTTTTTTACCGCGGTAATCCTTGAAGGGTTTAATGCCTGCCAAGCCAATGGCGAAGTTTACTTGGCCCCTTTTGAAGGGGCGGCTGTAGGTGTCGCATATTATTACGGCAACAGTTTTACCAGTTAGCCTTTTTATTTCTCTGCGGCAATTTTGTGCTGATTCGTCTGGATTTTCCGGGAGCAACGCAAAGTTTTCTGCTCCTTTCACATTCGATTTGTCTATTCCAGCATTTATGCAGACTAAACCGCGTTTATCCTCCACCAATAAAACCTCACGGGAAGCCTTCACTATTCTCTTTGCTTCTTTCAGGACAAGCTCAACAAATTTGGCTCCTTTACCTGTTATTTTTGCGATTTCCTTAGCTTTCTTTGAAGGAACAATCTCTCTTAATCTAACCACTCTGTTTTCAGCCTTTGAGAAAATTTTTTGGGCAGCAACAATTATGTCGCCATCTTCAATTTTTAAACCATTTTTTCTAACATTTTCTACGATTATTTTTGCTATGTTATCTCCAGGTTTTATTAGGGGAAAATTGTTTATGGCGAAGGCTGTGAAACTTTTCAATTGTTTTTCCTCCTTGTTGTTTATGGTTGTTCTCTTACGGCATTAAATCTCTTGCTAAGAAGTATCCTAAAGATTTTGAAATTTTATTCAAAATTCATAATGCTTAAACTGTTACTGGCATAGCGATACTGATTAACTGAGAGATGCAAAAACATGAAGCGGCAACTTAGATTATCCTTTATTTTGCTAACACTTATTTTTAGCGTTTTCAGTTTTGCAAATATAACGTTATTTCCGGTTGTAAAGGCAACTTATGTTGAAGGTTTCATTACGCAAGACACTATATGGACGCTTGTTGACAGTCCCTTTGTAATTTCAAACGAAACCGTCGTCTGTTCTAACGCCACGTTAACTATTGAGCCGGAGGTTGAAGTGCGGTTTGGAGGATTTTATAACATAACAGTAGAAGGGCGACTCATCGCAGACGGCGCAAAGAATAAAACGATAAAGTTTACTTCGAACGAGCTTGAACCGAAAGCTGGAGTTTGGGGAACAGTCAGATTTAATTCTACACAAGAATCTTCATTGTCTTATTGCATTATAGAATATGGACTGAACGGAATAACTGTGGAAAACGGTCATGTAAACATTCAAAACAGCACGATAAGGCATAATTCTGAAAATGGAGTTACAATTTTGGATGGTTATGTGCGTGTTGAAGATTGCGAAGTTTTAAACAACACTGCGGGCGGAATTTTCGTAAGTGGCAGTAGCCAAGTTAATGTTCAAAACAACTTCATAAGCGGAAATGGGGACGGCATAATTTTGAATGGAGATTTGACATCAGGAGTAAACATAACTCAAAACGAAATATCGTTCAACCAGCATAGCGGAATACTTTGCGAAGCAAACATTTACGGCAGCACTAAAATCCTGAACAACACACTTTCCCAAAACTACTATGGCTTCTGCATATCAAGCGATGCTGTTACTAACATTACAAGAAATTACATTTTGAACAACAGCATTGGAATCTTCTACGAGAGCGGAACTGGCCACATGGCCCACTTTAACGACATAATCGACAACAACATGGGCATGGATGTTTCCTCTGGAGCTTCTGTTGATGCAACATACAACTATTGGGGCAGCAGTAGTGGACCATACCACAAGACATTGAACCCTCGTGGAAAAGGAAATCCCGTTGGCGGCGACGGGGTTAATCTTGATTTTATTTTCTTCTTAACCCATCCCATAGATTACAACAACACTGCCCCAACAGCAATTCTTTGGACAGACAAGGTTCTGGTTGCGCCAAATCAAGCAGTTACTTTTGTGGGTACTGATTCGTATGATGATGGAAAAGTTGACTATTACCTTTTTGATTTTGGAGATGGAAACAGCAGTAATTGGACAACATTATCTCTTTTTGTCCACAATTATTCTTCTGAAGGGACTTATTCTGCCAGCTTAATGGTTATGGACGATTTTAACACCACCAGCAATACTGCTTCTGTAGAAATAAACGTAACAGACTCACCATCTTTGGATGTATCCCTCACTCTTAGCAATTACACTGTAGAGTATAACGAGGAAGTTTCGGTTACCATTTATGTTTCAGATGGTGCGAATGCTGTAAGAGATGCAAATGTCACACTATTCTCAGTAAGAGGTGGAATTTTCACGCCTAAATCAGGTTTGACAAATTCCACAGGATATTTTACTGCTATATTTAAGGCGCCAAATGTTACTGAAATAACTGATGTTAGAATTATTGCAAGGGCCTCAAAACTTTATTACGCAGATGGTTCAGCTCATGATTATTTGACGGTTCTTCCACCGCTTACTGTTAAAGTGAGTGCTGAACCGCCGATAGTTAAGTCAGAAGAAACGGCATCTGTAACTGTTCAAGTATTGGATAGTTTTGAAATGCCAGTTGCAAATGTTTCGCTTGCCTTGTCTGCTGAGAATGGTGAGCTTTCGGAAACAACTGGCATTACAGATTTGAACGGCATGGCACTGTTCAATTTCACAGCTTACCAGACTTTAACTGAAATGAATGCTACTATTTTGGTTACTGCCACGAAAACTGGTTATGGAATTGGACAAGGAGTATGTATAATACCCATAAAACCTAAAGTGCTTGCTGTGGAAGTTACAGCAGACCCATCCATCATCGTTTCTGAAACTTCATCTACCATAACTACCCACATAACATGTGATTCAATTCCAATTTCAAACGTTACGGTTACGGTTTCGTCCAACGTAGGTGGAAACTTTTCTTCAACATCAGAAATTACAGATTCAAACGGCAATGCTGCATTTCTTTTCACAGCGCCGCAAACAACTGTTAGGGATGGGCTTAATGCCACTATAACTGTAAGCGCAGTTAAAAGCGGATACGTTGATGGTGAAGGATATACGTTGATAACTATAATGCCAAAGATACTTTCTGTTCAGGTTTCTGCTGAGCCTAATGCTACGGTTTCTGAAGGAAAAATAAATGTGACAGTCCAAGTGACATACGAAGAAAAACCAATTGCAGAAGCAAACATCACGTTAACATCTGAAAGTGGCGGATTTTTCCTTCCAACTTTTGCCTTAAGCGACGAAAATGGCAATGCAATCTTCACTTTCACGTCACCACAAGTTGAGGCTCCATGCAACATCACACTTTTGGCTAAAGCAACCAAAAATGGATATGTTGACGGAGAAAATTGGGTTAACATATCTCTTAGCCCAGGAATAATTGATGTCAATATTATAGTTGAGCGATCCTCAATTGTTTCAGGAGAATCCACAACCGTAACTGTTTATGTTAGTTGCAACCAAGCTCCAGTTTTTAATGCGTCAGTTAGTCTCTCATGTAGCGATGGAACTATCCCTGTTATGACAAATTGGACCGACATTAATGGTTATTGCACCTTTATTTACGTTGCTCCTCAAACAACAACATCACTCTCCGTCAACATCACGGCTAACGCAACCAAATACGGATATGTAAGCGGTGAAAAGCAAGTTTCAATAGCTGTTAATCCGGAAGCAGCACCTAGCGAAGGTTGGCCTTTGACGACAATACTTCTGATTGTTCTTATTCCAATAATCATTGCTGTGGTTGTTGTTGTTCTCATTAAATTGAAGATTATTGAGGTTTCTGCGGGTGAGGAAGAGAGCTAAAAGTAATGTTTCGTGAGACGTAATATTTAATAGACCGTACATATCATAATAAATGAGTAGGAGAAAAAGCAATGGCTCGACTGAAGCTCAAAGAAACATTAACCAAACTCAAAAGAGTAAGAATCAAACTTAACATTAAAAAGAAGCAACAGATAGCCATTCCTCCACCACCACCAAAACCCATACCCAGAGGATTCAAGGTTGTCGAGAAATATCCCCTCTATGAACCCTTCGCCCACGTTGCCATAGTACAATATCCAAAAACTGGCGAATACAAATACATATTAGATGAGCTGCAACTTGACCCCCTCGAAAGAAGCGTTTACAACCGCATATTAGAAATTTTATTGGCGGAAATAGAGTCGCCAAAAGAGGAAATCCTTGACCCCAGAAAATTCTTTGCAGAAGAAGCCAAAAAAATTGTTGACAAATACCGCATAAGCCTAGGATGGCTGCCTGACGTTTCATGGTACAAAATTCTTTACCACGCCGAAAGAGACCTTGTAGGTTTCGGCAAAATTGACCCATTAATGCGGGATCCAAACATAGAAGATATTTCATGCGACGGAGTTAACAAGCCAGTTTATGTTTGGCACAGAAACTATGAGAGTATTGAAACAAACCTGGAATTTGAAAATGACGAAGAACTTGACAACATGGTTGTTAAGCTTGTGCACATGGCTGGAAAACATGTAAGCTCAGCCTTCCCCATAGTAGACGCTTCACTGCCGGGCAAGCATAGACTTGCAGTATGTTATAGACGTGAGGTTACGCCTTTTGGAACAGCCTTCACAATTAGGAAATTCAGAGAAGACCCCTACTCAATAATAGATCTAATAAACTTGGGCACTTTTTCAGAGGAGATGGCAGCTTACTTCTGGCTTTGCCTTGAAAATAGGGCTTCCATAATGGTTTTGGGTGGAACTGCTGCTGGAAAAACAACAGCCCTAAACGCTTTGGCTTGTCTAATTAAGCCTGGAAGCAAAATAGTCACAATAGAAGAAACAGCAGAGCTTAACCTACCCCATGACAACTGGGTTTCGCTTATTGCCAGGCAAAGTTATGGCTTAGGTGGAAGCAGCGTTGGCGAGGTAACCCTCTTTGATTTGGTGAGGACTTCCATGAGGCATCGTCCAGACATACTGATTGTGGGTGAGGTGAGGGGTCAAGAAGCCTATGTGCTTTTCCAGGCTTTGGCCACAGGACACGGTGGCATGTGCACGATGCACGCTGAAAACTTGGATTCAGCAATTAAGCGTTTAACTTCGAAGCCTATGGACATTTCTCCAGCATATATCCCATTAATGAACATTGTGTTATCAATTCAAAGAGTCCACTTGATAAAAGGCGCTGAGAAGAAGGCGTATAGGCGTGTACTTAATGTTAACGAAATTGCAGATTACGAAGATTATAGGTGTGCTTTCAAATGGCATCCGACAAAGGATGCTCACATACCCGCCTTCGATAAAAGTTTGATGTTGTCTTCAATTTCTGAGCGCATAGGCGCCAGCAAAAAAGAACTGATTGAGGAGATAGATAGGCGCAAGGAAATTCTCCGCTGGATGCGTGAACGCAATATAAGAAGCTACAAAGACGTAGCTGCAATCATCGCAGAATATTATGCGAGACCAAAGCAAATTTACGAAAAAGTTGTTGCAGGGGAGGAGGTAAAAGCAATTGCCGTTTCTAGAAACCCTTGAGGCTTGGTCCTTCCGCATTTTCGGTAGGACTGCGCCTTCATTTCTAAAACATGTAATCGAATTTAAGGACTATCTCGAAAGGGCAAAAATCAAGATTTACCCTCCAACATATGTTTCCCTAATGTTTTTCATTGCCTTTTTAACACTTCCAATCTCAATAGTGTCCGTAGTTATTCTGTATCTCTACGGTTTTATCCCAATAATCTTCCTTGTGCCCCTTCCATTTTATGTAATGATAGGCTTTCTTCTCATACCAATCTCAAGGGCTGGTGAAAGGGCAAGCAACCTTGAAAGGGAAATGCCCTTTGCAGCTGCTTACATCAGCGTCATGGCTTCCGGCGGCATAGCCCCATACACAAGTTTTAAACGACTTGCAGAAGTCGAATTAATGCCCGCCATGAAGAGCGAGGCGAGGGAAATAATAAAAGACGTGGAGATTTTTGGAATAGACCCACTATCAGCTATAGAGAATGCGGCAAAGAAAAATCCCCTTGATGTTTTCAAGGATTTCCTATCCGGTTATGCCTCAACAGTAATTATAGGCGGAGACATTGGACATTTTCTTGAAAGAAAGGCTGAGGATATTTTCAAGACAAGAGCCCTGCGTGTTAAGGCTGCGGCTGAAAGGCTTGGAATGTTATTGGAAACTTTCATAATTGTGATGGTTCTAATGTCCCTCTGTTTCTATATTCTCTTCAGCGTGGAATCCATCTACAGCGTTGGCATATCCATGTATTCCGGCATAATCTTGTATACCTATTTGTTCACGCCTATGCTTTCTTTTATGTTCATTTATTTGGCTCATAGCATGCAACCTAAAACTCCTGTGGTGGAAATGCGTCCATACAAGGTTTTCGGGATTTGCGGCATCATAGCCATAATATTATTTATGTTGTTGACAAACTTTATGGGTTTAATAGAAGTGCCCTTCTTCGGCGCCTTCCAAACCATTATTGATATGCCAGTTGCCATCGCCACATGTCTCTTCATAGCTACAGCGCCCGCCGCCGTTGTTAACAGCAGACTCTCAAAAAAGAAGGCAAGCATAGAACAAGGAATCAACAGCTTCCTAAGAGATTTAACAGAAGTAAGAAAGACAGGCTTATCCCCTGAAAAATGCATTGAAAGCCTTGCCAACCGAGACTACGGCGAATTCAGCAAGGAACTGCGTAAAATAAGCTCCGAAATCAGTTGGGGAGTCCCTGTAAGAAAGGTTATACTGGATTTTGTCAAGCGGATGCGAAGTTGGATGGCGCAGATTGTCATGTTTCTGCTTGTTGAAACAATAGACGTGGGCGGCGGAACCATTGCAATGATAGAGTCTCTGGCAAGATTCAATAATTTAACGCAAGAAGTTGAAAAAGAGAAGAAAATGGCTGTGCGCCCATACATTTTGATGCCCTATTTCGCTGCTATTCTCCTTGTGGCAACAACAACAATGATGATAGGCTTTACATCTGGAACCCTTGGGGTGGCTGAAGCCGGCGGTCAGAAAAAGGACTTAAGTTCGTTGGTGATGACTTTTACTACCTCGTGTATTTTCCACAGCTATTTAATTGGTATAGTTGCTGGCAAAATTAGCGAGGAATCTGTTGCTGCAGGCTTTAAGCATGCTGCTGTTCTGGTGATTATTGCGGTTTTGGCAGCGAAGTTGGTGCCCATGTTTATAAGTTTTGGTTAGGAGGGGGAAGCGATTAGGAAAATCGTGAGGTTCAAGTTGAGAAAGGATGAGAGAGGGGTTAGTCCAGCAATTTCCACTGTTATATTAACGAGTGCTGTGGTGGTGCTTCTTCTTGTGGCTGTGGTGTTTGCGAATAACTTTTTGACTGCGAGGATGGCGGAGAACGAGTTTAGTGCTGTGAAGCAGTTTATGCAGACTGTTGGGCTTCAAATTGATGATGTGGCTTGGATTATTGGGCGGACGCAGACGGTTCGTTATGCGAGTAAGTATGGGCAGGTTAATTTTGAAAGTGCTGCTTTGAATTATACTGTTTATGTGAATGGAACTGTTTACTTTGTTAACTATACTACGGGTATTCTTTTGTTCAATATGCCTATAGACAAATATTCTGTTGGAAATAACTATTATGAAAGCATATTTCCCTCCAACAAATCTTTTCTTCAAGTTGGGTCTTCGGCGCCTGTGAGTTATGTTTATGTTATTGAGAAATTGCCTATGAATGATGGCGATTATGTAAGAGTTGTTGTTGTTCCAATAATTAGAGTGTTAAATTCAACGATATCTGCTGGTGGGACGGTGAAGAATTATTTCAAATTTTATTTGCCTATCCTTTCTGCTGGGGCTAATCCTCGTCTTTCTCAGTCTGTAACGCTTACTGGAAGGAATGTTTCGGTTAAAACTATGGAAGGCGTTAATTCGGTTAATATAAGTGTTTCTTTTCCAAAGAGTAGTTTAGGCTTTGGTCAAGGTTTTTTCAATTTTGATAAAACTGTAGAAATATTGAGTGTTCCAAGCGGCTCTGTTGTGGAGTTTTACACTGGTGAGGTGGTTGTTTCTTTAGGAATGCATAGTTAAGAGGGGTTTAGAGTGCCACATGTGACTATTGAATATGTTATTATGGTTCCCGTTTTGATTTTGCAGATATTCCTCTTCCCTTTGGCGGCAAGTTGGCTTATGAATATTTGGGTTGATTCGCGTAGGACGCTTGCGCTTCAGGAGGCTGCAAGTCATATGGGAAGCAGCATACAACAAGTGTATTCCGCCTTAAACCATGATTCGATATCTGCTGGGGCTGTGACGCAGAGGGTGGATGTTCCGCCTTTTATAGAAAATTATCCGTATATTGGAAATGCGACGTTAAAGGCTGTTTCGGATCCTTCTTTGAATTCAAGTAAAGTTTTGCAGATAACTCTTCAGCTAAGAACTGTTGGAACTATTGTGACGACTTCTGTTATTTTGGGTCAAAATGTTGCGTGGAAAGAATCCGTTTTCGTTAGCAACTCTACAAATGCTTGCATAAGGGCTGAGAAGTTTGCGAATGGAACTATATGTCTCTCTTTTGGAGGATAAGCGAAAATGGCTGGCTCAACAATAGACCATTTGGTTTCCGTCACAGTTTTTCTGGGGGCTATGCTGCTTTTCATAAGCCTTTTTAATCAGACGCTTCAGACAGCCATTTTATATCAGCGTCACAGGTATCTTGCAACAAAATGCAGCGACATCCTTGACAATATGCTGCTAAATCCTGGCATTCCAGAGGATTGGGGTAAAAGCAACTGTACTCCTTACGGTTTTGGATTGCAAGACCCAGAATTCACCCAATATAGACTTAGTCCCTTCTCCTTAATGCGTTTAATGTCCGTAGCAGGTGAACCAGTTTACTATTCCAAGACAGGGCAATATTATAGCAATGTTACTGTTGGATTTGGCAACTTTCTGCTTGTGCCCTTCACCGAAGCAATTAACTATTCCTTGGCAACGCGTTTACTCGGAATAAACGGAACTTACGGTTTCCGATTGACTGTAACGCCTATCGTAACTGTTTCAATTTCAAAACTGCAATCTAATCCTTTGACCCTATCTGTAAATGTTAAGGGAGCCGGTTTTCCGCTTTCTAATGCAATAGTGAGCTATTGTTTCATCAATGTTGAACCTACTGGAGGAGAAAAAAACTATCCAGCTTTCACTACAAATTATGGAAATGCCACTACAAACGCTGAAGGTTCAGTGATATTAAGTTTCCCGGATGTTGACGAAACAAAGGAATCATATGTACTAATCGCCTACGCTCATCATAGTGGATTGATTGGAACTGGCTATTATGAACATATATTAAATAAAGAGAATTATGTGGTTCCATTTATCTCTAATTTTGGAAATGAAAGTGGAGAGGTTCTCCTTGCACATAGTTGGGATGTGCATGGCGGAGATAATCCAGCTGAAATAACGTATAATGCAACTTTTGTATTGCTAACTGAGGATTTCACACTTCGTGAGATGCCATTGGGTGCAGGAAAAGTCGGTTCACTAAACTATGGTCAAGATCCACAACATGCATATGAAAAAATAACTATACCTACATATAACCCCGGCATTTTGGTTGTCACTTATAGAAAAAGTGCAAATCCACAAGACTCAGGTGTTGTTCTGATGCCTTGGGGTTTAAGCTCCATGGCTTTTCCAATAGTTTTTGGGGATGATCCTTCAGGCAAGGAGTGGGTTGCCACGGATATTCGTCAAGTCATAGTTAATAATGTTGCTTATCAGGCGATTTTGGCTTTGTGGAGTTTAGAGGGCTATTCGGTGGTGGGCTAAAAATGATGCGGACAATTGAGATATTGCTCGTAATAATTATCATCACAGCAGCCTTCATAATATCATCCTTTTTCGCTGTTTTGCCCATACCGAGGAGGGTTTCGCCATTAAACTTGAGGAGAATTGCATTAACAACACTTCAAATGTTAGACGTGGACCACGACTTAAGCGAAACAGTGTTTAAGCCCGAAGATGATCCTGCTTGGGGGGAGTTGCAAATAGCCCTCTCCGCTTCCTTACCACCCAACATTGTTTATAATTTGACGGTTTATGAAGTGCAAAGCGGAAGCAGCGCACAGCTTTACCGTTTCATTAAGTCTATTTCTAATGCTGAAAGTTTAGGAATAGGCTCTGACGCGGGCTCTTATCTGGTTGCATCTTCAAATGTAACTTTTAACGTAATTCCGGAAAAGATCGGCGAAAGCGGAGTTGGAGGGACCTTATACATATTGAATTGCAGCGATGCTCGGGGCTGGTGGATCACGGGCTACACAGCCCAAAGTCTAGCCCAAGACCTATACAACCTACTATCACCATACTTTAAAACAACTATAATGGTGAATAATACAGACCAATTTGCACGAATACTTAGAGGCGAAGCACTAAGCAATGAAACTGTGCAAAACGCAGTCATTATAAACACTTTTGGAGAAGCAGTACCCATACCCTCAGAGTATTGCAAATCTCCATACTGGGATAATAATTACGCTCGTTACTGCCACTTCTTGGGCAACATGACACGCCTTTACAATTGGACTTGGGCAAGCATAGTGGGTTATCCGTTCTATTATGTTTCAAACACGGTAAGTCTTAAAGATGACCAAAATGGTTGGGGGATTTGGGGAATGAACCAAACTGCACAGCGGGGAATGTACGCGTTTCTTCAAGGTTTGACAAATAGAGATTACACTACTCCTGATACCTCAGATATTTATAAGGATGTTGGTGTTGTTACCCTTTCATCGCAAGTTTTAGAGAGTTGCAATTATTATGGGATATATCCATCTCCTTACCAAACTTCTACAAGAGCCATACAAAAATCTAAACTAAACACATATACTAACCTAACCGTTGGATTATTAATATTCAATGAAAAAAGTGAGTGTTATCCAGGAGCCTTATACAATCACAGGAATGGTACAAAAATTGAGGGTTCCCTGTTAGCGTTAGGCTTGACAAGAACTCCCGATGTGCGGTTGACTGCAATTGGGCTTCTTTCCTATTATAAGCCTAGGCTTTACCGTTCTGAATATACGGCAAGCAACGCCACGAGGCTTGTTGTTTTGCAGCTTGGACAAGTAGGAGGAGTGTAATAGCAATTGAACAATAAAGGGCAGTTCTCGATCATTGCGGCTTTGCTCGTGGCAGTAATCCTCATCGCAACTGTTATAATGACATATTCCACCATACGCAATAGCCCAATACAAGACCAACCTCAAATATTAAGCGCCATAGATGAAACAAACCTCGCACTAAAACAGATTTTAGGTTTCACTATTGGCTATTATGGTTCAGTCCTGCAAGTTACTGGAAACGCATCATACGCAAAAGAACTGGCTGTAAAATACCTTCAAAGCGGGCTTGTGAACATAGCGAACATGCATCCAGAATGGGGAACATCATTCAACCTAAGCAATGTGGACTTAAGCACGTACTGGTACACAAATGACAGCTGGAGCACAGGAAAACTGGCAGTAAACTACAGCCTAACAGGTCTTGGATTGTATGGCGTAACCTATGAAACTTCATGCAAATTAGCAGTGCAAGTGAATCAGACCGTCTTGGACAATCAAGTACAACTTAACATAACCAAAGACGAAAAAGAGCATCTAATAAATCTTGGAAAACAGAACTTCAAATTTTACCGTTACATATACGAAAACTCAACATGGAAAACCATGAGCCCCATTAACGATTCGAGCATAACCTCATTTTCGGATGGAACCTACCTCATCAACATGAGCGACCCAGCCCTTTCTGGAATAGACCCATACTCCTATGTCGTGCAAGTGGAAGATCCAAGAGGCATCGTGGTAATTGCGTCCTCTTTTAGCCGTTATACATGCACTTTAAACTGGAGCTCCACGTTTTACTCACAATTAAATAATGCGACTGATGCAACAATTGTTGTGGAACTTTTGCAGAATGGCACAATGCGGTGGCTTGGACAAAACTTGCAATTAACAACACAAGCCAAACCAATCCCACCAATACCAGTAAAAGCAATACATGTTAACCAAACCATAAACGACATAAATCAAGAAGTGCCATTCCAAATAGAAGATTGGGCTTCAGACTACAAAATTCCCTTAGGCTTAACAAGCAACGCAAGCGTTTTCGGCAATAGGCACATGATAGTTTTTCTCATAAACCCAAACATTACAAAAGTCACCATATGGTGGAACGGAAGCGACATAGCAGTACAAACACCATACGCGTATGTCAACCGTTACTTCACAGATAACCCTCCAACATTTAGCAATGGAAAACTTAACATTACAGTTTCGTCTGGTCAAGGCGCGGGCTTTAAGGTGACAGCAACCCTGAGAGGTGGAGGCAATTCAACTGTAGCGTACCTTATGCGAATAAACAATGAATCTGATACTACAGACCCTGAGTGGTCATACACTTTATATAATGGTGTTGTCAGAAGCATTGTGCATGGCGAACCAGAATACTCCGGCGGCGTCGACAACCCACAATGCTACAACTTTTATGCGCACGTTGTTATAACGCTTCCTGCAAACGCCACATATTACACATATCAGCTACGCCTTATATTCCTAAACTCAACGGACAAACCAAGAACCATTAATGATTTATGCCTAATCAAAATCAACACAACGACAACTGGTTTTTCCGCATTGACCGAAAATGGTACGTCGGCAAACGGTTACCCAAATGTTTCTATGGTATCCGCATCTACATTGTTTTATAACATGTCAAGTGTTTGGCAGCACCACTGGGCGCAGTTGAACTCTTCATGGGGGGGATTTGGAATAATGTTCCCAAATGACTCCAACAAAATGCTATATTACTTTGACGACAAAACAACAAGTGGAAACCCAACAGGCGCTTTAAGAACAGTAAGTTCCTCTACTGAAAGGGCAATTGAGCTTCTTCCAGTAAGTTCGCTTGCCTCCGTTTTCCCATTTACTAATGCAACAGATATTTGTTGGTATGGTGCGGTTGCGACTTTTGGAGCGAACAATACGCCAATTTATAGGAGCGATGGGAGTGGTTTGTGGGTTCTTGTTGAGTATCCGCCAGTCATCACTGTAACAACAGAAACCTAAAACTATAGAGGGTAGACGAATATGCCAAACTTTCCAATCCATAAAAGCTGGCTCAGATTTATTTTGAATGTGAATTTCCAATTCATACATGTTAAATAAGAAATCTCCAGATTTCCTAAACAGCAAAAGGGTGAAAATTAAATGACAAAAAACCTGTTAAAAACTAAAAAGGCTATATCACCCATCCTCGCAACACTCCTACTAATAGTTATAGCCGTAGCCGCCATAGTTGTCACATACGCTTGGATAATGACATACATGAGCAGCGCAGGAACGCAAGCAGGCGTAATTCTCTACAAAGAAAACGTATCCTGGAACTCAACAGAACATAAAACTTACATAACCATAGGCAATTCTGGAACAAGCAACACAAAAATAGTCAGACTTTACCTAGGAACATCACAAAACAACCTCATAAACGTAACTGCAAATACAAACATTGGCACAGGAATAATTCTTAACGCAAAATCAGCCGCCACAATAACATTAAATTGGCCAAATGATGTAGCAAATGATTGGACGCCTGGAAACTACTATTACTTCAAAGTAATCACAGAAACAGGTCAGGAGCTACCATTCCCAGAACAAGCACCAACCAGTTAGACATTTCTCCTTTAATCGCTCTTTTTAAAATCTAAACACTTCTAAACCATTAAATAGGGAATCTTAAACACTTTCAATGGGCTAATAATGTTTCCATTGCAAACATGGACCACACTAGCAAGAACAACCATAACATTATCCTTCCTATTCTACGCTTCATGGAGCGATTATAAAACTCGAGAAGTAAGCAACAGCCTATGGATACTCTTCGCCCCACCAGCTTTCACATTAACTTTTATGGAACTATACCTAACCGAGCCTTCACAACTGCTTTCTTATGGAATCTGTTTCGGCTTAACATCAGCCTTCGCCGTAATCCTCTTTTATTCAGGAGGTTTTGGAGGAGCAGACGCAAAAGCCCTAATGTGCCTAGCCCTCGCTCTACCCTTCTACCCAAATAACTTGCTTATGCCTCTTTCAAACCAAATTTCACCTATTTTGTTCCCAATAACAGTCTTCAGCAACTCCATTCTGCTGGCAGCAGCAACAGCTATTTATATGCTTCTCCACAACATAATCTGGCACCAAAGAACTGGCAAAAAACTCTTCGACGAAGAACATGTGAAAGAATCTTTTGGAAGAAAGGTTTTGGTATTGATGACTGGTTATAAAGTTTCCGTTAACAAGTTAAAGGAAAAATGGCATCTCTACCCCCTAGAAGATTTGGAAGATTCTGAAGACGGATTTAAGAGAAAACTTGTTCTCATACCAAAAGACGAAGAAAGAAACGCTATTGTTGAAAGATTAGCCAAAGCAGTGGAAACTGGAAAAATTCAAGATACGGTTTGGGCAACCCCAGGCTTACCAATGCTAATTTTCATTACGGCAGGTTTAATCATAGCATTATTCTTTGGCGACATCGTATGGATCTTTGTCCGCTTCCTTCTCGGATAAAACTAAAATGCTTTATGGAAAAGTGTTATCAACATTAGCGGCAGAACTATTTTGGGTGAAGGGTTTGCTTGATTTTCTCGCCGAAGTGAGAGAGTTTTTGAAAGATCCAATTGAGGAGTTTAATGTTGTTGTTATGCCAGATTTTTTCCTTGACCGTTTTGTAAGCTTAAAGTGGAACGTTAAAACTTTTTCAGAAAATCTCTTGAGGGTGATTCAAAGGAAGGGTGGCTGCATAGACGGAATAGGGCAGGTAAATTTTAGGGGAGGAAATGCTATTAATACTGCCTCTGCGCTTGCAGCTTTAGATGTAAAAGTTACTCCCATAGTTTGCACAAACTCTCTTGGGCTGCAATTGCTGAAGTTTTATCTCAAATCAGAAAAAGTTGATTTTTCGTATGTGAAAGTCTTTGATAAAGCGTCTATAACAACAGCCTTAGAATTTGAAATTAAGGGTGGAAAGGCTAACGTCATGCTTAGGGATGTTGGCGCTTTGGCAGGTTTTGGTCCTCACAATCTAAGTCGGGAAGATTTTGGTGTGATGGAGAATGCGGATTATGTTTGCGTTTTTAATTGGGCTGGAACAAGACGTTTTGGAACGGAACTAGCGAAAAAAGTATTTAGCCATATAAAGGCGAAGGGGAAGGGCAAAACTTATTATGATTCGGCGGACCCCACGCCTAATAAACGTAAGATTCCTCAGTTAATTAGGGAAGTTTTGCAAAGCAGATACACTGATGTATTAAGTTTAAACGAAAATGAGGCAGTTTGTTATGCATCATATCTGACGGATGATGTGAAAGCATGGGCAAAAAGTTTATCATTTGAAGAGTTGGCAAAGGAATCTGCAAGAATTTTGGCATCGCATTTGTCTGCAAGGGTTGACTTGCACACAACAAATTTCTCTGCGACATTCACAAAGAAGGGTGAAGTTATAGTTCCCGCTTTCAGAGTTCCAGTTAGAAGGGTGACTGGGGCTGGTGATGCTTGGAATGCTGGAAACATTTTGGGTGATGCCTATGGGCTTTCGGATGGTTGTAGACTTACGTTAGCTAACGCTGTTGCAGCTTATTATATATCAAATCCTGAAAAAATGCATCCAACACGAAAGCAGCTGATGAGATTTTGCGATAAATTAAGAATGAAAGTATAGGATAGGCGCAAAAGTAATTAATATTATATTTGCTGAATGATTTAGCAAAGCATTTACTAATGATAAATAAGAATTTAATGGAGATATTGCCCTTGTCCGCTACTGAACGACCAGATTTTGAGAGTATTTTTAGGGCATACGATATTAGAGGAATATTTAACAAGCAGCTAACCGAGGATGTTGCCGCAGTTCTCGGAGCCGCTATCAGTGCTTTTTGGGGGAGAGCTAAGGAAGTTGTTGTTGGTAGGGATGTTAGATTAAGTGGTGAAGTTCTTAGAGATGCAATTGTGTCTGGATTAGTTTTCAATTGTGATGTTTTTGATGTGGGTATTGTTCCGACACCTCTTGTTTATTTTGCCATCAATCATTTGGAAAAAGATGCGGGAGTTATGATTACAGCCTCTCACAATCCTCCCGAATGGAATGGTTTTAAATTGTTTAAGCGAAAGGGATGCGTATATGGTAATGAAATGGCTAAGATAAGAGAGTTAGCAAAAAGCGTTGATTTTAAAAAATTGGGGAAAAGAAAGGGAAAAGTGGTGATGTATGAAAAAATTTTTGATGATTACATGGATTTTGTTTTAGACAAAATTAGAATAGATAAGAAAATTAGCGTGGTTGCGGATACTGCCAACGGTGTTTGTGGGATGCTTGTTCCATCCCTTTTTAGGCGGTTAGGCTGCAACATTATAACGTTAAATGAGAAACCTAATGGAAGATTTCCAGCACACTTGCCAGAGCCTAAGGAAGAGACGTTGGGCGAATTGAAGAGGGAGGTGGTAAGGGCTAAGGCGGATTTTGGGGTTGGTTATGATGGGGATGGAGATAGAGCAGTTTTTGTTGACGATAAGGGAAGGAGAATTTCTGGCGACTTAGCCCTAATGATTTTTGCTGAGGATGCGCTAAAAAGGAGGGATGGCGGAAAAATAGTTTATGAGTTAGGGTGTTCAATGGCTGTTGAAGAGTTTGTGAAAGAACACGGCGGTGTTCCAGCAGTTGAAAGGATTGGTCATGTATTCATTATGGATAAAATGATTAGTGAAAATGCCTTGGTGGGTGGTGAGACAAGCAGCCACTTTTATTTTTTTGAATGCTATGGGATGGATGATGCGATTTTTGCAAGCTTAAGAATGGCTGAAATATTGTCCAAACGTGGTGAAAAGCTTTCGGAGATTGTGGATTCTTTGCCTAAATATCCTTCTATTCACGAGAGGAATTTTGAATGTCCAGATCAAATAAAATTTGAAGTTATCAAAAAGTTGGGAGCCAAATTCAGGGATTATGGTTTGAAGTTTTTGGATGTGGATGGCGTAAAATTGTTGGATAGGGATGGTTGGGTTCTTTTGAGGCCTTCAAACACTGAACCGCTCATAAGGGTTTCTGCTGAAGCAAAAACCGAGGAAAAGCTTGAGGCGCTTTACCAATTTGCTGTGAAAGAATTAAAAAAAGTCATGGAGGAGTGTTAGTGCAGACAGTTATTCTTGCTGGTGGAAGTGGAAGAAGGGTTTTTCCATTAGCTGCTGTGAAGCCAAAACCCATGTTTAAAATTTTGGGAAAACCTCTGATTTATCGCGTAATTGAAATTTTGAAGGGGGCTGGTTTAAAAGATTTCATAGTTGTTATAGGCGAAAATGGGAAGCTGATTAAGGATTATTTGGCTGATGGGAAAGGACTTGGAGTTAACATTGAGTATGCGCTTCAGAAAAAACCCCTCGGAATGGCTAACGCCCTTGAAGCTGCGAAGGGCTTAGTTGAGGACAATTTTTTGGTTGTCAATGCCGATGATGTTTTTGAAAGTTCTCTAATAAAGAAAATGCTTAACCAGTTCAAGAAAGGCAAAGCGGAAATAGTGCTTTCCTGCAAACCAGTCGAGGAAACATGGAAGTTTGGCATAATCCAAACCAAAAACAACAAAGTAACCAAATTGGTTGAGAAGCCACCAAAGGGGATGGAACCAAGCAACTTAGCCGTTATTGGCGTTTACATAATGACTAAAAGGATTTTCGATTATTTCAAAAAAATTCCAGTTTCAGACCACCAATATGAGGATGCCATTCAAAAGTTTATTGAAGACAAAAACATGGTTAAAGCCGTCACTTACGAAGGGTTCTTTGCAAGCTACAAATATCCCTGGGACCTTTTCACCATAAACAAGTATTTGATGGACAACTGGATAAAAGAGAAAATTATCGAAGATGATGTGGAAATTTCTGAGGGGGCGAAGGTTGAGAGAAAAGTTTGGATTCGTCGTGGAACCAAAATTTTTGGTGGAGTGTCTATAAAGGGACCTTGTTACATTGGTTCTAACAGCTTTATTGGCGATAATGCTTTGGTTCGAGACTACTCTTCAATTGGCGACAATTGCGTTGTGGGCTTTTCAAGCGAGATTAAACATTCTTTGATAGGCGATAATTGTTGGTTTCACATGAATTATATCGGCGACTCCATTATTTCAGACAACTGCCTCTTCGGCGCTGGGGCAATAACGGCAAATTTCCGTTTCGACGAGAAAAACGTTAAAGTTAATGTGGAAGGCGAAAAAGTGGATTCGGGCATGAACAAACTTGGCGCCATAGTTGGCGATTTCTGCAAAGTGGGCATTAATGCTTCTCTTTTGCCTGGCGTGAAAATTGGACCAAACAGCATTGTTGGAGCTGGTGTTTGTTTGGAGGAAGACCTTGAACCTAACAAAGTTATTTTTTTGGATAAGAAATGTTACGTGAAAAAGGAGAATAAGATAACTGTTCGAGTCTGAGTTGTTAAAATCCTAAATACATGTTTTCATAACTCTTAAGGGTAGTTTAGGGAGGTTAAAAATTGTCAGTGGCGCAGAGAAAATTTTTCACCGAAGTAGCGGCATTAGTGGATAGAAGCGTGATTGTTGCAACTACTACTGGAAAAACTTTTAGCGGAACTTTGATTGGCATTAATCCTGACACTTTAAGCCTATGCCTCGCTGAAGCAAAGGATGAGGAGGGAAAAATTTTGCACAGAGTTTTCCTTAATGGAAATGTGGTGGCACAAATATTAAGTGTGGAAAAACCCTTTGACCTTAAGGCTTTGGCTGATCGTCTTGAAAAGGTTTTTCCAACAATGGTTAAACTTTACGAGGATAAGGGTTTCATTTGGGTTATGGACAAGGTTAAAGTAACAGAGAAGGGCGTGGTGGAAGGTTCTGGTCCGGCTGCTGAGCGGGTGCAGAAGGTTTATGAGCAGTTTATCAGCGAAGTTAAGGGTTAAACCAAGTTTTCCTATTTTTTATTGATATTTTGCGTCAAGAAAATCCAAAATCTTCTTAACAGTTTTTTCGCCCAACCCTTTTACAGAAAGAAGCTCCACCTTTGATGCTTGGAAAACTCGTCTTACGGTTCCAAATTTTTTGAGCAAAAGTTCAGCCCTTTCTGGGCCTATTAGTGGTAGGCTTTGCACGGCTGAAATTTGCATTTGCTTTAGGGTGTAGGCTTTAGGTTTATGCTTAACCAATACTTTTCTTCGTTTCTCTTCTTGGAGTTTTTTGGCAAGGCTGTGAAGAAACATGGCTGTGTGTCGCTCGTCCGGAGTGAATACTAAAGAAATGTGGTGGTCTGCCATGATTTTTGCTATGGCACCCCAAAAGACCATGGGATTGTGGAGGGCTTTTACAGCTTTTATTACGTCGCCTTCTACAAGCAAACATGCGTTTTCATAAGCTTCTGCCAACCTCTCAGCTTGTTCAAAAAGTCTCCCATCAAATATTGAGCGGAAAAAGTCATGAAGTTCCTTCCTCTCAACCGCATAATCTTCTGAAACCACGTAATCTGCAGGCGCCAAAACCCTTTCCACAACATCTGAGCCAAGCTCGGTTAGGGAGTCTTTAACATCTAAGCTTTCGCGGGTGTCTGCAAAAACCGTGGGTTTGAAATTTTTAGACATACTGCCCACAAGAGATGAAAAGAGTTTATGTTGCACTTAAATCTAAGGATGCTGGCTGGGAATAAATTCTTTTATTGCGGATACAAAGTATTCATTAGTGAAAGGGTTTGGAATTTTACGTTGGGACTTCGGGCTGGGCGTATTCTTGGAATGAGGATGGAAATTTTGATTGGTACGTGGGAAAATCTGGCTTAAACGCTGTGGAGTTAAATGCGAGTTTTTATCGTTTCCCTTTTCCAAACATGGTTAAGTCTTGGGCTTGGAAGGGTAAAGGGCTTAGATGGTCTGTTAAGGTTAATCGTTTAATAACTCATACCTTCAAGTTTAATGATAAGGCTTTTCAATTATGGAACAAATTTAGAAATCTTTTCACACCCTTAGAATCCAGCATAGACTTCTTTCTTTTCCAGCTTCCACCATCCATGACTCCGAAATCCGCTCCATTAATACAGGGCTTTTTTGAAAAAACTCAGCTTAAGGAAAGGTTTGCCCTTGAAGTTCGAAATCTAAAGTGGTTCGATAAAGAATGGGTAGACTGGTGTTCTGGGCTTGGAATGACATGGGTTAGCGTTGATTCACCAGACTTTCCGCGAGAAGTGTTTAACACTAATGGTTTAGTTTATGGGAGAATGCATGGAAGAACAGAATGGTATGCCCACTTTTACACCGATGAAGAGTTATGGGAAGTGGCGGACAAAATTCTAAAGGTTAAACCTAAAAAGGTTTATGTCTTCTTCAACAACAACCATGCAATGCTAGAAAATTCGCAGAAAATGCTGAACATATTGAGAGAGGTTAAAGGATAGTTATGGCTGAAAAAGCATTTGTTTGTCGCCGATGCGGCGAAACCTACTCTATGGAAGATTATCAGGAAAGTCATTTTTGTGAGAGATGTGGAACCTTACTTACGCGGATGTCTGGCAACATACTAAAGCCTGAGGCAAAAGTAGAGGGGGGAGCTGATTTTAAGAAGCTGGTTAAAGATTTCTTTCCTTATCCAACCTTTCGTCCTTTTCAGCTTGACGCTATAAAATTTAACTTTGATGTTATTAGGAATGGGAAGATAGGTTTACTTTCTTCGCCTTGCGGCACTGGAAAGTCAATTTCCGTATTAACAGCCTTCTTCATGGCTAAAGAATGGAACAATTCCGTGGGCAAACTTCTTGCCTTAACCAGAACCAGAAGCCAGCTTGAAATCTATTGCCGAGAGCTTAAAAGCATAAAAGAACATTGCGATGTCAGTTTTGTTGCCTCTGTTTTTAAGAGTAAGAAGGAAATGTGCCCCCATGCTTTAGAAGACCAAAAATTGAAGGACATTAGCTACCGTGATTTTCTTTACTATTGCAAAGGCTTGAAGGAAGGCACCTTTGGAAAAACCTGCAAATATTATGAGCGAACCTACAGCGGGTGGAAGCCAAGTTGGCACGCCTACAACGTAATAAACAAGATTAGAGAAGTTGGCCCCTTGATGCCTGATGAAGTTTATGGGATTTGCTATGAAAAGGAAATTTGTCCCTACGAAGCAACAAAAATTCTTGCAAAGTATGCTGACATCATTATAGGCAACTACAATTACCTTCTTGTGGATTCTGTTAGAGGCTCAGTTTTGGGGAAGGCTGGGTGGCGAATTAAAGATGTTAACTGTGTCTTTGATGAAGCTCACAGTTTGCCTTATTATGCTGCTGGCATTTTTTCAGATGAGCTTTCATTAACTTCTGTTAGAAGGGCTTTGAAGGAAGTTGAAACCTTTGGTTTGGATGATTTCGGTTTTTTGGATGCCCTCTATAGGGTTATGGTTAAACTTGGAAGGAAAGTTTACAAAAAATACGGCGTGGACGTTGAACATATTATTGGAAAAAACATCCTAACTGATGCTATATTAAAAGAGTTGAAGTTTGATGCTGAAAAGTTAATGGAATTAATTTCTGAACTCTCTGATAAAGGAGAAATCATCCGATACAAAAGGGCGGAAGTTGGCAAAAGTCCAATTTCTTATTTGTCAAGATGTGCAAGCTTTCTTTCAGACTGGGTTAGCCTAACTGGTTCAAGTTATGTCCGATACGTGAACGTGGAAATCGATAGGGATGGAAGGAAAAGCGTGAGAATTGGAATTCGCTGCTTAGACCCAGCCTTGGCTGCAAGCGTCATCAATAAGCTTCGCTCCGCCATCCTCATGTCTGGAACGCTTTGGCACATGAACTATTACATGGATGTTTTAGGGATTGAAAGGAAACGCTGCGAAACCATGGAACTTCCAAGTCCTTTTCCGCCAGAAAATAGGCTTATCATAGTGGATAAGGCGGTTACAACAAAGTTTGAGAAACGTAACGAAATCCAATGGAAAAGAATTGCTGAGCATCTTAAACAAATAATTAATAAAATTGATGGGCGAGTAGCGGTTTACTTTCCTTCCTACGAGGTTATGCAGGAAATCGCAGGCATAGCAAAGTTTGATTTGCCCTTTATCATGGAGCAGAGGGGCACTGGAATTTTGGATGTGCTCCAATTTTTGAAAGACCATGAACGTTGTTTGGTTTTTGGAGTAGCGAGAGGAAAGATAAGCGAGGGAGTTGACATGTCCGCTGGAGGAAGAAGCATGTTGTCAGCTGTGGTTGTTGTTGGTTTGCCATACCCAAAAAAGACTGAGCTTCAAGCTGCCGTTTACGAATATTTCAGAGAAAAATTTGGGGATAAGGCAATAGAATACGCAAATGATATTCCATGCTTAAACGCACTGGCGCAGTCTGCTGGAAGACTTTTACGCAGCCCAGAAGACAAAGGGGCAATCATTATTATGGATGGGCGTGCAGCTGGAAGGTTTAAGCATAAACTTCCAAAGGAATGGAAACATGAAATGAAAACTCACTGGAGAATAGAGAAAATTCTCGATAGAATTGAAAATTTTCATAATACAAGTGAAGGCTAAACGAACCAGCGGAATTTTTGTTCTTCCTTCTTCTTTTCCTCTTCCGCAGTTCTAATCAAACCGAAGGATTCCAATATTTTTTCAGTCTTCTCTGCTGCAACATTCAACCTTGCCAAGTCTATGTTCATATCCAAAAATTTGTTTAAAGCCTCTAATGCATATTTTGTGGCGTTTGCGTCTGGATATGTGCCTAAAGTTTCAACCAAAAGCGAGAAGCCCTTAAAGCCTCTGAGTTTGCCAAGTCCTATTAAGAGCCCAGCTACGCCGAATATTTGTCCAATCATCACTTTTGCCCCTAGGTTTAAGGCTTCGTTTAATGTTTCAGGGTCTGATGCTGCACAGTAGATTTCCGGCGGCGTTTTTACTTCGTCTTTTTTGAAGCCGCCCAAAGTTATTACGTAATTGCAGCCCAATTCTTTGGCTACGTCTAAAACGCGTCCGCAAAGCTCGTACTGTCCGAAGGTTGTTAGGGCTTGTGTATTGCCATACCATATGATTAAGTCTCGCTTGTTATTAGAGGCTTTGTAATAGTACAGTTCGTTTATTGGAGAACGTGCGCCTCCTGTTTCCGTGGTGACTGCTAAGTCTTGGAAAGAGTCTGAGAATATTTCTGCGAAAAGCTTAGCCTTCAATTCATGGATTAAATGGAGGGCTGCAATGTTGGCTACGAATCCTATTCCAGGCAAGCCCTCAATTAAGATGGGGTTGCTAAGTTTTGGTTTTTCATAAATTTCTATGGTACAAACCATTTTAGGTTCCTTCGCGGCATAATCCCTAATGAAAAATGTAATATAAGTGTGTTTGGCTAAAACGAAAAATAGGATTCCCCAATAATTCTTAAATAGATGACCGCCATTTTCGAGTGGTGGTCGGTTTAGTTTGGTAAGGGGCAAAGAAATTGAAACCATTTATGGCCTATGGGAGAAACATACTAATCCTTTCCATCGTTTTCTTGGTGAGCTCCTTAGCCATCAATTTGTTTAGTCCCATATTGCCCATATACATAAAAGATTATCTTAACGCCTCTATGACGGAACTTGGTTTTGTATTTTCTATATCTAATGCTGTGGCTGCGGTAATGCAAATACTCAGCGGATTCCTATCTGACAGATACGGCAGAAAAGGATTGCATGCGTTAGGCACATTGGTGGCTGCTTTCCCACCGTTAATGTATGCTTTAGCCAACAATTGGGTGGATTTGGTGCCTTGGGCTATGCTCTCTGGTTTTGCAACTGGCTTATACTTGCCAATTCGATGGGCTATTGTTGCTGATGCTTCCTCAACTAAAACAATGGCTTCAGCCTACAGTTGGACAAACATTTCTTGGCTTATAGGCTCCACGGTTGCGCCTTTCTTAGGCGGGGTTGCAGCTGACTATTTTGGCATACGCTTTCCTTTCTTTGCCTGTTCAGCGTTGATTTTTGCAGTTTTCCCCTTAACGCTCGTTATGCAAGAGACCCGCAGAAAACCACAACCTTTAACCTTTAATGAGAAAAACGAAAAAGTTGGCGTTATTAGTGGATACATGTTCGTCATTCTTATTTTCTCTTTGATTAACATAATTCAGGGAATTGGCATAGGCGTAACCAGCCCCGTGATTCCCGTTTTTGTGGAATCAAACTTTCCAGTTGACTACACGTTTATAGGTATATTGTACGCCATAGGTTTCGGATTTGCTTCCATAATTGTGCAGATTCCAGGGGGTAAGTGGAGCAATTTGTTTGACAGAAGAAAAGTAATGCTTGTAACGTTCGCAGCTTCTTCTCCGTTCTTTTTGTTGTTTGCCTATTCACGAAACACAATGGAGTTAATAATTTTCATGTTTCTTTCGAATGCAATATTGAACGCTTCATGGCCAGCCTTCCAAACTCTTATGATGGAAGCCACACCAACTTCAAAGTGGGGTCTTGTAAACGGGATTTCAGCAACAACTTTCTGGGTTGGACAGATGGTTGGAAATGCCCTAAGCGGCATCCTTTGGGATGTTTGGGGTCCGTTTGCGCCATTTTATGCTTCTGGTTTCGCTATAGGAATATCCGCATTGCTACCGCTTCTCCTAAAAGAGACTAGGATGAAGAAAAAATCTTGATGGTCAACATTTATTATGTGTTATTCAAATGTGACAAGTTTTGCTTTTTCCATATCTTTTAGGAATCTTAGGACATACTCTGGGTTTGTTTCGTCGTACTCTGCTGAGACAGCCATTAAAATGTTATAAGCGCTTCTTTTTCCATCAATAAAGTTCACAATTTCTTCCATTTTCTTTCCGAATCCCGGGTCTTTGTCCCATATTTCTTCATACCATTCATATTCTTTTTCGCTTAACGCCTGCTTCAGCGCTTCCGTATCAAGTGTGCCTTTAAACAATCTTCTGGGAATAAGCCTCTTTAGCTCCGCTTCAGTTTCTGTTTCTTCCAGATTGGTTGGAAGAGTTACACTTAATGCTCTTGCAATAAAGTTCAAGGATTCTTCGAAAGTTGCAATTTCTTTTTGCCCTAGGTTTGCGATGTCTTCGCAATACCTGTTTAGGAGAGCGCCTAATTCTGGATTTTCTCCGAGTCTTTTCACTGATATTATTGCTTTTTGCTCGCGCCAGATGATGTGTTCTATTCTATTCTTAAAGTGGAATGCTGTTTTCGCGAGTTCTTTAGCTAACTCTTCTGGTTTATCCTTGAGTTTTGGGTCTTCCTTCTTTTTGAATAATTCTTCTATAGCTTCTCTGGAGGCTTCTTCTATCCTTATGATACCTTTCTTGGCTGTTTGGCTTGCCAAAAGAAAAGCCGTTTCCCCGGTGGCGTTTGCAAGTGTCAATGCTGCAACTGTTGTTATCCATCCTATTCTTTTGAGGGTGTCAGCGCTAACTTTGTCAATAGTGTCCATGCTTGTGTGGTAGTATAAGTCGGGCCACTGGAGTAGCATGACGCATGGGACTCCTACTGTGGAATTGTTAAATTCGGCGTGGTCGCTTCCGCCGCTGAATGTGCTAGTGCGATAGCGGAATGTGGATGAAACGCCAAACATTGTTTGGCTGTCGAATTCTTTCACTGATTGTTCTATTAGGCTGAAAACGTAGTCGTTAAGATATGAAGGCAGAGAATCTGGCGTGTTGTCAAGAGTGAGGGTGGATTTGCATAATTCTTGATCTTGGCCAACCATGTCAAGGTTTATGCCGGCAACAAGTTTCGAGTACAGTTCTTCATGTTTGGATAAGTAGGCTACTGAACCGAAAGTTTCTGGAACCCATATAAAGCGTATAGTCCTTGCTGGAAGTGCAATCTTGCCAGAATCGATTATTGCTCTTATGGTTCTGGCAATTTCTAATAGTAGACCGCTGCCGGAAGCGTTGTCGTTTGCGCTTGGTTTCGGATGGCATAAGTGAGCGATTAGGAAAATTTCTTCGCCTGGTTTTGAGGCGCCGCGTATTGTCGCTGTGACAACGTCCAAATTTCCAGTGAACAGTTGGGCATCCACTTTGGCTCTAAGTTTTACAGTTTTGCCACTTTTAAGTAAAGCCCGCAAGTGGTTGCCTTGGCGTTTGCTTAAGGAAAAGCCGAATGTTATTTTGTCTATTTCTTCGGCTTTTGGCCATATGCCTTGGTATGCGTGTGCATCTGGTATGTCTAAGCTTTCACGGACGTTTGGGAATTCCCAGCAAGTGTCTGTTATTACGCCTAACGCTCCATATTTTAAAACTGCTTGTTCGTGAACTTGTTTGGCTCTTCCCGTGGCTAGGACAAACTTGCCTTTCACATCTTTTCCTTCGTAGTCTTTAGGTTTTGTTCCCGCACCAACATCGACGAGTTCTGCTATTACACCTTCAGGCGGCGTAGCCTTGCTGAAAGCATGCAAACAAGTTGGCACATCCTCATAACGTACAATGAGCTTTTCTTCTGGTTCCATAAGGTAGAGCTCAGCGCTTTTCACAGTCCAGCCAATTGGGCTGGTGTAGGTCCAATATTTAGTTTTGCCGTCAGCTGTGAACTGTTCGATTGCTGCATCTTTTAATCCTATTTTTATGAGTTCATTTCTGACATATTCAGCTGCTTCATGAAACATTGTGGAAGCTTGAATTCTGTGAAAACGCGCAATCTGTTCAACAAAAGATTTAGCGATATTGCCAGAAAGCTCCTCCTTGACAAGTTTATTCAAATTCATTTTAAGACCACATTTTAAGTTAACTATACTTGCTCACATTTTTATAAGCGTGTTTATCTGATTCTGTTAGGTTCGATAATGAGTTTTGAAATTAAAGAAAAAGATTTGCTTGCGAGAATTGGAAAACTTAAAACCAAAAGCGGCACTGTGGAAACTCCTTTGCTTTTTCCAGTCATAAACCCCATTATTCAGCCTATCCCGCCCAGAAAGATTCAGGAGGAGTTTGGCTGTGAGGCTTTGATAACGAATGCTTACATTTTGAAGAAACGTTTCAAAAATCAGCCGGCAGAAGAGGGTTTACACAAGTTTTTGGATTATGACAAAGTGATAATGACCGATTCTGGTGCATACCAAATTCTCGTTTATGGCGGCGTAGAGATAAGTCCCACCGAAATCGTGCATTACCAAGAAAACATAAACACGGACATAGCCACGATTTTGGACTGGCCCACCGGATGGAAAGTTTCAAGAGCTCATGCGGAGCAAACAGTAAACGAGACTTTAAAGAGAGCAAAGACATTCTTCAAAATTAAAACGCGGGATGATATTCTTTGGGTTGGTCCAGTTCAAGGAGGCAAATTTTTAGACTTAATAGCCAAATCTGCCGTTGAAATGGGAAAATTGCCCTTTCAAATTTACGCCTTAGGAAGCCCAACAGAAGTTATAGGGTCCTACCGCTTCGATGTTTTGGTGGATATGATTATGACGGCTAAAGCAAATTTACCCATTGAAAAGCCCCTCCACCTTTTTGGTGCTGGACATCCACTTATTTTTTCTTTAGCTGTGAGTCTTGGATGCGACCTTTTCGACTCCGCAGCCTACGCCATATACGCCAGAGAAAACCGCTACATGACAGAATATGGCACGGCTAGACTTGGTGAACTTGAATATTTCCCGTGCACATGTCCAAAATGTTCAAAGACGACACCGAAAGAAGCCATGGAAATGCCTCAAAGGGAAAGGCAGGTTTTTCTTGCTGAGCACAATCTTTACGTTTGCCTTGCAGAAATAAAACGCATAAAACAAGCCATAAAAGACGGTAGGTTATGGGAGCATATAGAATTAAGAGCGCATGGGCATCCAGCGTTGCTTCAAGCTCTCAAAGGGCTGAAAAAATATGAGGATTTCATTGAAAAGCATAGCCCATCAATTAAGAAAAGCGGAATTTTCTTCTTCAATTCTGTTGGGCTTATGCGCCCTGAAGTTGTTAGGCATAGGAAAAGGATGCTGGGAAGGTATTCTCCACCAGAGAAATCAAAAATCCTCTTCCTCATACCTCAAACTCGAACAAAACCATATCACAAATCGCAAGAATTCAAAAACGTTAAGAAATTGCTGAAGCGTATGCCAAAAGAACGTTTAAACCAGGTTCACATTTGCTTTTATGCTGCTCCATTCGGCGTTATTCCGCTGGAACTTGATGAAGTTTACCCTCTTTCACAGCATGAAACTGTTCTTCCACTTGACAAAGAAACTGTGGAGTATGTGGCAAATCAGGTGGCTGAATATGTCGGCGGCATGACTTATGAGGCGGTTTTTCTGTTTAACGACCCGGAAAATTGGAATCAAACTGTTCTAAAAAGTTGTAGGAAGGCGTGTTCGAAAAAGAATATTGGTTTTAAGTGTTTCGACATTAAAAAAGAACGAAGTGAAGCCATTTTAACAGAATTAGAGAAAATTCTTAGGAGTAAATGTGAGAAGTCATGATTAACGTTGATTTGCATGTTCACACAACCTATTCCTTCGACTCCTCAATCCAACCCAAAACTATAGTTGAACAACTCTATGCGCACCCATTCATCAAAGCCGTTGCCATCACCGACCACAATCGAGTTGAAGGTTATATTAAAGTGAAACAATTGGCTTCCGCTTATCCAGACATTCTAATAATTCCAGGGGTTGAAATAGCCACGTTTGATGGTGACCTAACAGTTTTGGGAGTTGCAGAATTGCCTTCTCAACCATGGACTGTTGAGAATGTAATAGACTTTGCAAAGGAAAGAGGAGGCATAGTTATTGTTGCTCATCCATACAGAGCTTATGGTCTTGGAGATTTGGCGAAAAATTATCATGTTGACGCCATAGAAGTTTTAAATAGTGCCTTATCATCGCAACTCAACAAAATGGCTGAAAACTTGGCAAAAGAGATGGGGTTGCCTGGCGTCGCCGGCAGTGACGCCCATAATGCTGATGAGTTATGGAGTGTTTACACAGAAGTCCAAGCTTCTTCTGATATTGATGAAATTTTGAAATCCATAAAAAAGGGACTTGTCAGGGTTTTTCCAACCAGAAAGTCAATACATTTTTAAAATAGCAGAGAGCATGATTACTGCGTTAGCGGATGAAAAACATGAGTTCATTAAAAATTGGCTTTCTAGGCGGAGCCCAAGAAGTTGGCAGAATAGCGATCACAGTAAAAACTGAGAAAACACAAGTTTTGCTTGATTATGGCGTCATGTTAAATCATGAGCCAGGATTTCCCATGCATGTGCCCCCGAAAGATGTGGATGCGGTAATCTTAACCCACAGTCACCTTGACCATTCTGGAGCTGTTCCAATTTTTTACATTCACGAAAAAAAGCCATTATATACTAATAGATTAAATTTGGAACTGACACAAATACTGATTTCTGATTTCATTCACCTTTCCAGCTACTATTTGCCATACGAATACCTTGAACTAAAATCAATGATGAGAAATAACAAGCACGTGGATTTCGGCGTTGAAGAAAAAATTGGAGACATGAAATTCCAACTCTTTAGCGCTGGACACATTCCAGGAAGCGCACAAATACTAATTGAAGCTGAAGGAAAGCGTGTGCTTTACACGGGCGACTTTAATACAACTGACACGAGGCTTTTGGAAGGTGCAAAAATGGAGTATGGCGACTTGGACGCCGTGATAATTGAAAGCACATATGCCGATGAAGACCATACGGAACGCTTGGAACTGGAGAAACGCTTCGTTGATGAAGTGACGGATGTTGTTGAAAAGGGAGGTTCAGTTCTTGTTCCAGCCTTTGGAGTTGGAAGGTCCCAAGAAATCGCATGCGTTTTGGCAGCCCACCATTTTGAGTATCCCATTACTATGGATGGGATGGCGCGGGAAGCAAGCAGAATCATTATGAACTATAAGGATTTTCTTAAAGACCCAAGGCTTTTCATGGATGCCATGCATTCTGTAGATTGGGTTGAGGGTTGGAGGGACCGAAGAAAAGCGATTAAGACGCCTGGTGTGATAATTTCGCCTGCCGGAATGCTTAAGGGTGGTCCGGCGGTTTTTTACACTTCAAAAATTGGGAAAAAGGCACATAACGCCATATTTTTAGTAAGCTATCAGATTCCAGGAACGCCAGGAAGGGAGTTACTGGAGAAGGGTGTGTGCCTTATTGATGGGAAAATGAGGAAGGTTAAGGCGCGTGTTGAGCATTTTGATTTTTCATCCCATTGTGGCGCAAGTCAACTTAAAGATGCAGTTAAGAATCTTAGTGGAAATCCTAAGGTTTATGTGGTTCATGGTGCAGAGGGAAACTGTGAATTGTTTGCAAAATGGATAAAGAGTGAATTAGGTTTAGAGGCTATTGCCCCAAGGGCTGGCGACGTATTTGAAGTTTAAAGTGAAAACATGAAGATTGGAATTTTACAAATTGGACAAATAAATTCTAATATAATCCAAAGGATTGAGGAAAACATAAGAATGATTTTTCCAAAAACAAAATGCATTACCATTACTGAAAAATTGCCAATTCCAGAAGAAGCCTTTGACAAAACAAGAAATCAATATTTTTCTGGAGCCATATTGCGTAAGGTTCAAGAGTATGCAGAAAAAGAAAAAGCCTCAGACAGAGTTTTGGGTATAGTGGATGTTGACATTTTTGTTCCAGAGTTAAATTTCGTTTTTGGAGAGGCAGAATGCCCCGGAAAAGCGGCTTTAATTTCTTTATGGAGGCTTAAGCCTGAATTTTATGGAGAGGCTCCAAACATGGAGCTTTTTCTGGAGAGAAGCACAAAGGAGGCGGTGCATGAGCTTGGACACACTTTGGGTTTGAGGCATTGTTCTAACCCCTTTTGTGTTATGTATTTCTCCAATTCCATATTCGACACGGACAGAAAGCAAAGTTTATTCTGTAACAAGTGCTACTTGAAAGTTGAAACAGTTATTGACAAGTTAGGGTAAGAGCCTTGGATGGCAAAATCAATTTGGGACTTGTACGTTTGACGCCTATTTTGGCAAGCTTATTATTTGGAGTTTTTTGTGCTTTCTTAATTTGGGCATCATCCATTGAAACTTATGCGGTAACCCCATTTCCAGAGGGAGTTGGGTCGGTTGGCAACGCCTTCTATTTCGTTATTCTTGTGGGTTTGGGAGCGTCGATGTTATATTTGCTTTTGAGAAAGAGAAACCATAAGCTAATCAATTTGATTATTGGTTTTGCTCTGACAACCGCTGTGTTTTTGCTTTCAGTAATTTACTTGAGCGCTGCATTTTCGCTATTTATCGTCCCTCATGTGGAAACTTTAATTTTGACCTTGTCTGTATTCATAACAGCAATTGTTGATTTTATAATTTTTAAGACACGCAGCAAATTTTGCGATGCGGTGATTCTTTGTTTAGGAGGGGGTTTAGGTGCTTTTTTAGGCTTTTCTATTCCAACCTTAAGTTCTTTTTTGATTCTGAGTTTTTTGGCGGTTTATGATGCTTTTGCTGTTTATCATGGACCTGTTGGAAAAATAGCCCATAGCGGACTTGAGCAGCTTAGGGGGTTAAGCTTCTCTTTTAAGGACATCCAAATGGGGTTAGGCGATTTGACTTTTTATTCAATGCTTTCTGGACACATGCTCCTTTATTTTGGCTTCTTTCCATGTTTAGCCTCTTTAATTGGCATTTTAGTCGGATGCCTTTTGGCTTTTAAAATGTTGGAGAAGAGGGGTATGTTTCCTGGTCTGCCTTTTCCAATTTTGTTTGGTTTGACTGCAGGTTTTCTTGTTTCGCTGATTGGATTTTAAACCTTTAAGGTTGATAGGACTAAGCGGGTGGAGTTTACGTCAACTTCTGTTATTTTGCAGTTTCTAAATTCTTTAGATTCTCCGAGGACGTCTTTGACTATTACGTTGTTGCTTTCTGTTTTGGCGTATATTACGTCTTTGAATACTGTTTTTCCGTCAAGGATTACTTTAAACTCGCACATTTCTTTTCAACCAACAACTAATAAAATAAAGGTGGGTTATAAACTTCAAGTTTTAACGCATTCTTAATGCATATTTGGGATAAATAATTATAATCCATGAACATTATACGAGTTAAATCTGTAATGGGTTAAAAAGAGGAAGCCGATGCCCAAAAAACACAATTCCACTAAGCCTTCAAGCTTTGACATATTCCAAACTTTAATGGAAACTGCTGAAAAAGAGAAAAAGAAGCGCAGAGAGGAACTTTTAGCACCACTAGGCGTAAAGGAGTTTTTTGTTGAAGGAAGCATAAGCATCAACAAGAGGATATGCGAAGGCGTTGAATGTAAACTTTGCATAAAAGCTTGTCCCACAAACGCCTTGTATTGGAAGGCTGGGGAGGTTGGGCTCATAGAAGAGCTTTGCATATATTGTGGCGCATGCGTGTTAAGCTGCATAGTGGATGATTGCATAAAAATTGTAAGGAAAAGAGAGAATGGCGAAATTGAAAAATTCAGCAAACCAAGAGACTTCACTGCTCTTCAGCATAGTATAAGTGTAAAGAAGCGTTTCGAAAGAGTCAAAAGCGTATTTCCAAAACCGGAAGATTACATTAAAAGATATGGATTAAAAACGTAAAAGTCAATTTTATAACTTGAACACAGCATAAATTGGATACCCTCTATATGTTTTTGGTTTGAAAATCAGCCAATACGGACCCTACCCTCTAGGTTTTCGGTTTTCTTTAAAGCTACATAGAGTACACCCATAATTTATTTAAGGTATGACTTGGAAGTTTACTTGGGAAAGAAACTTGTTGTGGGATGAGGAAGAAAGAAGACCAACACCGAGAAAAACCTTGAAGAAAATGGTTTATGAAAGAGACAAGGGTAGATGTCGTGTTTGCGGGACAAAGGTTGATCCTTTCAATTTTGAAATTGATACGATAAGTTCCAAAATTCATGATCTAACTGAAGTTTGGATTTCCTTCATATCACTTATGCTTCGGCTCTCTGCGATAATCTTTGCTGCGAAGCAATAACAATTACTTATGAATTTTGGCTCGTCGTCCATTTTTCTTGTAGGAATTTTGGTATGTCTGAGGAGTCGCGTGGTCCAACTAGCACTTGCCATCCGCTTAGTTCTTCGATTTCTCCGCTTAGGCGGGCTGCCTTTCCTGGAATTATTAGTTTTCTATGTTTAACCTTGTTTTCTATTCCCGAAGTTTTTATGGCTTCGGCGACTTTTTCTGCTGTTAATTTTCTTCCTGCTACTGCGCTGTCTACGGCTATTCCTTCCGTGTCCACCACAAGCAAATATGTGTTTATTTTTGCATTTTCTATGTCTGAGGCTACCGTGTAATAGGTTAGGGCGAAGTTTGTTGTGAACATTACTGGCGAGTTTTCGTCTGGGGTTCCAAACACTTTTAAGCCTGGTTCCACAGCCACTGGCTTGCGTGGGTCTGTGTAGATGTTTTGGCGTAGTATTACAGGCGGTAGGAGCGCCCAACCGTCCACATTATGCAGTATTAGAATGTCTGCATAGCGGACAATGAGCATAGCAGCCAAATAGGCTTCTCTCCACTTGGCAATTTCCTCTGGGGCTTCGCCCTTTTCCATCCAAGCAACCATTGGAACACCCATTAATGGAAAACCTAAAAGCTCTTCGCCCATTTTGCATGCAGCCCTCCGAATCATAACAAAATTGTTAAGCGTATCCGCTAAGCCCTCACTTAAAAATGTGCCTGGGTCCAAAACCAAGTCTTCAACTCCATATTCAAGCATGGTTTTCGTTAAGGACTTGAGCAGTTTTAGGTTGTTTGGCGCAAAAACTGTTAGGGGACACTGATATGCTAGGGCGAGTTCAGCCATTTCCTTCCAGTTCTCTTTTGTTGCGGCGTACAAAAGCGGTTTTGATTTTGAAATAGCCGATAATCCTGCTTCGAGAACTTTTGAGTTTAATGAGCATAATATTAATGGTAAACTTGTGTTTTCAGCCACCTTTTCAACTGTAGCCTTAAATTTTTCTGGGTCGTTGGATGTTGAGCGTATGGCTATCATGTCAAGTTTTAATTTTTGTCCAATGTATTCGAAGCTGAAATTTTCAGTCCTTTTAATTCTATCTAAAATTTCTTCTTCATCCATTTCATCGGTTACGTCTATGGCTATGGCTGTGGGGTTGAAGTATGTGAATTCATGGCGGTACATGACGAGTTTTCCGCCGATTTTGACAGCCCTTTCTCCAGCGCCAACGACAACTTCTTTTATGGCTGGTTTCAGCATTTCTTTCAGTTGTTTGTAAGCCTTTTCATAATCTTTCGTTAACAGTGGCGGGCACTTTTCAACGGCTATTTCTCGGTTTACGACTTTTGTTGCGAAAGCCATGCAGTTTTCTTCGCCGCATTCCTTGCAGTTTGTCTTTGGAAGAAGCTTGTAAACGTCTATGGGGCTTAACTCTCTTATGCCAACTTTCCCCTTAATTTCCCTCTCACTCATATGCTCACTGCTCCAAACTTAAATTTTCATGGAAACCCATTCAAAAAGCCGTTCAGCGTTCCCAGAACTTCCGCTGAGCAGCTGATTTATTAAGTCTTTTATGGTTTTTACAGCAGCTGGATGCATCATCATAAACAAATCCACACCAGTAAGCAGCAGCGTCAAAGCTGTGGTAATCTCCCATAAGGGTCCTCTTAACTCTCTGGGTTCCCATTCTGGAGCCATTTCTAACCATGCCTCCCTTGCTGCCCAAGCGTTTGTTGTTCCAGAGGACATGGGATGGGCTAGTTCTGGGTCTCCCATTAACGCTGCAAGTCTAGCCCTTTCCATGTTGGTGAATGCATAGTCAAGACCGTAACCGAGGGCTGCCGTTGTCAAATCCATAACTATGTCTTCTTTTGGCAGAAAATCGTAAAGGCGTCGGTTAAGCTCTCTGGCAAGGTTCAAATCCATTGGAGTGAAGGATAATGCCACATGCCCATGTTTTTTTATGAATTTTGCGCATCTCTCCACATCCATGTCCCTAGTTACTGAACTTATGAGGAATCTTTCTCCAGCAAAGGTTTCAGCCACAGCCTCAAAAACGTCAGCATCCTTAACTGGGTCTCCGCAACCGCCAATTATGAGAGGCACATCCACGGCTTGGGCAACCTCTTCTATTGTTTTTACGGCTTCCTTCGGAGAGGCATTTTTAATGAGGGGGTCTATGCTTATCAAATGCACAGTTAAGAGGTCTGCGCCGAACTTTTCAACAGCCAATTTAGCCCAAGCAGCAGGGTCCTCCATAACATCTTTCACATGCATCTTCACAGCCTTTGGTAATGGAATTTTCATGTCAAAAACGTCCACGGCTATCACTGGAGGATGAGGCGTTGGTCTTTCAAAGGTGTAGAAGGCTGGTGTTGTTTCGCCTCCGATGATTATGGATTTTCCACGGGTTCCGCCCTCACTTTTTGTGGCTCCAAGCTTAACTTCAACAACCCTACCCGGGTAAGTTTCAACTGGCGGCGTAAATTCTGTTTCAATTATTTGGGTTGGCTTAACCTTCTCTGGCGGAGCAATTTTTGGCAGAGCAACCGTTGGGGCTGCCACAGCGCCTGTTTGTATCCAAATTTCTAAATCTCCAACGCTCATTTCAAAATCTTCAAGTTCAATTTCCTGAAGCTTTGCAAGAAGCTCTATCAAGCGTGGGCTTAGTTTTATTCCTAAGGCTTCTTTCTCTTTTTTCGGCAAGGGCTTCACCTTTTCTCGGTTTTTTCGCTTTTCATTGAACGTACAATGACTTTTTTGGCGTATATCTTCGCATCTTTCAATATTATTTTGAAGCCTCCAGCAGTTATTGGCAGAGTGCTTGCCGTAACAACTGGCATTGGAGCCGCTTCCTCCTTGGCTTCGGCTGGTGCGGCTTCTTCTACGGCTACGACTTCTTCTTTCCATCTTTCCACAACTGGGTGATTGCGCTCCTTTAGGAAGGTTTTGAGTTCATCAATTGTTTTTGCTTCCTCTTCTGTGGCAATCTTGTCGAGGAGTTCTGCTGGAATGAAGTCTTTCACCCTTTCCTTCACTTCTTTCGGAAGCCAAACAACACGGTTCCATCCTCCATCTGCCTGCAGAAACTTTGGAGAACGCATGTATTCAATGGATATTCCGTGGAATCCGTCAACTTGGCGTCCTCCAGCCGTTGAATCAGCCAGCGTTGAGAAGCCTAATCCGTTTACAGCTATGTCTCTGTAGCCTCTGTGCACTATGCCGAAGCCATCAACCTCTGGAATGTAAAAGGCAACCGCCTCAAAACAACCGCAGCTTGTATGCGGATAACCAAAAGCCGTGTAAAGCCAAACCCGCGTGATTTCTCCCAAAGACTTCTTTTTCACAGCCTCATTCACACCAGAATATTCGCCCTTAACGGGGTCAAGCAGTTCTCCCTTTTCAATTGTGAATACTGGTCCTTTAGGGTCAATGTTTGCTGCTGCCCTACCATCAAACCAGCTTATGGCTCCACAGTTTGAATATCTTTGAGGCGTAATTACGCAGACGTGTGTTGGGGCGAAGGATTGGCATAAAATGCATCCGTAAAATTTGTCAACCTCTTCATCTTTTAGCCCCCTAGCCCTCGCATCCCTAGCCTCATAGATTTTTATGGCTTCATTGTAAAGTTCTTTTGCTTTCTCTGGGTCGGTTATGAAGGTTACCTGGATTTTTTCAATTATGGGCAGCTCGCTTTTGAATAGCCTATGCAAAACTTTCCCAATATATTGGAACGAGTTTAAGCCTTTCTGGAAAGATTTCTTGTTAAGCCTAAGCCAAATATCATAGCGCTGGTTTAAGTGCATAAACCCTTCAATATAGTTGCAATAGGCGTGGATGCGCCTTTCTATTACACCTTCCAATTCTGGTTCAAGCGTGGGACCAGCAACTTCTATGAGAATACCGAAAGGATAGGTTTTTCCTTCATCCATATCCTTCAAGTCTGGTCCGATTATGGTTATTTTTTCGTCTTCAACTTCTTCTGGTTTTTTCACCCTTGCAAGTTCAAATTTTTCCTTAACTTTTGGTCCGCCGAGTTCAACGTACATGTCTTCTTTGCGGATTCTTTCGCCTTCGTAGATTACGCCCACGTCGACTGGTATATCCTTAAACATTGACATTTTATTCTCCTCCAACTTTTTCAATTATAACCTTAAGATTTTTTATCCAATCTTTAATTGACATGTTTGGAAAAGACCAGCTTGCATGAGGCTGATAATAATTATCTAAGCTTATGGTTTTGAGGTTTTGTGCAAAGTGTTTCAGTCCAGAAAGGATTGTCCACTCCATATAATACGGAAGCCCCACAAACAAGGCTAAATCATACTGCCCTCCACCATCAAGACCCTTCCACTTAGCATCTGTTAGTCTGTTTCCAATGTCCACGGCTGGCATCCAATCGGCTGGTTGATAACCTCTCTTCAAAAACTCATTTACCACGTGGGCTGTGGCTACTATTGGAATGTTTGTTTTTCTTGCCATTTCAATGGTATAATCTATTAGTTTTTTGTCTTCCAATTCTATTTCTGCAGCTTTATGTCCAACTATTAAGATTGGACGTTTCGCCTTTTTTATTATTGCAGCTGCCACTTCGGGTTTTGTGATGACTAAAGCCTTTTTTGGTCCTGGAATTTCTGCTGTTTGCCAAGGTTCAGCTGTCGCCATAGCCTTTCACTCCTTCCTCACAATTTCAGTCCATACCTCTTCGAATATTCGACTCAACCATAAACACGACCGAGGTTTTGAAGATGTAAGGTTATCAATGTGTTATTTTAAGTTTTTCTGAAAGTGTTTTCCATTAAGTATAAACTATTTTTGGCATATAACAAAATTAATGTTTACTATAACCAGCTTCATCCAATATTTTCTTAACAGAAACATAAGCAGAAGACTCCGAAGGAAGATTCAAAAGAGATTTCCCAGAAAGAACATGCTCTTCAACATTTTCGTCGCGGGCTATTTTACCCAAAAATTTAAGACCTAAAATACTTTTGGCTTTTTCTCCCAACTCTTCTGGAAACCTAAAACCGCCAACCACATAGAAGTTTTTGAACTCAATCTTAACTTCATGGGCAATTCGATATGCCCTTTCCACATGGTCGAATGATTTTTTGGAAGGGTCAATAATATCGAAGATGTCATCCACTTTTGAAGTGATTCTTCGGTTTAAATGTTCTAAACCTGCTGGCGAATCTATGAGGATGTATTTGTAATTTTTGGTTAATGCCTCTAAGGCTCCTTTTAAGGCGGCGTTTGGAAGGCAGTAGCATCCTTCAACCCATTTTGTTCCAAGGGCAATGAAATCGAAGAAATCGCCTTCATGCATGCCGTAAGCCCAAATCCTGCCTTCAATTCTTTCTATTGGTGGAACGCCAACAGTTGTTCCGCCCTGCTCAAGAAAAGTTTCCACAAGTAATTCTGAAATTGTTTTTTTGCCTTCCTCTTTTAGGTCTACGCCGACCATTTCGCCAAGGTTTTGGTCTGGGTCAGCATCCACCAACAATAGCGGTTTTTCCATATTTTCAATAAAGTATTTTGTCATTAAAGCCACAAAACTTGTTTTTCCCGTTCCACCCCGACCCATCGTAACAATCATCTTCATCACATTTACGCCTCATTTTTCCATAATTTTTCGCTTAAATTTTCTATGGCAATTATAGCCTTTGACTCTTTCCAATATTTAATTGGAGTTTCTCCTCTCATTTCAGCCTCCACAACTTTCAAATCAAAGGGAACAAAATCCAAAATTTTCAAACTATTCTCCGTAGCAAATTTTTTTATAACCTCTATCTGAGTTTTGTCTGCAATTTTGTTTCCAACAAGAAAAACCCTTTTCATTCCTGCGTTAACACCTAACTCATGAATGCGTTTAGCAGTTTCAAGCGCCTTCATATTTGCATCCACAACAACCAGCATAATATCCACATGCTTAGCTGTTGCTCTGCCCATGTGCTCAACACCCGCCTCCATATCAAGAATAACAACATCATCCCGCTCCAAAATTAAGTGACGTAGCAAATTGCGGACAACAGCATTTGCTGGACAAGTGCACCCTGAACCCATGGACCTAACGGTGCCCATAATAATCAAGTTCACGCCAAAAGGGGTTTTGACAGAAAAATCGTGAACAATGTCATCCACCGTAAAGGAGAGGCGATAAACGCCTGAATATCCAGTATCTGTTTTGGATTCGATTAGCGCCTTATTTTCCGAAATTGGCAATATTTTGTTGGCTTCTTCTGGAGATAAACCTAAAGTCAAAGCAAGATTCGGCGAAGGGTCGGCGTCAATGGCTATGGTCTTTAATCCTTTTTTGGAAAAGGCGTATGCAAGGCCGCCAGCAATTAGGGTTTTTCCAACACCGCCTTTTCCAGAAACCGCAATCTTCACATTTTTCCCCGAGTTGGTTAAATTTTGCAAGCTTATTTACGTTTCCCAAATTTAAATGATACTTCAATTAAATGTGAAGCATAAATAATTTATACTGTATCAAAAATGAAGTGAAGTAAGGTGAAATTTAATGCCCGAAAAAGTTGGAGTTGCCGTTGTTGGAGTAGGCTTTGTGGGAGGGCAAGCCCACGTTCCAAGCTTCAAAAAAATCGAAGGCTCCGAGCTTATAGCCTTATGTGCCCGAACAGAGAAGCGAGTTAAACCCCTAGCCGAAAAATATGAAGTCCCATACATTTTAGATTATGACAAACTCCTAGAAAATCCAAAATTGGATGCTGTTGTTCTTTCGGTTCCAACACCCTTGCACTATGAAAGCGCTTTAAAAGCCATAAGAAAGGGTAAACACGTTTTGTGCGAGATGCCCATAGCCCCAAAAATAAACCAAGCCAAAGAACTTCAGAACGAAGCCGAGAAGGCGGGAGTGATTTTGATGCCTGTTCTAAACTTCAGATTTGCGCCCATATACCTCAAAACGAAAGAGATGATAGAATCTGGAAGCATAGGCAAACCCGTAGCCTTGCATTTCAGAGAATTCTTGCCAGCAATGAGCCTTGCAGAACAGTGGCCAGCCGGCTCCTGGGCTTGGAACATAGAAGTCAGCGGCGGCTATCCCGATTTCACTCTTTCAGTTTGGTCTATTGACATGATTCGTTGGATGTTTAAGAGCGAAATAACAGATGTGGAGTGGAGAAGCAGTTATCCAAAAATTGAAAAGTTCGGTGGAATACTTGGCTATAACACTATGGGTTTGATAAAACTTTCAAATGGCATGGTTGGTTCCCTACATTACAGCGCTTCTGTAAACCCGTCAGCAAGCATAAGCCGCTTAGAAGTTTACGGAGACAACACAAACGTTATCCACGCCATAGGATACGACAAAATCGTCCATTACACTTCAGACAAAGAAGAGCCACAAGAAACAAAATTGGATGTAAAAGGAACCCGAGTTTGGGGACACCGCCAACTAGATGAACACTTCATAGAATGCATCCTCCACAACAAGAAACCCCAAGTAACCGTAGAAGACGCAATAAAGGCGCAGGAAATTGCACAAAAAATCGTGAAAAACATCAAATAAACTTTATATTTCCCGAATTTCGCATTGAAGCTTCTTAATAATTTCCTCAGCCTTCACTGGTTCAACCTTTAACGTATAAAGCCTCTTAGAAGTGCGAAGCTTCAACTTCACAACATCCCTCAACCTTTTCACAATACAATAGTCTGCACGTCCACTAATTTCAACGAATTTCTCAGCATCAAAGATTTCCGAAGGCATATTATAACCACCATCACGGCAATTTTGGTTAAACCCCCACGTTTTTATCTGTTTTGGTGGGCCGGACCGGATTTGAACCGGTGACCTTCCGCACGTCAAGCGGATGTCCTAACCGAGCTAGACTACCGGCCCACTGAGATATTCTACTTTCTTTTCCGATATATAGCCAATTCGTCTTTTTCACTGTAACGGACAAATTCAAACCCAGCTTCGATTAGTTTCTTTTCCTCCTCAAGGTTTCTTGCTGTGGCTACATGCCATTCGTCGCTTTCAAAGTTTACTAAATGCGTGTATATATCCGTGTTTTCAAGCTTTTTGTATCCAAGCAAGTATTGAACGTATTTTATGTTTTTTGTCTTGTGATGTTTGGTATACTGCTAATGCTCCAGAGCTCAACCATCCTCTTTGAACTAAACCCTCTATCTATTGTTGCTATGACTTCGACTTCTGAGGCAAAAATGAGTAGAAGCAAAACTAAAGGAATTGAAACGCAAACAAAGAACTTATTGAAAATATTTTTGCAGCATTGTTCTGTTAGTTGCTGTTAACGGAATAAGCAAGCCTTGAAATGTTTAAAATGAAAAAGAGGGTATTCACTGGCGCGCATAAAGGCTTGGCGTAGGACTTCACTTTCCCTTATGACGAGGCTTCCTGCTATTCGTTCAAGTAGACTTTTTGTTATATGCCCTTACAAGAAATTCGGACAAATTTAGAGTAAAAGGAGGAAAGAGCCATGACCAAACAGGGCTACACCCACATAATTGTTCCCAAATCCTCCATAACCAACTGAAAACCTTAGCTCAGCAAAACAACATAAGCATCAACCTAAGCCTAAACATCGGTATTAATACCGCCCAACAAACCACACTAAAACAAAGCTTATCCAAAGTTCTAAACCAACAAATCAGCCAAAAATTAAACTGCTTTCAGTGAAAACGTGGTGGGGCTGCCCGGATTTGAACCGGGGTCCTTCCCGCACAAAGCACAAGGCATTGCGCTTAGAGAGCCCAAGTCTCCAAGCCTAGACCAAGCTAGCCGACAGCCCCTTCTGTTATGAGCTTATGTGAGAATAGAATTTTAGAGGCTGAATTTAAAATTATTCTCTTAAAAGGTAATATTGTTTTAGTGTTTTTTGATGCTGCATTGGAGTACTTTTGGGCAGATTAGGCATTCGTCTGGGATTGGCATGTCTTTTGGAACTGTGTTTAGGAATCCGAAGTAGTGGGCGCATTTTGCTGGTGTGTCGAGGACTTTTGGGTATTCTGCTGGTTTGACGCTTACTATTTTCATGTTTTCAACTATGATGTCAAGTTTTGAATTGCAGTATGGGCATGCATAGTAGTTTTGTCTTGGTATTGTGGAGGAATCTGTGAGGACTGCTGGTTTTTCGAAGGTTTTTCCGCATCCCTTGTAGGGGCATTTCAGTTTTTCGTCGTGGATGTGAAGGGGCGGCATGTTTGGTTTCCTCGATATGAATCGGTAATATTAATATTTAATAAATATTTCTGTCCACATGCACAACAAAAATACACAAACAAAAACTGAAGCCTCGGCCGGGCTTTGATCCCGGGACCTACAGCTTACGAGGCTGTCGCTCTACCAAGCTGAGCTACCGAGGCGTCATATTTTGTAATGGTGGCATTTGTCTTTTAAATCGTTCTTCTATTTTTTATTGGTTTGCTGAGAGTTTTTAAGTTTATACGCAATATTCATTTAGGTATGGAGGACGCGGTTTTGCCTCTTTCAAAAGATGTTGGAGAAAGAAAAATAATTGAACTAATTCTGGAAAGGTTGGAAAAAATGCCGAAAATGCCAATTCCATTTGGTGATGATGTTTCCGCCTTTGACATAGGAGATGGTAAACTTGCAGTTTTGAAAACAGACATGCTTGTTGATAAAACTGATGTTCCGCCTGGCATGAGTTTTTGGCAGGCGGCCCGCAAGGCTGTTGTCATGAATGTTAGCGATTTTGCCGCGAAAGGTGTTAAACCATTAGTAATTCTCGTATCCCTTGGACTGCCGAGAAAACTAACGGAGAAGGGTATAGACGAGATTGGAAGCGGGTTGAATGCTGGAGCCCGCGAGTACGGCGCTTATGTTATTGGAGGGGACACAAATGAAGCCTCAGATCTTGTAATTAGCATTTCACTTTTTGGAATAGCTAAAAAAGGGGAGGTTATGCTGCGGAGCGGAGCAAAACCTGGAGACATTGTTGCGGTTACTGGCTTTTTTGGCAAAACAGCCGCAGGATTAAAAATTCTTGTTGAAGGTTTTGAGGCGTCAGAAAAAATTCGCAAAGCGTTTGTGGATTCAGTTTTGATGCCTAAAGCACGGTTAAATGAGGGCTTGGCCCTAAGCCAAACAAAAGCAGTTACATCAGCGATAGACTCAAGCGACGGCTTAGCCTGGAGCCTCCATGAAATTTCGAGAGCAAGCAAAGTTGGCTTCTTAATCGACAAGCTTCCAACAGCCAAGGAGACAGAAAAGTTTGCTGAAATTAACAATCTTGACCCATCTGAGTTGACGCTTTATGGAGGAGAGGAATACGAACTTGTTTTGACTTTAAAGCCTAAACTTTGGAAAAAGGCGGAAAGGGCTGTTGAAGAGGTTGGCGGCAAACTTTTGCCCATAGGAAAAGTTACTGCTGAAGAACAGATTCTTTTAGAAATGAAGGGAAAGAGAACTGTCATTGAGCCTCGGGGTTGGGAGCATTTCAAAAGTCATTAAAGATTAATTTTGGAGTGAAGGCATTATATTTGAGTGTTAATGTGTGATTTAACGCGCTATCCAACTGTTCGAAAGGCAATATTCTATGAAAAATTAGCCAATGATAGGGTTAGATGCAGTTTATGCGAAAGAAGATGCGAAATTCCGTCTAGCGCCAAAGGATTTTGCAAAACAAGGGTTAACATAAACGGCGAATTATACACGCTTGTTTACGGCAATATAAGCGCCATTGAAAGCCGTCCAATAGAGATAAAACCCTTCTTCCATTACTGGCCCGGTTCAACAGCCCTTACATTTTCCACTTGGTCCTGCAATTTAGACTGTATTTGGTGTCAAAACTTTCACCTCTCAAAGGCTGAGCCAAAACCAGAAAAAGCTGCTTACTATCCCTTTGAAGAAATTGTTAAATTAGCCCTTTACAATGGGGATGCTGGCTTATGCGCAAGCTTTCAAGAGCCTACTCTTCTTTCTGAATGGGCGATTCCACTATTCAAATTCGCGAAGGAAAGGGGAATAAAATATTGCTGTTACGTCTCAAATGGATACACGACATTGGAAGTTTTAAAAGCGCTTTTTGAGGCTGGGATGGATGGATTAAAAATTGATGTTAAAGGAAAAACTGAAACTTATGAGAAATATTGCGGAGGCGCTGATGCAGAAAAGGTTTGGAGAAATGCGAGAGAAGCCAAAAATTTAGGGTTGCATGTGGAAATTGTGAATTTGGTTGTTAGGGACGTTAATGACCATGAAGAAGCTCTGAAATGGGTTATTGAAAAACATTTAGAAAATGTTGGACCAGAAACGCCATTACATTTTACACGTTATTTTCCAGCCTACAAATTCAACAATCCACCGACAAAAATTGAAACTTTAGAGAAAGCCTATGAAATGGCAAAAAAGGCTGGGGTTCTTTACCCATACATTGGAAATGTTAACGGCCACAGATATGAAAATACGTATTGTCCAAACTGTGGAGAAAAACTGATTAAAAGATTTGGACCACAAGTGATAGCTTATTCCATTACTGAAGACGACAAATGCCCAAAATGCGGTACACATGTGCCAATAACGGGAAAGTATAACCCGCGTTCGCATTGGAGATTTTAATCTTACTTCTTTAGGGTTTCTTTTAGCCTTAAGTATAGTATTGCACCTATTACTCTGCCAACCATTGAAATCATGTAAACAATTTGCAATCCAACAATTAAGCCGAAAGCATCAATAGTATAAGCGGATAGGTATCCTCCAATGAGAGAGCCAACGAAGGAACTCATACCCAATACTAAATTGAATACTGCCGTGAAGCTTCCGCGATACTCTGGTGGTGAAATGTCTAAGAGATAAGCAGTTATTCCTGCTTGTCCAAGGGCTGTGACTAATCCCCAAAAGGCGCCAATGGCTATTAGGACGTTAATGTCTGGTGCGAAGGCGTAGGCTATTGGTACAGTTATCAAGCTGAACCTGTATAAGATTAAGGCTGGCTTCCTTCCAACAGTGTCTGTAAACCTTCCAGCCCATCCCTGAAAAATTATTGTTAATAGGGATTGGACTACAGAGAGCAAAGCTATTTGCAGCATAGAGGCGCCGAGTACATCCACTTGCGTTCTTGGAAGGAGAGGCCAACAGATTGACATTGAGAATTCAAAGAAGCCTGCAATAGTGCAGTATTTGACGAATTCCGGGCTTTTTCTTGCATATTTTAGAGTGCTAAAAAAGTCTGAGGCAAATTCTTTTGTTAAGTTCAGTTTTTCGCCATTTTTCTTTTCTTTTATGGAAACCATCGGCAAGCATGACGTTATAC
>Ga0315298_1001224_pt1 | contig 48183 bp, 61 predicted proteins | sample WHS_1_MG_FD_203077 | JGI IMG/M metagenome (GOLD analysis project Ga0315298, IMG submission 203077) | Extremophilic microbial mat communities from Washburn Hot Springs, YNP, Wyoming, USA - WHS_1_MG | ecosystem: Environmental > Aquatic > Thermal springs > Hot (42-90C) | place: USA: Wyoming...
TTGCAGAACACGCTTTAGACTATTTGCCATCAGAAGAGAAACAGTTCATCCTTGACAATCTTGCTGCCTATTTGTATGGCACAGAACTGCCCGACAACAGCCAAGCTCCAGACGGAATAGGCGATACTGGTAAGCATCATGTTTACTATTTTGCTAACGGTTCTTTGCAGGAGGATGATGCTGCGGTTAGGGCTGAGGAAGAATATGAGGCTGCTGTTGCGTATGTAAAGGCTGGTGACATGGTTAATGCGGCTAAAAGGCTTGGCGTTATGAGTCATTACATCGTCGATGTCGCAGTTTTTGCCCATGTTATGGGTAGTGAAACGGATTGGGGAAGCGAAAACAAAACCCTCCATAGCAGTTATGAAAATTATGTTAATACACGAACAAACAGCTACACTGATGAATTCAACAGCTTCCTATCATTTGACGGTGAATTAACCGAAATTTCAGCTTACAATGCCACGCTGTTGCTTGCTTATGACACAACATTCGATGTTGATGGAAACCTAACATGCGTTTGGATGAACCAAAACTATGACTGGAGCAATCCGACATTTAGAAACAGATGTGGAGAATCGCTTAACTTGGCAGTGAACCTGCTGGCAGATGTTCTACACACCTTCTACATTAAAGAAGTGATTCCAGAATACGGACCAAATCCAACACTGCCAATATTTGCAATCCTAATAATTATCGCCGCTGCTGTCGTCATCTCCAAAAACTATTATTCTAAAAAATATATGAATTAAGCATTTTTTCAAAAACAGACAAAAAACATGCTTTTTTATCGTGAAAATTGTTTAAATTTTGCTTCTTTACCTTTTATGTTTGAGGTTTGAGGTGTTTGGCAACTGTAACGCCGGATGATGTCCGCGACGTGTTGAATCTCAGTTCGGCTGATGTTCCAGATGCTAAAATTGTTAAGATGATTAAGAGGGCTGAGGTTACTTTGGAGCTTGAGCTTGGAAGAGAAATCGACTATGAGGATTGCGCTGACGCGGAAAAGGAGTTCATAACGGTTTTGGCGGCTGTTTATGCCATTTGCTATTTGACTGGCGGTTCAGCGGTTGGATTAAGCTTCAGCCTCGGAGACCAAAACATAAGCGTGTTAAGCAAGGCTCCGCCCTTAGATGTTTTGCAAAGTGAGCTTGAAAGGATTTTGCAAGGCTTAAAAGCGCCTAATGTGGGGTATGCCTAAATGTTCCATGAAGCCTTAAACGCTTATTTGCAGTTTGTTTTGGATAATGCCCCATACTTTTATTATGTGCCAGTTTCCGGCATTGTTGGCGAGCGTGGGGTTGCAGCAGCCGCCTTCGCCATAGACTTCCTTACTGAAGCCTATTCTGACAGTCGCTGCGCAGCCAAGAAGACTGAGATTTATGACAAGATTGTTTCTTTGGCTGATTGGATTTTAACTCAGCAATGCACTGACAACGCTAAACAAGCTTATGGCGGTTTCAAAAGCAACGAGGCAAGCGATTATTATTATGCCATAGATGCTTGCCGCGTTATCCCTTCGCTTTTGAAAGCTTATAGGCTGACGAATAAAATGGATTATTTGGATTCTGCCAAGCTTGCTGGTTCCACTTTCTTAAAGGCAATGCAGGATAGGCAAGGCTACGGCGGTTTTGCAAGGGCTGTTACTATTAATGGTGATTGGCTTCTGCAGATGGACATCGAATGTCTATATGGGCTTTTGGGCTTGAAAATGCTTGCTGAAACCTACGACAATGATAACGCCAATGTCTATCAAGAAATCATGGTTAAGCTTGTGGATTTTCTCCGAAGCGGCTTCGAAAAACTTTGGCTGTACTATGAACCTTCAGACAATTCGTGGCATAGGATTGGCGTAGAAGAAAATCAAATTTATGATGACTGCTTCGCTTATGCATTATTGGGACTTTACAATTATGAAGGCTGGAGCCAAACAGTTCAAAGAGTTTATGAAGCTGTTAACGCCATGGGACAAAGCGCCGATTATGCTGGATACAACCCAAACATTTGTTGGGCAGGCTACATAGACATTGTCAGGCGTAAGGCTGCATGCGATTACTATGACAGCGTAACATGCGGAATCTTACATGACATCCGCGAAGCTAAGGACAAGCCAAGCCTAGAATTGAGCGTGCAAATTTTGGATAGGCATCATCGTGATTTTATGTTTTGGGGAGTCAAATTCAAAGATTGGAGTCCTGTGGAAAATAGGCAAAGCATCATAACTGTTTCATGGCTTGGGCTACTGCTTTTGCGTTATATGCCTAAGCATACGCTTTTTAAGGCTATTTTGGAAAAATTCGGCGAAAACATAGCCCTATACCCCATTGTTGAAGCCAGCGAAACCGTTTCTTACGGTGAAGGAATCAACCTTAAAGCCATGGTTAGAGTTGAAACTCCAACAGAAATTGTTCTTGAGCCAGGCTATGCAATAACTGACTACATTACCATTGAAACTTTTTTGCCCATAAGAACCAGAGACAAGATTAGGCGTGGAGGCGTTGACTTTGAAGTTGGTCCAGTTAAGGTTTACCGTTGGATGGGTGAACCAGCATATTACCAAACAACTTGTAGGAGGCTTATCACACAATGACGGTTATGGAGAATCCTGTTTCCACGCTTATTCGATTGCTTAAAAGGTATTTGTCTGTAGTCAAAGATGACGGCGCATTAGCAAACATTCAAGTTGGACAGGAATGGTTAGACCGTGAACTTCTGAAAAGTTTTGATGGACAAATAACTGTTGGGCTTGATAGGGGCGATGATGAAAAGTTAAGTTTTGATGGAAGCCTTAGGCGTCTCTGCTTGTTTATGCGTGTTAATGCTTGGACTTTTGATGAAAGTATCCGCGAAAAGATGCGCAGCGAAATTAACCGTGTCATTCATGGAAAACGCAACGCGCCCAACGCTGTAAATTACAGTTTTTGCGGCGTCGGCGTAGCTTCCGCAACCCATAAAGCCTATCACTGCGCTTCGGCGAATGAGTTGACGCCTAACGATTATGGCTGGAGCGAGTTAACGGATGGGGAATACCAGAAAATCTGGTACAGCGACGACAACCGATTCAGCAAATCAGTCTTAGAGGATGGAAAATTCGCCTTCATGCTTTTCCGCTTTAAAATTGACGCCGAAATAAACGTTCTTAAACAGATGGTTTTGAAGTTTGAAGGATACGGTTTTGCTCCAGCTGGAAATGGCGTTACAGTTAAGGTTTGGAACCATGTGGCAAGTGCTTGGGAGAATGCTGTTTCTGGCAGCGGAGAAAGCGATGAGCTTTTAACGATAACTTTGGCGTCTGCTCTGCCAAATTATGTTGATGCTGATGGCTATGCGTATTTGCTTGCCAAAACAGTTTTTCCAAGCAACGGCAACATCACTAGTCCAATCCGAGTTCAACATAAATCCAGAAGCCGCAGTGTATATGCTCGCAGAATTTGCCGTATTGAAGCCAACAGAAGCGAAAGTAACAAGGCTTTTCCTAATTTTAGGCGATTTAGCCATCCAAATTCAAGGCAGTTAGAAAGGAGCGCATAGTTTTGGATAAAAATGCAAGGCGGACTGTTGTAGAAATCAGTGAAGACTTGCATAGAGAGATTAGAAAGTTGGCTTTGCTGAATGATTTGCGAATTTATGTGGTGGCAAACGCCATAATAGAAGAGTTTCTGAAGGATCAGGAGCGGGTTAAGGCTTTGGTTAAGAAGTTGAAGCTTTGAGGGAATATTTCTTAAATTGGAAGTTTGTTAATAGTTATTTGGATGTGGGTTATGTGTGGTCGGCGTAGGTTGAAGCGTGAAGAGCAGGTGGATTTGGCTGTTAGTATGAGTGATGTTTGCATTAGGGTTTGTGCTGACGGTGTTAGGGATGAGAATCCAAGTATAAGCGAAGAGGAGCTTATTGAGCGGGTGAGGGAACGGCTAATGTTTGATAGGCGGAGGAAGAGGGGTGTTTAGAATTTGGAAAGTTTTGAGGGTTTTGTTAGGAGGGTTGTTGAGAGTTTTAATGTTTTTGGTTTGGATTACATGTTTACTGGAGCTTTGGCGGTTAGCTATTATGGTAGGGCGCGCACAACGAGAGATGTTGATGTTGTTGTTGCCGTTGTTGGTGAAGGGTGGAAGAGTAAGCTTGTTTCAGCTTTGAAGAGGGCTGGTTTGGTGGTTGAAGAGGCGAGGATTGATGAGGCTTTAGGGTCTGGCTATAAAATTGCGACTTTTAAGGATGGCAGGTCTCCTTTAATGGTTGACGTGATATTTTCTGACAAGAAACTTGAGAAGAAGGCTGGAAAAATTTTGGGCATGCCAACATTTTATCAGAAGCCAGAGGACTTGGTTTTGACTAAACTGCGGATGATTAGGGCGACTGTGCCCCGCGAAAGAGCCTTAAAAGATGTGGATGATGTGAGGGCTGTACTGAAATTTACGAGGGTTGATTTGGAGGCTGTTAAGCGTAAAGCCGAAAAAGAGGGCGCACTCCAAATCCTAGAAAACATAATAGCACAGCAAGATTAGGCTGGTGTTTTTGCCATTTGTTTTATTAGTCCGCTTTTGGCAGCGTTCAATATTTCTATGCCTATGATTTCGTCTTTTTCGTCGAGTTCTAGGTGGATGTCTGCCTCTGTTATTTGATGGCTTGGTCCATCCTTGAATAGCAAGTAAAATATGTCAACGTCCTTATCGTACTAAGCTTTCACTTTATCTTTTTCCGCGCGCCTTTCTTCGTTTTGGACAATATTCAAATATTTAACGATTATTTATGCTAATATGGAATTTAGGAGAAGAGTCCTAATGGTTGAAGATATTGGTATAACTGTTGGGTTTATCACGCCTAACAAACTAGTTTTTGCTACTAAAAAGAGACTAAAATTTGGAGAGCTTGTTTGTCTCATAGATGAAATAGATGGTAAAGACCGTGAAATCCTTGCTAGAGTAAGTGACATAATTTTTACAGATCCGGTTTCACTTCGCACAGTGTCACCTGCTTTGGGCACATCACGTGAATTTATGTCTAATGTTACGAGAGAATTGGGTGAAGGTCTTCTGATTGTGCAATCTATTTTACTAGGGTATGTTGATGATGATTTCACATTAAGACCTGTTAACACAATAATTCGTCCTGGTATTCGCTTATCTATACCAGACAAAAAGTTGCTTGAGCAAATTATCCAGTCAAAAATGATAATACCATTACGCATCGGAACTTTACTACAAAGAAATGATGTCGATGTTTATATTGCGAGTGAAAGACTTGTCTATCCAACTCTAGTAACAGGTGAAACTGGAAGTGGAAAATCAAGTTTCGGAATTTTTCTTGCAAGAGAGGCAAGCGAATTTGGATACTTTCCGGTAATTTTCGACTTTTTTGGGCAATATATCAAAATGAGTTCCCAAAATTGGGTAAATTTTGTACCTGCTAATAGAATAAGAATAGACTTCTTCTCTCTAGGCCCTGATCAAATCGCAAAACTTATTGATGCAAGCGAACCTGAGGAAAGAGTAATTTTTGAATCTTTTGAAAGACATATGAGATTTGATTCTCTTGAACATTTTATTGAAACGCTGAAAAATATAAAGATGCGAAATCCTCACGTAGTGAACAAAGTATTGTTCAAGTTAAAAAGATTGGCTAATGAAGGAATTTTTGGTCGTAAAGGAATTGATGTTGAAGAACTGTTAAAACGAGGAACTGCGACAATAATTGATTTATCCACAATATCAGCAAAGTTTCGTGATACTGTTTTATGCTATCTCTTGGAACAAATATCAAGTGAACATGCCTTAGAACGTTTTCCTAATTTTAGACTATTAATATTTGATGAATTTCATGCCTATGACGCTGGAGGATTATTAATTGAAACGCTTCTTAGGATCAGTAGGATGAGCAGGAAGTATAAAACCGGGTTGTGTTTCATAACCCAAAGTCCCTCTTTATTACCACCGCAGTTAGTAAGGATATGTGAAAATTTTGTAGTTTTTAGGACAAGCAAACGTAGAGACATCTCGCTTATTACGGAATTTTTGGAATATGAATTTCCGAACGTTGTACAATTTTTGCAGCCTGGGGAAGCATATGTATGCGGGGCTTTTGTACCGTTACCTCTAACAGTCAAGATTAAAGAGAGTGATAACTTTGTCTAATGAAGATGAAGACCTTCGCAGGATTTTAATGTTCGTGCCATCAGAGCAAAGAATAATGGAAATAGAAAGGGATCTTAAAAACTTACGTGAACGTGTGGCTAAATTAGAAGAGGATCAAAGGCAAAAAAGTTCTAGGGAGGAAAAAAGTTTTAGAATGAAGCTTGCTTTAATAGGAATCATAGGTTCAATACTAAGCGCACTTATCACTTACATATTGACAAAATCGGGCATTATCTAGCACGACTTGACTGCATTCTTCTTTTTTCAGAAGATTCGTAATGAAGTAAATTTGTGAATTGGTAAATTTCTGGATTTCGCCTTTCTTTATATTGTCTTCCTTTTTCGATATCTTTCGAGGTTTAAATGATATGAAGGAGGTTATTAAACAGGTTAGGGGTTTAAGCCTAGGTGATTTGGTTCGTGTTGAGTGGTTTGATGCTAGCATAGGCAAAAGCTTAAGCGGCGGTTTAAACGGTATTGATGTTCCTGTTGTTAGTTGGGGCATATTCCTTGGCGTCTTAGGCTCTAAGAATAGGCACATTATTTTAGCCCAAAACAGTTTTCGTTATGCTGACGGCTTTTATGATATTGATTATACTGCTGTGCCATTAGCTTGGACATCAAACGCCACAGCAATAGTCAAAGCTCATGTTTCACCTGAAGAGGCTAAACAACTCTTAAACAGTTTCTTGGTTGGAGGAAAACGAGCCACAATTGAGGGTAAGAAGCATCAGAAGAAGGCGAAAAACCATGGCTGACTGGATTAAAAAGGCTTTAACAAGAAGAACCCGCAGAGGCGAAATCCCGCCAGACCAGCGCTTAGTTTATGGCGTAAAATTCGCTGTGGCTATGACCCTATGCTTATCCGCCCTAGAAATCGCCCACCTAGCCTTTCTTGGCAGGTGGAACAGCGAAATCTTCGCCGCAATTACAGGCTTAACTGGCACAGTGAGCGGAATCCTAATTGCACAAAAAACCTAGAGAGGGTAGGTCACTATTGGTTAAAATCAGCCGCAATAAAATGTTGAAAACCAGAGTTCAAAAACTCAGAACGGAGGTGAAAATAGACACCCAAAAACTCCGAGACGAAACCATAAAAAACCTACAAGAACTGTTCGCTTTAGCAAAAAGCCAAGCCACAAACGAAAACATAAAACTAAAACAACGCCAAAACTGGACCCGCATAGCCGCCTACATATGCCAAGTAATAAACACAATAGCAACACGCTTCGACGAACGCCAAATAGACCAAGACCTACAGAAACTGGAGGAACTAACAAATGAAGCAACAACAAAAACAAAAACTCCGCCAACTGGAACAACGCCTAGCTGAAACCCAAACCGCCACCATACAAATCCCAGAAGACCCAACCGAATTCTGCACAAAAATTTTAGACTTCCAGCCAACCACCTACCAACAACAACTCATAAAACTTTTCCAACAAAACCAGTTTATAGCCGCCCGCTGGTGCCGCCAAAGCGGAAAAACCCAAACAATAAGCGCAATACTCTTGTGGCACGCCCTAAAAAACCCAAAAACTCACATAGCCATTGTAGGTCCAAGCTGGCGCCAAACCAAACTAGTCATCCGCAAAATCAACAATTTCTTAAGAAAACTACCCAAAAACCTTTACGAAAAACCCCTACACACAATGGTCAGACTCAACAACGGCAGCCTAATAGAAGCCTTCCCAAACAACCCAGAAACCATCCGCGGCCCAACATTACATTTAGTCTATTGTGACGAAATGAATTTCATAACAAAAGACGAAGAATTATACGACGCAGTACTCTTCACCCTAGGCACAACAGACGGAAAATTCATCTGCAGCTCAACGCCATGGACCACAAACTCCATATTTTACAAAATTTGGCACGACCCAGCCTTCAGCGACTTCGCAAAAAGCCACGTTGCATGGCAAGAAGCCATAGAGCCTAAAGGACCATTAAAAAAGAAAATCTTAGACAAAATTAAACGACAACTCGAAGGCGACCCATGGCGTTGGCGCCGAGAAATGCTTGCAGAATGGGCTGAAAATGAAAACGTTTGGCTAAGTCAAGCCTTAATCACAAGCTGCATTGACAGCCAACTTGAATACGCAAATTTTAATCAAGTCATTGAAGGCGAGTTTTATGCTGGTTTAGACCTTGGCAAACACCAGGATTACAGCGTCTTAGCCATAGTGAAAATAGAAGATTCTTCTATAAAATTAATCCATATGCACCGTTTTCCGCTGCGAACTCCATACGCAAGCGTGATTGGCTATGTCAAAACCCTCTGCGACCGCTGGCAAAAAGTAAACAAAGTTTTTGTTGATATGACAGGCGTAGGCGACTACATAGCCGAAGACATGGTGAACGCTGGAATAAGCCAAACGGAAGGCGTAAAGTTCACGCAGGAAACAAAGGAGAAGATGGCGGAGTGGCTTAAAAAGTGCATGGTGGCAAAGAGGCTTAAAATTCCATATGACGGCGATTTGATTGCGGAATTAAATGTTGAACGTTTCGAGTTGACAAAAGATGGAAAAATTAGGTTTTCGCATTCTGAAGGCACTCATGATGACCGTTTCTGGAGTTTAGCCTTAGCCACGTATGCCACAAGAACAGAACAGCCTTCCAAACTTTGGGTTGTACCCCGCTTGGCAAATTTTGGAAAAATTAAGCTTTTGACGTTAAGGAAGAAGCTTCTAAGACATCAGGTGGCGGGCGTTACAAAATGAGAGTGGCGAAGGAAGAGTTTTTCAGAATAATCCATTATAAGCGTCGATATGACGCTAGACAGGGAAGATTCATAATAAACATTGCTTACGAAACAGCTACAGAAGCAACACCCCGCACAATCGCGATTGCAGAAGCCTTCGGGTTAGGCTTAGACCAACAGCAAAAATTCGTAATCTACGATGATGTTGAACTGAAAATAAGCGAAAAAGACGTTGTTTACATAACAGGCGATAGCGGTTCTGGAAAAAGCATACTTTTAAAAGCCATAAAACAAGATTTAGGCGAAAAAGCCATAGACATGGCGGAAATCAAACCGGAACCAGAAAAACCACTAATAGAAACAATAGGCAAAAACCTAAATGAAGGCTTAGAACTGCTGAGCAAGGCTGGATTAAACGACGCCTTCCTCTTCATAAGACGTTTTAGGGAGTTAAGTGATGGACAGAAATATCGTTACAGAATCGCCAAACTCGTGGAAAGCGGAAAACAATGGTGGATAGCTGACGAATTTTGCAGTACGCTTGACCGTGACATGGCTAAAATTGTAGCCTTTAATGTTCAGAAACTTGCTAGGCAAATGGGTAAGGCTGTTATTGTTGCCACTACGCATACAGACCTTTTCGGCGATTTGAAGCCAAGCGTTCACGTTCACAAACGCTTTGGAAAAGAAATAACAGTAAAATATTATGCGAATGAAGCTGCTGGGGAATGCAGCCTAACGAAGGAGATGAGGGTTGAGGAAGGCGCTTTTAGCGATTATAAGCGTTTAAGCGTTTTCCATTATCGTTCAAGTCGCTGTCCGCCACCGCGTAAGGTTTTCGTTTTGAAGCGTGATAGCGAGTTATGCGGAGTAATTGTTTACAGTTATCCATCTTCCATATGTTTTGGCAGAAGCAGAGTTTGGAAGGGTGATTTTGAAAAACTGCAGAAGGAAGTCAGCATCATATCTCGGGTTGTTGTGCATCCAAAATATCGCTCAATCGGTTTAGGCGTTAAAATTGTTAGGGAAACATTGGCAAGGGCTGGAACGCCCTATGTGGAGGCTTTGGCTGTCATGGCAAAGTATAATCCGTTTTTTGAGAAGGCTGGAATGCAAAAAATAGCCGAAAGCAAACCAAGCCAAGGAGTTTTATGGGCTTTGGAGAGGCTTCGCAGTTTAGGTTTTAATCCAACCATGCTTGGAAGTGTGGAACAAAATTTGTTGGGTGTTAGGCGTGTTGGGAAGGCTAAAATTGTGAAAATTTTGGAAAAGCTTTCTAAACGGGAAGCTTCTGTGAAGAAGAGGCTTATGGCTTCTGGTGGGGCTTACCCAACGCATAGAGAGTTTATGAAGAAGATTAGAGGGTTTAGTGAGGAGGGTTTGGCTAAAGCGTTAAAGACGCTTAGTTTTTTGGCGCAAACAAAAGTTTACCTATTTTGGAAAAAGTAACATTTTTTGGCGCAAAAACACGCCAATACAGACCCTACCCCCTCTAGATTTTCTGCACTTCCTCCTTCTTTCAAAGAGAACATTAAAATTTAATGCACACACAAAAAAATGCCCACTTTCGCTTGCCGAGTGGCGAGCTGGCGCTCGCACCGTTCAGCCAAGCTGAAAGTCAGCCGAGCGTTAGGCTGTGTGCATGAGTTCAGCCCTAAAGCTAGTCTGAACGTGGATTAAGGCAAGGTTAACGGTTAACGCTACTTATTATTCCTATTAACTTTTATCTTTAATAACAGAAGAAAAGTTTAAATTGCGGGATGCAGAGTATAAAAAACTTTATTTTCAATTACATTGAAGTTTCTTTGGTGTATAAATAATTGAAGCTATTCTCAGAAAGAAAGGGATTTAAGAAAGTACGAACCGAAATTCAAGTTAATTACATTGATGATGCGCTTAGAAATAGGTTGTGGAATTTGCTGAAGATTTTTTACTGGAATCAAATGGAATTGCTGCCACGTCAATTCATTTATGAGGATAAAGTTATGGAAGTGCTGTTTATAAGGATGTGGCACAATTATTTTAAAGAACCGCTTGACACAATGCCTAAACTCTGGGAAGACCTTTACAAGAAGATACGACAATATTTCTTTACATGCCCTTGGTATGAAGTTTATGACTTTTTAGAATTCATAGTCCAAAATTTTCCCGACAAGTCCGTTAACGAGGAATTTAAAGAAGCATGCAATATCGTTTTAGAAGAGGAGCTATCTGGATATCGATTTGTCGGAAATCAAATTACTGAGATAACGGCAAAAGAGGAAATTTCTGAGATAGAAGAAGCATTAGAAAGTCCTATTCAACCAGCAAGAGTGCATATAGAAAATGCTTTGAAACTAATGTCTGATAGAAAAGCTCCTGATTATCGAAATTCCATGAAGGAATCTATTAGTGCTGTCGAGGCAATTTGTAGGGTAATTACCAAAGACGAAAAAGCCACGTTAGGAAAGGCTTTGGATACGATAGAACGGCAAGGAAAAATAGAAATTCACCCAGCATTAAAAAAAGCCTTTGATAGCTTATACGGATACACAAGTAGCGCCGAGGGAATAAGACACGCATTACTAGACGAAAAAGTCAGCGTAGGTTTCGAGGATGCAAAGTTTATGCTTGTTTCTTGTTCTGTTTTCGTAAATTATCTCGTGTCCAAAGCGTTGAAAGCGAAAATTCTATGAGTTAAAAAGATTTATTTTGTGGTTTAGTTAAATTTATTTGGGGGCGGAATAGCTAAATGGGTTTTTAAGAATATCTGGTTTGGTGTAGTACTTTTTCCACATAATATTTGGATATTTTTTCTGGTGTTAGTCCAGTTTCCTCTTCTATTTTTGGCAAAATTTCCCGCCACAAAGCCCTCATCGCCAACAATCTTCTCTCAAAATCTTTTACGGAAAACTCTTCAATTTTCATGGCTTCTTTGATGAGTCTTTTGTAGCCTTTAGGAACCCATTTTAAGCTGTAAGACTGGTAGAGTCTCCATTTTGGCGCTGGTAAAAATTCCTTGTTTAATGCATAAACTATCCTAATCAACAATTCGATGGCATAGTTTAGACAGTAATGGGCAGCCAATAAATCGCCCCTTTCAATCCAACATTCAGCAATACTGCCCACGCCTTCCTTCGGCGGACAACAATACCACTTAAGATATTCACCACAAACCACAATGCGCTTAATCCAAAAGCTATCAGAAACCCTAAGCTTCTCCCTAAACATGCGCTCAACCTCCCCTTTAGGGTCGAACACTATTTTGGCTCTGGAAAACTCCCACCTATCCGCTTCGTTCAACTTCCACCTTTTAAAATCCTCTATGAAATGGATTTCAAGGTCTACGTCAATGCCAGAAGCCTTTCCCTCACCTAAGTCAACATTGTGAATGCGCCTCTTCAAGTCCTCATCTTTCTTGCTAATGAAGACTGTAATGTCTAAATCTGAAAATCTGTCAACAAAACCCCTAACCAAACCGCCAATAAAAACAATGCCACAAACGCCCTCATAAGAGGCGATTTTTGAAGCTAACCTTTCAGCAACCTGCCTAAACCTTTCAATTCTGTTTTCTCCCTTCAGCTTTTTCATAGCTAAAACCATGCTTCTCTTGTTTAATAGCGCATTTATTGTCTTCGCCAAATATTATATGGACATTGGTTCCAACAGTAGCTTCCACCCTTAAAAATGCAATTCCTACATTCTGGTCTGTCAAAAAGTCTTGGCTTGCTCACGCTATAATTCACATTCCAAATTAATATAGTGGAACACCCACTTTTACTTTGCGCTTTTCCCTTCTATCATTGGCTTTTAAAACAGCATGCTGAGCGGTGAACTAAAATGTGTGAAAAGAAGAAATCCTGCTCAAAATAAACCAGAAAACTCCGCATTTAACAAATCACCCTCTTTTATTTTCAAATATTTAGTTAACCTAAGAATTTTGAATCCATAAAGTCTTTTGATTGCCAAACCGTTTATCCTTAAATGATGGAGTAAGTGCGTTAATTGAAGGTGGAGTCCGCAGCCATAGCCATTCTCACCCTTTGCATATTCCTAACCTTCTACTTCTCCTTCCTATCATTACAATCAATGGACGACGCCATAAAAAAACAGCTTATAACCCTCGCCATATACTCCATCCTAACAGGCGTAATAATATTAACAAGCCTAATCATCCACTTAGGAATAAAAAAGGCCCTCACACCAATCGAAACTCAACTAAGAAGCCGCAAACATGAAATGGAAAAATAATGATCTTGACTATTCCCTTTTTCTGCTCCTTCTTTCATAAGCCTCTTTCTGCTTAACATATTCAGCATACTTTTCTAATAGATTCTTTATCTGCTGCTCCACAAACTCGTCCACGCTTAAAAAGGGCAACTCCATATCCCTTATTGCTTGCATAACCCTTTCACATTCATCCCTTGGAATTTCTATATACTCATAATCCTCCCTCAGAAAACGAAGCCTCCAACGGACAGCATCCCTAATAAACTCTTCTCGTGTAGTGAACCCAAAATGCCTATTTTCCTCAATAAAACTTTCAATCTGATTAAGAAGCTCAGGAGGCAAAATCACAGACTGCGAAAGAAGGCTTTCTATGGCATCAGTATAGGTTTGCATTTTCATAGTTTGAGCCGTTAACTCGCCAAGCAGCGCTGTCAGTCTCTGATGGGCATCATCCGATATCCTCAAAGTCTTCATTTAAGCACTCTCGCCGAAAGTATAACTTGTAGGATAAGACTAATAAAGCTTTTCGGTATAATAAATATACAAAATACACGAGGCATAAAAATTGAAACACCACATAGGCTTAACAATAGACGCAAAACTCCTAAAAGAAATCGAAGAACTCAGAGGAAGAGAAAAACGCAGCACATTCATAGAACACCTAATAAGGCTTGGGCTCAAAGCCTACATAAAAAACGAGGACACAAACACCTTTGAAATGCGGAAAATGGGAAGTTTTTCAAAAGTTTAATTTTGCTATTCAATGCCCCACTTCTTAGTTATCTTCACAATAAGAAATATGACGAAGGCTACGATTATGAATGTTATTATAGCCACCAAAAAGTTTCCAATGCCAAATAACTGTCCAGTCCAAGTTGGATCTATCGGTTTTCCTTCAGCATCCAACGCTGTTGGCGGAACTGCAATTTTAAAAGTAGACAAGTTTCCAAGACCAGGTATTGCCAAACCTATAAGCGGCATCAGCAAGTCCTTGACAAGCGACTGGACAACCTGACCAACATAAACACCCATAATGAAGGCAACAGCCAAACCCAACACCTTATACTTAGAAATAAAATCTATAAACTCATTCCACAACCCTCTCTTAGGCGGCGGTGGAGGAGGCGCAGGTTTAGGCTCTAAAAGCACTTTTATTTCCTTCAGAACTTCCAAAATTTCTTCATCTTTAGGCACACAATCACCATCCAATCTTTTATGTTAGAAAGCGCATTTAAAACTTGCTAAGAATAGACTATTTCGAAAGTTTTAACTGCCCAGTAAACAGAACAACATATTGCCACTTTATAGGAGGTGAATTATCATGTGCGAGAAAGAAAAGAAGAAGGAAGAGAAAGGCAAAGCTGAAGCGGCAGCAGAAAAAACAGGCGAAGTTGTGGGCAAAGGAGTAAAGAAGGGCTTCGGAATAGTTAAAGGCGTTGGAAAAGGCCTAGTAAAAGGCGTCAAAGGCGAAGAAGAAAAGAAAAAAGAAAAATAGCAAATTCAATGGGCCGGGAGAGATTTGAACTCTCGACCTTTCGGTTTCTGCGCCCTCGCTTATCAGCCGAACGCTCCAGCCAAGCTGAGCTACCGGCCCCAAACAACAAAATATTAATCCACAACCATTTTTAAGGGTTTTCGGAAGTCTTTAATTGTTTAATGGCTAAAGTCTTTTCTGAAGGGCCCGTAGCCCAGCACGGATTAAGGCGTCGGCCTTCGGAGCCGGAGAACGTGGGTTCAAATCCCACCGGGCCCGCTGAACCTTCTTTTCTAAAGAAGCTTCACCAAGAAATTCGCCTCCGTTTGTCATTTTGCGCTTTTCTATGGCTTCTATGTATTCTTTGAGTGCATTTTCGGTTATCTTTGAGACGTTTAAGCCTAATTCGTGAGCCTTTTCTAAGATTTCTTTTTCTATTAAAATGCTGGTTCTGACTTTCATTTTGCATCATATATATTTGTATGCATAACTGTATATAAGCTTATTCCAGAATTTCATGCAATTTTTCAATAACTTTAACAGAATTATTTTTCCTTTTCAGTTTATAGTTTTCCAAAATGCGTTCTAATGGGATACCACAAGCTAAGTCTATTATGGCTTTTAGGAAATAGGCTCTCCCGTCATAGCCTTGAGAAATTGGATATATTTCATCTTCATTTTTGAAAATGAAGTCAATCATTTTTAAGATGTCTTCTAATGTAAAAATTTCTCCATTAGCCCAAATTCTTATAATCCTATCTTTATGTCCTTTGTTTCCTTTTTCAATTTTTATGAGAACCATTAGGCTTTTCTCTCTGTTCGTCTTTTCCTTCCGACAGTTGAACCGTTTTTAAATGTCCAATAGAACCAGCCGTCTCTTGTCAGCTTACCTTTATGTTGAGCTAAATCCTTCAATAATTCTTTAAAGTCTAAGCTATTGACATCTTCACTTTTTTCATAGTTTCCCTTGAAGCCTTCAGCTTTTTCCCATTTTATTTTATCCGGATTCCAATTCCATTTTTCCGCTGTGCCTAACATCTTTTTTATTTGCGTTCTAAGTTTTACTACTAAGGCTTCTAATCCGTTGCAGAAGTCTATGATTTCCTCGGCTAAAATTGTTAAATCTTCATCATCACTCATGCTTTTCCACTCCTTTTCTGACATTCCTTCCAAAACTCACATTCCAGGCAAATGTTAGCTGAAGGCAATAGGAAAGAACCAAAACACCGACGCTTAACATCACTCATTAGAAGCCTCTCCTTTTTGTTTGCGTTCTGGAATATAGAGAACGCCGTTTTCTTCATCATATTCCGCATAAGTATAGACTTGTTTTGCATAGAGGAGTAGGGTTCTAATGTAGTGTGGTGTTATTTGCCATTTTTTGAATAAGTCTATTTGGGAGACTTCTCCATACTTGTTAAGAAGTTCTCCAATTTGCTGAATTCTCTCCTTGTAAGTTATTTTTATGCGTGGTTTTATGAATTCCATGAAGTCATCTCCTTAACACACAAAAACAAACAAAATGTGAAGGGAAAGCTGAAGCATTCTTTGAGAGGTTAGGGGAGAGCTGAGAGACAAGACGGAGACGCTGAGAGAGGTAGAGACATAAGAGAGAAGAGAGAGGAGAGAGAGACATTGTTTTTGTTTGTTTGTTAAGTTGAGGTCCATTATTCATTTTTTGGTTTATGAATCGCTTTATCTTTGATAAGCCTAAAAAATATGCTAAGATTTCATTGGCGTTTTTGAATGGAAAGTTTAGGTTTCCAATGCGGATTAGGTATTCTTTGGTTTTTGGGTTAATAGTGAATAAGCCTTGAATGTCTGTCATGCTTTAGCTTCACTCTCCTTCTTTTTTAGAATCCATGGGACTTTATGGATTAAGCCACAGCCTTCAAACTCGAAATAATAATCTGGGAATGTATGAGGTTTCCATATCCTTATCCATATTGGACATTTTTCTTTATTGCATGGTTTCTGATTTAATGGACATATCAGCATCTCATCAGATTTCGATAGAAGCCTTAGCAAAACTTCATTCATGTTCTTGATATGCTTCTCTTTTTTAATGGTTTTCAGTAAAGCATGGACTTCATTGGAAATATGAATCGTAGTCATGCCTTAGCCTCTCCTAAAAATTGGTAAACTGCTTTGCGAATCAGTTCACTCATGGATTCTGCTTTGCCTTCAGCTATTGCCTTTTGAAGTAAGTCTTTGAATTCTGGTTCAACTCTTAACCTTAACATCATGCTTTTACTCATCGTAACCACAAGCGTTATTAGTAGCTACAATAGAAAATAGAATTTGTGTTGCTACAATGTCGGACAAAAGAAAACGTGAATTCATGGAAAAATTAGATAGTTGCTATAAAGTTGTGCAACAAAGTAGTGCAAAACGCAAAGGCATAAGTGCGGTTGAAATTGCAGAACAGTTAGGAGTTCATAGAACAACCGTTCATAGTTATCTTAACTCTCTTGAGTTTATGGGAAAAGTCTATAATGAACATGGATTATGGTATGCTAAAGACGTTAAAGAGGATTCAATTAAAGAAAAAGAAATTGAGCTTATAATAGAGCTTCCCCCTGAAGATGAAGATGAAAGGGAATATGAGGCACGTTTAAAAACTCTTGCTCAAGGTTACGAATTAAATTTTATTGAAGATTATCTGAAAGCAAGAAAGGATGCAAGAACCATCAAGATAAGAGGCAAAAACATAGATGCCATTAAAGAGGAATTACCTAAATTGATAATGGAAACTTTGAAAAAACAGAGTAAATCTAAACCTTTCTGGAAACGAAAGATAAAACTTTCATAGAAATAAAGAGCTAAAGATTTAATGATTGAATTAAGTCTTTTTTGATTCTCTTAGACATATAGAGCCTTTCTATTTCGATTTGCACTAAATCATCTTCATTGATTCCTTGGAGCCTCTCTATTGGAATGGTTATCCCATGCTTTTCAACTTTAACTATCAGCTTCATTGTCTCAGCCTCATTTTTCCTCTTAGCAATATTTAGGCATCATATTATATCTTACAAAAAATAGCCAAACTATTAAGTAATAAAACGATAAAAAGTAATGAAATAAAAAACCTTAACAGTGAAAATAAATGAGAGAATCAAAACTTGCATGTATTATAGTATTGATATCGGTATTATCATTGATAATAAATGGATTAATTTCAACAGGATTTCCATTGTATGGGAGTGTGAGAAGCATTTGGTTAATTTCAATAGTGTTTCACGTTATCGCTATATTGGTTCCGCTAAAATTAATACAAGACATGAAGCTATTGAAGAATGTCTATATCTGGATTTATGCACCATTTATAACATTTTTTCTTGGATTTGTCTTATTGAGCTTTCTATTCATGCTATTCAGCGTTGTCTATTTCATACCAGAAATGTTAGCTATGATATTCCTTAGCGAACTTATGTTTCAGCCTTGGTTATTATCAGTTTATTACATTTTGACGGGTGTGGTTTGGTTAATGATAATTCATGTTAGAAAAAGGTCAAAGCCTACGTCGTGAAGAGAACAGATAGTGTTAAAGGTTCAAAGAGAAAGACAAAATATTGAAGATATAAATTTGGGTTTGGGATAAAAATTTATGAAGCAATATGTTTTAACCGAAAAACTTTTCAAAATGCTAACCACAATGCGTGGAACATTATCGTAAAGAATGCTATGAGAAGACGCTTGAGTTTCATATGGCTTAATAATTGTGTTAATTAACAATGCGATGTGCTGAGGAAAGGCTTATGTCATCTTATGTTGAAATATAATCAATTTTTCTGAATGTTCATTTCAACATCATTTTCAATGGTTTTTTGCTACAAGCTTCTCTGGCCTGTCTCCCGTTGAAAAACAAAAAAGACTTTTCTCATGCGAATAGGCTATTTTTGGGATTCTGGGCTTGCCCTTGCAATTTGCCTATAAGATGATGCATTAACTTCCCTTATCTGTTCGCATATTTTAATTACTCCGAGCTTCTTCAGCTAATTTCCAGAAGTCTTCCAATGCCAATACTTCAATGTTATCTGGACATTTATCCCAATCATGTTTCCAGCACACTATCAAATCGCACACCTTCTTGTCATGTTTATGATTTTCAAAATCGCTACTGCGCGCTTCAAATTCTATAGAAAGCGGTTCTTCATTGAACACCCAAGCGTCTGGGTACTCTTTACTAAACACGGGCAATCCTTTAAATTTAAAGAATTTAAAGAAATAGCCGAACAGAAAGATTACCATATTTTCATAAGGTGGCGTTTCTGCCTTATCAGTTTTGATTTCTTCTATGGATATTTTTTTAACTTCTTCAAGTAAACCAGGCAAATCCTTAACATATTTATCAATAACTTCTCTTTTCATAAAATCCCTCGATGATATTCCATCGGGTTTAACTTAAATAATTTGCGAATATTTAAGAAAAAGAGAGATGAAAAGGAAATTTAGGAAAGCACTTTCAAGTTTGCCTTATCATAGATTTCCTTTAATGTTTCTGGGTTATAGTCTGTGTAGTGTTTTGCTAAGACGCTTTTAGGAACCCTCCCACAGAAAGCATCAATGTATCTGTCTGGAACGCCGAGCCTTCCCATTTCAGAACAGAACCATTCACGCAATATTTGAGGCGTTATTTTAACACCGCTTTGTTCTGAAACTTTGGCCCATCTCTTATCTAATGTTCTGAGTGCTGGGAATATCTTTTCATCTTCCTTCCAATGTTTACCCTTCAGTATTTCCTTCAACACTTTAGCTGTTTCCTCATTGAAAAATCCAATACCTACCTTCTTTGTGCTTGTTGAATGTTTAGATGGATAAAGTCTTCTATGCTCTAAGTCAATGTCTTTTCTCGTTAATGAAAGCACTTCTCTGGCCCTTAATCCGCTTGAAGCCAATGTTAAGAACACAGCTTTATGTTCAATGTTAGGCAATGCTTCATAAAATCGCTTCAAATCTTCCTTTGAAGGAATCCGCTTCTCTTTATATTCTGCACGTTTAAACTTAAAGGATTCAATCAATTCAGGCCTATGCAAATAATCCCTAAAGAACCGCTTCAGAGTTTTAAGGTAATTGTTAATGGTTGCCTGAGATTTCTCTTTCATTAGTCCAAGGAAAAAGTTTCTGATATCAAGCCTTGATATCTCATGGATATCTTTTCCAATAGCTTTTAAGAATTGCTTAATATTCCAACAGTGCCCTTCAACTGTGCGTTCCTCTAATCGCATTTCAACAACTAAGAAGTCATGGAAATCTTTAATGATATCGTCATATTCTCCACAATGAACTCCGTCAAAGCAAAGGGAGTCGAGAGAACCGTAGGTTTTCTCCTTCGGAGCCGGAGAACGTGGGTTCAAATCCCACCGGGCCCGCCAAAAAAAAGACGCTTCAAGCAAAAGCATCCCGAAACAGGCTTTATCAAAAATCATTAGAGGCGCAAAGTAGTGAAAATTGAAAATCTTCGAATAAGGGAAAGAACTCACTCGTACTTGGCTGCAATTATATAATATTTCAATCATATGAAATTCTATGAAAAAGCGAATGAAAGAATATCGACTTTAGGCTGGGCTTTCTAAAATTAGCTTTAGTTTTTCAGCTATATCCTTTGATATTGGAAGTATAGCGTTTTGGGATGCTTTCCATATTTCTATACCAACAAGATTCCCATTCTTGTCTAGGTCTATGTAGGCGTCTTCGCTTAACATTTTGGTATCTTTTATTTCGGCGTCTTTGAATTTTATGTAAAGTATATCTGAATCTCTATCGTATTCGACTTTCACCTATTTTCACCCATATTTTGCTTTTCAGTTTTCTGCTAATTATTTCTTGAGCATCTGATGTTATAAATGTTGTTACAATTTTGATTTCGCTGTCTTCTTTAGAGTACGCCACCAAAAGATGCTTTTTATTCAGTTTCTTGAAGACTATACTCGTTCCAGTGCTTAGATCATAGTATGTTTGGAAAGGCTGCGATATCACCTCCAAAATCATTTTCTCTGTTATACCCCTTTCCGCAACTCTGGTTTTTGCATGTTTTGTAAATTTCATGTAACTGCAACCTTTCTATTGGTTGAAATTCTGCTGGTTAGTTTATTATGGTTGCGGTTGCACTATCGCCGCTTTCGGTAAATGTAAAAATTTGAAATCTCTTCCGTCTTCTAAGACCATCAGAACTCCACATATGCCTCTAAATCCAGAGACTTAAACCCTTTTGGTTTAAATCCCCTGTTCTCCCCCTCAAATTACTTCCTTTTAGACTTTCTGTCAAGAAGGTCCGCAAGTATTTTCTCTGCGTATGGAATGTGGTCTTCTATTTCTGGGACTATAATGTGCATGGCTTCATGGAAAACTGTCAAAATAAATTCTTTTAAGCAATAGTCAAAATTCTTTTCCCAATTACAGTAGCCCACATACACGTAAATAACGCCTTCTGGATGTTCGTCATTGATAGAATACGTTCCTTCAATTGGAGGAGGACAATAATTCTTTGGCAAAACTTTCTGTTGTTCTTTTGAAAGTTTAGGAAAGCATTCTACTTCCATGCGTTAAACCTCATTATTATGCTTACATTGCGTTGATTTGTGGACCGGGCGGGATTTGAACCCGCGGCTTCCGCCTTTTTCTGCATTTGCGTGCGAAGGCGGCGTTCATACCAGACTGAACTACCGGCCCTTTAATGAATGATGTTTGTTGGTTGAATTTAGAGTTTCTGATTTTATAGCGTATAGAGGATTCTTCTGTAACATTATTCCTTCAGTGTTTTTATTTGTGTGGGCAAATTTTATGTTGGAGAAGGCTTAAAATGAGGAAACTCACGCTGACCCTTAGCTTATTGATGGTAGCTTTGTTTCTGTTTGAGCTGGTTAGCTTTGGTTCAACGGTTAACAGTGTTGTGGAGGCTTCTCCTTATGCTTCGACGATTTATGGTGAGCCGTCTTTGCAGGAATGGTTTGATGAGCATGGTTATGCCATTAACGTTACAAGGGATGAAACTGGAATTGAAACTTTTGAGGCTGGATATTATAAGGTTAGTATTTTGGCTGAAATTGCTGCTTATGCGCCTATAAATAATTTGAGCTGGTATTTAATAAGCAATGGGCAACTGAGCCTTTTGTTTTTGGGAGAAAACACTGTTAACGACACTGTTTATTTCTTGGCTGATGAAACCTTTGGCTTATGTTTGGGCTCTCCTGAGGGCTATTTCTACACTGAGGCTGGGCGGAACGAGGATGGGAAAGACCATGCGTTGGTTTTTGTGAATCCGAATGCGTCTGGATACATAATTGCTTGGGAGGATTTGTGGGATCTGGGCGATGCGGACTTTCAAGATTTTGTCCTTGCCGCCCTAACGCCTGTGAATGTTTATGTGCGTTTTTGTCCTAGAACGTTAAACCTTAAGAGTAGGGGGAAGTGGATTACCGCCATTGTTAGGCTGCCAAAAGAATACAATGCAAGTGATGTTGATATTTCATCAATTTTGATAAATGGAACCGTGCCCGCTGACCAAAGGCATTACATAATTTGTAAGCGTTGGAATTTGATTGTTTTGAAATTTAACAGAACCGCCATTATAGAACTGATTAAAGAGTCTTTGAATGGAACTGTTTGCAAGGAAAAGTCTGTAAAGGTTTTGCTGACGCTTACTGGCAAGTTCTTGGATGGGACTCCTTTTCAAGGAAAGGACAAGATTAGGGTTGTCCATTTTAAATGTTGCAAGCACGCTTAAGAAATGGCGATGAAAACCTTCTTATCATCCAGTTGATGCTCATGCCATTCAACAGCCACTTCTTCCCGTTTTTCATGTATGTAAACGCTTTTAGCTCTGACGAGCTCCTCCATTTCCCCCAAATAAGGCCTTAACAAATTAATGTTCTCTTCTTCCAGTTCGGCTATATGAACAGCTTCCAAAACGTCCGTGGGCACATAACCCAACTCTTTCCTTAAGGATTGGACTCTTCGGGCTATGTCTCGCATTAATCCTTCACCAATTAAGCTTTCGTCTCGATGGATGTCCAAAAAGACTTTTATGTTGTCTTCTTCTGTTGAAGCCCAACCGCCCATAGAAGTGTATTCTGGAGTTTCTTGCGTGTATTCCGCTGCCTTTACATTTGAGAGTTCGAGGAATAATTCTTCAAAGTTTTTAAGCGCTTTGCAAACTCTTTCTGGGGCCACAACAACCGCTTTGCGAAGGGGCCATCTTCTCTTCAGTTTGGCTGATTGTCTAGCGGAATAAACCATTGAAACGCACTTGAATAATGTCTGGAAATCCTCTTCTAAAACTTTGTTTAACAGTTTCTCTTCTGGTTTTGGCCAGCTTTCAAAGTTCACGGATTCGGGCAGTGTGGGGTCAAGTTTTCTGTAGATTTTTTGGTATATGGCTTCGCTTAAGTATGGCGTTACTGGGTTGAAGAGTAGCGTAAGGGTTTTTAGGACATGCCATAATGTTGCGTATATGGCAAGTCTCCTGTTTAGGGTTTGAGGGTCATCCGTCCAAAGTTCTCTTCGAACCATTGGCACGTAGAGTCTGCTTAATGTTTCTATGACATAATCTTCTAATGTGGCAAGGGCAAAGTTGAATTCGCATGTTTCCAGTTTTGAAGTGTACTCTTTTATTGCGTTTTGGAGTTTTGATAAAAGCCAAAGCTCTGGATTTTTAAGTTGTTTCTCTTCCACAGCCCATTTTAACGTATGCCTTTGCGGGTTAAATCCGTCATATTCAGCATTTTGAACAAAGAATCTGTTTAAGTGATAAAGCGTAGACAGCACTTGGTATGGGCGGCGGGTTAACTCTTGAATGTCAAAGTTTATGAAGTCCACTGGGGAGCATTTCCTAAGCATGTAGAATCTGCAGATGTCTGCTGAATGCTTCTCTAAAAGCTTGTTTGCTTCTATGACATTTCCAAGGCTCTTACTCATCTTTCTGCCCTTTGCGTCTTGAGCTAAACCTTGAAATAGGAAAGCCTTGTAGGGAGCTTCAGCCTTACCGGTTAATATAACATGTTCCAGAAGGAGCGAGTTAGCCCATCCCCTTGTTTGGTCTATTCCTTCTGTTAGAAAGTCTGTTGGCACATATTTCGCAAATTCTTCATCTGTAAATCTGGCGTATGGTGAGGCTCCACTGTTATGCCACGTATCCAAAACAAAGGGTTCTCGATGCATTATGCCTCCGCATTTTTCGCATTTTAGGGTTATGCGGTCAACCCATGGCTTGTGAAGTTCAAAATAGCCTTGAGGCTTTTCCACAGCTTTTTCCAATAGCTCTTTTTTGCTTCCAACAATGGTTTTTGCTCCGCATTTTTCGCATCTCCATATGGGCAATGGCGTACCCCAGACACGTTCTCTTGATATGCACCATGGTTTGCCCTCTTTAAGAAAGGAGAGGAAACGGTTCTTTGGACCTTCAAAGAAATACTCCACTTTTTCTGCCGCTTCCACAACCTTCCTGTTTATTTTATCCGTTCTCAGGAAGTACTCTCTTCTCGCAAGCCAAACAAGTTTGTGATGGGAGCGCCAACATGTTGGATATTCATGCTTTATGGTTTCAGTTTTAACAAGCAATCCTCTCTTTCGAAGTTCTTCGACAACCATTTGGTCAGCGTCTCGTGCAAACACACCATGAAAGGCTCCAGCTTCAGCCGTGAATCTTACTTCATCGTCAAATGGAGCGAATATTGGAACGCCACGCTTTTGTGCAGCGAAAAAGTCTTCTTCGCCGTTTCCTGGCGACTGATGCACAACGCCCGTTGCAGTGTTCACGTCAACAAAGTCTTCGCATATAACCTTATGCACTAGCGCATGCATTTTTTCTAACTCTGCCAGTTTTGGAACCAAATCTTTTAATGGATATTCATATCTTGTTCCTTCAAGACTTTTGCCCGTAACTGTTCCGATTACTTCGTATTTTTCTATGCCCAATTCCTGCATAACCGCTTCAACACGTTGACTAACCATTATCCAAACTTCTTCGCCAACCCTAACCTTGGCATATTCGGCTTCTGGATGAACAGCTAACAACGTATCCGTCACTATTGTGAATGGCATGGTTGTCCAAACAAGAAAATACTCGTTTTCGCTGTCGGCAACCTTAAATTTGAAGTAGAGCGATGGATCCTCAACCTCCCTGTAAGAGTCTTCGTAGCCCACTTCTGCGCTGCTCAAGCTTGTTTGGCAGCCTGGACAATAAGCAACAACATAATAACCCTCCTCCAATAAGCCTTGCTCCCAAGCACGTTTTAGGTATTGCCACTCACGCTCTATATACTCATCCTTATACGTCCAATAAGCCCTTTCCTGGTCTATGAATATGCCAAGTTTTTCATCAGCCTCAACCCATTCACGGTGATACTTCATAATAGCCTTCTTACACTCTTCTATGAAAAGTTCCTCGCCAACCCTTTCGAGCAATTCGCGCTTGTTTTTTACGCCTAAAAGTTTCTCAACTTCAAGCTCCACTGGCAACCCTTGACAGTCCCATCCAGCCCAGAAGGGCATAAAATAGCCCTGCATTGTTTTCCATCTGAAACGCAAATCCTTCATCACTCGGCCTCTGATATGTCCAACATGGGGTATGCCATTCAATGTTGGCGGTCCTTCAACCCATCCTGAAAAGCCAATGTTGTTTTTCTCTCTAAATTCCATTAGTTTCTTTTGGGTTCGATTCCTTTTCCAGAATTCACGGATTTCTTTTTCAATTTCAAGCGGGCGATAATCCGTAGTAAGCCATTTTTCAAAATTAGCTTGGAATTTGGCGGTCACCTTGCATCACATTACACCCGCAAATACACCAAAATAGCATTAGCAACATATAACCTTTTTGAATTAATAATTATCATAACGTTAGTTGGGCTCAATATCTGGATGTCAATTATTATTATAGGTGTTCAAAATGCAAAATTGGATACCCCCCTCTATAGTTTTGTGCGAAAATTACTCTGCTTTAGCCTTAAATTTCAGCGTGCCAGTCGATTTCTCTGTCTGCTGTGACTGGGTTGGGCACGGTTATTGTTATGTGGGTTTCGTTTCTATAGCTTACATAAGCGCAGGCGGTTTCGTTATCTCTGCCCGTGACAACGACTATTCTGGGAATCCATAGGAGTGAATGGGCTACTGTTACGCTTGTTTCTTCAAGTTTTATTGTTGCTGTTCCGCTGTTTTGGCTTCTTTTGCTGGTATTAGTGTTAAAAATATCATATTTATCATTCACATTTGGCGTTCCTGAAATGCCTGTGTTGTTCTCCCACATGTGAAGCTCGTAGCGGTTTATGCTTCCATTTACTAATAGTAAACCAGCTTTATCATTTGGATGACCTAATGTTTTTCCTCGGATATAGCATCCAGCGGGAGCATGGGACTCATCGCCCATTACGATTCCGTATTCATGGTTATTGTAGAAGATGCCGTCCAAATACACATCATTGTGTAAAATTATGACGCCGCTTTGATTGTTACTTTCTGATACGATGTTTGTGAATATTACTGGGGCGTCAATGTAGAAGCCAGCTTCTCCGTTTCCGTAAGCGTGCAAATTTGTTCCTTGGCATCCGCCTCCTCCCCAACATGCAAAACCAACGAGATCATTGCAGTATAGGAGGATGTCTGTTAGGTAGCTGTCGTGGGGACCAAGCATTCGCCATCCCCTTCCACCATTGAAGCATGAGCGTATGTTTGAGAAGACTCCTTCCATTGCCTCATCTGGATTGCTAACTCCAAGTTCGGTGCTCCATTCTGTCCATATGCCATCTTCCTTGCAATAGTAAACGTTCACATCCTTTAATGTTAGTTTTCTTCCATAAAGTTTCAAACCGAAACCCCTTGTTTGTTTTTCTTTGTTTCCGTCAAGTTTTAAACCAACAATTTCCACCTCAACAACCCCGCCCATTGAGTTTGTGCCAGCCAAATCGTTAAAGCCTTCGGATTTTATCGCTGCGTCTATGTTGGCGTTGTCTGCAACTGTTACTTTTCCTTGAAACTCAAGAATGGTGTAGTTTTTTAGGATTATAGGGTTTGAAATTGTGAAGTCTCCTTTCAGTAGGATTTTCTCTTTCCATGTCCTTCCAATGGTTAAAGAGTCTATGGCTGACTGGATTACTTGGCTTGCATTTTTCCCACTGAACCTTATCCCAGAAGCGTCTGCAGCGTAATACGTGTCTCCTTCCCGCCAAATCGTATAACTTGCAGCAACTGGATAAACTGTTGGTTTTGAAAGGGCATAAACTAAAAGTGCCAACAGCAAACCAATTATTACAATTTGCGCAATTATGATTTTCTTCAAATTTTCCATAAAATTTTCACCAATTAATTTTGACATTGAAGCGGTTAGCATTTAAATTTTCTCTAATTTTCAGATGTTTCCACTCTTTCTTGCTAGGAAAAGAAAAAAGGGCTTGAAAATGCGTTTTGTTATTGATGTTTTCTGTTTAATTTTTTTAAGATTAGCGTAAGCATTGTTAGAAGCACTAGTAAAGGCATGAATGCTATGGATGAAAACTCTGGGATTATGACTACTTCTTTTTCTGAATGCGAATATGTAAAGTAAAGATAGACGTTTTCCGTGTCTGTCCAGTTTCTAAATTCCACTGGCACCCCATTAACGAGCACAGCATAATTGCCTAACCACAAAGTGTCGGCGATAATTTTTGGAATTATAACTCTGCAAAAACCTACGCCAGTTTCACCAGTAACATTGAAGCTTATTATTTTCTCTGTTGTGTTTATTTGGAAGTTTGAAACCGTGGAGTTGCTGATGACATTAGCATATTGTGTTGTTTCCTCCCAAACTCCGACATCAAAGAGGTTTATTGGCGCCATAAGGGGGTAGCAATCAGTATTGTTCTCGTTGATTATGTGTTTAGTGTCGCCTATTCCGTCGCTTCCAGTCTCATTCTGGTCGGCGCCCCATTTAATGTCTGCACTTGTATAGTTGCTCCAGTAGTTTCCGCCTGAGGGGTAGCCATTATCCCACGTATTATTCATGTCCGTGTAAACATGCTCCGTGTTGCCTATGAAGTTGTTGTGGAAAATTGTATTGTTATAACAGTTGTTTGTTAGTGTTATTCCCTTATTGTTTAGGGTTATGTTGTTGCCAACAACCAAATTATTGTTGGAATTGTCGGTAATCTGAATTCCTAAAGCGGAGCTGTTTAATATAGTGTTGAAGAGGATTCTGCTATGGTTTGCATAGTTTCCAAATGTAATTCCATAAGCATTTTTGAAAAGCGCGTTATTGATGATTGTATTGTTTGTGGAGCCTACTAAACAGATTCCACAAGTATTGGAGGAAACATTGTTGTTCATAATGGTTTGGTTTTGAGCGTTATTAACATAAACTCCCCCATTGTTTGAAAAAAGCGAATTCTCAGAAATGACATAATTGCGAGCCACACTGTCATAACTACCAACATAAACTCCATACTCATGGTCGCTAATGGTATTGTTATGAATGACGTTGCTTGAACCGTATCCCTCAGCAGATGCGGCGCCGCCATATATTCCATAAACAGTATTATTTGAGATTATATTGTTTATTGCTGTAACGTTTTTTGACTCATAAATGGAAATGCCCCAGCCAAACCATGTGGATTCGTACTGATTGTTGTCATAAATCTTATTGCCATCTATGCGTGTGCTATTAGACTGACCGATGTAAGTTCCATATAAGTTATTTGACAAGGTATTGTTGAAGATGAGAGTTTCATTTGAACGTAAAACAGCGATTCCATCTCCCTCCCAAATAATTTCAAATTCTGGCTCCTCCATAATCCAGAAGATTTTGTTATATGAAGCGTTGTTTCCAGTAATTGTGATTTTGGTTGAATAAAGCACATGTATGCCTATGTGAAATTTCTCAACCACAGTGTTTTTTTGATAACGATGTTGTTCCTATTGGTTAGGTTTATTCCGAAACGGCCGTACTCTTCTGGTCCAGAGATTTTACAGTTATTACCATCAAATATGATGTTGTCCCTTTCTATGATGATGGACTTGTTAACAATATCCGCAGTTAAAGAGTAAGTAACATTTTCAGCGTCTTTCGAAATTGGAGCATCTGGCGGGTCTATGCTTCCGTCCGCTTTAATGTAAATGTAACCGAAATCATCTGGCGCCTTAGCTGGTTGAATACTTGTTTGTAAAGTTAAAATTCCCGTCAAAAACGCTATTAGCACTATTCCATAAACAATTTTTCTTTCCATTGCTCATCGAGCATTATTCTATTCGATAGTTTTTAACACTTATGGAAAAATATTTCAACTTTTACAGCTATTTCGCTTTTATCCACTGCAAAATGGAGTAAGCCGCCAACAAAATCACTATTATTTCAACTATTATTGAAGCATTTCCCATGTAGAAGGGGTTTCCATAAGCTAATGGGTAAATCACGTAAGGCATGTCCTTGTGGGTGAACATGTCAAAGAAGACATGGGTGAAGCCGCCGAGCAAACTGCAAAGGTATACTGTTAAAAGTGGATACTGCACCCGTTTTGGTTTAAGCCTCAAAATGTTATATATAGACCATAGCTTCTCCTTAAACAAGCGCTCCGTGATGTAAACGCCTATGGCGACGAGAATTGGGTAAACTGTTAATGCTAAGGCGAAGCCATGCCAAATCCTATGGTCTAAGGGTTCCCCAACAAGCAAATAATAAAGGGGTTCCAAATCAATGAACGTGGCTGAAACTGTTAAAGCCAAAGGGTCAATGCGCTTCTTATCCTTAAAATAAAGAAACATTAGAGAAAGCGCATGAAGCGGCGTTATGGGCATTTAAAACACAACTTAAAGAGGTATCCTTCTTCCGTTAAAATCTCTTTTCGAAATTCCCAACTCACCCTTAACCTTTCTCAGCTGATTGCCATCAAAAACTGGACCGTCCCTGCAAACTCGATATTTTCCTATGACGCAGCTTCCACACAAGCCTATGGCGCAGCGCATTAGCCGTTCCAAGCTTGCTTCCATGCTTATTCCAGCCTTTTCAGCAGTTTCAAAGACTTTTCTTATCATCTGCTCGGGTCCGCAAGCGTATATGGCATCATATTTTTCTTTAGTTAAAATTGATTCTGAAAGTTCCGAGGCTAAACCTTTAAAGCCGTAGCTTCCATCATCCGTTGTTGCCAACAAATTCTCTTCTTTGCAAAATTTTTTCAGCTTTTCCATGAAGAGCAGCTCTTCCCTTGCTTTTGCACCAACCACGAGGGTTAATTTTGAAGCTTTAGGCGCTAATTTCTTTGCTAAAAATGAGAGGGGCGCCATGCCGATTCCGCCGCCAACCATCAAAATTTTTCCCTCCCTCAATGTGAAACTGTTTCCAAAAGGTCCTCTTAAGCCTATGAAATCGCCAACTTTTTTGTTGTGTAGTGCTTGGGTTGCCTCACCAACCTTTTTAACAGCCACAGAAACAATTCCTTTTTCATCTGTGTCCAGTATGCTTAAGGGGATTTCATCCACGCTTGGAATCCAAAGCATTAGAAACTGACCTGGCTTAGCCTTTGCGCATATCTTATCCTTAAAAGTGAAGGTTTTAACTGTTGGGCTTTCTGTTTTAATGTCTAAAATCTTTGTTATTCTATGCTTGTTAGCTTTTATGCGATAAGCCGACAATCTCATTTACACTCCTAAAGCCTTTCCTTTTTAAGTAGGCATCTATCCCTCTTGTAATTGCCCTAAATATGTTTGGACCTTTTGTGGCTATGGCTGTTCCGATTTGAACTGCTGAGGCTCCAGCTAAAAGGAATTCTGCTGCATCCCGCCAATTTGTTATTCCGCCACAACCTATTATGGGCACTTTAACTTTTTCATAAATTTCGTAGACGCATCTTAGGGCTATGGGTTTTATTGCTGGTCCTGAAAGTCCGCCCATCTTGTTGCTTAGGATGGGCTTGGCTGTTTCCGTATCTATTGCCATGGCTTTAACAGTGTTTATGGCTGTTATGGCGTCAGCCCCCGCATTAACAGCAGTTTCTGCAGTTTCTGCTATGCTTGTGACGTTTGGAGAAAGCTTAACAAAAACGGGCTTTTGCACAATAGATTTAACGTTTTTAACAACTTCTTTTAGAATTTCTGGTTTTTGTCCAATTTCTGAGCCTGTTTCCTTAACGTGGGGGCATGAAACGTTAAGCTCAACGGCATCAGCGCCTGCCGTCACTGCTTTTTTTGCCACTGTGGCGTATTCTTCTGCTGCGAAACCGTAAACGCTAACAATTAAGGGAACATTCAAAACCCTTTTTGCTTCGCTTATTTCCTTGGCAAACTCTTCTATTCCAGGGTTCGGAAGCCCCATGGCATTTATTAAGCCACAACTGGTTTGTGTTACTGTTGGGTTTGCATAACCGCTTCGCGGCTTTAATCCCACAGATTTTGTCACTATTGCGCCAGCTCCGCCGTCGGCGATGTTTTTGAATGTTTCTTTTGTGTAGCCTAAAATTCCAGAAGCCAGCATTGTTGGATTAGGGAGCTTTAAGCCAGCTAGATTGATGCCTAAGCGATTTTCTTTCAAGATTTTCACCGCTGGTGTTTTTAGAATTGTTGCTTTTGTAAGATAAAGCTTAGTTTTGTATGCAGTATTATGACTTATTTTATTTCTTCTTTTTCTTTTCAACTTCTGCTTCTGTTTCTTCTGCTCCAAGCAGCACCCTTAAGGATTTCACTTCTTCCCTCAGCATGCTTATTTCGCCTTCTAAAGCCTTGGCTTTGGCGTCAGCCATCTTCCTAAGCTCTTCAATTTCCAACATTAGGTTTTTTCTTTCATTTTCTAAATTCTTAATTTTCTCCACTAAACTTTTGAGGTTATTCATAAATTTAGCCTTCTCCCCATTGTTTGCATAGTATCCTTCTTTTTGGTTCTTAAGATTTTTGCAACAACTATTTATGGGATGAAGCTTAGGAATAGTTGATTAGCGTGGAGGAGGCACAAAAGCGTGAAGGCGGCAATAGTTGGATGTTCCTTTGGGGTTTTGGCTTTCAACGAGAAAAACGAGCTTATAGACGATGTTTTGTTTCCTAAAAATCCTCAAAGTGCCGCTAAAGCCTTAATGAGGCTTGAGGCTGGAAAACTGGTTGATGAAGTTAAAGAATTAATTGAGAGGCTTAAGAAGAGTGGTTATGAAACCTTCGTTTTTGAAAATGCAAACATCGCCAAAGAAATTCAAGAAGCGTTCAATGTCAAAGTGGAAGTTTCTAAGCCCTCGCCTGCTGGTGATGCTCTTAGGTCTAATATGGAAAGTTTCGCAGTAAAAACTGGCTTTGCTAAAGATTCTGGGGAGTTTAATCTTTGGATGCATAATGTGAGTATGGAAATTGCTAAGCTAAGGGTTAAGGGGGCTGTTGAGAAAAGAGATTTGATTATTGCTCAAGCTATTCAAACTTTGGATGACTTGGATAGAACCATAAACCTTTTCATGGGACGCATCCGAGAATGGTATGGCATTCACTTTCCAGAGCTTGACCGCTTAGTTGATAAGCATGAAACTTACGCCCGATTGGTCTTGGAGCTCGGAAGCAAAGAAAATTTCACCATTGAAAAGCTTGAGAGGGAAGACTTGCCAAAGGCTAAGGCTGAGCAAATAGCCAAAATGGCAGAATCTTCTATGGGTGCAGACATTGCCGAAACAGACTTAGCGCAGATTCAAGCCTTATGCAAAAACGTGCTTGGCCTATACCAGTTGAGGCAGACTTTGGAAAGTTATTTGGACACGGCTATGGAGGAGGTTGCGCCAAACACAAAAGCCTTAGTGGGTTCTCTTTTGGGAGCTCGGTTAATTGCGCTTTCTGGTGGTTTGGAGAATTTGGCTAAGATGCCAGCCAGCACAATTCAGGTTTTAGGCGCTGAGAAAGCCCTATTTCGTTCTTTGAAGACTGGGACGAAGCCGCCGAAGCATGGAATAATCTTTCAGCATACGTTTTTGCATGAGGCTAAAAAATGGCATAGGGGTAAAATTGCTAGGGCTTTGGCTGGAAAATTGGCTATTGCTGTTAGGGCTGATGCCTTTGGCGGGCGTCATTTGGGCGAAGAGTTGAAGGCTAACTTGGAAAGGCGTATTGGAGAGATTCATGAGAAGTATGCTGAGCCGCCGCCTGTTCCAGAAAGGAAGCCTAAGCGTGAAAAGAGGAGAAAATGGAAACGTGCAGGTAAACGTTAAACCGCATCCGCATTTTCCAGCAATTTTTGAGGTTACCCTTGAGGATGGAGCCAAAAGGCTTGCGACTAGGAATCTTGCGCTTGGAAGAAGCGTTTATGGCGAGAGACTCATACGTTTTGAAGGTTTTGAATATAGAGTTTGGGATGCTTTTAGAAGCAAGTTGGCAGCCGCCATACTGAAAAATTTGAAAACAGTTCCCATAAAGCCAGAGCATAGAGTTCTTTATCTTGGTGCTGCCTCTGGAACAACAGCAAGCCATGTCTCAGACATAGTTGGCGAGGATGGGCGTGTTTATTGTGTGGAATTCGCTGCAAGATCCATAAGGGAGCTCGTCAATAACGTTTGTGCTTATAGACTTAATATGGTGCCAATTTTGGAGGATGCCCGCTTTCCAGAAAAATATGCGGTTTTTATAAGCGGAAGGGTTGATGACGTTTACTGTGACATAGCCCAGCCTGAGCAAGCCAAAATTTTAGCTGATAATGCTGATTTATTCCTTAAAGATTCTGGTTGGATAATGCTTGCAGTTAAAGCCCAAAGCATAGACGTGACAAAAGAACCTTCCGAAATCTATGAGCGTGAAGTTAGGGTTTTGGAAAACAGAGGCTTCCGCATAGAGGAAGTTGTGCATTTAGAACCATACGATAAGGCGCATGCCATGATAGTAGCTCAGAAATAAATGGGTTCCTACGCAAGTGTATTATTGTTATAGAAGATAAGTATAGTTTATATCACACAATGCATATGATATTTTTTGTGACGTTTCGATGACTTATAGGGAGAAGGAGAACCTAAAAGCTCCAGAAGAAGTGCTGAAGGAAGCAGGCTTTAGGGTTTCGGAGAAATGCTGCTGTAGACCAAGCTGCTTCGATTATGCAGCAAGGAAGGGCGAAAACGTCATATTTATAAAGTTTCAACACGACATTGACAACTTCTCCCAAACTGATTCGCAAGAGCTTAAAGTCATATCAAAATGCGTCTCAGCCGCTTCAGTTTTGGTAAGCGAGAAAACCCGCGAAAAACCCCTAGAGGACGACACAGTCTATTCACGCTATAATGTTTTTGCTGTAACGCCCAAAACCTTCGAAAACATTGTGCTCCGAAACATTCACCCTCTAATCCAAGCTGGTCCAGGAGGCTATTATGTTGAAATCAACTGGGAAGCTGTCAAACGGAGAAGACAAGAATTAGGATTGTCTGTTGGCGAAATGGCGGAGATGGTTGGCATTTCCAGAAGAACCCTTTATGGTTACGAGCGGGGCATGGCTAAAGCCTCAGTAACCGCAGCTTACAACCTAATTTACACACTTGGGATTCCCGTGGCAAAATCCGTAAACATATTCGAAAAATCAAAGGAACAACGCAAATGCTTCCTAGCGAAGGCTGGACAAGTCATAGCCAAAAATAAGCTTCTCCAGAGGATTTTCAGAAAATTCTCCCGCTACAATATTACTGCAGTGAAAAAGGCGCCCTTCGACTTTGTTGTGAATGTTTCAGAAGATAAAATGCGAATAATAGGCGGAGTTGCAAACAACAACGAAAAAGAATTAAACAGAAGGGTTGACGAAATCCTAAGCGTAAGCAAAATCGTAAAAGCCCACCCAATCCTAATAACAGAAGGAAGAAAACCCACAAACAAGGACATCTCATGCATACACAAAGAAGAAATTTCAAAAATAAAAAACCCAGAAGACCTGATTAAGCTTTAAATAAGCTTCGTTTGGCGTAAGTCATTTTCATCTTTGGCTTTTTTAGCAGGCTTCCAAGATTTTCTAACAAAATCTGGATATTCGCCAAATTTTTCTAACCATCGCCTAAGAAAATCTAAAGTTTTAGAGTCAGTCGGATACCCACAACCCAAATCACCATACTTCTCCGCCAATTCCATAATCGCTTTATCCCTCTCCACCTTCGCAATTATAGAAGCTGCAGAAACAATTGGATACTTCCTATCCGCCTTATGCTCAGAAACAATTTTCGGCTTGAAGGAGAGACACTCTAAAATGTGCTGCTTAAACCTCTCTTCCAAAACATCTGAGGCGTCAACATAAGCGATGTCTGGCTTAAGCATTTCTATGATTTCAGCCATTTTCTGAGCCTCCAACCTGTTCAACCTATGGAGCTTCTTGCCCGTCTCAACAACCTTGTCAATTTCTTTAGGAGAAATTTTCACCACACTAAACTTTTGGGCGACACGCTTAATTTCAACAGCAAGAATTTCCCGTCTATGCGCCGAAAGAAGCTTTGAATCTCTAACTTTTAATTCAACAAGTTTTGGTATTTCCTCCTCCCTCATGAGGACGCCTGCAATAACTAATGGACCAATTACGGAGCCTCTTCCCGCATCATCAACGCCTGCAACCAACATCAGAAAGCCTTCTCTTCAGATTTGATAACAATTTCAAAGGTATAACATTTTTTGGTTTGCCCAGCAACCAATACGAGCCTACCCCCTCTATCTTTTCTGCAAAATCCTTTTTATGCCGTTACGTAAATATTAGGGTCTAATGGAGGTTTCAGCTTTTGGATTTGAAAGGAAGTAGAACTGAAAAGAATTTGTTGGCTGCCTTCGCCGGGGAATCCCAAGCAAGAACTCGCTACACTTTCTTTGCCAGCGTCGCAAAAAAGGAGGGTTATGAGCAGATAAGCGCCATTTTCGCTGAAACAGCCGAAAACGAGAAGGAGCATGCGCAACTATTCTTCAAACTCCTCAAGGGTGGAATGGTGGAGATTACTGCTGCATATCCAGCAGGCGTTATAGGCTCAACAGCGGAAAATTTGAGGGCTGCAGCCGAAGGCGAAAAACACGAGTGGGGAACACTTTATCCAAGATTCGCCGAAATCGCAGATGAGGAGGGCTTTGCAGAAGCCGCAAGGACTTTCAGAATGGTTGCTAAGGTGGAAGAATACCATGAAAGGCGATATAGGAAGTTGCTGGCAAACCTTGAGCAAGACAAAGTTTTCAAAAGAGATTCGCCAGTCATGTGGAAATGCAGAAACTGCGGATACGTTTTTGAGGGGAAGGAAGCGCCAGAAAGATGTCCAGTTTGTGACCATCCAAGAAGCTACTTTGAATTATGGGCAGAAAACTATTAGCCCCATTCCTTTTTTAATTTTAAACATTTAATGGCTTTTTCCGCTATGGCCTCATGTATCTTGTCTCTATTCTCATAGGTAACAGCACATATTTCCACATCTTCTCTTGCCTTCACCTCGTCAATAAGCCTATGCTTAGCCTTCCAATGCACAACGCCAATTATGGGCTTGGAGCTTTCAACAGCCTTCTTAACGGCTAATCTGAACTTTTCGGAGAACAACTCCATAGGACCAATCTCATCTATGGCTATAACATCGCATTCTCTAACAGCCTTTAAAATTGCTTCTGCGCCAACAGCATCCAAATCGTCCAAATTAACACGATACTTGCCAACTTGAGGCCCGACCTTCTGATTTGCATGGGCAAGCCACCCGCGCTTATTACTGCTCAAATCTAAAATTTCAAAACTAACCCGAGTTCCGCATGAGCGAACCTCACGGCTAACCATGCCACCAACACTGTAACCCTTATCCTTCAAGGCTTCAACAACTTTCAGCAAAACAGTTGTTTTTCCTATGCCTGGACTGCCGGTTAAAAGCAAAACACGCTTTTCCAACTGCATCCCAAACAGAATTCTAATATTACCTTAATTAATGATTTCTCATAACCCTTTAATGAGGAAAGCCAAAACATGGATTTTCCAACAGAAACCGTCCAAGAAGGCAAAGTGAAAATATTAGTTCCAAAACTCAGCGCATTCGTGAAAAAGCCTTCTGAGTATGCGCCCTCAAAGGCTCCAGTCTTCTACAATCCAGTTATGGAACTAAACCGAGACATAGCCGTTCTAGCCCTCCAAGCCTATCAGAGAACTCTTAACCACAAAATCATTGTTTGTGAACCCTTAGCAGGCTGCGGCGTTAGAGGTATACGCTTTGCATCAGAAGTTGAAGGAGTCAAAAAAGTCTTAATTAACGACATTAGCGACAAAGCCTTCCAGCTTGCAAGGGCAAATGTGCAAATAAATAATTTAAGCAGGCGTGTTAGTGTGAAAAATGAGGATGCAAACCGCCTCTTAAGCCATTACGGTGCGCCCCGCAAAAGGTTTGACGCCATAGACATCGACCCCTTCGGCTCCCCCGTCCCATATCTTGATTCAGCTCTTCGAGCCTTAAGAGACGGCAGCTTCATCGCATTAACAGCAACGGACATGGCGCCCTTATGCGGTGTTTATCCAAAGGCATGCATAAGAAAATATGGTGGAAAACCGCTTAGAACGGAATATTGCCATGAATTGGCTGTGAGGCTTTTGGCTGGATGCCTAGCCACAACAGCAGCCAAATATGACATTGGCATAAGCGTAGTTTTCAGTCACAGCACAAACCATTACATTCGCCTATACGCAAAAATAGCCTACGGCGCAAAAAAGGCTGACGAAAGCATAAAAAACATGGGCTACATGATGCACTGTTTTAATTGTTTCCACAGAGAAACCCTAAAAGCACCATCATTAATCGGGTATTCTGGAAGATGCAGCGAATGCAACTCAAAACTCGATTATGCGGGACCATTGTGGCTTGGAAAAATATTTGACAAAGAATTCTGCGAAAACATGGAAAAAGAAGCTCAACACATGAGGCTTGGATGCAGAGCAAAAGTTTTGAAAATTTTAGCTTTGATAAGAGGTGAGGTTGACGGTCCACCAACATACTATGTGATTAACAAGTTATGTGATAAATTGGCAATACCAGTGCCTTCAGTTAAAAAGGTTCTCAAAGCTTTAAGGGAAGAGAGCTTTCAAGCTTGCTTAACGCACTTTAACTTTAATGGAGTTAAAACCAACGCATCAGCTATAAAGATGAAGGAAATTTTGAAAAGTTGTATTAACAAAGAACATGACAAGTTTTAAATAATCTTAGGTTTAAAAATGAACAGATTAGGTGACCAAGATTGAATAAGAAAATACTTGCCTTAAGCTTAATAATTCTCTCAATGCTACTTTACATTTCAATAGTGAACGCACAAGAACCCAATGAAGTAACAGCTTGGACAAACAAACCCGAGTACGCTCCTGGAGAAAAAGGAACACTATACGTTGCCTTTTATAACAACAGAAACGAAGCAGTGGCTGTCAAGAATGTCACGCTAACATACTATGCTTGGAGAGCATACATCGGCGGAACATGGGTAGGCAACGAAACCTATACAATGGATGTGCCCTTATCGGGAAAAACGACAAAACTTCTTAACGACGTAGTGGAAATCACTTTCACTGTACCCACAGACGGAAGAGCAGTGGAAACAAACGTTGAAGTTAAAGTTGGCACAGACAAGGGATACGAGTATGGCGGTGCCACCATCAAAATCGTTGAGACATCAAGGTACATGGAGCAAATTGTGACGCTGTTCACCATTCAAGCAGTGTTGTTAATCGTCTGTACGGTTATTATTGCTGCGACTATATTCCTTTCAGCGCGAAGACCACAAGTGACATGGAAGGCAGAAGAAAAAGGCGAATAGCAAAAATCTTCCCATTTTCTTTCATAAAATAATATAAGTAATTAGGCTTTCATTTTCTTGAGGGAAAACTATGCCAAGAATAAGCCTAGATGGAATTTTTGCACCACATATAACGCCTTTCACGCGGGAAGGAGAATTAGACGAAGAAGCTTTGAGAAAATGCATAAGATTTTGGGTTGAGGGTGGAATTTCAGGGCTTGTGCCATGTGGAAGTAATGGTGAAGCACCCTACCTTAACAGAGAAGAGCGTAAGAGGATTATTGAAATTGTGATGGAGGAGGCTGGTAGTAAAGTCAGGGTTGTTGCTGGAACGGGAAGCCTAAGCACAAAGGAAACTATTCAATTCACGAGGGATGCTAAGGAGCTTGGAGTTGACGCCGCCCTAGTGGTTACACCATTCTACTTTAAACTTTCAAATAGGGAATTGATAGCGCATTATAAAACCGTTTTAGAAACCGTTGACATACCAATAGTGCTTTACAGCGTACCAAAATTCACAGGCTTTTCCCTAGAACCAACAGTAATCGCTCAGCTTGCTTCAGAATATGAAAATGTTGTTGGCGTAAAAGACAGCGGAGGCAACATTGGAAACATAGCTGAAACTATCCGATTAGTTGAGGACAGAATTTCAGTTTTAGCCGGAACAGCAGATGTAACCCTTCCAACCCTAATGTTGGGAGGAAAAGGCGCAGTAATCGCCGTGGCAAACGTCTTCCCAAAAATGTGCCAAAGCCTCTATGAAGCTTTCAAGAAAGGCGATTATGAAAAAGCAAGCCTTCTGCAGCGACGCCTGAGCTATTTGAATGATGTTCTCGTGAAAAAGTACAATCAACTCTCAACAATAAAAGAGGCATTAAACCTACTCGGCTTACCAGCCGGCTATCCAAGAAGCCCAGCGCTACCATTGAAAGAAGAGGAAAGAAAGGAAGTTGAAGAGGCGCTTAAAGCCGTTGAGAACATAAATAATTAAGTAAGAGAACTCACATAGGCTAGTAAGCGAAAGTTGGAGGTGCATAAAGCTCGGAAAAGTTTTGGTCACTTCCGCATGGCCATACATAAACGTTACACCCCACATAGGTAACTTAGTTGGCTCTGTCTTGTCCGCTGATGTCGTTGCCCGCTATTACCGGCTTAAAGGCGAAGAAGTTGTAATGGTAAGCGGCTCGGATGAGCATGGAACTCCAATAGAAGTTGAAGCCATAAGGCTTGGCGTTTCGCCCAAAAATTTAACGGACCGAAACCATGCAAGAGTTGTTAGCCTTTTCAAGGATTGGGGGATATCTTTCGACAATTACACAAGAACAGAAAATCCCGTGCATAAAGAATTCGTTCAAAACCATTTGATGAAAATATTCAATAATGGCTACATATTCGTCCAAGAAACAACAATGCTCTACTGCGAAAACTGTCGCCGCTTTTTACCAGACAGGTTTGTTGAGGGAAAATGTCCTTACTGTGGAAACGAGGCAGCCCGCGGTGACCAATGTGATTCTTGTGGAAGACTTTTGGAACCCACGACTCTCTTGGAGCCCTACTGCGTAATTTGTAAAGGAAAACCCATAACAAAAACAACTAAACACTGGTATTTTGACCTTTCAAAATTCTCTGAAAAACTAAGTGATTATTTGAGCAGCAATGAGCAGTTGCCGACAACCACAAAAAACTTCAGCCTAAACCTCATAAAAGAGGGGTTAAAGCCCAGAGCCGTAACAAGGGACGTAGGCTGGGGGATTCCAGCACCCTTCCCTGGAGCTGAAGGAAAGACAATTTATGTTTGGGTTGAAGCTGTTTTGGGTTATGTTTCAGCCACAATTGAATATTTTAGAAACCGCGGCGAACCGGAAAAGTGGAAGGAATATTGGTTTGACAAAAACGCAAAAACTTTGTATTTTATAGGGAAAGACAACATTCCCTTCCATACAATAATCCTTCCAGCATTACTTTTGGCTTCAGGCGAAGAATACAATCTTCCATGGAATGTTTCAGCAACAGAGTTCCTCCAATTTGGCGGCGAAAAGGCTTCTAAAAGTCAGAGGAGAGGCATTTTCATTGATGAGGCTATAGAACTTTTTCCAGCCGACTATTGGCGTTACTATTTGATGGCAACAAGACCAGAAACCAAAGATTCAAACTTTTCATGGGAACTCTTCATAGAAAAAGTCAACTCAGACTTAAACGACACACTCGGCAACTTCATCCACAGAACACTAACATTCATAAACACCCAACTTAATGGAGAGATTCCACAACCAAAAACTTTGGACAAGGATGACGAGGAAATTCTGAAGACGCTTAAAGAGAAAGTTGAAACCATAGCGAAAGAAATGGAAAATTGCAGATTGCAATCCGCAGCGAACAATGTTATAAGCGTAAGTCGCCTGGGAAATCAGTACCTAAACGAGAAGGAACCATGGAAACTCATAAAAAAGGATAGAGACAAAGCGTTAAACGTCATTTATGTGGCAGCCCAAATTGTTAAAGCCCTGGCAATAATCTCAGCGCCATTCATTCCCTTCGCAGCAGAGGAACTTTGGAAAACCCTCAACTTGCCTGGAAGCGTTCACGAACAGAGGTGGGATGAAGCCCTAAAACCATTACCCGCCAAACATAAAATAGCCGAAGCCAAGCCTTTGTTCAGAAAGATAGAGATCAGCGAGAAAGAGCTTGATGAATTATTGGCGAAGGTTAGAGAGAAATTGAAGAAGGTTTAAAGAAATGTGTTGGCGTTAAGCTTTGCAGCTCAAAATAGACCTCCACGTCCACACAAACCATTCCTACGACTCTGTTATAAAGCCTGAAGAAGTGGTTTTCTACGCTAAAAAGCGCGGGTTAGACGGCATTGCCATAACAGACCATGACAAAATAGAGTGCGCATTAAAAATGACTAAAAAAACAGGTTTTCTGATTATTCCAGGAATAGAAGTTTCCAGTTTGGGCGGACATGTACTTGCACTTAACATTCAAGAACTCATCCCCAAAGGATTAAGCGTTGATGAAACTGTAGACAGAATCCACAGCTTAGGAGGCATAGCCGTAGCCTGCCATCCCACATCCTTCTTCAAAGGAAGCTTAGGAGAGCACATAAATTCAAAGTTTGACGCCGTGGAAGTCATAAACGCTTCCGCTTTTCCCTTCAATTATTCTGTAAAGCATAGTCAAAAAATTGCTTCCAGCCTTAAAATAGCCCAAGTTGCCGGTAGCGATGCCCATTATGGTCCTGAAATAGGCTACGCATACACTTTAGTTAATGCTGAGTCAAAGGTTGAGGAAATCGTAAAATCCATAAGTAGGGGTTTATGCCAACCCTTTGGGGGGGCAATACCCATAACCACGAGACTAAGAAGGGAAATTTTAGTTTTCAAAAGAAAGTTTTCATAAAAAGGAAAAGGTGGTTTCAGGGGACTTTTTCCATTTGGTAAAGGTTTAATTCTATGTTTAATGGTTTTTCCGGCTCCGCATAAGGTTCAAGGTTGAAAAGTTGAGGCGCAATTGTTCCGAATCCGCTTAAAACATGCGGGGAGTTCACGCCTGTCATAACCAATGTGACTTTTAGTTTTCCATTTTGTTCTGGGTTAACTCTTGCGCCCCATATGACTAGGGCGTTGTCATCCATCATTTCTGTTACTATTTCGCCTACACGGTTTGCTTCTTCAATTGTCATTTGGCTGTCGCCTGTGACATGAATCAGTGCTCCAGTGGCACCCATATAATCCACATCCAACAGTGGGCTTCTGAGGGCGTTTCGCACGGCTTCTTCTGCCCTGTTTGGTGCATCAGATTCGCCTACGCCTACAACGGCAACTCCACCACGCTTAACGATTGTTTTGAAGTCTGAGAAGTCAAGGTTGATGAGGCTTGGCGCCGAAATTGTTTCAGTTATTCCCTTAATCATGTTTGCCAAAACCTGGTCTGCCACTCTGAAGGCTTCGTTTATTGGCAGTTGGGGCATAAGCTGCATGAGCTTATTATTGTCTATCACAACAACAGTGTCGCATTGTCTCCTCATTTCAGTTAGGGCTGCGGCTGCATACTCCATTCTGCCCTTCTCTATACGGAAAGGAGTGGTTACAACACCAACAGTTATGGCTCCCTTTCGCCTCGCAATTTCAGCAATAACCGGAGCGGCACCTGTTCCTGTTCCACCGCCCAAACCAGCCGTTATAAATGCTATGTCTACGTCGGAAAGCAAATCTTCTATTCGCTTTCTGGACTCTTCAATTGCTGCCCTTCCAAGCTTCGGGTCGCCGCCAACTCCAAGCCCCTTCGTGAGCTTTTCACCTATCAAAACCTTCTGATGAGCCCTTGAAACGCTTAAATGAAGTGCATCAGTGTTTACTGCAATACATTCTGCGCCGACAACACCCATCTCCATTAATCTAGTAACGGTATTGTTGCCAGCCCCGCCAACGCCCACAACAACTATGCGGCAGTGACCCAGCGGCAGAACTTCGCTTACTTCGTTATGCCAAGTATACTTAAGCGCATGTTCCGTTGGACTAGTCTTAGCCAACCCTCTTCCTCCGAACAACCTCATCGTTTATCAAATCACGGATAGCAACCCGAATGGCTTCAGCCCTATTCGGATAAAACCTCTCATTCACAAGCTGATCCAAAGCCTTAATGTAAGGCTCAGGAAGATAAAGCGTAATCAACTTCATACATTTTCTCCCTCCGTAGAGGATACAGAAATTCTTTGTTAAGCCTATAGTGCTATATATTATGATTTAAATATGTCTTAAATATGTTCGTCTCATATTATTTAAGCATTATCAGAGAGTGTTTCAGATTTTTGTAAATTCTAGCTGCCGGCAACCTCTATGTTTTTATTCCTTATTAAAGCATTTAATGTATTGCGATGGAAGGCTATGAAAGTTTTCGTTAAGAGTTTCGGTTGTTCAACAAATTTGGCTGATGGCGAGGTTTTGGCTGGATGCTTAGCTGAGGCTGGATACCAAATTACAGACTCCGCTTCGGCAGCAGACATTATAATTTACAATACTTGTGCTGTTAAGGGGCCAACAGAAAATCGCATGATTGAAATTTTGAAGAAGGTTCCAGTGAATAAGAAATTGATTGTGGCCGGATGCTTACCTCTAATAAATTTTGAAAGATTGTGCAGGGAAGTGCGCTTTGATGGGGTTGTGGGTCCAGCAGCAGGCGACACAATTGTTAATGCGGTTAAGCGTGTCCTAAACGGCGAAAAGGTTGTTGCCATAAAAGAAGCAGTGAACGCAAAGCCAAGCCTAACTCTTCCCCACATTCTTTTGAATTCTGTAGTAGGTATAATTCCAATAAGCTATGGCTGCCTCGGTTCATGTGCTTACTGCTGCGTAGTTTTCGCTAGAGGGCATCTGAGAAGCTATAGCGTTAAGGAAATTGTTGAAAGGGTGAAGAAGGATTTGGCTATGGGCGTTAGGGAGTTTTGGCTTACTTCGCAGGATGCGGCATGTTATGGAAGGGACATTGACACGAATTTGGCTGAGCTGCTTTGGGCTTTATGCAATATTGAAGGAGATTTTAAGATTCGTGTTGGCATGATGACTCCAAACATGGCATTGGACATTTTAGAAGATTTAACTCAAGCGTTCAAAAATGATAAAGTTTTCAAGTTTGTTCACTTGCCAGTTCAAAGCGGAGATGACGAAGTTCTAAAAAAGATGCGGAGATTCTACTCCATAGCCGATTTTAAAAAAATAGTAAACACTTTTAGGGATAATTTTCCAGAATTAACCCTAGCCACGGATGTCATTTGCGGTTTTCCAAGTGAAAGCGAAGGAGCTTTTGGAAAAACTCTGCAACTGATTGGAGAGGTTAAGCCTGACATAGTGAACGTTTCAAAGTTTTTTGCGAGACCTGGAACGGCTGCGGCTGAAATGCCAAATTGTGTTCCTAAACCAGAAATTAAGCGCAGAAGCGCCATAGCATCTGAGCTTGCGAGAGCCATTGCTTTTGAGCGGAATCAGCGTTGGATGGGTTGGAGCGGCGAAATTTTGGTTGATGAAGTTGGTAAGGCTTCTGGTTCTTGGGTTGGGCGCAATTTTGCCTATAAACCAATAATTGTTAAATGTGCTGATAATTTGCTTGGTAAAACTTTAAACGTTAAAGTGGTTAAGGCTTTTCCCACTTATTTGGAAGCCGAAAAAGTCGGGTAAATTATTTATTTGAATATGGCTTAATTGTGTTTGGAGATGAAAAGGTTTGGGTGAAGAAAACCTTGTCGAAGTTGGACACATAACCCATTTCTTCTCAAAAATCAGTGTTGCCGTCATAGAACTTAAAGCGCCTTTGGCTGTTGGCGACATAATACTCATTAAGGGACCAACAACAGATTTTGAACAAATTGTGGAATCCATGCAGATTGAGCATAAGAACGTTCAGAGGGCTGAGGCTGGACAAAGTATAGGCTTAAAAGTTGCGCAACGCGTGAGAGAAAAGGACACTGTTTACAAGAAAATTTAGCTTCAACACTCTTTTTATCTTTAGAATGGTTCTTCCCAGTCTGTTTGGCATCCATTTTCAGGAATTAAAATGACAGTTGTTCCGTCTGGCAGTGGCATTGAAGGATTCTCTCTCAAGTTTAGAAACTCTGATTTAACATGGGCGTGGACAGCCACCTGATTATAGAACCTATTTTTGTAGGGGTGATAAACCATCTGAAAGAGGCTTTTATACTTCTCAACTGGAAATTTTCCCATTTTCTTGATTATTTCTTCGTCGACGGCTTTTATTGCGTCAATTATGGAAGCGTCATCTTTTAAGGTAAGCTGAAAGCCGTATGGGAAGATTCTGCTAATCTCCCGCTGACGCACAAATAATGAAACGGTTTTCATATCTATCCTGTTTTATGTGAAAAGATGTATTTTTGCATATTGCGTCATGTTAATCTTTTTGTTAAAGTTTTTTCATGGAGTTTTATTGCTGCTAAAGAGAATATTACGGTAAAAATTACAATCATTAAGAGGTCTAATGCCAATGGGTAATAGCCCTTTTCTAATATTAACTGTCTTGTTAAGTCTGTAAAATATGTTAATGGAGAAAGTGAAGCTATTATTCTTCCCCACTCTGGCAGCTGCTCAACTGGTATGAAGACTCCGCTTATAAATACTAGTGGGAATTTGACTAGGGAGGATAGCATCTGGGATGTGGCTGGAATGTCAGTAGGCGGATAAGCCGACAAAAGGACGCTTAAGGCTGAGAAGCAAAAGTTTGCGATGATTAAGCTGAAAAGCAAGACTATAAAGTTTAACAGTTCTATGTTTAGGGTCAAAACGTAAATAATTGGAATTATGGATATGGCAAGCCCGAAAAGAAAGGAGGAAACCATGTCTCCAAAAATTATTGTCCAAAGGGCAACCGGACAACACAAGAGTCTTTCAAGGGTTTTTGAGCGGGTTTCCCAAGGAACAATGGAAGGCCCCACCGAAGTGGCTGTGAAAAATGTTGTCATGCCGATTAGTCCCGGCAGCACCTCTTTTAATGGTATGTTTCTTCCTATGACATAAGCCAAAGCCAAAAAGAGCGGGAATACTAATCCGAAAATAATCACTGGTCCCTTTGAATAGTATATTTTGATGTTCTTTTTGGCTATAACGAAAGAGCGCCTAAATTGTTCTGCAAGCCTACTCAAACTGGGGAAGCCTCCTTTTCTTTTATGAGTTTTATGAAAACATCTTCCAATGAGGGCATCATTGTGTTTAAGCTTAAAATGCGTATGCCCTTCCGTTTGGCAAAGTCCACTAGAAATTCTATTACGGCTGATGGGTTAGCCGTGTAAACTCGCACCCTATTTCCCGCAAAAGAAGCCTCGCTAATGTTTGAATATTTTGAGATTTCTTCAAGATTTACCTGTTTATCAAAGAGAACTTCTATATGTTGGAGTTCCATGCTTTGGACTCTTAGGTTTTCAGGCGTGTCTATGGCTGCTATTTTTCCATGGTTTATTATGGCTGTTCTGTGGCATAGCTGATTAGCCTCTTCCATGTTGTGGGTTGAAAGGAAAACTGTCTTTCCTTCTTTGTTGTATTGCGTTACTTTTTCTCTCAGAACTCTGGCACTTTCAACATCAAGCCCAGAAGTGGGCTCGTCTAGGAAAAGCACTTCTGGATCGTTTACTAAAGCCATGCATAATAGAAGCTTTTGTTTCATTCCTTTAGAGAAGCCTCTGACAAGCTTGTCCTTAACCTCATATAACCCAAAATCTTTCAAGAGTTTAGTGGCGTTTTCTTGAAGCCTATGAGTGGAGACACCATAAAGTTTTCCTATTAAGTTTAGGTTTTCCCATGCGGAGAGGTCTATGTAAGCGTTTGAAACTTCTGGAACAACTCCCATGCACTGTTTAGCCTCTATTGGATTCCTCAAAACGTCATAGCCAACTATAGAGGCTGTTCCTTCATCGGGCTTCAAAAGTCCTGTTAGAATTCGGATTGTTGTGGTTTTTCCAGCTCCGTTTGGACCCAAGAAACCGAAGATTTCACCCTTTTTAACTTCAAAGTTTATGTGGTCAACTGCTGTTACATCCTCAAAATTTTTGGTTAAGTTTTGAACTTTTATTGCTAATTCCATGGTTTCAACTTCTAATGAGGTTCCTGTATTCCCAACAACACCAGGGGTTCTTTGCTTTTTATTCCCCTTGGCACGTTTGCCTGAGCAAAAAGCATCTCACCCTTAGATAGGTGAACTTTTTCTTTGCCAACTGTAAATTCGCCGCTTCCCTCAATAACGTAAAAGCAAACTTCGTATGGCTCTGGTCTGGAGGGAATTTCTTGACCACTATTAAGGCAAACTAGCACAAGATTGTAATTTTTAGTTTTCAGCAAGTCTTTCTTTACACGTTTGCGCTCTTCCATGGTGTCCAATAAGCCTTTCTTTTGGGAGAACTCCGCAAACTCATTCAACTTTATTACTTTCATAATATTTTCATCCTTCCAATAAAATTGTGAGGAGTTAATGAGAGAGGTTTTCATGTAAAGGCTTAGCGTTTTAGGGCTTCTAAGCGTTTGTTTACTTTTTCTAGTCTTTTTGTTAGGGCTTCTTTGTATTCTTCAAGCATTTTTATTTCTTCTTCCACATCCATTAACGGAAATGGTAAGCCCATATGGTGCTCATGCTTGTGTTCATGATGTCCTTCCATTCCATAGTTGCAACAACATCCACACATCTACCTCTCACCTCCTTCCCTTTTTTCAAAATTTTCATGATAAAACTTTGCCAAATCGTCGAAGAGCATCTTCCTCTTAATGATGGATTCAAGCCCCATTTTTAGGGCTTCAACCCCCTTATCTGTTAGGCTGTAAACTCTTCTGTCTGGTCCACCTTCAACTCTTTCCCATTTAGATTCTAAAAGGCCTCTTTCTTCCATTCTTCTTAGAAGCGTGTATATGGAGCCTGGTTCTAGTTTGTGGCATCCGCTGCTTCGCTGTTCAATTTCTTCTAGGAGTTGGTAGCCGTGCATGGGTTTTTCGTAAAGTATCCTCATTAAGAGGAATTGTATCCATCCTCGTTCTGGATAGTCATGCCAGCAACCGCAATGTTTTGGACCGCACATTTTAATCGGCTCTATATAACAATGTTACATATATAAGTGTTACGCATGAAACCAATAGATTTAAGTTCTTAAATGTGAAATTCTATTCGGAGGAAAAACGTGACAAACGAGAGTCAAAAAGATGAATGCGTCCATGAATGGAAGGCTGAGGAATTAACGCATGACAAGTCGCATGTGAAACTTGTTTGTGTAAAATGTGGCAAAACAAAGGAAATAGAACTCTTTCCATAAACTGCAAAACTGTCCAGAAGGTTGATGTAGTCAAAATGGGCGAAGGTGTTGTCAAAATCAGAAGCTGGAGCGAGTTTAAGCGCCTCACAGAGGAGTTAAAAGTTAACTCTATAGTTTACAATATTGAGCAGGATGGCTTGTCGCCTAAGAGGGAGCTTACAAATTTGAGGCTTATACTGCCAGCTGGAAAGGCTTACTATGTGCTAATAGACTT